>ERZ773258.38-NODE-38-length-155497-cov-15.055474_pt1 | contig 155497 bp, 135 predicted proteins | sample MGYA00511962_ERZ773258 | MGnify/ENA primary metagenome ERZ773258 (study PRJEB29015, sample SAMEA2737755) | human gut metagenome | biome: human gut; feature: human-associated habitat; material: faeces | place: China | collected 2012 ... | reverse complement strand
AGCCACTCCCCCAGGGTCATGCGGCTGTCCTCGGTCAGCTCCACATCCTGATAGCGTTCGATATTCTGATGGAGTTTTTCCGTCAGTTCCTTTTGTGTACGAGCATAGGCGTGCTGGAAGATGGGCGTACCGTTTTTCTTGTGGCCCACCACGATACGGCCTTCCCAGCGGCCGTCCTTCCGCTTGCGCACCATGCCGTCACCGGCAGGTCTTCGTTTTGCCATGTATTTCACTTCCTTTGGATTCATTTTCTTTTTTGCAACACAAACAACTACCATACTTTTGCGGAAATAGCTATTGCTTTTCTCAATTCTTTTTCTGCGTTTTGAAGTGCAAATTAGGTGTAAATTGGATCAAAATCGGGGCATGGGGCCGGTAGAGCGTCGGCGGAAACCCTTGAAAACACTGAGGAAACTGGAACTCGGAGCGTTCCACAGGGTACAAACTCCCGAAAGGAGCGTTCCTCTGTCCCCGGTCACAAACCCTTGAAAATGCCCGCACTGCGGGCATTTGTGGGACGGACCGGGGCGTTTACGACCCCGGTCCTTTCTCCTGCTTTTCTTTCGTCGGCGGCAAATCGGTCCGATTTTCGGTCATCCCGCCCGGTCAAGCATCCACGGCGCATCACCCCCTTCCGGGCAGAACACACTGCGGTAGGTACTGATGTCCGGCACCATGCCCTGCTCCAGCATGATCTCACTTTGCAGCAAGCGCACGCACAGCTCCGCATAGACACTTCGCATCCCGTCCCGGCACCGACGGGCAACGGTCTTTTGCTCATCGGTCAGATCACCGTAGTGTTCATCGCAGAGGAACAGACGAAGCTCCTCTTCATCGATGGGGTCGGCATGCTCCTTGTTCCACGCCCACCGGATGTAGCGCACCGTGTCGTGCGTGCGACGGAGGACCATCATCGGGTCATGGTCTACGATGTGATTTGCAATCTGCTGCATCATGCGCTTTCTTCCTCCTTCTTTTTGTTCTGCCGATTCAATTCCGCCAGCCGTTTCTCTGCCTTTGCCCGCTCTATATCACGCTCCGCCTGCAGGAGCTGCCGATGGTAGTTCAGCTCCTGCGCTTCCTGAATGGGACGGATGGTGTAGATGAGACTTCCGTTGCGCACACGGCCGTCCTTCGTGGTGATGGTGCTGGGCTCAGTGCGGATGAGTCCCTTTTCCTCCAGAGCGGCCACATACTTCCGCACGGTGTTTTCGCTCAGCTGCACCGCCCTGCCGATGGTACGGTAGCTGGGATGGCACTGGTAGGTCCTGCGATCCTCGCAGCGCAGAAGATAATTGTAAACGGCTATCTCGTGAGAGCTGAGGCCGAGATTGAAGACTTCGTTGGGGACGAGATAGTAGTGCTTGCTCGGATCCCGCTTGAGCCAGCGCTGGAACATCAGGCATCACCTCCTGTCTGCGCGTCGACCCATCGGCGGAATTTTTCTTTGGGCACCACGATGCGGTTTCCGATCCGCAGGGCGGGGAAGCCCGTCTCGTGCATGAGCTCATAGGCGCTGGAGATGGACACGCCCAGCACCTGCGCTACCGTGTTCGCGTTGAGGAACAGCGGCAGCTGGTCGTAGGTTTTGTAGGTTGACTCTTTCAAAATCGTTACCTCCAATAGAATTCAGAGAAAAATATCTCTACTTGTATTGGGAAGATAGACATGACTTTTTCGGGCACTGGGGAATACTTTCTTGTCTCTATAATAGTTTTCAGAAGGATGCCCAAATTTGAGACTCCATTTTTGAGCAAAAAATACGCAGTGTACCGCTAATTTGCTGCAACAGTTCAGCGATATTTTTAGAAGCAAAGACCCAATTTTTGCGTCCCAAATCAAGGGCGCTTTGACGCCTACTTCGGGGACACCAGCTTCAGCAAGAAGTATCTGCCCAAGATCCCTGCAGAAATCGTGGAGCGGAGCAGCGCCTTCGGCATCAGCCGGTATCGGATCACGGAAGAATATCTGCCATAAGACGCAGACAGCGGGACAAGCCTTTACGGCCTGTCCCGCTGTTTTCTCTGCCTTGATTGAGAGTGTTTTCCTTGTCTATGGCGGCTCAAACGTTGAGCTGCTGCCTATGCTCTACTCCTCGTCATCATCAGACCACGAGGAGATACCATTGGCGCTTTTCAATTCCACATCGGCAAAAAGTGGTTGGTATCATAATATGATACCAACCACTTTTCGGTGCAGCAGCTTTCGTAATCAAGCAGCTTAACCGCTCCCAGCAGATCCTGTTTCAGCCCATGCTCCCGATTTTATTGCCATTTTCGTACATATCCGCGGCATACTCGCGGTGATTCGGCCCCTCGTATGGTACCCAGCCAAAGCCCGGAATATAGACCTCATCGCCGGGCTGCAGCTCTATGGTCGGCTGCGGCGTGGGAGGCGCAGGCTCCGGCTCCGGCTTTTCGACCGCAGGTGTCGGCTCTGCCGGTGCGGGGACAGGAACGGCACCAAGCTCCTCGTCCGGCTCTGCCTGCGGCGTTTCCGTATTTTTCTTTTCTGCCGTTGCCGCAGCATCCGCTTTTGGGGCAGCTGCGGCGCGAGTTGGTATTGGGGCGGGTCGTTCCTCCCTTGTGTCTGGCTGCGGCCACACAGCGGCACACAGAGCCAAGCAAGCGGTGATCACATCTGCCACGATGCGCTTCTTCATTGTTCATCATCCTCCTTTTTGAGCGTAAAACGAGCGCCCGGTTTCTCTGCCGCTTGGCAGCGCGCCGGACGCTCATCGTCATAGTGATTCAATTCTGCGGACAGCCGCCACGCCAGCCGAAATCCGGAGATGAAGCTGTCGAGCGAAGTGTCCTCCGAAATATGGTCCTTGGCATCGATGATTTTCAGCACCAATCGGCGCTCCGGCTTGCCCAGCGCCTCAATGAGCGCACGGTGGCATTCCTCGATCTCCCGCTTCGTCGCCGCCAGCTCCGGCGGGGTGTAGAAGCAGTCGTACAGGTCCTTCAGCAGTTTGTTCATGTGCTCGCCTCCTTGCAGCACAAACATATACCACAAGTCAGCAGGAATAGCTACTGAAAGATTTCGTGGGACATTTTGTTATTCTACATCCATGTACCTGCAAGTTTTCTGTGCAGTTTTCCAGAAAGCTGCCAGTTACCCGCAATAGCTTGCTTCCCACCAACGCAGAATCTCCGCCAGCTCCGGTGTCAACCGCTGGCGGCACTCCTGCCGCAGTTCCTCCGGCACGCCGTAGTACGCCTCGGCGATGCTGCCGGTGATGGCGGCGAGGGTGTCGCTGTCGCCGCCGAGGGATACTGCTGTGCGCAGCGCGTCTTCAAAATCTGTGCTTTCCAAAAACGCGGTAATTGCCTGCGGCACGGTTTCCTGACAGCTCTCCACATGGTGATAGGTGGGGCGGATCTCATCGCAGCTGCGGCTGAGGTCGTAGCCAAACTCGCGCTCCACATACGCCTTGATTTCCTCTTTTCCGTGACCTGTGCGGGCGAGAAAAATGGCCGCGGCGGTGGCCTGCGCGCCCTTGATGCCCTCTGGGTGGTCGTGGGTCACCTCGGCGGTGAGCCGCGCCAGACGCAGCGTTTCCGCCATGTCCTTCGCCAGCCATGCGGCAGAAGATACCCGCATGGCGCTGCCGTTGCCGTAGCTCTGGTAGGGCTGCGGGTCATCCTCATAGAGCCAGCCACCAAAATGGGTGCCATAGCCCCGGTCGGGGTAGGCGCGGCCCAGTCGCTGCATCTCCCGTACCAGTGCCGTTTTGATGGCGGCATCGTCTTGCCCACGGGTGCCGAGTAGCGCCTTCGCCACCGCCAGCGTCATCACCGTATCGTCGGTGAAGTCAGAACGGCGGCTAAACAGCGGAAAATCCTTGGCCTTATAGTTGTTGCAGTCGAACTCGTAGGGGCTGCCCACGATGTCGCCCAAAATCGCTCCGTACATTTTATCATCTCCCACGTCTTTGCACGTCTTCGTCGATGTGGCGCTTCCAGTCGGCGCTAAGCGGCCGGGCGGCGCGGACACTGCACACCGCCTCGCTGATGACCTCGTAATTGAGCGCTGTGCCCGCCTCGTCGCACTTGTAGTTCACCGAGCGGTCCGCACCGATGCCGAAACGTGCCGCCTCCTTGGCCGCGTCGATGTTTGCGCCGAGGAACAAAAACTCCCAGCCGTACTTCTCCTTCTGCCGTTCAATCATGCGGCGCACCCGCTCGTAATCGTAGCGGCGGCTGGCGTTTTCGTGGCCGTCGGTGGTGATGATGAACATCGTTTTTTCCGGCACGTCCTCCCGGCGGGCGTACTTGTGGATGTTGCCGATGTGGTGGATGGCGCCGCCCACGGCGTCCAGCAGCGCCGTGCAGCCGCGGGTGAAGTACTCCTTCTCCGCCAGGGGCGGCACTTCGCCCAGCGGCAGGCGGTCATGGATGACCGTGCTGTCGTTGGCGAAAAGCACCGTGGAGACCAGCGCCTCCCCCGCCTCCTTCTTCTGCTGTGCAAGCATGGAGTTGAAGCCGCCGATGGTGTCCGATTCCAGCCCGGACATAGAGCCGCTGCGATCCAAAATAAAAACCAATTCCGTCATAAAAAAGCCCTCCTTCGTTTGATTACGCTCCCATTGTAGCGCATCCGAAGGAGGGTTTGGTCGCCTGTGGGGCGACATTTATGTTACATTTTACAGCTTCCTCAGCTTCGCCAGCCGGGACTCGATCGCGCCGGAGGTGCGGCCAAAGTGCGTACAGAGGTCTTTCTTTTTCATACCGCCGTCGAACAAGCGGCATAGCTCGTCGTCCAGTTCCTTCGTCCAAGGTTTTCCGTTGCTTTCGGGCAGCGTTTTTTCCCGTCTGCGAGATAGTTGCTCCACGGCGCAGTGCAGCGCCCGCACGATCTCCCCTTTGTTGCACACGTGGTCATCCGGCAGCACCTCCCCCGTCAAGGGGTCAACGCCGTCCGCCAAAACCGTCAGCAGTTCTTTTGCCCGTTGCACATCCATGATGTTTCACCTCTTCTTTATTTTTTTAGACGGCTCTCCCACTCGGCTTCTTTGAAGCCGACCAGCACGAAGTCATTGCCCACCAGCAGCGGGCGCTTGACCAGCATCCCGTCTGCTGCAAGAAGCTTCAGCATCTCGTCCTCGCTCATTTGGGGCAACTTGTCCTTTAGCCCCATAGATTTGTATAGCAGACCGCTGGTGTTAAAAAACCTTTTCAGCGGCAGACCGCTACGCTCGTGCCATGCGGTCAGCTCGTTGTAAGTAGGATTTTCCATTTTGATGTCCCGGAATGTATAGGAAATGCCGTTCTCGTCCAGCCACTTCTGCGCCTTCTGGCAGGTGGTGCATTTGGGGTAGCAGATAAAAGTCATGATGGTATGCTCCTCGTTATAAAAGTATACTTCTTGCCCACTCCGTGCAGGCATCCGATTCCATCAGTCCAAGCTCCTGCCAAATGCCCGCGTAGTATAATCCCTTTATTGGATCCTTTGCGCCGTTCTTTCTCTTTCCGTATATGTGCTGCGTATCGTACACTTCATTCATCGCCCAAGTTGCTTTTGTTGCGCCCTCCAGCGTCAGCACACGCTTTTTGTCAAAGGGCAGCAATCCCGCTCCGGGCTTGGTGATATCCAAAGAAAGTCTCTCAGATGCCTTGAATATAACATTCGCTGTGCCGCTTGTCCGCTCATCGGTTGAATGGGGGTGCCACCACGCTTCTTTTTGCTTTTCGGGCGCAGAAAGGATTTCCCCCACCTGTAGGTAGCCCCAAATCACCTGAATATCTTTTTCACGGTAAAAATCACCGCACTCCCGCGAATACTTGTATTCCCCGTTTTTGCACTCAACAAAGTGGAAATTTCCAAAAAACAGGAAAATATCTCCCGGCGCAACACCCAGATTCTTTAGGTAAGAAGCCGCGGCATCCCGCTGACCGAACGCCGGAAACCAGCCGTCAATTTCCTTTGCACGCCGACTCAAATCCAAATCCGGGTCGACATGGCAGTGGTTCCCACCCTTATACCTCAAATCATGTAAAATCTTGGAGTATGGAATCCCATTGTAGTAGAGCGAATCATAGGTATCGGTATCCCCACTGGGAATGGGAAAGGAAATCATCGTGCCATCTCCAAAGATAGGGCTGACAATGCCGCCGTTTGCGGAATCAAATCCTTTTCGACTGAGTATAATTTTCATTTCTCTTCCTCACGCCCCCAGCAAACTCTGGTCGAACGCGAACAGCGCCTCGTTGATCTTGAAAATGTCATAGTCCCGCTGCATGATGAAATACTCGATGATGACGTCGAACTTGCTGCTGGGGCTGAGGGCGTAGCCCGCGCGAGCGATGAGGTCGCGGGTCTCCGGCAGGTTCAGCTCCAGCGCGATGGCGAAGGCCACCGCCGTGGGCTTGGAGGGCTTATAGTCCGGGTTGTTGCGGATCTTCGAGAACAGCTTGCGGTCGACATTGGCTTTCTTGTATATCTCGGAATCCTTTTTGCCGCTGCGGTCGATGAGCTTCAACAGCGTCTCCGAAAACCCAGCGTCCAGATGCGCAAGCGCCTCGTCCAGCCCGGAGGCCGCCATGGGCGCGTCCTCGCAGGCGGTCAGCATCCGACTTTCGACGACGCCCATCCGGCGCATCCGCTCCCGGCGGGAATCGGTGTGGGCATCCACATAGTGGTCGTCGATGTAGGCGGCGATGTCCGCGAACAGCTTGTTGCCGATCTGGTACGCCGCGCGGTCGAAAATGACGATGTACACCGTCATGTCGTTTTCAGCCAAAAATTCGCCGATGGTGTCCACCGCCACCCGCAGCGCCTGATCCTTGGGATAGCCAAAAACGCCGGAGGAGATCAGCGGAAATGCCACCGTCTCACAGCCGTGCTCCTTCGCCAGCGCAAGGCTGGTGCGATAGCAGGAGGCGAGTTGTTCCCGCTCGCCGTGGCTGCCGCCGTTCCACACAGGGCCGACGGTGTGGATGATGTCGCGGCACGGCAGGCGGTACGCGCCCGTGATCTTGGCCTCGCCGGTCCGGCAGCCGCCCAGCGTCCGGCACTCTTGGAGCAGCTCCGGCCCCGCCGCCCGGTGGATGCACCCATCCACCCCGCCTCCGCCCAGCAGGGACTCCTTGGCCGCGTTGACAATGGCGTCCACCTTCATTTTTGTAATATCATTGCGAACAATTTCAAGAGGCATGGTTCTGTCCCTCAATTTCTATCATTCAAAATTAAGTCAATGCGCCGTTGTTTTCCAGCTTTTCCACTTCGGACAGTTCTTCCCAATCTCCAAGGTTTCCGCACCTACGAAGATACTCAAGGCCACCGTCCACGGCGCAGGAACCGCAGCCGCAAAACTTAAAATCATGGACGGTTTCGCTTTCGATGATATCTCCGCAATTTTTGCATCTGATCGCGTTCCTGATAATTCTCGGCATAATCAGTCCCTCTTTAGCGCATTTTTGATTTTCTCTTTTTCCCCGCTGCCGTCTGTGCGCAGTCGCAGCAGCGGGACGCCGCACTTCTCCAGAATGGAGTTTTTCTTCATATCTCGCTCTGCCTGCTTGCTCCCCGCTTCGTGGAAGCCAGTCCCGTCTACTTCAATCGCCAACACGGGTTGCTTATCCATCTGATTGAACAGCAAGAAATCCACATGGGTCAATGGATTGCGGGCATATTTGCGTTCTTCCTCTGTCAGTGGCGCATAATCCTTTACCAGCGTGGCAAGAGAAACATGCACCGCGCAACTGATGGAGGATAACACCTCCTCAGTCAGCACCTCTTGAATCACAGAGTACATAAGATTTTCGGAATCGTATTCCGATATCCGCTTATGTTTTTTCAGATATGCTCTGCGTTGTTCGGCATAGCCCTGATAGAGCATATCGAACACGGAGTAAACCTGGCTCTGGATAACCTCAAAATTATTATATTCGATGTACCGTGTCAGGTCACCATAGTTGGTCTGGTCATTGCGTGGGTCCTGCGATATGACCACCGCCAGCGAATGAACTGCGCGGGAAACCGCCACATTCAGCATATGGGGATCATCCACGAAATCCGTGATGACATTGTCAACTGAGGTCAGAATGATAGCATCTTGTTCTCGCCCCTGAAACTTGTGGACGGTGTCCACCTCATAAGTATCTCCCAGCTGCTTGCGGATGGCTGTCACTTGATCCCGATATGGCGTGATAATACCGATGCTCTGGAAATTTTGCTGATGCAGTCGCGGAAGCACCTCCTGCTGGATGACATCGATCTGGCGCTGGTTGAGATGCCCACGGGCGTGATTACCAGCAATCGTCCGGTACATGGTCAACACATCCGGCTCATCATGATCCTTCGTCATAACGATCAGTTGCCCGTGGTAGAACTTCTGGTTGCAGAAGTTGATGATTTTTGGGTGGCAGCGGTAGTGTTCCCGCAGCAGCGTAACAGGCGCATCCTGCCATATTTCCAATGCAGAGGACAGCAAACTGTGGGTAGAAAAGCGATACCGCTCATCCAAGGAGTACTTTTGCCAAATGGCATCACTGGTGCGAATGTCATCCTCCGTCAGCACATTGGGGAGCTGCTTCAAGTCCCCGACAATTACGATATTCCGCGCACAGGAAAATGCCAGCACCCCTGTGGCTAAATCGACCTGTGAGGCTTCATCCACGATCAAGTAATCGTAGATATGATCGATGCTCAGCGTTCCTTTGATGGAATAGGTCGTGCTAAGCACCACCGGATACTCGCGGGTAAACTCTTCGGAATTCCGGCGGAAATCGTTCTTTTCAAAGCATCGCCTATTATTCCGCCAATGATACCGTGTTGCCAGCTCCGCCCGGAACAGCCGCAGGGACTTTTGTGTGAGTTCGTCCATCTTCGCGTCGAAGGCGTAGCGCTCCAGCTTTCGGTGCAATTCCTGCTTTTCGGCCTCCAGTTCCCGCCTCTTCACCGAATAAAACTGACTCTGTAAATAGGGAATGACCAGATTCGGAGAACGGAGGAACAGTTTGAGCGCATTGCGATTGAAGCGGAACATGATGGAGAGTTTTTGTAAAAGTCCTAAGCGTGTCTCGTGTTCCGCGTGCTGTTCAAACTCCATCCAAAGCGCAAGAAGCTTCTGTGAGGACAGCTTGTCCAGGCTCTCCATTGGCACATCACTGTAACTTGCGTAATATTCCTCAAAATAATGCTGCTCCGGGTTTAGCCGCAAGAACTCCTGCTCAATTTCCGCAATGCGGTTTTTAGCATTGAGCATTTCGTTCAGTTCTTTGGAAAGCGCAGTCGTTTCCCAGTCTAATTGCTGTTGCTCCTCCGGCGGCATTTCCCAATCGCTCATATTCGGATAGGCGCCTGTCTGTGCATCCAGAAACCCCTCTTTGTTGGCAAGGCTGCCGAGAAACGCAGTCAGAAAAGCTGAATTTTTCTTCTCCAGCTTTTCCACAACATTACGCGTTGCGGAATTGTTGTTGGAGACAACCGCCACGTTTTTTCCACTGCGGACAACATTGGCGATGATATTCAGGATCGTCTGCGTTTTTCCAGTACCCGGAGGCCCCTGAATGATACTGATTTTGGAGGAAAGCGCCCGTTCTACCGCCAGCTTTTGACTCTGGTTCAAGCCAAACGGATAGATCACTGCCTTCGGCATCTGGGGCATCTTGACGTCTTTCTGCGGTGCAAGATAGCTTGCCAGCACGGTATCCTCGCTGACCTGCTTGATCTTATCGTACTGCATGCTCAGAATGTTGATGCCTTCCACCTCGAGGCTAATTGCCGCGGCAGTCTCCTTGAAATATTGGAATGTTTCTTGATTTTTACCGTCTGCTAGGCAATTTTGTTGGAACTGCACTTCACTTCTGCGGAACGATAAATCTTTCTTTCCGTTGCGGACAATGCGGTAATATCCGCCGAAGTCGAGCAACTCATCAATTTCGCTGATGGTCTGCCCATTTGCGGTGACAATCACCTGCGCAGGGTCAATTTTCTTTTTCAGAGGCAGAATCTCCACATTGCTACTCTGAAAGCTGTACGACTTATTGGGCGCACTGGTATAGACGACCTCGCACTTCCCGTCATGGAACTGAAAGCTCGCGACCGAGTCCGTCTGATCTTTTCCCTTTATGATGATTAAGCGCTTTCGTGCGTCCATAGGCATCTCCTATTCAACCAAACTTATAACATATTCCAGCAGTCCACCAAATTCAATCTGGGCCAACTGGATATCCCCTATCTAACCCGGATAGAACTTCCAATCGGCTCTTCTGGACTCCCCATTGCCATCAGCACACAGCTCGGAGAATAAGATCGTGATTGCGCGCTGAGACATTGAAAATATCTCTTTACAGAATTTTACAACCAGAAAGTTGCGCTTTTATCCAGGGTCTCTTTCCTCTGTTTCCAGTCCGGCATCAGCATCGTTAGGAACGCATAGAACTGCTTTGAATGATTTGGGTGAACGAAGTGGCAAAACTCGTGCATCACAACATATTCGATACAATTGCGTGGGGCTTCTAACAGCCTCTTATTCAGCGTAACAATTCCCTTTTTGGCCAGACAAGATCCCCACCTGGTCTCCATATTCCGAATCCGCAGTTCTGGCATCGGTACCCCATATTTTTGGAATACGGGGTAGGCCTCCAAAATAATTTCACCGAAAATGGATCGACACTGCTCATCCAGGTAACGGGTCACCATCTTTTGCTTTTTTGCAAAGTCTTCCGCGTCTTTCACACAAAGATGAAGATATATCCCATCAGAGGAAATTGCGTCCCGCATACCGTTCTCCACTTTCAGGCGGACTCCTCTGCCCAGCAGATAGAAAGTCTCTCCACTGACATACTGCTTGGGTTGAGGGGCATACTGCGCCATTTCACGAAACTTTCTTTGTGCTAAGCGAATATAGGTCCCTTTGCTTACCACAAAATCATCGACTTTTTCAGCCGGGATATCTGGATTAGCTGAAACATAAACCATACAATCCTTATGAACCCGCAGATTGAGATTTTTTACCTGCTTCTGCTCCAGCAGGTAGTGGATCTCGTTGTTTTCATATACGACGGTTCTTTCCTGTGCCATTGCTGTCAAAACCTCCGAAGTGCTACTGTTTTGACATTTTCGATGATCTTATCAATGGTGTCAAAAGACAGTTTTAATCCTCGCTCTTTCTCATAGTCATAAAAAAGGTCATCAATATCCTGCGAGATGCGGTCGTGAATTGTTTTGTTGTTGGTCCAGTCCACTTGACTGTGGTTGGCCACAATTTTTGTAATCTCTTCCGCAATCTCCGCGGCAAAATCAGGAGACACTTCCGCTTCTTTTGCTTCGTCGAATATCGCTGACAGAACACCGTAAAACGCCTGGGCGTGTACATTATTCTTAATGGATTCCGGATAGGTCACGGTGCTTTTTCCTGCGTGATAGTCTTCCATAATGGTACGCATCTTTGCCAGATATTCGGCCTCAGAGATCACCTTTTCCTTGTACTGCTCCAATGCGTCCTTGATACGCTTGGAGAAACTGTCGTAATAGGCGGGATTCTCCTGATACTTTTCGCTGATGCTACGGGTCAATTTACTGGTAATTGCGTCTGCCTTTGCACGGAGCGAACCTAATTCCTCTAATTCTCGTTCAAAGTCATCTTTGTTCAGAATATCGATGGGGCTGGTAATCTGTTTCAGACCAGCTACCGAGAGGTGTGTATCCAGAAGATTTTGCATCAGCGGCTCATATTCCCGGTTATCAATGGCATCGCAGTACCGGATTTTCACGCTGCGGCGCACCTTGGAAAAAAAGATAAAAGTGTTTTGATACTGCTTCAATTCATCTTTCGGAATGGCTGCATACGCCTGTTCCGCATTCAGTACCATATTCAACGCTTTGCCAAAAGCACAGAGGAGATTATAAAAGCTCTCTCGCTTCTTATCGTCAGCAAGAAACACTTCCACTCCTTCGGTGTCGCGTGGATTTTTCAAGTCTGCAAACAGTTCCGTCAACCGGGTATAGGCTTCCCGCAGGCCAGCCACAGACGACATGACATCCACCACAACCCCCTTCAGGTCTCCGCTGTCAAAGTTCTCCAGCCCGGCACCACTGTACAGATCCATAGCGGTATCCAACTTTTCAATCAATCCACGGTAGTCCACAATGAGGCCGTAGTCCTTGCCTTCATACAGCCGATTGGTGCGGGCTATAGCTTGGAGCAGACCGTGTTCTTTCAACTCTTTGTCGATGTAGAGCACCTGGCAGATGGGAGCATCAAAACCGGTAAGCAGCTTACTGCACACAATAAGAATATCGATGTCTCCTGCGCAGAACTGGTTCTTCATTGCCTCTTCGTAGGCATCTGCGTCACCGTAGCGGTTCATCATTTTATTCCAGTAGGCAATGACCTTATCGTCGGCACCCTCGTCTATATCGTCTACACTTTCCCGCAGATCAGGCGGTGAGATCACCACGGCACAGTTCAAATCCCCAAATTGCTCAAAACACTCCAGATACCGAATCGCATCCCGCTTGTAGTTAGTGGCCAGCATAGCCTTAAAGTCGGTATCTTTGTACCCTTCAACGAAGTGCTCATTGATGTCCAGAGCAATCCGCTTAATACGGGCATCGGTGGAAGTCAAGCGGCGGATACTGCTCCATTTCCGGGAAAGGTCATCCCGCTGCGCTTCCGTGAGCCGTTTGGTAGTCTGTTTGAACCAGAGATCTATATTAGCCTCATCCACATTCTGTTCCACAAAACGGCCTTCGTAAATGAGCGGCACAATGGCTCCGTCATCCACACCGTCCTTGATAGTATATTTGTGGATCAACTTACCGAATTTCGCCATGGTGCTCTTCTCTTTTTTCATCAAAGGAGTACCGGTAAAGCCGATGTAGCAGGCTTTGGGGAACACCGTCCTCATTTTGGTGGCCAGCAGGCCATAGTTGGAGCGGTGGCTTTCATCCACCAGCAGGAACACATCCCGTGAAAAGTTCTTGTGCTCCATTTTTTCAGCGGTGTTGAACTTATTGATGATGGTAGTGACCACATCCGCCTTGCCGCTATTCAGCAGCTCCACCAGATTCCGTCCACTGGTGGCTCTGGCCGGATTGAGCCGAGTGTGAGCAAATGTAGCTGCGATCTGCCGATCCAGTTCCTTGCGATCAGTGACAACGACCACTTTCGGATTGCAGTCGGCCAGTTCCATTAAGATATACTTTGCCAGCATAACCATAGTCAGGCTCTTGCCGCTGCCCTGGGTGTGCCAAATGACGCCGCTTTGACGGTTGCCCTTTTCGTCCGACTGCTGAATGGTCTTGATAATCTCTTTGATGGCGAAATACTGCTGATACCGGCAAATCTTCTTTACATTGGCGTCAAAGAGCACAAAGTATCGGATCAGTTCTATAACTCGTTCTTTGCTGAACAGAGAAATCAAATTCCGATCCTGCTCAGTGGGAGTGCGGTCAGTCACATACTGGGCCAGCGCCCCTTCCAGAAAAGCGGTATTCTGTTCCTTCCACACATTCCAGAATTTTTTGGGCGTTCCGGTGGTGGCATACTTCACAGCATTTTTATTGGTCGCCATCACAATCTGGGCAAATTTGTAGAGCTGTGGGATATACTCCTTTTGCTGGTTGCGGATGTTCTGCTCCACGGCCTGTTCTACGCTGATCTGGGGTGTTTTACACTCAATGACAGCGAAGGGAATACCGTTGATAAACAGCACGATATCCGGCCGGGCGTTGTGGAGCTTGTCCCGGCTGTCTACTGCAAACTCCTCGGTAACATGGAACAGGTTGTTCTCCGGATGTTCCCAGTCAATGTATTTCAGGTTGAAACTGAGGCTTTTACCCTCTCCCACAGTCTCTGGATAGCTTTTGCCCAGCAACAGGGCATCATAGATTTTTTCGCTGGTACGCACCAGACCGTCGGATAAAGGCTCGTCCAGATCTTCCATAGCCCGCTCGATGTTGCCGGCGGAGAACTCGTTTTCCGCACCGGCGAAGGCATAGCGGTTGAGGCGCCGCAGTTGGCCCCGGAGAATGTCTTTCAGCAGCACATGGTAACGGCTGCCTCTCTGTACTTCACAGTCCTCCGGGGATATGTAGGTATAGCCCATGGACCGCAGCAGATCAATAGCCGGCTGCTGGCTGATATTCTTTTCTAAGTACAGGGATTTGTCCATGGTTGCCTCCTTTCGGAAATATCAGTAAACGCAGGATTAGCGGGGCGGGAAATCCCGCCTCGCTCTCCTGCCTCTGGATTTACTTTTCTTTGCGGACTCCCTTAAAAGGAGTGCCATCCTTTTTGACATCCATAAAACGACCGGTGTCACTGTCTCGCTTTACCCATTGTTTTGTAACAGGGTTGAAAGCCTGAGAACGGTCTTTTACCGCACCGTTTCTATGTCCGTCGCCGCTGGGAGGATTGGTTGCCATGCGTTTTCACCTCCTTTCACTGCCATCTGCACATAGCAAAATAAGCAAGAGTTGCTTCACAAATCTCCTCAGGAGATTTGCCGAGGTCAATGATTTCTTTCAGATCAGACTTCATTTTTTCCGTGTAGTTCTGCCCATTGTCTACAATCTTCTTTAGCAGTTCCTTGCAGAGATGTTCCTGTATTTCTTTTTCCGTCATGTTTTCACCCTCACAATGCCCGTCAGTAACAACTGCATCAGGGCCTTTTTCTTTTGTTTTTCCTGCTCGATGTCTTGCTGAAGTAGTTCGATTTCACGGTCAGCGGTAGAAAGGACTTCAGCAATGGCGGCTTGTTCTTTAATATCAGGAATCCTCACTTTCTCGCAACTATAGTCTTTATAATATAGATGCGGGATTGTAGAACCATTGGAATATTTGTTAAAATCAACTTGTTCAAGCAAGTAATATAGAAATATAATTGATATTCCTTTACGAGCATGAATACATCCCATCGTTCCAATTGTTGACGATTTTGCTTCACACAATCGAACTCGCCCTATACCTGCACCGTCCTTTATGATAGAAATATATGGGCATTCGTTTTCATAAAAATCGACATGTCCCGCAATCGAATTTGCATTAAAGACCGGATAGAGTTGCTTGCCTTCATAGCTTTCAAGCATTGTTTGAGAGATTGTCGAAACACTATATGTCGAAATCGCCTTTATATTTGTTTTCTCTACTTCGAAAGCGAACCCCGGAAGACGCTTTTTGCCAGTCAAAAGCTGCTGCATGAGATACTTTTTCTGTCGCTGCTTTTCGGCAAGGCACTTTTCTTTCAACTCAATCACCCTATCCTGGGTGGTGAGGATGGCGGCAATTTTTTGTTGCTCTTCAATGGGCGGAAGTGTGCAGCTAATCGGTGCAAAGGAATCCCAATACAGTCGTTTCCGAAAGTCCGTCACACCATAAGACTGTCGGTCGATCTGATTTATCATCTGGGGTGTTCTTGAGTAATAATCCATAAATAACGGATAGGCCTTGTCATTTGGCTCAGCAACAATGTAGGCCGGGCTTACCATTCCTGTCGTGCGCACAGTCCCAATTGCTCCTTGCCATGCCCGCATCATATTGAAAACCAGATCACCGGACACAGCTTTCTTGTACTGGGACTTATCCTCGATTCGTTTTACCTGCTTAGGAAGTTCAGCCGCATCTACTTCACCATCTGATACACCAGAGTGGATGGATACCATCAAAAGCGGTAGATTTTCATCCCCAGGCTCTTTTCTTTCGGTATAGATATCTCCAAAGGTGTATCGTTTCCAATTGGCAGGAGCAAGTCCCAGTGCGGTTTTTACATATCCTTCTGGCACCTCTCCCCGGCGGATTTGCTCTATTCGTTGTTTGATTTCTGGTGTCATACAGCAACCTCTTCCTTATTCGCTTGTGGAGCAGGAAGAGTTTCAACATTGTTCGCTGCCTTCTTCTGCGTCTCTATTCTCGCCCATTCAAGTTCCACAACCTCTTTGATACGATCAACGGGATGAACAATGGTGAGGCCGCTATTCTCTTCTTGAATCATACGGTCTCGTCCGGTTTGTCTGCTATAAAGCGTTTCTCTGTAGGGAATGTACGCGCTCAAAATACCGATAAGGTTTGCGCTGGTATTGCTCGGCGTTCCATCAACAGATATATGTTCCGGCCTGCTCACGATAGGACCACCAGAATTTCCTGGGAAGGTTTGTGCATCGACCAGAAATATTGGAGCCCCCTTTTTCAACAAGAATGCGTCTGTAACTCTTGAAATACACCCAAGCCTACAAATGGGAACCTTGATTGGATCGACTAAATCCATAGGGAACCCCAAGGCATACACGAGACTTCCTTCGTTAACATCTGTATTTTGCATCTGCTCAAGTGTCAGGGCATGGTCAGCAAGATCAAATGCTCCCCAAATAGATTTGTCATTAATAAGTGTTTGCGGGAGAATTTGCAGTGCTATTATATCTGTTTTATCATGCGGATGCGCGGAGAACATAGGCACGCTCATGCTGTCATATAGGTTAATTCGATAATCCTTAACAAGTTCCCCTCCAAGCGAATTGAAACGAACGTAGACGTATTTTTCTTGCTCAATAACATGCTTATTGGTGATGATGTAATATGTAGAAAGGTTTGGATTGTCAATTTCTTTTCGTCCAACGATAAAGCCCGTTCCAATCCAGTGCTTTTTTCCATCACCCCCATCTATGCCAAGAGCAACTACTGCATTTAAGAAAAAGTCTGGAATAATAGCCATGACATAGTTCCCTCCTTCAATTATTTATAGATGGCAATTACTTCAACCTTGAGGACAGGGCCCTCAATGGAAATTTTATCAAGTCCAACAGACTTTCCATTCGCTGTCATCTGACGGCGCATAGTGCGCGGCAAGCGGATAAAGTCTTTCAACGGATCAAAGATTTCAACCATATCTTTTCTCACCATACCCACAACTTTACAGAGCATGTACACATCTTGATCGGCATAGTCTTCAAGGCTGGCGTATTCCTCACGGAGATACTTTGCGTTCAACTTGCCAGAGATCGTAACATCATCGCATTCAATAATAAAGGGGATGTCAGCAGAAGCCTTACCTAATATTCCCTCTAATGCTTCCTGTTCTCCTGCAGACTTAGTTTCAATCTGCCCCATTAACATAGGCATAAACTGATCAATTAAGTTAACTGCATCAAAGGCTTCCGGAATTTCAAAACCACTACATATACGCAAGAGCTTCATCGCTGGTATTGTAGTCAAATCATATTCTGCATTTAACACGCAATCGAAGTAGTCCTCACCCTCAAGCCTGCTAAGGTCAAGCTCAAAGCGATCGTAGTCGAAACTCACATCTTTCTCAAACTCTCCATCTATACTGGTTTCTGTTGCGCCGTTCAAACCGAAGCCGCTCACAGCAGCTGAAAAACCTGCAGTTTTTTTCTGGGATACTGCTTTGGGTTGTACATCGTTTTTGCCATCAATTTGCCGTTTATAGGTATAAAGTTTGTCTTCGTCAAGATAGATAAAGCTTCTAAACACAGGCGTATCCCTCCTTTACAGTCCCAGTTCTCTCAGGTACTCTACCATTTTCACCTGCACCTCGGCCAATTCCGCCTCGATGGTGGCAATATTCCGCTGCACCTCCTCAATATCCACCAGTTCTTCTTCCTCAAAAGTATCCACATACCGTGGGATATTCAGGTTGAAGTCGTTCTCCTTGATCTCGTCAAAGGAGGCCACATAACTGTATTTATCCTCGTCCCGCCGTGCTTGATAGGCATTGACAATACGGGTAATGTCGCTGTCCCGCAGGACGTTCTGGTTCTTACCCTTCTCAAAGTTCCCGTCACCGGATGCGTCGATAAACAGCACATCCCGGCAGGTGCGGTTCTTCTTGAATACCAGGATACAGGCAGGGATTCCGGTTCCATAAAATAGGTTGGCAGGAAGGCCGATGACAGCATCCAGCAGATTCATCTCTACCAGCTGACGCCGAATTTTCCCCTCGCTGGCTCCACGGAACAGAACACCATGGGGCAGTACCACTGCCATTCGGCCGTTTTCCGCATCCAGGCTGGAGAGCATGTGCAACACAAAGGCATAATCACCTTTGGAAGTAGGAGGCACCCCCCAATCGAAACGGTGGTACTGATCCAGTTCGGCGGACATTTTCTTCTTGCCCCTCTTGTCTGCCTCAGCCTCCGAAAGGAAGCCGCTGTCCCACTTGTCCAGACTGAAGGGAGGATTTGCCACTACCACCTGGAACTTCATTAAATTATCATCCTCAACATTCTGAGGATTAGAGAGAGTATCTCCCTGCCAGATCCGGGCATCATCCACACCGTGCAGGAACATATTCATAGTGCAGAGAGCCCAGGTCTGAGCGTTGAGCTCCTGGCCATAGATGGCCACCTTGCCACTGAGTACTTTTTTATAGGCTTTCAGCAACAAACCGCCGCTGCCACATGTAGGGTCGTAGATTCGGTCGTTCTCCTTTGGCTGCACCAGAGAGGCCACCAGTTCAGAGACCTGGCTTGGGGTAAAGAACTCTCCACCCTTTTTTCCGGCATCAGAGGCGAACATAGCAATCATGTACTCGTAGGCATCTCCGATGATATCGGCAGAACCCAGCTGACTGGGACGCAGATCCAGACCGTTGAAATCCTCCAGCAAGTTGCGCAGGGTAGCGTTCTTCTCTTTTGGTTCACCAAAATCCACTTGGGAGTTGAAATCGATAGCCCGGAATACATTGCGCAGCTTTCCGCTGTTGTGTTCTTCGATGTGGTTCAGTGCCACATTGATTTTCTGGCCGATTTCAGCGTCGTTCCGGTTGGCATAGAGATAGTCGAAAGTGGACTGCTCGTCCATTGCAAAGCGTTCCCGGCTCATAGCCCGTTCTACTCGGCGCATATCCCCGTCATACTGTTTGATGTACTCCTCGCGCCTCTCTTTAGAAACATCGCTGAGGTACTTCACGAACAGCATGGAGAGGATGTAGTCTTTATAGCGGGAACTGTCGATCTTGCCGCGAAAACTATCACAGGCGTTCCACAGGACCTGTTCAATATCTTTTCTGTTTGTCATCTTCATTTCCCTTTCTTTGCTCTTTTGTACGCCTGATTCAGTACGCCAGCATAGTACTTTTCTTTTTCCTCCGCCAACATCCTAAGTAATTGGCGTTCCCTTTTGGCCAGCAGATTGAACTGGGAGATTTTACGCTGATCCTCCACGGAAAGAAGGACCAATTCAAAGTCAGCTAAAAATCTTGCGTTAACTGCGCCAAGCATATTACTGGTTGCATTCTCATAAATTTTTCGTTTTATCTTTTCTGTATTCAGCAACCAAAAAAGATACTTTGGCAACAGGCTCTTATCTTCAACTCGAATCACTACAAAGTTTGAGGAAACCACCATTCCAGATGTAGTTTCATCAATCAGAACTGCTGTATAGGGAGCTGTAAGGCGGACAATGATATCTCCGCTTTGTGAGAGGTATTCTTCTTTCAGCGGTTCTTTTGCTTCATAGATATCGGCCTCTTTCAATTGAATTGTCCCTTCCTGCTGGATACACCGCAGATTAATCAAGGGATATCGATACTCACTTGGCTCTTTGGCCTGCTTTCTCGACAAGACCAGGCCGCTACGAACACTCGCAAGGTCCTGCAATTTCATTCTTCCACCTCTTTTGTCACGGTCAATAAATAACAATGGCTTTCTAAAAAATTTTCTCTCTTATGGCTTGTTCCCATTGTACACCAGGCCATCTTCCCTTGTCAACAGCAAATTGTCATGGCGAGAAAATAACTTTTGTTTCCTATACACAAGTCATTGGTTCACTTTCTCCTTCTCCTTGCCAAAAGATGAAGTCGTATTTCTTGGCCTGTTCGTCCAATATTTTCATCGAACCTTAATTATGATGTAGGCTAACACCTTTGAAAAACATTCGTAAAATATCATTGGTAAAAATACGAGGAAAATCAACAGCGTTTTCCTCGCAGGGCGCAGATACTTTCCCTTACTTCTGGTACGCTTTCCCTTAAAATACAGTTCGGATTAAGGGAAAGTCCCTATTCTTTGTCTATAGCGATGCAAATTCTGCGCCGCCTATCCTTGCATAAAGGACTTGCTTAACCACCTTATCAGAGGTACAATGCGACAAGCCGAATCATCTGTCCGCGTCATTCCGGCAAACTATAAAAACCGCTTTCTGTCCCCTGTCACGAGGGTGTTCAGAAAGCGGTTTTTGACCACATGTTTGACTACAGACAGGCGTGGAGTACGCGGAAACAGTGGAAATAAGAGTCTTAAAGAGTATCCGTAAACGAGACGAAATGGCAGGAAAGCGGCACAAATCGTCATAAGGAATTATGTAAACCGCTTTGGGAGCAGGAGGCCCGGAGTTCGAGTCCCCGCACTCCGACCAAAAAACTTTGAAAAGCCGCCTTTTTAGGCGGCTTTTCTGCGTTATAAGTTCAGTTTTTTCATTTTGCGTTGACCGCATAAGTTGCTGAAAAATATGGGTCAAAGTGCGAAAACAGCAATGTGGCGGCAAGTTCAATTTGCCGCCGTTTTCTCATTTGACCCACAACCTGACCCACACAGGCAAAACTGAGACAACCACACGGAATTTGGGGGCAAAAAACGCCTTAAGATGTTCAGGTTGAAAATGCAGTCGAAATAGGGTATTATTGGATAACGGTAGGCCTTGTGCCTGCAAAGCCAGCCGTACGGTGTTCCCGTGCGGCTTTTTGTATTTCGCATTCCACATGCAAAACGGAGAGATGCTTTAAAGCAGTATCTCCGATGATGAAACGGCCCCGTGCGTCCTTGGGTATCTGTTCGGCGGCAGCTGACAGCGGACCGCTTTAAGATGAATATCGTCAACTGTGCCCTGCTTGGCGCACTCGTCCTGTCCATGCCAGAACGGCCGGACGTGGAACGGCTGACGGACTTTTACGAATACCCGGGCGGCAGCGGCTATGAAGGGCGGTTTACCCGGTGCGGTATCTGCACACTGATGCAGGAACTGGGATCGTACGACCTGACGCCGGCGCTGTGTCATCCGGACTATACCATGAGTGAGACCGGCGGCGCGACAAGCTTTGTGCGGACGTATACCCTGGCCTCCGGCGGACCGTACTGTGACTGCGACTATAAAAAATGCGTGAAAAAAGTGCCCATAGGCTTTCTTGGTGTCCTTGCTGCCCAGGACCTTAATGCCGGTGGTGCCGAACAGCACACCGGCGGCAAACATGGCAAATCTCTTCATGGCAGATCGCTCCTCTATATTTTGCAGCAGTTAGATGTGGCTAATCTCCGCCTGTAAGATAGCACAGCGCGGAGAGAAAAAAGCAAGACTTTGCCGAAACAAAACCGCCAAAAATGTCATGGAACACAGTGTGTTCCGCAAGAAAAATGACAAACACGCCACGCACAGCCGTAAAAATACGCAGACCGCCGGAGGTGTCAGCGACACCTCCGACGGCCTGAAGCAAAGGCAGCGAGATAAAGGAAGGAAGTTTTTTATAAGGAAGGTTTGGTGGGCGGGAGTAGCGCCCATGAAGAAGTTTCTTGCCCGCTGCCCGGGGAAAAAAGCAAGGTCATGCCCGCGCCGGCGCGTCACGGCGTATGGCCAGCAGCACCGCCGCCGACAGCGGCAGGCAGGCCGTCAGGCCCCACAGGGGGATGCCGTAGCCTACCTGCTCGATGAGCCGCCCCAGTACCGTGGGCGCGATCAGTGCGGACAGAGATACGCCCAGCACGATGATGGATGAGGCCGAAGCCGTCCGAGTGGGGAACGTCTCGCAGCAAAGGATCACCAGGGCCGGGACCTCCGCGCCCTGCAGCAGGCCCAACAGCACCAAAAGCACCCGCTGGACGGCCAAAGACGGCGTCAGCAGCAAAACCGCAAACACGCCGGCCGATAAAAAGCAGGTGAGCAGATAGAACGTCCGCACCGGCATACGCTTATACACCAGCGGCGAGAGCATACGGACCACCAGTGCGCCCAGGAAAAACAGGGTGAGCATGGCGTTGGCCGCGCCGCCTGCCATGTGGTGCACGGTCTTGTAGTAGTTGGGCAGCCAGACGGCGATGCCGTTCTGGAAGCACAGATACAGGAAACAGCACAGCAGATAGAGCCATGCGCGCTTGTCACGAAAGATCTCCGCCGGGTTGGCCACGGATCTGTCCCGCAGGGCCGTCATATCGGCATAGGGCGTATAAGGCGTGGCGCGGCGGGACACCTCCCAGAACACCGCGCCCAACACCAGCGCCGCCGCGCCCAGCACCAGATACGGTACGGCAAAGGTGGCGGGGCGGCCGCTGTCGGTAAGCCATGTCACCAGCAGGGGCGCCAGCATGGCGCCCAGGCCGTAGAAGCCGTGAACGATGGGCAGCAGCGTGCTCTTCTTCTCGGGAAACACGTCGGCGATGACGCCGTTCATCAGCAGGTCGATGGTGATATAGCCCACACCGCCGATCAGCGCAAACACCAGCAGCAGCCCATAGCTGTCATTGCCGTACAGGGGCATGGTGCCGATGGTCACACCGGCCACGCCCACCAGCACCGCGCCGGCCAGCAGGCCGTACAGCTTGTGGAGCCGTTCGCCGAACAGGCCCAGCAGCACCGTCATCACGATGCCGCCCAGGGACTGAATGGTCATCACGAAGCCCTGGCGGCTTTCGGTGATGTTGAAAAAGGCCATCATGGACTCGGCGTTGGCGCCGAAGGCGTTGAAATAGACGCCATACAGCAGAAACAGGGCGAAGCACAGGGCCGCCAGCAGCGGCAGGATACGCTTTGCGCCGCTCATGCCCGGCTCCTCATGGCGGCCAGGGCATGGAAGGTCTCCCGCAGCGCGGGATACTGCCGCAGATAGAGCTGGTAGTAGGGCTCATAGGCGCGGCCACATTCCGCATCGGGGTACAGAACGGTATCCGGCTTGACAATGGCATCGCAGGCGCTCTCCACGGAGGGATACACACCGGTGCCAACACCGGCCAGAATAGCCACGCCCAGCGCCGGGCCCTCCAGCGCCGCCTTAGCGGTCTGGATGGGGCAGCCGTACACATCGGCCAGCATTTGACGCCAGAATGCGCTCCGCGCGCCGCCGCCGCAGGCCATCATTTCCTCCGTGGGCACATTCATGCCCCGGAGCACATCCACGCACTGACGCTGGGAGTAGGTAACGCCCTCCAGCACGGCGCGGATCAGGTGGCCGCGGCCATGGCCGCCGGACAGGCCGATAAACGCGCCCCGGGCCTTCTCGTCCAACAGCGGGGATCGCTCACCCATCAGATAGGGCAGGAACAACAGGCCGTCGGCGCCGATGGGGGTTTTCTCGGCCAGGGCCGTCATCAGCTCGTAGGGGTCCACGCCCTGTTTGGCCGCCTCGGCCACCTCGCCGGCACAGCAGGTATCCCGCAGCCAACGCAGGGACTGACCCGCCGCCAGCGTGCAGCTCATTACCGCCCACTTGCCGGGAACGGCGGAGCAGAAGGTGTGTACGCGGCCCGCCGGGTCGATGGAAACGCTGTCCGCATGGGCAAAGACCACGCCGGAGGTGCCCAGCGTCGTAAAGGCCTTTCCGTAGCGGACAGTACCGGTGCCCACAGCCGCGGCGGCGTTGTCGCCCGCGCCGCCCACCACGGGCGTGCCCTCGGCCAGGCCGGTCAGGGCGGCAGCTTCCGCCGTCACCGTTCCGATCACGTCCACAGACTCGTACATCCGGCCCAGCAGCGCCGGGTCGATGTCCAGCTTGTTCAGTATCTCGTCAGACCACTGCCGCCGAGGCACGTCCAGCAGGTTCATGCCGGAGGCGTCGGATACCTCGGTGGCAAACTGGCCGGTGAGGCAGTAGCGAATGTAATCCTTGGGCAGCAGGATATGACGGCAGGCCTTGTAGACATCCGGCAGATGCTTCCGCACCCACAGGATCTTCCCGGCGGTAAAGCCCGCCAGAGCGGGGTTCGCGGTGATGGCGATGAGTTTCTCCGCGCCCACAGTCTCGGTGATCTCGCGGCACTCCTCACCGGTGCGGCCATCGCACCACAGGATGCTGCGGTGCAGCACCTCTCCCCTCTCGCCCAGCATCACCAGACCGTGCATCTGCCCGGAGATGCCTACACCGGCAACATCGGCGGCGGCCACACCGCTTTTGTGCAGCACGGCCTGCACCGTCTCCCGCACAGCACGCCACCAGTCGGACGGCTCCTGCTCGGCCCAGCCGTTCTGGGGCTGGTAGAGGGGGTATTCCACCGTGTGGGCGGCCATGGCCGTACCATCACTGCGGAACAGCACCGTCTTGGTACCGGAGGTGCCCAGGTCGATACCCAGCAAATATTCCTTCATAGCCTTGCGCCTCCTTTAGGCAGGGCCGCCCTTCCGGGCGGCCCGCAATATGTCATTTCTCAGTGGAACAGCACCCGGTTGACCACAGATTCCAGATACTCCTGACGGCCGCTGGGCACATCGAAGCTCTTGAGGCCCTCGGCGTAATCCGCCAGAGACTCCAGGGTCATCTCGCCGTCCACGATCTTCTTGCCCACGCCGCTGTCATAGCTGCTGTAGCGCTCCTTGACGAACTGGTCCAGACGGCCATCCGCTTTCAGCTCCAGCGCCTTGCGGAGACCCAGGGCAAAGGTGTCCATACCGGAGATATAGGCCAGCAGGATGTCCTCGAAGGTGTTGGACTGGCGGCGGGCCTTGGCGTCAAAGTTCAGGCCGCCGTTGGTAAAGCCGCCGGCGCGGAGGACCTCCATCATGCAGTAGGTGGCGCTGTACACATTGGCGGGGAACTGGTCGGTATCCCATCCCAGCAGATAGTCGCCCTCGTTGGCGTCGATGGAACCGAAGCTGCCGTTGACGATGGCAGTACGCAGCTCATGCTCGAAGGTATGGCCCGCCAGGGTGGCGTGGTTGGCCTCGATGTTCATCTTGAAATCCGCCGTCAGGTCGTACTTCCGCAGGAAGTTCATGCAGGTGGCCACGTCGAAGTCGTACTGGTGCTTGGTGGGCTCCTTCGGCTTGGGCTCCAGATAGAAATCGCCGGTAAAGCCGATCTTTCGGCCGTAGTCACGGGCCATACGCAGGAATCGGGCCATGTTGTCCAGCTCCAGCCCCATGTCGGTGTTCAGCAGGGTGTCGTAGCCCTCGCGGCCACCCCAGAACACATATCCGGTGGCACCCAGCTTCACCGCGGCATCCAGGCAGGCCCGGACTTTAGCGGCGGCGGCGGCAAACACATCGGCGCAGCAGGAGGTGGCTGCACCGGCCATAAACTTCTTGTCGCCGAAGTTGTTGGCGGTGACCCACAGGCACTTCTTGCCGGTCTTCTTCTGCAGCTCGTACAGATAATCCACCATCACGCGGAAATTGGCGATGCTCTCGGCCAGGGTAGCGCCCTCCGGGGCGATGTCCACGTCATGGAAGCAGTAGTAGTCGATGTTCAGCTTTTCCATCAGCTCGAAGGCGAAGTCCGCCTTGGCGCGGAACTTGGCCATGGGGTCTGTCTGCCCCATGGACTTATCCATGGTACCGGAGCCGAACATATCCACGCCCTCGGCGTCGATGGTGTGCCAGTAGCTCAGTGCGAACTTCAGATGCTCACGCATTTTCTTGCCGGCGATGACCTCGTCCGGGTCATACCAACGGAAGGTAAAGGGATCGGTCCCCTGGGGATCGTAGACGACCTTACTCACATCAGCGTACTTTTTCATGTTATTACACCTCCGAAGTATGTTTCGTTTTTACGCGGGAACGGATCATGGGCACCACCAGCTGGATGATAACGGCCACCAGCAAAATCGAGCCCTTGATGGTATCGTTGATCAGGGCGTCCACCTGCAGGGAGGCGATGATCTTGTCGATGATGGTATAGCTCATGGCGCCGAACAGAACGCCCAGCAGCTTGCCCTTGCCGCCGCTCATGCTGATACCGCCGATGACCACCGCGGCGATGGCGTACATCTCGTTGCTCTTACCCAGGGTAGCCGGGTCGACGGAGCCGTTCATGGCCAGCCACAGGAAAGCGCTCAGGCCGGTGAGTATGCCGGTGATGACATAGACCGCCACACGGGTGCGGTTGACGTTGATACCGGCCAGGGCGGCGGCGCGCTCATTGCTGCCCAGGGCATAGACGGTCTTGCCGAACTTGGTGCAGGTGGATATGAACACCATGATGACCGTGACCAGCAGCAGCACGATGCCCACCACGGGAACGGTGGCGATCTTCAGCTGGCCGAAGCCGTAGAAGCTGGCATAGTGGTCCAGGGTACCGGTCATATTGAAGATGGAGGACCCGGTAGTCCGCAGGTAGTACTGAGCCACCGAACGGAAGATCAGCATGGTGGCAAGCGTCACGATGAACGCGGGCATTTTCACCAGGCCGATGAGCACACCGTTGAACAGGCCGCACAAGCCGCCGGCCACCAGGGCGAACAGCAATGTGAGGAACACGCTGTCCGTGGCATTGAACACCACCACGGAGAAGCTGCCCACCAACGCCAGCATGGAGCCCACGGACAGGTCAATGCCGCCGGTGATGATGACAAGACCCATGCCGAAGGCCATGATGCCCACCACAGCGGAGTGCCGCAGGATGTTCATCACGCCACTCCAGGTGGTCGCGCCGTGGTTAATAAACAGATAGGCGATGAAGATCGCCAGTGCGATGAGGATAAAGCTGTAATTATTGATCCAGGCGGCAATGCCCTTCTTGTTCAGCCCCGGTTTTTTGGTCTGGGCCTTCAGTTCCGTGTTCTGACTCATACGTTTACCTCTCCCTCCGTTGCGTGTATCACATTGGTCGCATACAGCATGACTCTCTCCTCCGTGATCTCCTCACGGGGCAGGATCGTCTGGATATGCCCGTGGTAGAACACCACACAGCGATCCGCGATCTTCTGTATCTCCGGTATCTCCAGGGTGTTGACCAGGATGGTCTTGCCCTTCTCGGCCAGTTCCAGGATCAGCTTGTAGATCTCCGCCTTGGCGCCCACGTCGATACCCTGGGTGGGGTTATCCATGATAAGGATATCCGCCTCGGTGGTGAGCCACCGGCCCAGGATCACCTTCTGCTGATTGCCGCCGGACAGTGACAGGATCAGGTCGTCATGGCTGTTGGCCTTGATGTTCAGCATATCCCGCATTCTGTTGTACTGCGCCACCTCTTTCCGCCCGCGGATCAGCTGGTGATTGGCAGAAAGCGTGTGCTCGGAGATGTAGTTGTTCTCCAGCAGGGTAAAGTCCGGGATAACGGAGTTTTCCTTGCGGTTTGCGGGGATCATGCCGATCCTGTGGCACATGGCGTTATGTATGCCGCCATGGCGCAGCGGCTCGCCGTTGACATACACCGTGCCCGAGCTGATGGGAATCGCGCCGAAGATCGCCTGCATCATCTCGCTGACGCCGGCACCCTTCAGGCCCGTCAGGCCGATGATCTCGCCTTTACGCACCTCCAGGTCCACATTCTCAAAGCCGTCGCCGCTAAGACGCTCCAGCTTCAGCGCCACATCACCCAGCTGGCGGGGCTGGTACACCGAGGCCTCGGAGTAGCTGCTGCCCACCATCAGGCGGGTGACGGCCTCCGGCGTGGTGTCGGCGATATTGCCGGACTGAATAAAATATCCATTCCGCAGGACCGTGTAGCGGTCCGCGATGGTAAATATCTCGTTCATTTTGTGGGAGATGAAGATGAAGGACTTGCCCTGCTCCTTCAATCGCCGCACGATACTGAACAGATGCTCGATCTCCGCGTTGTTCAGCGCGGTGGTCGGCTCGTCCAGAATAAAGAGCTTCGCATTGGCGTGAAGCGCCTTTGCGATCTCCAGCAGCTGCTTTTTGCTGGTCTCCAGCTCGTCTACCAGGGCGTTGGGGTCGATATCCACGCCCAGGTCGTTCATCAGCTGACGCGTCTGCTCCAGCATGGCCCGCTTATCCAGCGTGCCCAGCTTGGTCAGCAGTTCCTTGCGAAGAAAAATGTTCTCGTACACCTTCAGATCGTTAAACAGGTTCAACTCCTGGTGTACAAAGGCGATACCTGCCTGTTCTGTCCGTTTGACGGAAATGTCGTGCATTTGCTCTCCGTCAAACTCGATCTCGCCCTCATCCCGCTGATGCACACCCGCCAGGATGTTCATCAATGTGGACTTACCGGCGCCGTTCTCTCCCAGCAGCGCGTGTACTTCTCCGCGCTCCACGGAAAAATCAACGTGCGAAAGCACTTCCACACCGGAGAATGATTTGGTGATATTGGTCATTTTCAGCAATTCCATGCCGCACGCCTCTCTTTGCTGTTTGATAAGATCCCTTCTGCGAAGGGGGAGGTGCCCCGCGGGCGCCGAAGCGCCCGCGAAGCCCTCGGAAACGACTTTACTTACTTGGAGACAGCGTCACCGAAGCCCTGGAAGTCGTTGACGTTGGTAGCATCCACCACGGACACGGCGATGACGTGATCCTGGGTGACGGTACCGCCCTCGATGTGGGTGACCATGTCATCCACGGCAGCCTTGATCATCGCGGGATCGTAAGTAACGGAGAACAGATCGGCCAGCTTGGCGACCTCAGCGGTGTAATCCTTCTGATGGATGCCCTTCAGCACGGAGTAGATCTCGTTCAGACCGGAGGAGGTGCCCAGATGCACACCGGCGTTCAGGAAGGCATCCTTCTTCTCGGCGTCGATCTCGGAGCTCTTCAGCGCCTCCAGGATGCCCATGGCGATCTCGTCGTCGTGGGTGAAGATCCACTTGGTGGCGGTGATGTCCTCAACAGTGCTGGCATCCAGCCAGTTGATGAACAGCTCCTTGCCCTTGCTGCGGCTCCAGCCGGTGTAGTCGGTGGACTGGATGGCAGCGATCTGCTCCTCGGTCCAGCCATTTTCCTTCAGCACGCTGAAGAAGCCGTCGTTACGCATGGTGGGAACGGAAGAGTTGTCACCGGGCATGATGAGGATCTTGTCGCCGGCCTTCATGCCGTCGGTGATGAAGCGCTTGGCGGTCTCGGCGCCGATGCCGTTGTTATCGCCCTTGACGCAGGCAACAGCAGTGGAAGCAGCGGAGTCGATGATACGGTCGAACATCACATAGGGGATGCCGCTGGTGGCCAGCTTGGCCATGGTGTTCTCCAGGGTGTTGTCCTGAGGCAGAATGACCACATAGTCAGCGGTCTTGTTCTCGATCAGGTCCTCCACCTGCTGGATCTGGTTGGCGGCGTCGGAAGAGGTGATGACGGTGGCGGCATACTTGCCGGCGTCATTCAGCTCCTGCGCCTTCTCCTGCGCATAGGTCATCACAGCGCCGGTCCAGCCGTGGTCGGCATTGGGGACCAGGATCGCGATGCGATTACCCGTGGCAGCATCGTTGTCCTTGTTGGCGTCATCGTCCTTCTTCTCGCCGCAGGCGACAAGAGACAGGGCCATGACCAGCGCAAGGATCAGTGCCAGTACTTTCTTCATGGTTGTTTCCTCCTAAAAATTTTTTATAGATACGGACAAAGTCCGCCTATAACGTGTTCTTACAGCTCCACCCAGGCAGAGTCCTTGGCTGCGGAGTCGATGACCGCGTGAATGAACTTCACGCCGTTGAGGCCGTCGGTGACGGTGGGATAGTCGAAAGAGCCGTCGTTGGCCGTACCGCCCGCCTTCACCGCCAGAATGGCGCTGATGATGTTCTTGTAGATGTTGGCAAAGGCGACGATCAGTCCCTCGGGATGGCCGGAGGGGATGCGGCTGTACGCGCCGGCCTTCTCGGTGATGTAGCCGGTGCCGCGGGACAGGGTCTCCGTAGGCTTGCCCTTGGGGGTGTACTTCAGATAATCAGGATAGTGCTGCTCCCACTCCAGTGCACCCTCGCTGCCGTAGATGCGGATGGTCAGGCCATTGAGCTTGCCCGCCGCGATCTGAGAGCACCAGTACGCGCCGTTGACGCCGTTTTCGTACTCGACGAGCATATTGGCGTTCAGGTCCAGCTCCTTGCCGTAACGGTTCACGGTGGCGGCCAGACGCTTGATGTTCAGGCCGGTCAGGTAGTGGACGGAGTTCTCGATGTGGGTGCCGATGTCGCCCACACAGTTGGAGATACCGGACACCGCCGGATCGGCGCGCCAGACGGACAGCTTAGTGGTGCCCTCGCCGGGGACGCCCAGCTCATCGATGAGCCACTCCTGGACATACTCCGCATTGACGGCGGCGATCTTGCCGATCTTGCCCTCGGCGATCATCTCGCGGGCCACCTTCATCATGGTGTAGCCGGAATAGGTATAGGTGACGCCGAAAACCAGGTTTTTCTCCTTGGCCAGGGCCACCAGCTCCTGCGCCTGTTCCACGGTAAAGCACAGAGGCTTTTCGCATACCACATGAATGCCGTGCTGCAGGAAGCACTTGGCCACGTCGTAGTGGGTGTTGTTCGGGGTCGTGATGCTGACGAAATCGATACCGTCGGGACGCCTGCTCTCCGCCTCGGCCATGGCCTCATAGCTGGGGTACACGCGGCTCATGTCCAGGGAGTAGGTCTCGCCGGTCTCACGGTTCTTCTCCGCATTGGTGGAGAAGCAGCCCGCCACCAGCTGTGCGCGGGGGTCAAAGGCGATGGCTTTGCGATGCACCTCGCCGATAAAGGCGTTCATGTGGCCACCGACCATGCCGTAACGGATCTGAATACCCATATTGTCCTCCTTGTCGCGTTTCAGTTGGCGATAGCGTCGTCAAACTTCACATCGGACTTCTTGAAGTCCACCTTCTTCACGAAAGCGGCCGCCTCGGTAGCGCCCTCGATACGGTCCATACCGCTGTCCTCCCATTCCACGGACAGAGGACCGTCGTAACCGGCGGCGTTCAGCACGCGGATGATCTCCTCGAAGTTCACGTCACCATGACCCAGGGAGCGGAAGTTCCAGCCGCGGCGCAGGTCTCCGAAATCGATGTGGGAGCCCAGCAAACCGCTGCGGCCATCCAGAGTCACCGCCGCATCCTTCATATGGACGTGGTACACGCGGTCCATAAAGTCGCGCAGGAACAGATGGGGCGTCACGCCCTGCCACAGCAGGTGGCTGGGGTCGAAGTTCAGGCCGAACTCGGGGCGGTCGGCAAACTTCTTCAGCAGCTTCTCGGTGGAGTAGTAGTCGAAAGCGATCTCGCCGGGATGGACCTCCAGGGCGAACTTGATGCCGTTGGCCTTGAACTCATCCAGGATAGGGGACCACAGGCGCACGATCTCGTCGTAGCCGTTCTCGACCATCTCCTCGGTGGTCTGGGGGAAGGAATACAGCCACTTCCAGATGGGAGAGCCGGTGAAGCCCGTGACCACATAGCAGCCCAGCTTCTTGGCCACCACGGGGGCCTTCTTCATGGTGTCGATCGCCCAGGCGCGGATCTCCTCCGGCTTGTCGGCCAGCGCCGCGGGAGCAAAGTTGTTCAGCCGGGGATCGGGAGCGTCGCCCACACACTGGCCGATGATGTGGCAGGCCAGGGCCTTGCAGATCAGATTGTTCTTCGCCAGGGTCTCCTTGATCCAGGCCACATAGCTGTCATCGCTGTACGCACGGTCAATGTCGATGCCGTTGCCCCAGCAGGCGACCTCCAGGCCGTCATAGCCCATCTTGGACGCCAGCGCACACAGTTCATCGAAGGGCAGGTCCGCCCACTGGCAGGTGCAAAGAGTTACCGGTCTGTTTCCCATGATACATTCCTCCTGTTAAAAAGTTAAATCATCATCGGCCTGTGCCGATCGGATCACAAACTTACTGCGAGTGCCGCACACGCACACGGTTGTGGGTATACACCACGCCGGCGGCGGGCCGCCGTCCGGTGTGGATATAGTCGAACAGCACACGCACCGCCTCGTCCCCCTGGGCGAAGGGCTCCTGGGTCACAGTGGCGGCGATGCGCCCTTCCTCCATATACCGCAGCACGGCCTCCGTTCCGTCCACCGCCAGCACGCGGATATTCTTTCCGCTTTCCAGGATGGCCCGCATACCGCCGTCGATACCGGCGGCGGCAAAGCACACCATATCCGGCGTGTGGTCCGCCAGATAGGCCCGCAGCACCTGATAGGAGACATCGTCGTCGTCCTGATTTTCCAGCACGGCGTCCACCGTGATCTCCGGCGTGCCCTCCAGTGCGGTCCGCAGACCGCGCACGCGGTCCATATGGCCGCGGACATTGGTGCTGCCGATAACAGACGCCACGCGGCCCCGGCCATTGAGCATGAGCTGCACCAGATCTCCGGTGATCATACCGCTGTTGTAGTAGTCGCAGCCGACAAAGGCCACACGGTCGACATCGATATCGGTGTTGACTGTGACCACCGGTATGGGCAATGACTGTAGGTACTCCGCGACCTCGGGCACATCCAGCGGCATGACCGCCAGCGCGTCCACGCCCTCGGCCACCAGCCGGCGCATGGCCTGCAGCTGCGTGGCGGCGTCGTAGCCCTTGATCTCGCGGATGGTAAGGGTGGTGCCGTAGCTGGAGAGTTTTCTGGCGCGGCTCTGTGCGCCGCGGAGCACCTCGTCAAAAAAGGGATTGCCGACGGAGGGTATGACCATGCCGATGTGGGTGCGCTGACGGGAGCGAATAAGCGCCTGGGCCAGCTGGTTGGGCTGGTAGCGCTCACGCTCGGCAATGTCCAATATACGCTTGGCCAGCTCGGGATTTACGTTGCCGCGGCCATTGAGTACCCGGTCGACGGTGCCGCGGCTGGTGCCCGCTTTTTCGGCGATCTGCTTGATGGTCACGCGTCCGCTTCTCCTCTCCGAAATTTGTATCGCCCTTGGCGATGTGTCATTTGTGCTCGAGCACGAATTGACTGTGCTCGAGCACAGTTTCAAAATACCATCTCTTTTGTGATCTGTCAACGGAAAAGGGCCGGCGTGGCTCTATTTCTGTAGAGTTGCCTAAACACGGCGAAAAACTTTTGTTGTTTTTCCCAGTAGACATTTCGGAATTCCCTGTTACCCGCAACGCTTTGTGCCAAACATTCCAAACCAATAAGGTGGCTGCCAAACAGCAAAAGGGGCCACCATACAGCGGTCCCTTTTATGCGGAAAAAGCCAAACGGCTCCCGGGCGCGCGCCCGGGAGCCGTTCGGTGCAAGGGGGAGGAAAAGGAGTAAAGGAAGAAAACAAGCTATTTGGTGCAGACCGGCAGGAACTGGCCGAAGCAGTCGGGCAGGACCTGACCGTCACGCATAGTGGTGCGGCCACGGAGGATGGTCTCGACCACCCGGCCTTGGAAGGACATACCGTCATAGGGGGACCATTTGGCTTTAGAGTACATCTTCTCCTGACGGAAGGTGTAGGCCGCGGACATATCCACAATGGCCAAGTCGGCATCGGCTCCGGGGCGAATAACGCCCTTGCGGGGATAGAGGCCGAAGGTACGGGCCGCATTGGCGGAGGTGATCGCCGCCACGCGGGGCAGCGTCAGCAGGCCGCGGTGGACAGCGGTGAGCAACACAGGAGAAAGGCCCTCGATACCGCTGATTCCGGCGGGGGCATCCCAGAAGGAACGGTGCTTTTCCTCGCAGGTGTGGGGCGCGTGATCTGAGCAGACCCAGTCCAGGGTACCATCCGCAAGGCCCTGCCAGACGGCCTGGCGATCTGCGGCGGTACGGATGAGAGGGTAAGTCTTCATCACCGCGCCGCAGCGGCGGGCGTCGCGGTCGGTGAAGGTCAGGTAATGGGTACAGGTCTCGGCGGTGACATCCACGCCGTCAGCCTTGGCGCGGCGGAGGTGCTCCACGCCGTCGCCTACACCCACATGTAGGACGTGCAGGGGCATGGAGAGCTCCTTGGCCATGTCGATGGCGGTGTCGATGATGGAGGTCTCGCAGCTGACGGGGCGGGTACGCAGCAATGCGGCGTAGTCCTGCGCGCCGGCGGCAAGGGCCTCCTGCGTCAGAGCCCGAACAATGGAGAAATTCTCCGCATGGATGCCCAGGCGTTTGCCGGTGGCCTTCACAGCGCGGAACAGGCGGTAGATCTGGCCGTCGTCCGGGGGCGGAAGGACGTTGTCCATGCCCTCACGGTAGTTGTAGATCAGGCTGTTGTCCCGGTGGTCCACCGCGTAGCCCCAGAAGAATTTGAAGGCCACGCAGCCGGCCTCCGCCAAAGCGGGCAGGCTGGCAAGATTGGCATCGCCCAAAGCCAGGCCCCAGACGCAGAAATCCGCATGGGCCTTGGGCTGGATGACCGAGACAAGATCGCGGAGAGACTCCGCCGAGTGGATGGTAGGGGTGCAGTTGGGCATTTCGAACACGGTGGTAATACCGGTGGCGGCAGCCGCCGCGGTGGAGGAACGGAAGTCCTCCTTCTCGCCGGTGGCCAGACGGCCGTCGCGGGAGTGAACGTGGGTCTCGATCAGGCCGGGCAGGATATAGCGGCCAGAAGCGTCGGTGGCTTCGCCGACGGTGCCGGGCAGGCGCTCGGACGTGACGGCGGCGACCCGGCCGTCACGGATGTAGATATCGGCACGCTGCATACCGTCATCGTTGACCACCGTACCGTTGTAGATGACTCTGTCCCAGTCCATAAATGCCTCCTCCGATATGTATACTGTATACACTTAGTCTTCAAGAGAAGCCCCCATGACAGGTCACAGGGGTCTCGTGCAGGCGGTACATACCCGTCATACAGGCGGTACATATCCGCTATGCAGATGCTACATATCCGTCATGCGGGCGATACATATCCGCCATGCAAATGGTACATATCCGTCATGCAGATGGGGTCTGTGCGTCAGTCCTCCCTGCCGTAGCGCTGGAGTGCGGCCTCATGAACGTTAGCGGTATGGGCGGTGAGCACCCGACGGAGGCGATCCGCATCACGGGCCCGCAGGGACGCCACGATCTCCTCGTGCTCCGCCAACGCACGGCGGCGGCGTTCGTCATCGGACAGCACGCTCTCGCGGAAGCGGGCGTGCTCCGGGTTCTGAAACGACGTGGTGGCGCTGTAGCTTTCGATCTGGTCCAGGAGCTTGATGAGCAGGGGCATATTGCTGCTCTGGGTCAACAGGCCGTTGAATTCGTCCAGGTGGCGGAAATACGCACCGACGTCATGCTTGTCCAGTGCCTCGGCACAGCCGCGGTTGTCGGCCTCCATGGCGTCCAGCTGCGCATCGGTGATGTTCCGCACCACAGCATCCACGCTGAGCAGCTGCAGGGCGGAACGGATGGTATAGACCTCGTCCACCTCGGCACGGGTCAGCCTGGGCCGGGCCACGGCGCCCTTACGGGGCTCGTAGACCACCAGCCCCTCACGCTCCAGCATACGGATGGCTTCGCGCACGGGGGTGCGGCTGACGCGGAAAATATCGGCGTATTTTGTTTCGACAATGCGCTCATCCGGCGCGATATCGCCGTTGATGATGGCGTTTTTCAGCTGGGTATATATCGTCTCGCGCTGGGGATTGGCGGGGTCCACCGGTGTGAAGGCTGTCATCTCTCTATGCCCCCTTCTTTTTGTACCGCAGCAGGCGGTTCTATACACACTATACCCGCTGCTGCGGGAAAAAGCAAGCAAAACCGGCGAATTCTGCCGATTTTCCCTCCCCTGCCGGGGCTTGGGCGCAGTGCAGTCTCTCTTACATGTGTATGGGATACTGTATACAAAATGCATGGTAACATATTCCTTTCCCTTTTGCAAGGGGTTTTCAGATGCGCGGCAAAAAAAAGAAAGCCCTTTCGGGCTTTCTTTTTTTGCTCTCAGTGACGCTTTTTAGCGGTCCAGGCCATGCCGGTCATAGACAGCACCGCCGTCACGGCGTAGATGCCCACGCCCGCGTCGAAGGTCTGGGGGCTGCTGCTCTTGCCGCCGATGGTAAAGTCCATGCTGGTGTTGCCCGCCGTGGACAGGATGGTGATGGTGTGCTTGCCCGCCGCCAGTGTCTTGAGGTACGCGGCCTTCAGGTACACCACGGTGGAGCCCTCCTCAGCGGTGTAGTTGGACTTGGCAAGGGTCTTGCCGTCCACCTGGACACCCTGAAAGGTGCTGAACGCCGCGGTGGAACGGAACACCAGGCCGTAGTCGCCGCCGGGATAATCCGTAGCGGACTTGTTGGTGCCGTTCAACTCAGCGGTGATGCCGGGGGTGGAGGGGTGGTAATAGTAGCCGCCGGAGGTCTTGGTGGGGACGGTGTAGGTCTTATCCTTTTCCACCTTGTTCCCGTTGACTGTTATTTCGCCGCCGGTACCATTTGTCACTTTGGTATCATTGGGCAGGCCGGAGATGGATGTGCCCTGCACCACGGTGATGTCCTTGGTTTCCTTGGCAGCCTCCACGATGGAGTCACTGCCGACATGGAATTTGGTACTCTCCCCAGTGCCAGTGGTGGCAATCGGCGTTGTCTCCTGGGTAAGATCCTTCACGTCGCTGGAAAAAGTACCTCCACTTAAACTCAGATCCCCGGTTTCTGTTGCTTTCTTAACCGCCGGAACGTTATTGGGCGCAATAAACGTACCGCCATTGATCTGCGCCGTAGATTTCGCATTGATACCGCCATCTCCGTTTTTATTATCGTTACCGATCAAAACTGCTGTGTATTTCCCCTCTGTCTCAAATGTTCCACCATTAATGATCGTCTCTACTTCGCCGACCTCGCCAGCCGCATAAAGCGCATAGAAAATGGCACCATGTTTATTCGCACAATCAACGGTCTTAAAGGAACCGTTATTCACCGTGAGTTTTCCAGCAGCCGCACCCACAGCACCCTGTGTGCCTATGACCTCACCGCCGTTGATTTCCATCACCGCATTCACCGCAACATTCCTTACCGTGTACGAAAATATATTTGAATTGCAACTGCTGCAAGACGTCCCTATAAATTTACCGCCGTTAATGGTCGCACTACCTTCATTGTAAACCGCACATGTCGCTTTCTCAAACAAGCCGTTTTCAACCACCAGTACCGCACTTGCACCCGTATTGCGTATAGCAGCACCGCTTGCCTTCAGTGAACCACTATACGTACCATCAATGATGTGCAGTGTACCCATATTGTTGATCGCACCGTAGCCACCGGTTTCAGATGCGGAACTGTCGATAGTTCCATTCCCCCTGACCGTCAGTGTTCCCCCGTTCACGATGGGGCGGCCCGTGAAGTCCGTTGACACCGTAATGCTGTGATCGTTCATATCCAACACAATTACTTTTCCAGCCGGGATTGTTACAATAGCATCCGTGCTCAAATTTGAAATGTTATCGATGAGCTTGATCGTCGTTTCTTTGCCATCCTCCACCGCATTTACCGCTGCCTGCAGCGTCTCAAATTTTTCACTGCCGATTTCCGCATAATATGACTCATCTGCCGCCCAGCTGACGCTGCAGAGGGACAGCGCCATGACCAGTGCCAGAATGGTTGCTAACAATTTCTTCATGTCTCATACCCCGTTTGTTTTAGATTTCCGCAGACACACTCGTTTTAATGGAGGTTAAAACGCCAATGCAGAGGTACCTCTGCGGATAGTCAAATTATAGCACAGCTGCATAATTTGTCCAGCCTTTTTATGGAAAATTTACATATTTTTTCTGCTACCGGGAATGGAAAACGGGAGAATTTGACAGGAAATGGAAGTTGGGGCGGAGAAAATGCCGCCTGCGGCGGGACGGGGGACGGGGGACCCCTCATCCGTCAGCTTCGCTGACACCTTCCCCCCAGGGGGAAGGCTTACGAGGGTGCGTCGTCCTACACCGCGAACCCCTCGGGGGGAAGGCTAACAGGGCGCGCCCTCGAGGGAAAGGCTTGAGGGCTGCGGGTGGGGCGGGTATGATTTGTCATAATTGTCAAAAAAGTGGGGTTTATTTTTGTGCTAAGGGCAGAAATGCTGCACTTCTATTGACGGCGGGGTGAAATGCGAGTAAAATATGTACACAAAGAATACTGTATACAGTATCCAATCCGAACACACGCAGAAACAATGTCTGCGCTGTATACCATGACCGGCGGCCCCTGCCCGGGACACAGTATGCCGGGGCAGACAGATACAGCCGGTTCGGACATGGGCGGATAACGCCGGGCAGCAGAAGCGGAGGACGGCACATGGAGAACTTCTCATTATATATAAACGGCGTGCTCCGCACGGTATGCGTGCCGCCCCAATGGACGCTGCTGCGGGTACTGCGGGAGACGCTGGGCCTGACCGGCGCGAAAAACGGATGCTCCTCCGGCGACTGCGGCGCCTGCCGCGTGATACTGGACGGCACGGCGGTGAACGCCTGCAAGGTACCTATTAAGGATGCGGCGGGACATCGGGTGGAGACCATAGAGGGGCTGAGCCGGAACGGACAGCTGCACCCTATACAGCAGGCGTTTATCGACTGCGGAGCCGTCCAGTGCGGCTTCTGCACGCCGGGAATGGTGATGAGCGCCAAGGCACTGCTGGACGAGACGCTGCACCCCAGTGACGAGGAGATACGGGAGGCGCTGGCACCGAATCTGTGCCGCTGTACCGGCTACTACAAGATCGAGGAGGCCGTCCGGGAGGCGGCGCGGCGGCTGGAGGCGCAGGACCGGTGAAGGAACTGACGTACATCGGAAAGAGCTACCCGGTGCAGGATGCGGCGGCCAAGGCAACAGGGGAACTGCTGTATGTGGACGACATGACCATGCCGCGGATGCTGTACGCCAAGGCGCTTTTCTCGCCGGTGGCTCACGCGCGGATCAAGCGCATCGACACCACAGCGGCAGAGGCGCTGCCCGGCGTGTGGGCAGTGGCTACCTATCAGAACACACCGCAGACGCGGTTCAACAGCACCACGCGGTTTTATATGCAGGCGCCGGCGCCTATCGAGACGGAGCGCATTTTCGACGACACGGTGCGCTTTGTGGGCGACCGGGTGGCGGCGGTGGCGGCAGAGACAGAGGATATCGCCCAGGCGGCCATCGATCTGATCGAGGTAGAATACGAGCCGCTGCCGGTGGTGACGGATCCGCTGGAGGCCATGCGGGAGGACGCCTATCCCCTGCACGGCAGCAGCAACATCGCGCTGCGGATCGAGAAAAACACGGGAGACGTGGCGAAGGGTTTTCAGGAGGCGGACCGGGTGTTTGAAGACACCTACCGCACGCCGCCGGTACACCACTGCGCCATCGAGCCCCACACCGCCATCGCGGAGGTGGACGCGCAGGGGCGGCTGACCGTCACCGCGCCGTATCAGAACACCTTTGGCGAACGGATCGTATTGAGCCGGATATTCGGCCTGCCGCTGAGCAAGGTACGGGTGGTAAGCCCCACCATGGGCGGCGCATTCGGCGGAAAGATGGAGTCCTCGGTGGAGCTGATCCCCGCAGCGCTGGCGATGCTGTGCCGCAGGCCGGTGAAATTCACCGCCACACGGCGGGAGTGCATGGTATCCACGCGGGTGCGGCACGCCAGCGTCATCACGGTGAAGACCGGCGTGAAAAACGACGGCACCATCGTGGCACAGGAAATCACGGCCATCACCAACACCGGAGCATATGCCTCCAGCGCAGGGAACGTGATCGGCGCCATGAGCGCCAAGGTGTTCAAGGGCTACAAAACACCGAATATGCGCTTTGTGGGCATACCCGTATATACCAACACGCCGGTGGCGGGGGCCATGCGGGGCTACGGCTCGCCGCAGGTATTCTTTGCCATGGAACGGCAGTTGTATAAGATCGCCGGCGCGCTGGGCATGGACTACACGGAGCTGCAGATGAAAAATCTGGTGGATCCGGAGGACAGCGACCTGTTCGCGGGGCACCCCATCGGCAACCCCCGGCCCAAGGACTGCGTGCGCCGGGCCATGGCACTGCGGCAGAACTGGCCGGACATGGACGATGAGGACGGAAAGTACCTCATCGGCGAGGGCTGGGCCATGGGACTGCACGGCAGCGGGGCCTTCGGCTCGCAGATCGACCAGAACTGCATGGTGGTCAAGATGAACGATGACGGCACCTGTGTGCTGCACTCCGGCACCCACGATATGGGCAACGGACAGCTGATGGTGCAGATACAGGTCGTGGCGGAGACGCTGGGCATCCCGCCGGAACAGGTGGCCTGCGTAGCCTCGGACACGGATGTGTGCGGGTGGAACCTGGGCGACTTTTCCAGCCGGGGCGTGTATGTCAGCTGCGGCGCGGTGCAGAAGGCCGCGGAGGACGCGGCGGCACAGCTGCGGTGCGCCGCTGCCGGACTGTTGGGCGGCCAGGTGGAGGACATCTCTCTGCACGACGGACGGGCGTGGCTGCCGGAGGGCGGCAGCGCTTCGCTGGCAGAGGTAATGAACTATGCCCAGAGCGTACAAAAGCATGAGATATTCGGTGTGGCCACCCACGCATCGGCACACACCCCCGGGTCCTACGGCGTACATATGGCGCGGGTAAAGGTGGAAAAGGCCACCGGCGCGGTGACGGTGACGGACTACATCGCTATACACGATGTGGGACGGGTGATGAACCGGATGGGCATCGAGGGACAGCTGGAGGGCGGCATACAGATGGGGCTGGGCTACGCGCTCCGGGAGGAACTGGCCTTTGACGCGGCAGGACAGCTGCGAGACAGCAGCCTGCACAGTTACCGGCCCTTCCGGGCCACGGAAATGCCCCGTTTGCAGACGGACTTTATCGAAGAGGGCGAACCTACCGGGCCCTACGGCGCCAAGAGCATTTCGGAGTGCGCGGTGGTGCCCAGCGCACCGGCCATCATCAATGCGGTATGCGATGCCACGGGACTGGACATCCATGACCTGCCCTACCGCCCCGTAAAGGCAGAGGGCGGCATACGGCGGCTGCACACCACGGAGGGCTGTGTATTCTGCGGCCTGTGCGTGAAGAAATGCCCCTATAGCGCGCTGTCCGTGGACCGGCAGACCAAGCAATGGCGGGTATCTGACCGGCGGTGCCGGGAATGCGGCTTGTGTGCGGCGGCCTGTCCAAAGCATTGCCTTTCCTTAGACAATAGTGTTGTATAAATGGCACATGAACTTTCTTATTGTGAAATGTATCATTTCAACAAATAGCAGTGATGTGAAACCGCTATGGCCCGGTTATTGACTTTGCCCGGGCCGACATGTAAACTGTAACATCATTTTTGCGGCGGCTGGTGTTCCGCCGCCTCTCCCCTCCCCTGGCGCGGGAAAAAATCGTGGTGTACACTGTAATGTATACTGTACACAGACGGCGGACACAGACTCCCTCATCCATGCCAGCAGGGGCGAAACACCGTGGACAACATCATACGCAACAGCGCGGCCCGCAGACGACGGACGGCGCGATAGCCACAGACAGAACGGAAGGAGCGACAGTCATATGGCACATTACAACGATATGCGGGAATTTCTGGAGGAGCTGAAGAAGCGGGGCGACCTGATGGTCATCGACAAGAAGGTCAGCCCGGTACACGAGATATGCGCCTTTACGCGCAAATCATCGGACATGGGTGGTCCGGCGCTGCTCTTCACCAATGTGGAGGGCTACGATATGCCGGTGCTGTCCGGCCTGTACGGCACCCGCGAGAGAGTGCGTCTGGCACTGGGTCTGGGCGACGATACAAAGAGCGTTATTAAGGAATACGTGGCTCACGAGAACAAGTTTATCCCGCCGGTAACGGTGGGTGACGACGAGGCTCCTGTGCACGAGGTGGTGCTGACCGGCGACGCGGTGGACCTGTACAAGCTGCCCATCCTGACGAACTTCGAGAAGGACCTGGGGCCTTATATCACCGCCGGCGTGCAGATGGCCAACGACCCCATCACCGGTGTGCGGAACTCCTCCATGCACCGGATGCTGCTGCTGGACAAGAACCACATGACCTGCTTTGCCCCCAAGGGACGGCATCTGGGTACCATTATCGAACGCAACGAGGACAACGGAAAGGGCACGGAGATCGCCACGGTCATCGGCGGCGACCCCATCATCGCCATCGCGTCACAGTGCCGGCCGGCACTGGGCACCGATGAGATGGGCATGGCCGGCGGCCTGCGGGGCGAGGCTGTGAAGATGGTCAAGTGCAAGACCATCGACGTAGAGGTGCCTGCCACCGCGGAGATCGTTATCGAGGGACGCACCCTGCCCGGTCTGCGGGAGGACGACGGCCCCTTCGGTGAGTATCCCGGCACATACAGCGAGGTACGCAAAGCCCCGGTGGTGGAGATCACCGCCATCACCATGCGGAAGGACGCCATTTTCCAGAATGCCTATACCGGTATGCCCATGACGGAAAACCACTGGATGATGGATCTGGCGGCCACAGCGCTGGCTTACCGCGAGGCGTACAAGATCTGCCCGGACATCCACGACATCTGCCTGACCTCCGGCGGCACCAGCCGCCACCACTGCGTGGTGTCCATCAAGAAGCGCCATCCCTATGAGCCGCGGAATGTGATGACCGCCCTTCTGGCGGCCAACATCGGCATCAAGCTGTGTGTGGTAGTGGACGAGGATATCGACGTACATGATATGCAGCAGGTGGAATGGGCTATCAACACCCGTATGCAGGCGGACCGGGATGTGATGATACTTCCGGTGATGTACAGCCCCACGCTGGACCCCTCCGCGCCGTATCCCCGTGCGTCATCCAAGATGGGCATCGACGCCACCGCGCCGCTGGAGGACAAGGAGGCGTTTGCCCCTGTGTTCACCCCCGGACAGGACGCACCGTATATCGAGGAAATGCTGCGGGACTTTATGGATAAGCGGCGGAAGTAAGCCGCAGGAGGCGGAATATGTCTGACAGGACTCGTGAAATGGCCACCGTACGGGAAAACAGCCGTATTCTGGACGGCTACTATAAAATGACACTCCACGCACCGGTGATCGCACAGCGCTGCCGGCCGGGACAATTCGTGTTTATCCGGGTGGGCAGCGGCACCGCACCGCTGCTGCGGCGGCCCATCAGCATCTGCGAAGCCGACAGCATCGGCGGCACGCTGACACTGCTCTATCGGGTGGTGGGCACAGGCACCGATCTGCTGTCCGCCGTGCGGGCGGGCCAAGCCCTGGACGTGATGGGCCCCATCGGCACGCCGTTCCCCGTGGAGGGCGAGCAGGCGATACTGGTAGCCGGCGGCATGGGGGCGGCGCCCCTGTGTATGCTGGCCCGGGCACTGCATGATGCAGGATCGGCTGTGACCGTGTATCTGGGCTGCCGCGACGCGGCCCATGACCTGTGTGGAAAGACGCTGCGGACCTACGGGACAGTACACACCGCCTATGAGAGCGAAGGCCGCCTGGTAACGGATATCCTGCCGGAAACAGCGGCAGGCGTTGTGTACGCCTGCGGGCCGACGGCCATGCTGGCTAAGGTGCAGCAGTGGGCCGCACAAAACGGCGCGGAGGGCTATGTGTCTCTGGAGGAACGCATGGCCTGCGGCATCGGCGCGTGCTCCGGCTGCGGCTTCCCCATGCGGAAAGCCGACGGTGGCGTGCTGTACAAAAAAGTCTGCGTAGACGGACCGGTATTCCCGATGGGCGAGGTGATCTTTCATGGATAACATCACAGTGGGCGGCGTGACGCTGCATTCGCCGCTGCTGAACGCGGCGGGCACGATGGGCTTCGGCTCCTCCTATGCGGACTATATCGACCTGCACCGTCTGGGCGGACTGGTGACACGCACGATGACCGTCAAACCCCGGCGTGGCGCGGAGGCGCCCCGGCTGTGGGAGACGCCCTCGGGGCTGCTGAACTGCGTGGGGATGCAAAACCCCGGATATGAGAAATTCACGCAGGTATTTTACAAGGGACTGGTGGGCTATGACGTGCCCATTATTGCCAGCGTCACCGGCACACCGGAGGAAATACGGCGTATGGCGGACGCATTGGCGGAGCTGCCGGCAGTGGCCGGCGTGGAGGTGAACCTCCACTGCGCCTACGAGGAATACCGGACACTGGGAAGCAAGGCGTATCTGGAGCAGTGCGCGCAGCGCATCCGTGCCGCCGCAGACGGATGGCTGCCGGTGTGGGCGAAGCTGTCGCCCTGCGCCGGAGACATCGTAGATGCGGCGCGGACGGCACAGGACGCCGGGGCGCAGGCGGTGGTATGCGCCAACACCTATTGGGGCATGGCCCTGCAGGCGGACGGCAGCTCACGGCTGGGCAGCATGGTGGGCGGACTGTCCGGCCCGGCCATACGGCCCCTGTCCGTGTTCCAGACATGGCGGGTGGCCCAGGAGGTCGCTGTCGACGTGGTGGGCTGCGGCGGTATCGTGTGCGCCGCGGACGTAAAGGAATACATGGCCGCCGGCGCAAAGGCCGTGGAGATCGGTACTGCCAACTTCACAGAGCCGGAGACGATCATACGGATCACAGAGGCACTGTAACGCCCGCGGGCCGGGCAAAACGTACGAAACAGACGGGAGGAATGGACATGGTGGCAGTGGGCATCAGCGGTGCGACGGGCTGTATATACGGTATCCGGCTGCTGGAGGCGCTGCGGGCGCTGGGACAGGAGACAGAGCTGATACTCAGCGACTGGGGCGCAGAGACCATACGGCTGGAAACGGATCTCACCGTGGAGCAGGTCAAGGCGCTGGCTGACCGGGTATACGACAACCGCAATATGGCCGCACAGGCGGCCAGCGGTTCCAGCTGCGCGGACGCCATGGTCATCGCCCCATGCAGCATGAAGACCCTGGCGGGCATCGCTATGGGCTATGACGACAGCCTGCTGGTGCGGGCGGCGGATGTGATGCTGAAGGAACGGCGGCGGCTGATACTGCTGACGCGGGAAACACCGCTGAATTTGAGCCACATCCGCAATATGGAGACGGTAACGCTGATGGGCGGCATTATCCTGCCGCCGGTGCCGGCCTTTTACAGCCGGCCGCAGACGGTGGACGACATCGTGGATCAGACAGTCAGCCGGACGCTGCGGCTGCTGGGTCTGGACGGCGGGGAAAAGTTCAGGTGGAACGGAAATGGCTGAGCGTGTGGTGGAGCGAACACTGAGCGACGGCGGACTGTCCATACACTACCGGCTGGAACGGCTGGGCGGCGACCTGCTGCTGACTGTGACCGGCGGGGCGGCCCACGTAGGCTGCGTCGTACTGGCCACACACCGGCAGAGCCTGACAGGCAGCGGCGCGGACAGCGCCGACAGCAGCGTGCTCAATCGCAGCGGGCACAAGGACGAATTCTTGCTGCGGGCGCTGGCAGAACGGCTCAGCGCCGTGGCCGGCTGTGCCGTGGCCGCCGTGGGCGGCGTGCATTACGACGGTCTGGACCAGCAGGGACTGCGGTCCGCCGCCCATATTGAACAGCAAGCGCTGGCACAGGCAGAGGACTGGGCGGCGGAATTGCTGCCGTAACGGGAAACAAGAAACACAGAGGGGAGGTATGCCGCCGTGACGCAACGTGAACAGGATATCCTGCGGGTGGACGCCCGGGACAAGGTGACCGGGCGGACGAAATACGCGGCTGATCTCGTCTTTGACGGTATACTGTACACAAAATCAGTGCACGCGGACCTCCCCCATGGGAAGCTGCTGGCGGTGCATACCGCGGCGGCACTGGCGGCGGAGGGCGTGGCCGGTGTGTACACCGCCCGGGACATACCGGGCCGAAATGTGGGCGACAACGAGAAGCCTATCATGGTATATGACACCATACGGAGCCGGGGCGATTGCATCGCCGTGGTCGCGGCCGTCTCACAGGAGGCGGCAGACCGGGCGGCGCGGCTGGTCACCTATGACGCCCAGCCCATGCCCGCGGTATTCGACCCGGAGGAAGCACTGCTGCCGGACGCGCCCAAGCTGTACGACGACGGAAACCTGATACTGGAGCACCGCGTCCGCAAGGGGCGGGCGGCAAAGGGCTTTGACGAGGCGGACATCATTGTGGAACGGGAGTTCCGCACCCAACGGGTGATCCCCGGGGCCATCGAGCCGGAGAGCGTGGTGGTGTCGCCTCAGGACGGAGAGCTGCGGGTCTACTGCCCGTGCAAGGCGCCCTTCAACATCCGGCGTATCGTGGCGGCGGCCTGCGGTCTGCCCATGAGCGCTGTACGGGTGACGCAGCCCGGTATGGGCGGGTCCTTCGGCGGCAAGGATGACGACGCCGGGGCTATGGCCGCAAGAGCCGCTATCGCGGCGCTGCACACCGGGCGGCCCTGCCGCATGACATGGCGCAGCAGCGAGACGCTGCTGGAGGGCGTAAAGCGGCATCCCTTTCACATCTACTACAAGGCCGGCGCAAAGCGGGACGGCACACTGACCGCCATTGAGGTGCGGGGCTTTGTGGACGGCGGCGCATACCTGTCCAAGAGCAAGACCACCACATGGCGCAGCGGTATCGAAGCCACAGGGCCCTATCGGGTGGAACACGTGGACGTGTGCATGAAAGCGGCCTATACCAACAACTGCTATGCCGGCAGTGTGCGTGGCTTCGGCTCGCCGCAGATCGACTTCGCCACCGAATCTGTGATGGACGAGCTGGCACAGCAGCTGGGCATGACACCCTGGGCCTTCCGGGAGAAAAACCTGCTGCGGGACGGCGACATATCCGGCTCCGGCCAGCCCATGCGCGACGTGAGCGCAGGTGCGTGCCTGGAACGCCTGCGGCGGGAATTCGGCGAGGGCCTGCGGCCCTTTGTCCGGAACGGAAAGCTGGTGGGCAGGGGCATCGCCTGCCTGTACCGGGGCGAGTCCTACGGTGCGGGCACACCGGTGCAGGACACCTCCGGCGTGACCATCGTATTAAACGCAGACGGCAGTCTGAACGTGAGCACCGGACTGAGCGAGGTGGGCCAGGGCGGCCACACGCTGCTGACAGCCATCATCGGCCGGGAGCTGGGGCTGCTGCCGGAACGCATACATATCGCGCCGGCGGACACGGACTACTGTGTGGATTCCGGGTCCACCGCCGCCTCACGGGGGACCATCACCGCGGGCAACGCCGCCTGGCTGGCAGCACAGGAGGCCAAGCAGCAGATCAACACCGCACTGTGGGAATACCGGGGGTTCGACGGACCCATCGTATATGAGGGCGGGCTGGTCCGCTGCGGTGACGAGCAGATGACCTTCACCGAGGCGGTAGGGGTCCTGCGGAATACCGGACGGGATATGCGCGCCCACGGCTGGTGGGCCGCCCCCAAGACATTCTGGGACAGAGAGAAATGCCGGGGCAGCAATTATATGTCCTACGCCTATGGCGCCTGCGGCGCTGAGGTAGAGATAGACCCCATCACCGGAAAGACCGACGTAACTGACTTTGTGGCCGTACACGACATGGGCCGCATCATTAACCACGCTGCCACGGTGGGACAAGTAGGCGGTGGTGTATCCATGGGCGTAGGCTACGCCTTGACGGAAAATGCCGACACACCGGGCGGCGTGACACGCGCCGCTGATCTGGACAGCTATCTGCTGCCCACAGCACTGGATATGTGTCCCGTGCGGACGGTGCTGCTGGAGGAAGGCGCCGGCGTTCCGCCGCTGCTGGTACACGGCATTGGCGAACCGGCCACCTCTATCGTAGCGCCGGCCATCACCAACGCTATGTCCGCGGCGCTGGGCGCACGGATAGACACCCTGCCGGCGGACCTGGAAACGGTACGGGCCATACTGGACGAGAAAAAGAGGTAGCTATGTTTCTGCAAGCGGGCAGCCCCGCGGAACTGCGGGCCTATATGGCACAATACCCCGACAGCCGGTGCATTGCCGGCGGCACGGATATCATGCCGGTGCAGAACCGGGAAAATGACCATGAGGCGGTGTTCATCGACATATCCGGCGCAGCGGCGCTGCACCGGATCGTGTCGGAGGACGGCGTGCTGTCCGTCGGGGCAGCGGCGACCTTCGCCGAGATAGAACGAAACGCGCTGCTGCGGCAGTACGCGCCGGCGCTGTGCCTTGCCGCATCACAGGTGGGGTCCCCTCAGATACGAAATCTGGGCACCATCGGCGGCAATGTGGCACATGGGAGCCCCGCAGCGGACACCCTGCCGGTGCTGGCCATGCTGGACGCGGAGGTGCGGCTGTACAGCGCCACGGAGGGCACCTGCCGGGACATACCGGTGGATACCTTCATCACCGGACCGGGACAGACCCTGCTGCGTCCCGGCGAATACATAGAGACGCTGCGCTTTTCCCCGCCGGAGGCGAGCTGGCGCATGGCCTATGAAAAAGTGGGACGGCGCAATGCGCTGGCCATCTCCCGGCTCAGTGCCTGCTGTGCGGCCAGATGGGAGGGACAGCGCCTGACCGGACTGCACCTTGCGCTGGGCGCCGTATTCCCCACGCCGCGGCGGCTGTACGCAGCAGAAGCACTGCTTTTGAAGGAACAGCCCTCCCCTGCCGCGGAAATGCAGGCGGCAGAGCTGGTAACACAGGCCATTGTGGCGGCCGCCGGGCGGCGGGCCTCGGCCCGCTACAAGCTGGCGGTGGCCCCGGAGCTGCTGCTGCGGACACTGCGCCGCACCCGAGAGGAGGCGGACCAATGAAGATAGGTTTTACGCTCAACGGCGCGCCCGTCTGCGTGGAGGCGCCGGGGACGGTGTCGCTGCTGACATTGCTGCGGGACTACTGCCGCCTGACCGGCACCAAACGGGGCTGCGACATCGGCGAATGCGGTGCCTGCACGGTGCTGCTGGACGACAGGGCGGTGACTTCCTGCATGGTCATGGCCGGGCAGGTACAGGGCCGTCGGGTGGTGACCATTGAGGGCCTGACCGGACACGACGGCGCACTGAGCCCCCTACAGCAGGCGTTTGTGGACCACTTTGCCGTACAGTGCGGCTTCTGCACACCCGGCATGATCATGAGTGCCACAGCGCTGCTGCACGAGGACCCGCATCCCTCCCGGGAGAAGATACGGCGGGCGATCTCGGGCAATCTGTGCCGGTGCACAGGCTACGACGCTATTGTGGACGCCATTGACGCCGCAGCGGCGGAGATGGCCAGGCTGGTATAAAACAAGCGTGGTAATTACCCCTTATGGGGCGATTATAAATTCAAAATTATGAAGGAGAAAGACATGAAAAAGCTATTTGCATTGCTGCTGGCACTTGTCATGGCCCTGTCTCTCGTCGCCTGCGGCGAGAAGAAGGATGATACCGGGGACAAGACCGATGACAGCAACCCCTCCACCGGCATGGAGCTGACACAGGCCACCGATCTGGTGATCGCTACCGGCGGCACCTCCGGTGCATGGTACCCCATCGGCGTCAGCATCGCTGACACCCTGACCAACGTGGACAACAACCTGTTCGTCACCTCCGAGGTCACCAACGGCGGCGTGGAGAACGCCCGTCTGCTGGGCACCCACGCGGCCAATGTCGGCTTCGTGAACTCCGACACCGCGTACTTCGCCACCCAGTCTGAGGATGCTTTTGCGTCCGAGCCCGCGTATGAGCTGTACGGCCTGGCCAACCTGTATGACAGCGTGCTGGAGATCGCCGTGCTGGCTGACAGCGGCATCAACAGCATCGCGGATCTGGCCGGTAAGCGCGTGGTGGTGGGCACCCCCGCCTCCTCCGCCTCCACCATGGGCTGGACGGTGCTGGGCACCTATGGTCTGACCGACAAGGACGTGAAGGGCTCTGAGCTGAGCATCGCCGAGGGCGTTGAGGCCCTGAAGAACGGCGATGTGGACTGCGTGTTCATCTTCAGTGCCGCCCCCAACAGCGCCCTGACTGAGCTGTCCGTGACCAAGAACTTCAAGCTGCTGAGCATCGACGAGGAGCATCAGAAGGCCGCGATCGAGCAGCACAGCTACTTCAGCACCGCTACCCTGTCCGCTGACCTGTATACCTGCACCAGCGAGGACACCACCACCCTGGCCATGCCCACTCTGCTGGCCTGTGACAGCAGCCTCAGCAACGAGGCCGCCTATCAGTTCGTGAAGGGCATCTATGAAAACCTGGACGTGATCTCCACCTCCCACGCGATGGCCGCCAAGATCAACCTGGACCACGCTGCCAACATCAACCTGGAGATCCACCCCGGTGCCCTGCAGTACTACCGCGAGATGGGCATTGTTGACTGATCTTCCCTCTCTTTTCCCCCCTGTCCCATCGGACGGCGGGCTTCGGCCCGCCGCCCGGTGCGGCCCCACATTCCGGAAATAACGAAAGGATCGGAACATGGCAACTAAGTCAAAATTCAGCGATGTACTGAGTAAGATCGCGTTTGTGATTGCCGTTCTGCTGACCCTGTTTCAATCGTACACTGCACTGTTCGGCGTTTTGACCGCCGTATACCAGCGGGCGATACACCTTGGTCTGGCGAGCAGCTACATCTTCCTGTTCAACATGGCAAACCCCAAGGAGAAGGGGAAAGTTTTTCACATCATCATCAATTTTATCGGGCTGGTGGCTTCCGCCGGCTCCAACTTCTACATCTGCCTGCACTATGCGGAGATCCAAGGGCGCTTGGGTATCACCACTGAGCTGGATATGATCTTCGGCGCGCTGCTGCTGGTGGCGATCCTGATCATGGGATATGAGTCCCTGGGCTGGGCGCTGCCCACCATCTCCGTGATCTTCCTGCTCTATGGCCTGTTTGGCCATCTCATCCCCGGTGCGCTGAGCCACCAGGCCTTTACATTCAAGCGCCTGATCTCGTTCCTGTATCTGGGTACCGAGGGTGTTTTCGGTTCGGCAATGAGTGTCAGTGCGACATTTATCTTTATATTCATTCTCTTCGGCGCGTTTCTGGAGAAAAGCGGCGCCGGCCAGTTCTTCGTGAACCTGGCACTGACCGCCACCGGGCGCGTTACCGGCGGTCCCGCGCTGGCCGCCGTGGCCTCCAGCGCCCTGATGGGCACCATCTCCGGCAGCGGCGTATCCAACGTCGTGACCACCGGCACCTTCACCATTCCGCTGATGAAGGCCAACGGCTATGACAAGAACTTCGCCGGTGCGGTGGAGGCAGTGGCCTCCAACGGCGGGCAGATCCTGCCGCCGGTCATGGGTTCCGTGGCGTTCCTGATGGCCGAGATGATCGGCGTAAGCTACTTCGCCGTGGCTAAGGCCGCAGCTGTGCCCGCGCTGCTGTACTTCTTTGCCGTGGGTATCGCCGTGTACTTCGAGGCCAAGCGGCTGAACCTGCGCCCCGACCCCAATGCCCAGTATGAGCGCGTAGGGGTGGTGTTCAAGTCCGGTTTCTACTATCTGCTGCCTATCGCGCTGCTGATCGTGTTCATCATCTGCGGTTACAGCGTACTGCGTGCCGGCGCCTATGCCGCCATCCTGACCATCGCTCTGAGCTATGTGAAGAAGGACACCGCCTTCCACCTGAAGGACTTTGGTGCGGTGGTGACCGACGTGGCCAAGCAGGTGCGCCCCATTGTGGCAGCCTGCGCCTGCGCCGGTATCATCATGGGCATCACCTCCCTGACCAACCTGGGCATCAAGCTCTCCGGTCTGATCGTCACCGTGTCGCAGGGCAACCTGATGATCGCGCTGGTGATGACCATGCTGGTATCCCTGGTCATGGGCATGGGCCTGCCCACCACGGCGGCCTATCTACTGCTGGCGGTGCTGGGCGCCCCCGCTCTGATCAAGCTGGGCGCGGATCCCCTGCCCGCACACCTGTTTATCCTGTACTTCGGCTGTATGTCCACCATCACCCCGCCAGTGGCCCTGTCTACCTACGCGGCGGCCGGTATCTCCGGCGGCTCGCCCATGAAAACGGGCATTTACGCCATGAAGCTGGCTTCGGTGGCCTTCCTGATTCCTTACATCTTTGTGTACGGGCAGGAATTGCTGCTGTATGGTTCTCTGGGCTCTATCCTGCTGGCTATCCTCAGCGCCTCGCTGGGCTGCGTGGCCCTGGCCGGCGGCATGATCGGCTGGCTGGGCGCAAAGATGCCCATGCCCCTGCGCTTTGTGCTGGTGGGCGCGGCCATTACGCTGATGATCCCCGGCGCGCTCACGGACGTGATCGGCGTGGTGCTGATGGCCGCCTGTGTCATCACAGCTGTGACGCTGAGCAAGCGGCAGACACCGAAGATCCAGTGATCTTACGCGGCTGAAGGGCGGGCCCTCCGCTGACAGAGGCCCGCGGAACGGAAATCTTACATATGGAGGAACATAAACATGGACTTCAATTTCAAGGGCCGCGACATTATCAACGGCTATGACTTTACCACGCAGGAGCTGTGCCACATCATGGACACAGCCATGATCTATGAAAAGCGCGTAAAAAGCGGTGAGGCCATCAAAGACATGGAAGGTATGCTGGTGGCCACGCTGTTCTTTGAGCCCAGCACCCGGACCCGGCTGTCTTTCAACTCCGCCATTCAGCGCATGGGCGCCAGCACCATCGACCTGGGCAGCGCCTCCGCCTCCTCCCAGTCCAAGGGTGAGACATGGCAGGACACTATCCGCACCGTGGACGGCTATGTGGACGCCATCGTTATGCGGCACCCCGTGGCCGGTTCGGCCATCGAGGCCGCCGAGATCGCGCAGCATCCCCTGATCAACGGCGGTGACGGCGCCCGCCAGCACCCCACACAGGCGCTGCTGGATATCTATACCATGCGGAAGGAAAAGGGCCACATTGGCGGCCAGACCATCACCTTCCTGGGCGACCTGAAGTACGGCCGCACCGTACACAGCCTGGGCTACTTCATGCAGCAATTCGGCAACCGGATGATCTTTGCCTCCCCCGAGGAGCTGAGAATGCCCAAGGAGATCACTGACGACCTGCGCGCCAAGGGCGCCGACATCGTGGAAACCTCCGATGTGAAAGAGGCGCTTTCCCAGTCCGACTTCGTGTACGTCACCCGCGTACAGCGGGAGCGCTTCCCGGATGAGGAGTCCTATCTGCGGTGCAAGGGCAGCTATATCGTCAACAATGAGCTGCTGAAGTGCGCCAAGAAGGATATCACCATCATGCACCCGCTGCCCCGTGTGGATGAGATCGCCACAGAGGTGGACAGCTACCCCGGCGCGGCCTATTTCCGCCAGGCACACAACGGTATGTACCTGCGTATGGCGCTGCTGGGCCTGATCACCGGCCGGATCTGACAGAACACAACGGCAAAAGCTGTGCAGGCGCGGCTATCCCGCCTACACAGCTTCTGCAAGGAGGACACCATGTACAACACTGTATCCGTCCGTTCCCAGGACATTGTCGTTCCCGGCGTGATGACACTGACGGTCCTGGCTCCCGAGATGGCGGCCGCCAGCGCGCCGGGCCAATTCTATATGCTGAAGAGCTGGCGGGAGCAGGACCCGTTCCTTATGCGGCCCATCAGCATCGACCATATCGATGTGCAGGCGGGGACACTGACTTTCCTGTACAAGGTGGTGGGGCGGGGAACGGAGCTGCTGTCGCACCTGCGCGGCGGCGACACACTGGAGCTGCTGGGACCGCTGGGCAAGGGCTTCCCCATCGACGGCAGCTGCCGCCGGGCGGCGGTCATCGGCCGGGGTATCGGCATTGCGCCGCTGCGCCCGCTGGTGGAGCAGCTCCGCGCCCAGGGCACGGAGGTCTATGCCTATCTCAGCGCCAAGAGTGAGGACGACCTGTTCCACCAGGAGCTGTTCCGCACGCTGGGCGCCGTGGTGAGGACCACCACCGCGCCGAATGAGCGCATTACCGACGCCTTTGCCGCAGACGCGGCGCAGCTGCCCTTTGACGCCGCTTATTCCTGCGGCTCCAATCGTCTGGCTGCTCACATGAAGCAGCTGCACGCACAACACGGATTCCCGGCCTATGTGTCTCTGGAGGAGCACATGGCCTGCGGTGTGGGCGCATGCAAGGGCTGCATCTGCACCGCCCACGACAAGGACAGCGGTGAAGCATCCTACGTCCGTGTATGCAAAAGCGGCCCTGTTTTTGACGTGGACCGTGTGCTATAATGGAACGCACATCGCATAGCAGCACACCGGTAAAGGGGGAAGCCGCCTTGTCTTCCACGGAAAAACGCATCTATATCTTCGAGAAAGCCCCCGTCCGGCGGGCGGTATTACAGCAAATGCTGCCCACCGTCGCCGGACAGATGGTGGCGCTGCTGTACAACCTGGCGGACACGTTTTTTGTGGGCCTGCTGAATGCACCCATACAGACAGCCGCCGTTACGGTAGCCTATCCCCCCTTCCTGATGATGACTGCCGTGAGTAACCTCTTCGGCATCGGCGGTGCCAGCGCTGTGTCTCACGCACTGGGACGCAGGGATATGGATGGCGCACGGCGCATCTCCGCCATCGCCTTCTGGCTGAGCCTGGCCAGCGCGGCGGTATTCAGCCTGCTGTGCGGGTCGTTTCTGCACCCGCTGCTCTCTCTTTGCGGCGCGGACGCGGAGGTATATCCCGTGGCTGCGGCCTACGCCCGCTGGACACTGCTGTGGGGCGGCGCGGGCACGATACTGAACCTGCTGCTGTCCAATCTGCTGCGTGCCGAAGGCCGGGCCGCGCTGGCCTTCGCCGGCGTGACGCTGGGCGGCGTGCTGAACATCGTGTTGGACCCGTTTTTCATTCTGCCGCAGTATATGAATATGGGCGCGGCCGGCGCTGGACTGGCCACCGCCATATCCAACACGGCAGGCACGCTGTTCTTCCTGCTGTGTCTGCTGCGGCGGAGCAGCACGGTGCTGTCCCTGCGGCCATGCCATCTGAAGCGTACCGGCGTTTATATCCGGGAGATACTGTCCATTGGTTTTCCCTCCGCGCTGCAATACGCGCTGACGGTGGTGTCGTTAGCGGTGCTGTCCCTATTCGTATCCAAATACGCGGTAGAGGCCGTAGCGGCCTACGGTATCGTGAAAAAGCTGGACAATCTGCCGCTGTACTTTTCGCTGGGCACCTCGGCGGGGCTGCTGCCCTTCCTGTCCTACAACTATGCCTCCGGCGACCGGGAACGGCAGCGGCAGGGCTTTGTCTTCGGCGTCAGCATCACCGTGGGCTTCTCGCTGGCGTGCGTTATCGTGTTTGAGTTGTTCGCGCCGCAGCTGGCGCGGCTGTTCATCCAGGATGATATGACCGTGGCTTACGCCGCCGCCTTTTTACGCAGAATGGTGCTGTGTATGCCCTTCGTGGCCATATGCCACCCCATGATCACACAGTTCCAGGCGATGGGACGCACCAGGGAATCCCTGATCTGCTCCATCCTGCGGAAGGGCTCGCTGGATATCCCGCTGCTGCTTCTGCTGGACCGCCTATACCCCCTGTATGGCTGCGCGCTGGTGCAGCCTGTCGTAGACCTGATCTCCCTGATCGTAGCACTGGTCCTGTACCGACGCCTACGGCGGACATCAGTTGTCTGACGCGCAAAATACACTGGAAAGGAGAAGGCGCGTACACCTCTCGCCGCGCCTTTGCACCGTTGTGAGTTACCTGACTGATCTATCCGTGGAGCTGGGCGGCGCGGTGTTCAAAAACCCCGTCATGCCCGCCTCCGGCACCTATGATTATTTTGAAAACAATGCCGACTGCTTCCCCGTCAGTGAGCTGGGCGCGGTTATGATCAAGAGCGTTCACCGCCTGCGGCGGCCCGGCAATCCCGGCCCCCGCATCGCCGAGGTCTGCGGTGGAATGCTCAACTGTGTGGGCATCCCCTCCGTGGGTATCGAGGCCTTTCTGCGGGACGAATTGCCCCGGTATGAGAACATCGGCACCCAGGTCATCCTGAGCATCTCCGGCTCCGAACCGGTGCACTACGCCGAGATTGTGGAACTGGTAGGCGACGATCCCCGGATCGCCGCCCTGGAAATGAACCTGTCCTGTCCCAACGTGGGCAGCGGACTCCCTTTCTCCTCCGACCCGCAGCTGCTGTACGACACGGTACGTCAGACGCGGCAGCGCACCACCCTGCCTCTGTACGCAAAGCTGTCCCCCAATGTGACGGATATCCGGGTAAGCTGCCGGGCGGCGGAGGACGCCGGCGCGGACGCGCTGACGCTGTCCAACACCTTCCGGGCTATGACCATCGACATACAAAAACGGCGACCCTACCTGGGAAATCTGTCCGGCGGTATGTCCGGCCCGGCGGTAAAACCCATGAATATGTTTCTGGTGTGGCAGGCCTATGAGACCGTGCACATTCCGATCATCGCCTGCGGCGGCATTGCCTCATGGCGGGATGCGGTGGAATACCTGATGGCCGGAGCTTCCGCCGTACAGGTGGGCTCCTGTAATTTCAACGATCCCATGACCATGCACAACATCATCCATGACCTTGATTCCTATCTGCACCGCAATGGCATCGCCTCTGTCCGCGAACTGTGCGGTGCAGCACACAAACAATGCGTAATGAGTAAAATGAGTAAGGAGTAACGATCATGACGACCGCTTATCGTTCCCTCTCCCCGGAGGCACTGCGCCGGGAATACGCAGAGGTCTCCGCCCGGTTCGACGCCCTGCGTGAACTGGGGCTGGCGCTGAATATGGCGCGGGGCAAGCCCGGCAAGGCGCAGCTGGACGCCGTATCCGACATATTGACCATACTGCACGACCCTGTGCAGTGTCAGGCGGACGGCATGGATGTCCGCAACTACGGGCAGCTGTCCGGTCTGCCCAGTGCCAAAAAACTGTTCGCGGAGCTGCTGGGCTGCCGGGCGGAGGAATGTTTCATTGGCGGCAGCGCCTCGCTGACGCTGATGTATGACACAATTGCCAAGGCATATACCCACGGACTGCTCCACAGCGAAGCACCCTGGAGCCGACTGGACAAGGTAAAATGGCTGTGCCCGGCTCCCGGCTATGACCGGCATTTCAAGATCACAGAGTCCTTCGGCGCGGAGATGATCACCGTGCCCATGACGCCCACCGGCCCGGACATGGACCTGGTGGAGACGCTGGTGCGGGATCCCGCCGTGAAGGGTATGTGGTGCGTACCCAAATACTCCAATCCGGACGGCATCGTGTACTCCGCCGAAACAGTGCGGCGCATCGCCGCACTGAAGCCCGCGGCGCCGGACTTCCTGCTGATGTGGGACAACGCCTACTGCGTGCATGAGTTTGAGGGCCCGTTCGTGCCCTTTGACGACATACTGACCCTCTGCCGCGAGGCGGGGAACCCGGACATGGTGTTCGAGTACGCCTCCACCTCCAAGATCACCCTGCCCGGCGCAGGCATATCCGTCATGGCCGCGTCGACGGCTAATCTGGCGTATATGGAAAAGCTGATGGATATCCAAATGATCTCCTACGACAAGGTCAACCAACTGCGCCACGTACTGTTTTTGCAAGATAAGGCACACACGCTGGCGCTGATGCAGAAGCACGCCGCCATACTGCGGCCTAAGTTCCGGTGTGTGCTGCGCTGCCTGGAGCAGGAGATCGCGCCGCTGGGCATCGCCGCGTGGCAAAAGCCCACCGGAGGCTATTTCGTGTCTGTGAACACCCTGCCGGGGCTGGCCAAACGGACGCTGGCGCTGTGCAAGGAAGCCGGCGTGACCATGACCGGCGCGGGCGCTACCTTCCCCTATGGCGTCGATCCACAGGACAGCAACATCCGTATCGCGCCTTCCCTGCCGCCGGTGGAGGAGCTGGAGAAGGCCATGGAGGTATTCTGCGTATGCCTGCGGATGGCCGCGCTGGAACAGCTCCTGCAAGAATAAATGCGAAAGGCACACCCCAATGGGGTGTGCTTTTCAGCTTTTGATCCGGCGCAGTACAGTTGTGCTGGGTGCGCTTTGCTATTAAATTCGCTTATACTCCATATATTAAATCGATGTTTTACTTATTATCTTGCTGCGCGTATAATGAACCGTCGTTTGAAAATAACACGGAATGGAGGCAGCGAACATGGCAAATTGCGCGATCGTAGGTATCAACTGGGGCGACGAGGGAAAGGGCCGCATGGTGGACTATCTGACAGGGCAGTATGATGTGGTGGTGCGGTATCAGGGCGGCGGCAACGCCGGGCACACCGTTATCAACGATATGGGCAAATTCGCCCTGCACCTGCTCCCCTCCGGCGTGTTCCGCCCCGGCGTGATGAATATTCTGGGCAACGGCGTGGCGCTGGACTGCGAAAACCTGGTGACGGAGATGGAAACGATCCGCGCGGCGGGCGTCAGCATCTCCCCGGAAAACCTGATGGTCAGCCACCGGGCCTCCCTGCTGCTGCCGTGGCACCGGGAGCTGGACGCGCTGGAGGAGGCCCGCCTGAAGGACAAGATGTACGGCTCCACCAAGCAGGGCATCGCGCCGTTCTACTCCGATAAGTACCAGAAAAAGACCATTCAGGCCGGTGAACTGCTGTATCCCGATCGCCTGATGGCGCACTTGCATGACCTGCTGGAGTGGAAAAATCTGATATTGCAGAAGGTCTATGGCGCCAAGGGCTATACCATGGCGGAGATGACCGCGTGGCTGGAGACGTATGCCGCACAGGTCCGGCCCTATGTAGCAGACACCGGGCGGTATCTGCGGCAGGCGCAGGCAGAGGGCAAGGCCATTCTGTTCGAGGGACAGCTGGGCGCGCTGCGCGACCTGGACTACGGTATCTATCCCTACACCACCTCCTCCAACACCATTGCCGCTTACGCGCCTATCGGCGCGGGGCTGCCCACCGCAAAGATCGATGAAGTGGTGGGCGTGGTGAAGGCATATTCCTCCTGCGTGGGCGAGGGGCCGTTCACCTGCGAGTGGTTCGGTGCCGACGCGGAAAAGCTGCGGGAGGCCGGCGCGGAGTATGGCGCCAAGACGGGCCGCCCCCGCCGGGTAGGCCCCATTGACCTGGTGGCCACACGCTATGGCGTGGAGGTACAGGGCGCGACGAATATCGCGCTGACCAAGCTGGATATCCTCAGCTACATGGACGAGATTCCCGTCTGCGCCGCCTATGAGATCGACGGCGAGATCACCCACGAATTCCCCTTCCCTGCCGTGCTGGAGAGGGCCAAGCCTGTCATGGAATACCTCCCGGGCTGGGGCTGCGATATCTCCGGCGTGCGTACATGGGCGGATATGCCCCAGGCGGCGCGGGACTATGTGGAGTATGTGGAGCAGGCCATCGGCTGCCATATCGGGTATGTCTCCGTGGGTGCCGAGCGAGAGAGCCTGATCATCCGATAAACAAGGAGGATCGTTATGTCTCACGATATGTACAGCTCCCCGCTGGCATCCCGCTATGCCTCGGACTATATGCTGCACCTGTTTTCCGACGACAGCCGCTATCAGACCTGGCGGCGGCTGTGGACGGCGCTGGCCCGCGCCCAGTGCCAGTTAGGTCTGCCCATCACCGAAGCGCAGGTCGCCGAGCTGGAGGCGCATATCACCGACATCGACTATGATGTAGCCGCCCAACGGGAGCGAGAGGTACGCCACGATGTGATGGCACACATATACGCCTACGGCAAGGCGGCGCCGTCGGCGGCGGGGATCCTCCATCTGGGGGCCACCAGCTGCTATGTGACCGACAACGCCGACCTGATCCTGTACCGGGATGGCCTTGTCTATCTGCGCGCACAGCTGCTGACCGTATTGAACAACCTGGCAGCCTTCGCGAAAAAATATGCCGACACGCCTGCCCTGGGCTATACACACTACCAGCCGGCACAGCCCGTGACCGTGGGCAAACGCGCTGTCCTGTGGATGCAGGACTTTCTCGCTGACGTGGAGGAGCTGGACCATGTACTGTCCGCACTGCGGTTCTTGGGCTGCCGGGGCACCACGGGCACAGAGGCCAGCTTCATGGACCTGTTTGACGGCGATGAGGCAAAGATCGACGAGATGAACCGCCGCATCGCGGCGGAGTTCGGCTTTTCCGCCTGCTTCCCGGTATGCGGACAGACCTATCCCCGGAAGACGGACAGCCGCATCCTCGGCTGTCTCAGCGGCATCGCCCAGAGCGCCTATCGCATGGCTAACGATATCCGCCTTCTGCAGCATGACCGGCAGTTGGAGGAACCCTTCGAGGCGGATCAGATCGGCTCGTCCGCCATGGCCTATAAGCGCAATCCCATGCGGTGTGAACGCATCTGCTCTCTCAGCCGCTATATGATAGCCGATGCTATGAACGCGCCTATGACCGCTTCCGTCCAGTGGCTGGAGCGAACGCTGGACGACTCCGCGAACCGGCGCATCGCCATGCCGGAGGGCTTTTTGTGCGTCGACGCAATACTGCGGCTGTGCCAGAATGTGACGGCGGGCCTGCACGTCAACGAGGCGATCGTAAATCGCACCCTGCGGGAATATCTGCCGTTCCTGGCCACGGAGGACCTGATGATGGAGGCGGTGAAGCGGGGCGGCGACCGGCAGCAGCTGCACGAGATCATTCGGAGACACTCTATGGCAGCAACAAAGCGCATGAAGGAAGGTCTGCCCTGCGACCTGCTGGACCGGCTGGCAGGCGATCCGGTCTTCGGACTGAGCCGGTCGGAGCTGGAGCAGCTAATGGAGCCGCGGCTGTATATCGGGCGGTGCCCGCAGCAGGTACGGAAATTTCTGGATGCCTGCACGCCGCTGCTTCGGCAGGCGCAGGCCGCTGACGGGGACATCCGGATATGAGCACAGAGAACACCAGGGCACGCTGAAAATTCATCGCACGTGAAAAGGTCGAGAGCCGCTTATTCCCAGACCGGAATAAGCGGCTCTTTTGCAGTTATCCATTTGGACATTTGGAAGGAGGAAATACGGTACGGCTCATCCCTTGACGCTTCCCAGCGACACACCCTCCACGATGTAACGGGAAAGGAGGAAATACATGACGAACATCGGCAGGATAGTGATGGACAGCGCCAGGAATATCACGCCGTAATCGGCGCGGAAGGACTCCCCCATGAGCATCTGCACGAACATGGTCAGCGTCTTTTTCCCGGTGGAGTTGATGATCAGGCTGGGCAGGAACAGGCTGTTCCAGTTGGCTACGAACTGGAAGATGGCCTGTACCGCCAGTGCCGGCTTCATAATAGGCAAGACGATGGTATTGAAGGTGTGGAACTCTCCGGAGCCGTCGATACGGGCGGCCTCCACCACCTCCAGAGGCAGTGCGCCCAGCAGATACTGCCGCAGGAAGAACACCACCACCGGCGTGGTGATGGCCGGGATGATCAGCGGCCAGTAGGTGTCGATCAGCTTCAGCTGTATCATAAACTTGTAATAGCCGATGGCGAACACCTGCGTGGGCACCATCATCACCGCCAGGATAAAGCCCCAGGCGGCTTTTTTCAGTTTGAAATCATAGGCATGGATGCCGTAGGCCGTCAGCGCGGAGAAATAGACCGACAACGCGGTGGCCGGCACCGTCACCAGCAGAGAATTGACCATGCTGCCCAGGGCGGTAACACCCAGGCCGCGCTGCTTCAGGTCGAAGTTATGCAGGTTTTCCAGCAGATTGCTGCCGAACCAGAAGCTGATGCCGGACTTGACCTCGTTGGAGGTCCGCGTGCCGTTGACGAACATCAGGTAGAAGGGCAGCAGGCTGAGGATGCACAGGAACACCATCACAATGGTGCGGATGATCTTGGCGCGCCGAATGGCGGCGGGGTCGTGGTGCTTCACTGTGCATCACCTCCTGCCTGAAAATGCTTTTTGCGGGGCTGCCGTTCCTTCATAAAGAAAAACAGCAGCATGGAGACCGCCACCGTCACCAGGAACAGCAGGATGGACACCGCCGCCGCGCGGCCGGTATCTGTACTATGCAGGCGCATGATGTACATGGTAACGGTGGTGCTGGTATCGTCTGGATAACCGATGGTGCCGCCGTTGGTATTGAACAGGGCGGGAATGTCGTACAGCTGCAATCCGCCGATGGCAGAGGTGACCAGCGTATACAGCAGCACCGGCTTCAGCAGCGGCAGGGTGATGCGGATAAATTTCTGCCAGGAGGTGGCGCCGTCAATATCGGCGGCCTCGTACAGGGACCTGTTGATACCCATCATACCCGAGATCAGGATCAGGGACGTGTTGCCGTACCACATCCAGAACAGGATAAAGGAGATGGTCAGGCTGGTGGCCCACTTGTCGGACATGATGTTGGCCGTCTGCGCCACCCACCCCAGCTTCCGCAGCGTGGTCATCACCGGGCCGTACTGACACAGCAGCGCGTAGAACACCATGGATACGGAGGCCGCCGTGATGATATTGGGCATATAGGTCAGCACCTTAAATACGCCCTTGCCCTTCAGCTGCACGCGGTTGTCGGTCAGCCACGCGGCCACCATCAGGCTCATCAGGATCTGGGGCACAAAGTTGCAGATCCATATCCGGACCGTGTTCCCCAGATACAGGAGGAAATTGGCCTTCTCCCCCTCTACCAGGCCCAGCACCTTGCCATAGTTTTCCAGCCCCGTGAAGGCAGATGTCTCTACCAGATTACGGGTGGTGTATTCAAACAGGCTGTAATAAAACGTGCTCAGCAGCGGCCACAGGGAGAACACCAGATACACCAGAAAGAACGGCAGAATGAACCGATAGCCGTACTTGCTGTAGCTGATGCCCTTATGCTTCGGTTTCGGTGCACGCATAGCGAGCCTCCTTTCGGGAAATGACCGCAGGCCTCCCTCCCCCCACCGGGGAAGGGAGGCCTGTCGGGAAACGCCTTACTTAACGTTCAGGTAGGAATACTTGTCGTGGATGGAGGCCGCGAAGTCAGTGAGCGCAGCATCCAGATCGCCGTTGGCGATGTACGCATCCACAGCGGCGGGCAGCAGCTGCTCGCAGATAACCTGATCCTCGCCCACGGCCAGCACATTGATGCCGTCGCACTTGTCAGCGAAGAAGCCGATGATATCCTGACCGCCGGCGGTCTTATAGGTGCTGGTGGTACCGGAGCCGTTCTCCTTGATGTAATCGATGGCGGCCTTGTTGTTCACATAGTCGCCGTTGGCGGTGTTGATGGCCACCATGGACTCGGTGTTGCAGGTGGTGTAGTAGATGATCTGGCGGGCCAGCTCCTTGTCAGAGCAGTTGGCGGTAGCCGCCAGGCCGGTGCCGCCCCAGTAGAAGGCCTGGGGACCCTGGATCAGTACGGAGTTGTCGGACCAGGTGTCGGTCAGGCACCAGTAGGTGTACCAGGGGCAGCCGGTAAAGGCGATGCAGGCCTCGGTCTCCTCACCGTCGCCGTCCTTCAGCGCGGCCCAGTCGGTGCTCCACATCTTGGTGTCGAAGGTCAGGCCGTCCAGCTTCTTGCTCAGCTCAAAGTAGGTCTTGACGGCGTCATCGATAACGATGTTGTCATCGGCGTCATACCACGCGGAGGTGCGGGCGCCGTTGCAGAACACATACTTCAGATCGTCCGCGCCGCTGAGCAGCTTCACCTTGCCGCCACTCTGCTCATTGACGGATTTGGAGACCTCGACGACCTTATCCCAGGTGCTCAGCTTTTCCTGCAGCTCGGCAGGATCGGTGGTGCCCATGTACTTCTCGGCCAGGTCGGTGCGGATCTGCCAGCAGCCGGGCGTGGCCTGCCAGAACAGGGCGTAGGCGTCGCCGTTGGCGTCGCTGCCCAGCTTCAGGTTGTAGTCGTACATATTGGACATATCCTCGGCGGTAATACCCAGATCAGCGGCCTTCATCAGCTGGCCGGACTGGACGTACTTCTGCACATAGCCCACCTCGAGCAGCATGATGTCGGGATATTGCTCGTTGCTGGGATCGGCCAGGATCGCGTCGATCTTGTCCTGATAAATGTTGGAGTCGCCCACATTGACGATCTGGATGCGGGAGACCTGCTCCTCGCTCAGGTACTTGGGCAGCACCTCGTCCAGGATCTTCTGATAGTCGGTGTTCCATGTCCAGATATAGAATGGGTCGGTGCTGGTACTCTCGGCGTCCTTGTCGGCGTCGGACTGCTCGGTCTGGCCGCAGGCCACAAGGCTCAGCGCCATGACCAGCGCCAGCAGCATAGTCAAAAACTTCTTCATAGCATTTCCTCCTTAAAAGTGTGTGATATACATACTGTGCCTTCTGCACAGGTATCACCTTATTCGGTGCGGGGTCGGGCTACCGTCCCTCCGGGCAGCAGCGCGCCGGTAACGACGGTGCGGTCCATGACGGTGGTGCGGGGCTTCTCGATCAGCTCGATGAGCCGCGCAGCGGCGGTCCGGCCCAAGGCCGCCGTATCCTGCCGATACGTGGTCAGCCGCGGACTCATGGTCTGGGAAAGATAGATACCATCGTAGCCGGCCACAGAGATGTCGTTGGGGACCCGCAGTCCTGCGGCGGCGATGGTGTTCAGGCCGCCAATGGCGGAAAAATCATCGGGAAACAGAATGCAGGTGGGCGGCTGCGGCAGCGCCAGCAGCGCGGCCGTCTCGCGGGCGCAGCACTCCGGATCGTGGTAGCGCCCTGCGCGTACATAGTCCGGCTCCGCCTCCAGTTCCAGCGCCTCCAGTGCCCGGTAATATGAGGTCAGGCGGTTTTGGGTAACGGCGGTGTCCTCGCCGTGGATGAAGGCGATGCGCCGGTGACCGGCTTCGTACACGTGGCGCACCAGCGCCTCCGTGCCGCAGAGGTTATCGGAGGTCACGGCCAGACGGTTGTTGAACACGTGGTCGATGGTCACCAGCGGCAGCCCGCTGTCCACCAGCTCCTGCACCTGCGGGTGGTTAAAATCCACACAGGCGATGACCACGCCGTCCAGACCGCGGTACCGGCAGTGCTGCAAATACGTGGTGGGCTTTCCACCCACGTTGTGGTTGAGGAAGGTGATGTCGTAGCCGTGGGCCTCCGCCTCAGCCTTGAAGCTTTCCAGCACAGCGGAGAAGTACTCATGTGCCAGACCGCTGTGCCTCTCGTCCACAAACAGTACGCCTAAATTATAGGTGCGGTTGGTCTTCAGCGCACGGGCGGCGGAGTTTGTCATATAGCCCATCTTCTCCGCGGCGATACAGATCCGTCGGCGAGTATCCTCTCCGATATCCTGCTGACCGTTCAGCGCCTTGCTGACCGTGGCCACGGATACGCCGCAACGCTGTGCGATGTCCTTCATGGATACCACAGGCGTCCTCCTTCCGTTTGCATAGCTTAATCGTTTTCGCTTCTTACAATACCCCATTCGGGCAGAAAAAGCAATATATGTTTGTTTAGAATGCTCAACTTTGTATATTCGCACGACTACAACTGCGAAAATTTGTATAATTTCCCAGCGAAAATAAACGTAACAACGTTGCCGCCTATATATTTTTCATTTTTTATGAAATTGGCTGAAAAATAGCTTGCTTTTTATGCAAAAATGCGCTACTCTCTCTATTGAACGCATATCCATATATGCCTTAATCGTTTTCGGAATATCGGCTCCGGCACCACGCCGCGAGCGAAAGGAGACGTTTTTATGCGCTTTGGCCACTTCGACGACGCAAAACGCGAATATGTGATCGAGACACCCCGCACACCGCTGCCGTGGATCAATTACCTGGGCAGCGAGGACTTTTTTGCGCTGGTGTCCAACACAGCCGGCGGTTACGCCTTCTACCGGGATGCCCGTCTCCGCCGTCTGACCCGCTACCGCTATAACAACTGCCCGCTGGACAGCGACGGCTTTCATGTATACGTCAAGGACGGCGACACCGTCTGGAACCCCGGCTGGCAGCCCACGCAGACGGAGCTGGACGAGTATGAGTGCCGCCACGGACTGGGCTATACGATCCTCCGCGGCTCCAAAAACGGCATAGCCGTCCGTCAGGAAATGCTGGTGCCCAAGGGCGACAACTGCCTGCTGACCCGGCTGACCGTCACCAACGAGAGTGATGCGCCCCGCACAGTGTCGCTGTTTCCCTATGCGGAGTTCTGCCTGTGGGACGCCATGGACGACAGCTCCAATTTTCAGCGCAATTTCTCCATTGGCGAGGTGGAGCTGGAGTCCAACGCCATCTATCACAAGACCGAGTACCGCGAGCGCCGGGATCACTACGCCGTATTGTGGGCAGACCGCCCTTACGAGGGCTTTGACACCAGCCGCGACGCCTTTATGGGCGTGTATGGCGCGCCGTCCATGCCCCAGGCGGTGAAAAACGGTGCCTGCACCGGCAGCGCGGCTCACGGCTGGGCACCGGTAGGCGCCATGCAGTTCACGCTGTCGCTGGCCCCCGGCGCATCCCAAACCCTGCTGCTGGGCCTGGGCTACATTGAAAACCCGGAGGACGCCAAATGGAGCGCCCCCGGCGTCATCAACAAGGAAAAGGCCCACGCCATGATGGAGCGCTACAACTCCGACGCAGCCTTTGACCGGGCGCTTGCCGCCCTGTGGGACCATTGGAGCCGGCTGCTGGACGGCTATCAGGTGTCCTCCGGCGACGAGAAGCTGGACCGCATGGTAAACATCTGGAACCAGTACCAGTGCATGGTCACCTTCAACATGAGCCGTTCCGCCAGCTACTTCGAAAGCGGCATGGGCCGGGGCATGGGCTTCCGTGACTCCTGTCAGGACCTGCTGGGCTTCGTCCACATGATCCCCCAGCGGGCAAGGGAACGCATCCTGGACATTGCCGCCACCCAGTTCCCCGACGGCAGCGCCTATCACCAGTACCAGCCCCTGACCAAGAAGGGCAACCTGGCTGTGGGCAGCGGCTTTAACGACGACCCGCTGTGGCTCATTGCCGGAACGGACGCCTACCTCCGCGAGACGGGCGACTGGACCATTCTGGACGAGCCGGTGCCCTTCGACACAAAAGCCGGCACGGAGCAGCCGCTGCTGGAGCACCTGCGGCGCAGCTTCCGCTATACCGTCGACCACCTGGGGCCCCACGGTCTGCCGCTAATCGGCCGCGCCGACTGGAACGACTGTCTGAACCTCAACTGCTTCTCCGCCCATCCCGGCGAGAGCTTTCAGACCACCGGACCCAGCGAGGGGCCGGTGGCGGAAAGCGTGTTTATCGCCGGTATGTTCGTGAAATACGGCCGCGTCTGGACGGATATCTGCCGTCATCTGGGTTTGGACGCCGAGGCAGACGATGCCGAGAGCGCCATCACCGCCATGGAGCAGGCGGTCCTGGATGCCGGCTGGGACGGTGAGTGGTTCCGCCGCGCCTACGACGCCTTTGGCGCGCCCGTCGGGAGCCGGATATGTGAAGAGGGCCGGATCTTCATCGAGCCCCAGGGCATGTGCGTCATGGCGGGCATCGGCGCCGCCACCGGCCAGGCCGCGCAGGCGCTGGCGAGCGTGCAGCGGTATCTGGATACCCAATACGGCATCGTCCTGCTGCACCCGGCCTACACCCGGTATCATCTGGAGCTGGGCGAGATCACCAGCTATCCCCCCGGTTATAAGGAGAACGCCGGTATCTTCTGCCACAACAACCCGTGGATCACCTGCGCCGAGACGGTGCTGGGGCACGGCACACGCGCCTTCGAGGTCTACCGCAAGACCTGCCCCGCCTATATTGAGGACATCAGCGAGATCCATCGCACCGAGCCGTATGTATACAGCCAGATGGTGGCCGGCAAGGACGCTCCCACCTTCGGCGAGGGCAAGAACAGCTGGCTCACCGGCACAGCAGCCTGGACGTTCGTCAGCATCTCGCAGGCCATTCTCGGCGTGCAGCCCACGCTGGAGGGCCTTGCCATCGACCCCTGTATCCCCGCGGAATGGGCAAGCTATACCGTCAAACGCCGCTACCGCGGTGCAGTCTACCGCATCACTGTGGAGAATCCTCACCATGTAGAAAAGGGAATCGCTTCCATCGCCGTGGATGGAACACCCATCACCGGGAATGTGCTTCCCCCGGCCGCACCCGGCACAGAGGTGCAGGTACGCGTGGTCATGGGCTGAGCGCAATAATAACAACACATCCCCCGCGCAGATACACTGCACGGGGGATGTGTTGTTATTTTGAAAAGGAGTATACCGTGCAGTGCCGGTATACTTCGCCCCGCCGCAGCAGCGGCTGGGGAAAGCCCGGGTGGTGTACCGCATCCGGCGGGAACTGCGGCTCAAGACACACGGCGCAGCGGGGCTCATATACCGCCCCATTCTTTCCGCCGCGCCGGGACAGCCAGTTGGCCGTATACAGCTGCACACCGGGAGAGGTGGTGTCCATCGTCATGGCGATGCCGCTGCTGTCGCCCCGCAGCACCGCCGCACGGCGCAGACCGGCCCCGTCCACGCAGAAATGGTGGTCATAGCCGTTCACCAGCCGCAGCTGCTCCGCCGCCGTATCGATGTCCCGGCCGACAGCCTTAGCTGCGCGGAAGTCAAAGGGCGTCCCCGCCACCGGCAGCGCCCGCCCCGCGGGCAGGCAGCCGGGGGACGTCTCCAGATACCTCTCCGCCGCCAGTGCCAGCGTATGCGCCATAGCCGTACCGCCGCCGTTCAGGTTGAAATAGCTGTGGTTGGTCAGGCTGCACAGGGTGTCGGCATCGCTTTCCGCCTCGTATTCGATCCGAAGCGACTCGCCGGCCAGCCGATACGTCACCGACACCGCCAACGTTCCGGGATACCCCTCTTCCCCGTCAGGCGACAGACGGTGCAGCCGCAGGCCGTCCTCCAGCGACTCCGCCGTCCAGACACGCTTGTCAAAGCCCCGCGCGCCCCCGTGGAGATGGTTCCCTCCGTCGTTTTGGGCCAGCGAATATGTCACGCCGTTCAGTCCGAAGGACGCTCCGCCGATGCGGTTGCACACCCGGCCCACTGTCGCGCCGACATAGCCGTCGTTTCGCTCATACTCCGACAGGGTGTCATAGCCCAGCACCACATCCACACCGCCGAATACCAGCCGCCGCAGCGTTGCGCCGTAGGTAAGCACCTCCGCTGTCAGAAACTCATTTTCCAGTGTCCAGCTTTCCACGGTCTCGCCGAGCGCTGTTATGCCGAAAGTCTGACACATCTCCCTCATCTATGCTGCCTCCTCTCCACAGGTGCGTTTCAGCTTTTCGCCCTTAGTATAGTCTGCATTTTGCCAAAAAGCAAGGGCTCCGATGTACATAAAGCCAGCCGGACGTTGGACGGTCCTTTTGCGGCCGGAGAGCAAAAAGGAAACCGCCCGGTGGGCGGTTTCCTTTTTGAGGGGAGGTAAGGGAGATCACTCAGGCAGCCACAGTGGCCCGTTTACGGGAGATGTTCTTCATGACCAACAGGGCGGCAATGATGCACACCAGGGTCACGGGTAGAGCCAGCACGGGAGCCACCAGTCCGGCAAACAGGAAGCCGATCAGGGAGGAGATACCAACCGTCAAGGCAAAGGGCAGCTGGGTCTTTACGTGCTGCAGATGGTCGCAGCAGGCGCTGGTGGAGGACTGGATGGTGGTGTCGGAGATGGGGGAGCAGTGGTCACCGAACAGGCCGCCGGAAACGACCGCGCCGATAGCCAGAGTCAGGGGGATACCCATTGCGTTGGCCATGGGCAGGGCGATGGGCATACCCAGGGCCCAGACGCCCCAGGAGCTGCCGGTGGCAAAGGACACCACCACGCCGATCAGGAACAGGATGGCGGGAATCAGCGCCGCAGGGATGGAATCCTGCACCACGCCGGTGAGGAACTGGCCGATGTTCATGGACTTGGTCAGACCGCTGATGCTCCACGCACACACGAGGATCATAATGACCTGCATCATGCTGGCCGCGCCCTTCGTCCACTTGTCAATGGCACCGCCCAGGGTGATGAGCTTGGACTTAATGCCCACGATGCCGGCGGCGATGGAGCCGGTGAGGAAGCACATGGCGATGGCCATCTGGATATTGGCGTGGCCGAAGCAGCCAATGAAGCCGTTGACCCAGATCTGGCCAGTGTAGAACACCACGGCGAAGATGGTGAGGATCAGCGTGATCATGGGGGCCAGGAAGTTGGCCATGCTCAGCTTGCAGTCCTCGGCGAAGTCGGTCTCGGGGGGCGTGGCGATCAGGTTATCGGTGTCGCTGTAGGTCTTGCCGGTCTCGATAGCCAGCTTCTCGGCCTTGTACATGGGGCCGACATCCAGACCGAACAGGATGACCAGCAGGACGGTGATGACGGAGAACACACCGTACAGGTTGAACTGGAACATGCCGAAATACAGGTCATAGGCACCCACGCCGGTGAGGTTTAGGGCGGCGATCTCGGCGGCCAGCAGACCCACCAGGTAGACGCCGTTATCACTGATGGGGGACATAGAGACCAGCGGTGCGCCCATGGCATCGGTGATGTAGGCCAGCTTTACGCGGGAGATATGGGTCTTGTCGGTGACGGGACGCATGATGACGCCCACCAGCAGACAGCCCTGGTTGAAGATGAATACGAAGGGGGCGATCCAGGCCAGCAGCTGGCTCTTTTTGCGGTTGTTAGCCACCTTCTCGGCCCAGCGGCCGAAGGCCTCCGCGCCACCGCAGGCGCTGAGCATATACATGAAGCCGCCAATGAGCGCCATGATGATCAGCATGCCCGCGTTCCAGCTGTCGGCAATAGAGGGTACCAGGTACCCAGTGAAGCTGCCGATCAGGCCGTCGATGGGGTTAAAGTGATGGATGATGGTGGCACCTACCCAGATGCCGATGAACATGGAGATGATGGTCTGCTTGGTAACGAAGGCCAGGACGATGGTGACCAGCGGGGGGACCAGGCACCATGCGCCGTACTCCGGTGCCGCTTCGCCGTCACCGGCAGCATAGCCGATAACGGTCAGAGCGAGCATGAGAACGGCCACCAGACATACACCGATAAGATTTCTTTTCTTTTTCATGATTCTCTCCTCTCTTGTATCGTCTTATTCTGATGCGCGGGAAAGGGGATGTCAACGGGAATATACCAACTTACCTCCCAAGTAGGTTTGCTCAACTTTGGTGTCGACGATCTCATTCTCCGGGACGGAGAAGATGTCCTGGGACAGGACGATGAAGTCCGCCAGATAGCCGGGGCATAGCTTGCCCTTGACGTTTTCCTCGTAGCTGGTGTAGGCGGAGCCGGTGGTGTACAGCGCCACGGCCTCCTGCACGGTCAGCTTCTGCTGCGGCAGCCAGCCGCCCGCAGGCTGTCCATCCAAATTCTGAGAGGTGACGGCGCAGTGGATAGCCAGGATGGGGTCGAAGGATTCCACAGGGGCGTCGGAGCTGCCGGAAACGTGGATGCCCTTGTCCAGCATGGTCTTCCAGGCGTAGGAGGTGGAGACACGCTCCTTGCCCAGCAGCTCCTCGGCGATCTCCATATCCGCACGGATGAACAGGGGCTGAATGTCCGCCAAAACGCCGTTGCGGGCGAAGCGGTCTAAAATATCTTCGCTGGTGATCTGACAGTGGATGATGCGGAACCGAGGATCGGGCTTGGGGTACTTGGCGGCGATCTTTTCATAGCAGTCCAAAATCACGTCCATGGTATAGTCACCGATGGCATGGATGGCCAGCTGCAGGCCGTTGCGGTAGGCTTTTTCCAGCAGGTCATAGAACACCTTCTCGTCATAGACGAAGATGCCCTTATTTTCCGGGTCGCCCTCATAGGGCTCACGCAGCGCGGCGGTCTTTCCGCCCAGGGAACCGTCGGGCAGCAGCTTGAAGGCACCGATCTTGAAGAACTCGCTGCCGTCGCCGGTGCGGCCGCTGTGGCGGTGGAGGTAGTCCTCCAGCTGCGCGTCGGTGATGAGGCGGAGCTGCTGGATGAAGCGCACGTTCAGCTTGCCCTCTTTGTCCAGTTCCTCATAGGCGGCCAGAATGTCATCGATAGTGGCGTCCCACAGCTTGAAGTCGTCGGTCTGTACGGTGGTCAGACCGGTGGACAGCAGATCCTTCTGATAGTCCAGGATGAACTGCTTCAGCTGTTCCTTGGTGTACTTGGTCAGGATGTCATAGACCAGGTGCCGGGCGCGCTCGTGGAGCATGCCGGTGGGGACGCCGTTTTCATCCACCACGATGTGACCGTCCTGCAGCGTAGGAATATCATCAAAAATGCCGGCGGCCTTCAGCGCGGCGGTGTTGGCCACGGCCACGCTGCAGCAGGTACGGGTAAAGATGGCGGGGTTGTCCGGGCAGAACTTGTCCAGATCCTGCCGGGAGGGCAGCACAGGCACGTCGAACTCATTTTCGTTCCAACCGCCGCCCTGGATCCATTCGCCCTTTTTGATGCCGCGGTCGGCGATGTACCGGCGGGTGCGCTCGGCCATTTCCTCCAGAGAGCGGATACCGAAGAAGTTGATCTTCTCCTTATCCGTGGCATAGCAGAGGAAGTGCTCGTGGCTGTCGTGGAAGCCGGGCAGCACGGTCTTACCGTGCAGGTCCACCACCTGACACTCGCCAGCGGGGACATCGCAGTTCACATCCAGAATGCGGCCGTCCTCCACCAGCAGGGAATGAACGACCTCTGTGCCGTTCATGGTGTGGATGCTGCCATTGCGGAACAAAGTTTTCACGATTTGCTCTCCTTTCTTATTACAGGATGATCCAGCAGATCACCCCAGTGACCAAAGTGAGGATCGCTGCCGTCAGCAGCGTGAAGCGCAGTACCGTGCCCTCTTCGCCGGGTACGCCGCCGGCTGTGGTGCCCAGGATGATCTTGCTGGGGGAGATCATACTGCCGACGGAGGCGCCGGCGGTCTGCGCCGCCAGCAGGGGGCTGCTGCTGACGCCGAGGTCGGCGGCTGCATTCACCTGTACATCGGTGAACAGGATGTTGGAGGACATGTTGCTGCCGGTGACAAAGGAGCCTATCACGCCCAGCACGCCGGCCAGCAGCGCGTACCACCGACCCATGACGTGGGTCATGCCCTGCGCCAGCACCAGCGTCTGGCCGCTGCCGCTCATGAGCTTGGAGATGATCAGCAGCAGGATCAGGGACACGGCTACGGGTCTTGTTTTCTGCAGCGTCCGTGACAGCATGACGCGGAGCTGTGAACGCTCCAGCAGACCGCGGCCATGGAGCAGGGCGTAGCTGATGATACAGGTCAGCAGCAGTACGGTGCCGGAATCCACCAGCGGATGGAAGGGAGAGTACTTGGCCGTGGCAGCATTGACGATGCCGTAGGCGGTGCGGGTCTCGGGGAAAGCGAACCCCACGCTCCAGCGGCTCAGCGCCTCGTGGACGGGAGGGATCACCAGAAGTACTACGGTAACAAGGATCAGCACCACATAGGGGGCGAAGTACAGCCAGACGGCGCCGCGAGGCTTTTCCGCGCCTGTCGCGGAGGTCCGGCGTACCATCATGGGGCTGCCTTCACAGGCGTATGCTCTGCGGTACATGGGCAGACGGGACAGGGGGAGTATGGCGGCCATAGCCACTGTGGCGGGGATAAAGGCCGCGATGGAGGCGTTGTACTGTGCAACCAGCAGCTCGCCGCCGCCGTGTATCAGGGAGATCACAAGGACAAACACAGCGCCCTGCCGCAGCCCGCGACCCCGGTCATACAGCCAGCAGATCAATGCGCCGGCGGCCAGGTTCAGTATCCACAGAAGCAAGGCGGTGCAGCGGGCAGTCAGATGCAGCTCCGTGCCGGTGATGCCGGAGATCTGCACCAGCACGTCCCAGGCCACAGCCAGCGTGCCGAAGGTGTTGCCCCAGGCTTGGCCCAGCAGGGCGATGATGACCGCCATGGTAGGACGGACGCCCAGCGCCACCAGCATGGGGACGCATATGGCGACCGGAACGCCGAAGCCGGTGATACCCTGCAGGAATCCCACGAATACCCAACCTACTGTCAGGATGCGGAACAGCTCGTGGGGGCTCAGCTGCCGCATGGTGTCGTTCATCACATCTATGGCGCCGGAGGCGGCGATGAGCTCGTACAGCAGCAGCGCGGGGAAGATGATATATAGGATGGTGGCTGTGCTCCACACGCCTTTCAGACTCTCGAACAGTACCAGCTGTATGTCCGCTTTGTACACTACTAAGGCGGACAGTACGGTCAGCAGCAGTGTCACACCTGCGGCGCGGGCGGTAGATACGCGGAAAACCGCCAGCAGCATAATCAGCAGCAGTATAGGTAAAAAGCTGACGCACCAGGTCAGAACAGTAATTTTCATGTGCTCCCTCTTTTGCGGTCTGAAGTATTTTTACCTATAGGGTAGCACGATTTCCTCGGCCATGCCCGCCGCACGGCACAAATTCGCGCCCGGTTTTTTGTGCGTCTGCACAAAAGGTGGTTTACACTTATGGGGTATAATGGTACCATCAAAATAGGGGGTGTTTTGGTGTTTTGCCGAAGGGAGGCGTACTTATGACGCTGCGGGAGCTTTTGAAACAGAATGAGCTGCGGGTGGTGGAGGTGGCCGCCGGTGCGGACGGCCTGGCGCGCACCATATCCGGCGCAGTGATGTTCGATAACCCGGAGATGGTCAATTGGATGCGTGCCGGAGAGATCATGCTGACTACGGGCTACTTTTTGCTGGACGACCCGGTAAAGCAGGAGAAGGTGCTGCGGGACCTGGCCGACAGCGGCTCCGGCGGCCTTGTTATTAAAATGAAACGGTATTTTCATGAGATACCGCCCGCTATGCTGCAGCTGGCCGATGAGCTGCACTTCCCGCTGATGTGTATTCCCTACCACACCTCCCTATCCGAGATCAGTGAAGCCGTCAGCAAATATGTTTACGGCATCAACGAGGAACAGGCGCTGCAGATGGTGTATCAGGCCATGTTTGATGTGCTGCAGGGACACGCGGAGGTGGAATATCTGCTGAAAAAGTGCGGCCCGCTGCTGCACGTGCCGCTGCTGTATATGACACCGAGCCGGAAGATACAGTGCGTTTCCCAGATGCTGCAGCCGGGGCTGCGGGAAGAACTGGCTGTGGGGCAGGTGCTGTTCTCCGTGCCGGAGCGCGTCAAGGAGGTAGAAAAACTGCGGACAGCAGGTCTGTCCGCAGGGATCTATCCCTTACAGCAGGAGGACAAGTGCGTGCACATCTATCCCATCCACTCCGAGCAGGAGATCATGGGGTATCTGGGCGCGATCCGCCCCGCCAATGCGCCGCTGACCGAGAATGAGAACACATTGTACCGACGTATTGCCGCCGCCTGTACGCTGGTGCTGATCAAAAAGCGCGGGGGTTCATCCTCCAGGAGGGAGATAAGCCACTTCCTGGACAGCCTGGTGACGGAGGGAGCTTTGTCCTACGGCGAGATCGTCAAATCCGCCAACTACTGCAATATCCCGCTGTATTCGCCCTATATCTGTGCGCTGATCTCCTTCACCGAGCAGAACCGGCTGCTGCAGACGTCAGAATGGCTGGGCACCAGCGCCCTGCTGCGCAGCCAGTTGGCGGACAAGTGGGAGATGCTGTCCGGGAATATCAGCTATGCTTTCGCCAAGTACAACAACGTGATCCTTGTGCTGCAGCAGAGCGAGAGCCTGCCCGTGTATGAGCAGGTGGCGCTGGTGCGGGAGTACTGCGGGGACCTGATGAAGATGCTCAGCGCTAAAGGGCAGGATCGGGGTGTGATCTTCGGCATCGGTGACCCTGTGCCCTCGCTTGCGGAATTCTGCCGCAGCTATTCCCAGGCGCTCCGCACGGTGGATCTGGCCAGCAGGATATGCGACGAGCGTATTGCCACTTACCGCCGGTATATTCTCTGCGAGCTCATCTATGACTCACCCAATGCGAAACTGGCGCTGATCCAGCGGATCAAGCCGTTGCTGGCGTACGACGAGGAACACAATACCCAGCTGCTGTACACGCTGGAAACCTATTTCAACAACTGTCAGAACTCCGTAAAGACCTCCAAGGCGCTGTTTATCCACCGGAACACGCTGCTGTACCGGCTGGACCGTATTGCCGAAATATTGGATCTGAACTATAACGACAGCGAGCAGATGCTGACCTTCCAGCTGGCGCTGAAAGCGTTTCTGATGTGCCAGTAAAGTAAAACCGGCCCAACGGCTATGCCGTGGGGCCGGTCGGTCAGTTCAGTTATTCCGCAGCTCAAGCTGCAGGCGGTCGGTGATCATGGCGGCGAACTCCTCCGGCTGCGTGCCGATGGCGCTGACCTTCTCCCCGCCGTGGGGCAGAACACGATACTCCATATTGTCCTCTTTTCGCGGGATACGGTCCCGCCGATATTCTTTACGGGCACTGTACCATATTGCGCGGCCTGAACAAGCCCGGCCGGGTATTGGACGTCCGGACAACGGACTGTACCCGCACATTTATATGCTGTATATCATGGTGCTCCGCCACGCCAGGGTTGCGAAAAGCGCGCGTCCGTGGTACCATCGATTGACAAGGACTTGTTTGTCCTTGTCAATCGATGGTACAGTGAAAAAACAAGTTCTATGGAGGGACACCCTTGAAAACGGATCATCTGGCTTTGCTGCGCAGCGGCGCGCCGCTGTCCACCCGGCAGCAGATCAGCCTGACGCTGCAGCTCAGCTGGCCGGCCATCATGGCACAGCTGGCCACTATTATCATGCAATATATCGACGCGGCCATGGTGGGCCGCCTGGGCGCGTCCCAGTCGGCGGCAGTGGGGCTGGTTGCCTCCACCACCTGGCTGTTCGGAGGACTGTCCTACGCGGCAGCTATGGGCTTCAACGTGCTGACGGCGCAGCGGGTGGGCGGCGGCCGCCTGGCCGAGGCGCGCAACATCCTCAAGCAGGCGCTGGTGCTGTGCCTGGCCTTCAGCGTGGTCATGGCGGCGCTGGCGGCGGCACTGTCTGCGCCGCTGCCCCGGCTGCTGCGGGCGGAGCAGGAGATCTGGCGGGATGCCTCTGCCTATTTCCTGGTGTACGGTCTGTTCCTGCCCGCCCTCCAGCTGGACAACGTGGCGGCGGGACAGCTGCAGGCCACCGGCAATATGCGCACGCCCGGTGTCTGCATGGTGCTCATGTGTGCGCTGGATGTGGTGTTCAACACCCTGCTTATTTTCCCCACCGGTACCATCCGGCTGGGCGCACTATCCCTGCCCGGCGCGGGACTGGGTACGGCGGGCGCCGCCCTGGGCACTGGCCTTGCGGAGCTGGCGGTGGGGTTGTACCTGCTGTATTTCGTCCTGCGCCGCAGCCCGGCGCTGCGGTTGGAGAAGGGTGAGCGTCTGCACCTTGACCGCACACAGCTGCGCATGGTGCTCCGCATCGCGGCGCCAGTGGCATCGGAGAAGGTGATACTGTCCACCGCGCAGATCGTGTCCACCGCCATCGTGGCGCCCCTGGGCACCGTGGCTATCGCTGCAAACTCCTTTGCTGTCACGGCGGAAAGCCTGTGCTATATGCCCGCCTACGGCATCCAGAGTGCCGCGGCCATGCTGGTGGGGCAGAGCGTGGGAGCGGGACGCCGCCGCATGGCCAGACGCCTGGGCTGGGTCACGGTACTGCTGGGTATCGTTGTCATGGTCGTCACCGGCGGGCTGCTGTACGCCTTCGCCCCGCAGATGATGGCGATACTGACGCCGGACAGCGACATCATCGCCCTGGGCACCCGCGTCCTGCGTATTGAGGCCTTTGCCGAGGCTATGTACGGCGCGTCCATCGTGGCCGGCGGCGTATTTCAGGGTGCAGGCAGCACACTGGTGCCCACGCTGTTCAATCTGGGCACCATGTGGGGCATCCGCCTGCCACTGGCGTGGCTGGCCGCGCCCCGGTGGGGACTGCCCGGCGTGTGGGCGGCCATGTGCGCGGAACTGTGCGTCCGGGGCCTGCTGTATCTGATACGGCTGGGAGGCAAACGCTGGCTGCCGCCGGAGGGGCCGGCCGGACAGGTATAGACACAGCGGTGCGAATGGAAGCAGAAAACTCTGCATAGCAAATCCGCTGCCGCGGGAGGAATGGCGTGAAGACCCCGATGCGTTCAAATCTCTGATGGAGGAACCTGCCGATACGGAGGATAACGCGCCGATGTACCGCTACTGAAGCAGCGAAGAAAAACAGCGTAAACGGCATGGGTAGAAGCGTTCACAAATATCTGCTATAATTTTTTTGAAGAAATTTTGAAAATCGTGAAACCAAATCCGATTTTTGTCGGGATATATAGTGACGGAACCTGACAGCAGATGAGAAAGGAGGTTCGCCCATGCAGGATGAAATGATCGTTGACTTATACTGGAAAAGAGATGAGAGTGCCATCAGCGAAACGGAGCGGAAATATGGGCGGTATCTTTCAAAGATCGCCTACAATATCCTCTCCGACTGGGAGGACAGCAAGGAAACCGTCAACGATACCTACTTAAAGGCGTGGAACTCCATGCCAACGCATAAGCCAAGCGTCCTCTCCACCTATTTAGGAAAAATCACACGACAACTATCCATTGATGCGTTCCGCACACGCAACAGGGATAAACGGAAGCACTCGGAATATGCAGTCTCTCTTTCCGAGCTGGAGGATTGTATTTCCGGCAGCGAAACCACGGAGCAGAGCATAGAATTGAAACTGCTTGCGGAAGCGATCAATACCTATCTCTACACACTCCCGGCAGATGCGCGAAACACTTTTGTCGGCAGATACTACTTTGCGGATCCTATCCGAGAAGTCGCAGACTACTACGGCATGAGTGAACCGAAGGTCAAGAGTATGCTCTACCGAACAAGGCAAGGTTTGAAAGAATACTTGGAAAAGGAGAGCTATGAGCTATGAAGAAAGAACACATCAGTGACGCTTTGAATATGCTGAACGATGATATTATCGAGGAAACCAACAATGTCCGCACCAATGCGAAGCCGAAGCGCAAGTGGGTCAAATGGGGAGTTGTTGCAGCCTGCCTGTGTCTGGCGGTGACTATCGCCATTCCTGTGCTTCACCATAAGGGAGGTCCTGACACCCAAGATCCCGTGCAGAACATTGCCGCACTTGAGTACAACGGCAAATTTTACGAGGCTGTCAAACTTCCGGAGGTGCTTGAGAAGTATGGTCTGCCGCCTGAAATCACCGCCGATATGGCTGGCGAACACATTTCCTACCTGAAATCTGACGGAGGCATTGGCTATAAAAGCACTGTCAGCCAGACTGACATCGAGCTATACCGGTATGCACCTGCTGTTTGTGATGGCGTATATGTTCTGCGAGACGGTGACACATGGTATGCCGCGCTGTTCTGCAACTTCTATCAGTTTGACAGCAACACAAACTGTTCGTTCACCGAGCTTTATCGCGTGTATGGCATTGAGAGCGCAGACGATATTGCATCCATTACAGAAATGAAGTGGAACAACGAACAAGAAGTTGGCTCACCGGTAACAAATCGGCAGGAAATCACCGAGTTCTATCACATGACGATTACACTTGTGAGTTATGGAAACAATGACTTCCAGACGGAAGTATTTGATGGTATCCCCGAAGAAAATCAACAGGAAGCGCACACTGCTTTTGCCGATGATCGAAGAAATCTCCGAATCGAAACCGCCTCTGGCTTGCGCTTCTTTATCGCCTTCTATCCGAACTATGACTGGATTGAGGGCGGAGGCACAATGTCCTATTTCAAAATTGATAAACAGATGCACGGATGGATTGAGAGAAATTTGAACAGATAACAGTTGAAGTATATAAATATTAGAAAAGAGCAGCTATTTTCGCATAGAAAACAGCTGCTCTTTTCGTTTGCCCCAAAAATCAAGAAAGGAGTGACTGGTAATGTGGACTTTTTGACCTTTGGCCACAGGGATACGGACGCGCTTCGCTTTGAGAATATGGACATTGCCGAGGAGTTGCTGTCTCTGACAGATGGATCAGCGTGCGAACAGATGCGGCTTTCAGGTCGAAGATCAATGGGGGCACTGTTTAGGTGCCCCCATGTCGTGCTTATGTAGTGGAAACTGTTTCCGCCGGGAATTGCCGGCCGGTGTGGTCGATGGTGTAGGGCGGATTGAGGATCAGCTGACTGATGGGCACAACGGTATACCCGTCGTTGATCAGGCAGTCGAGGATGGCAGGCAGGGCCTCCGGCGTGTGCAGCGCAGCGTTGTGGAACAGCACGATGCTCCCCGGCTGCACCTTGGATGTTACGCGCCTGCATATCGTATCCGCGTCGTAGTCCTTCCAGTCCAGGGAGTCCACATCCCACTGGATAGGTTCCATACCCATGGAGCGTATGGCGGCGATGACGTGGTCGTCATACTCCCCGTAGGGACAACGGATCAGCGTGGGGGTCACGCCGGTAACAGCACTGATCCGCTCGTTGCTGGCGGTAACATCGTCAATGATCTGCTGAGTGGACAGACTGTTGTAATGGTCGTGGTGATTGGAGTGGCTCATCACCTCGTGGCCCGCGTCGTGCAGGGCTTTGACGGACTCCGGGTACTTCTCCGCCCAATCTCCCACAACAAAGAAGGTGGTCTTGACACCATACCGCGCCAGAATGTCGATAAGCGTCTGTGTGTCCTCGTTGCCCCACGGTGATGCAAAAGTGCGGCAGTTCACGGAGAACTGCTGCACTCTTTTGTTGTGCTTTTATGATAGCATAAATGTGTCCTATCTGCAACAAAACGTAAGCGTCAAAACAGCGGGCGGCTGGACACACATGGGACAATAGTGGTGGGGAGTTGTGAAACTTTCCACCACTATAATGTTCAGGGTGTGAAGCAAGAACCTTTCTACGCTCCCTGCTTTTTTCGCTTTTCCCTACACGGAACACTATGCGCTCACCCCTCCAGCAGAGCGCGGCAGCCCTCCGGGAGCAGATAGTCGATCTCTATACGGTTCCCCTCGTAGACGCGAATTTCCCGGATGGCGGCGGCGACTGTGGGGCGATCCAGCTCCGCCAGCTGCCCCGACGCCAGCAATTCCTTTACCCAGGGCAAGGACAGCGGCTCATCCTGTACCGAGTCGCGCAGCTTGTCCAGTTGGGCCTGCAGCGCCTGCTCCTGTGCGTCATAATCAGCGCGGTAGCGGAGGAAGTCCTCTTTGGAGATCAGCGCATCCTGATAGTCCTCGTAGGCGCTCTGGCGGCGGCGCTGAATGCGCTGCAATGCAGCTTCCAGCTTTTGGGGTTGGTCGGCGCCGGAGCGCGGGCGCTGCGCCGCGCCCTGCTGTGCCAGCTGGTGGAGGTTTTCCATGCCGGCAATGAGCCGGTTCAAATCATCCAGTATTACCTTCGTCAACACATCATGGGCGATATAGTGCTTGCTGCACACGGATGCGCCGTAGCGCTTATACGAGCCGCAGGCGTAGAAGATTTTGCCACCCCAGGTGGTCTTGACCATGGCTCGTCCACAATCGCCACACTTGAGAAAACCCGCAAAGGGACTGACATTCTGGTGAAAATCCGGTGTGCGGGCGTTGGCGTTCAGCAGAGCCTGCACCCGCTGCCACTGGCCCTTTTCGATGATCGGCTGGTGGGTGCCGGATACCACCGTCCACTGGGAGCGCTCCTTCCGCCTGGCTTTCCCGTGCATCTGCAGACGGTCGTCCCGTCCCTGTTCCATATTCCCGATGTACGTCTCGTTTTGCAAAATGCGGTGGATAGTGGCATACGTCCAGTAGGTGGTAGACTCCAGCCGGTGGTTGTTGCGGTATTTTTCACCGGTGAGCCGCTTGTACTCGCTGGGGCAGGGGATACCCTCCTCATTCAGCTGCTTGGCAATACGGATCTTTCCCATTCCGTTTTCAAACAGGGTAAAGATGCGCCGCACCACCTCCGCCGCAGGCGGATCGATGACCAGACGGTTATGATTCTGCGGGTCCTTACAGTACCCGTAGCTGGCAAAGGCCCCGATAAACTCGCCCCGCTGCTGCTTGGCGTGGAGGGAGCTTTTGACCTTTTGGGAGATGTCGCGTGCATACTGGGTGTTAAACAGATTCTTCAGCGGCATCATCATGTCGTAGGCGCCGCGGACACTGTCGATGTTGTCCGTGACGGCGATAAACCGCACACCGTGCTCCGGCAGCCAACGCTCCAGATAGCGTCCTGTTTCGATGTAGTCACGGCCGAAACGGGATAGATCCTTTACCAGCACACAGCGGATGCGCCCGCTCTCTATGTCCCGCAGCATCCGCTGAAAGGCGGGGCGCTGGAAATTCGTGCCGGTATAGCCATCATCGGCATAACACTCCGCCATTACCAACTCAGGATGATTTTCGATATACGCCTCCAGAAGCTTCCGCTGGTTGCCGATGGAATCACTCTCCATCCGGTCTCCGTCCTCCCGGGACAGGCGACAGTACAGCGCAGTAGGCAGTAATCGCTTCTCCATAAGTCCCCTCCTTTCCGTAGACTGCCCGCAGCCATTAAGCCGCCTGAGTATGGGCGCGGATCAATTCCAACAGCAACGTCTCAGCTGTCTGCTGGCCAAGGAAATTCCGGGTGACGGTGATCGTCGGGGCGGGTGCTTGCTGAACGGTTGGCATAAACAGACCTCCTCTTTGAGAATAGTCCATCGTATGCGCGTTACGGAAACCGTATGTTTGTCGGTATAGTATAAGAAAATGACAGCTGATTATGAAGCGGAGCAGGAACGGTTAAAGCTCGAAATCGAAGCAACAGAAGTAGGAGGCCAACGTAAAGTTCACAACATGAGCACCGTAAAATCTTAGAGAACGCATCTGCACAGTATGTCTCGGCTCGTGCAGTATAGCGCCGTTTCACTGCTGCCATTCTTGCATTTCTTTGGCAGGGAGTTGCTGTTTGCCGCGTATCTTTGTCAAGAGAATATACGCATGATCGTTTTTGGGCAGGGCGCATCGCAGAACACATTGCGGTGGGGCAGGACTTGTGCTATACTTGGAGCATAATTGGCAAGGAGGGGGATTTATGAGGAGAATTATCTGTATCATTTTAGCCTTTACCATAACACTGCTGTGCGGCTGCGGCAGTAAAAGCGGCGGAGATGACACACAGGACTACGGCGGAAACACGCAGCAGGAAGAATTCGTCATTACGCCCATGGCGTCCGGGCTGGAGCTGGAGTCATATAGCTGTGCGGATTTCTCTATGAGCGTTCCGGAGGGCTGGATGGTGGAGGCGGCCACGTCCAACGCGGGTATGTACCACGCTTTGCGAGCGTATGACCCCGCGTGCAGCGTAAATCAGATTTTGTATATCTTAAAGGCAGAGCCGCTGTTTGCGGATGACTTCCTGAAGCAGAATTATACATACTGGAACGCTGCCTACGCAGCGTTCCCCGTAATGGCAGAGGAGTCCGTGAAGGGTTACTTCGACGTGCTGCCGCAGTATCTGTCGGCGGTTGCCGCAGAGCCGTTTTACAGCAGCCTCCACTTCCCGCAGTATGAGGATTTCACGGTGACAGAGGCCTTTGACGCGACCGGTTCTTTGGGTGGAACAGCCGGTGTGCTGCGTGCGGAGTTCACGCAGGACGGCGTCGAGGCGGAGGGTATGTGCTCGGTGGAGCTTGTCCCCTTCCCCATCCCCGGCCTTGGCGGGTACTACATGGCGTACAGCACCACCATCGTCTCCGCTGAAAAGGGGATGTTCCAGAACTGGGAAGACATCCTGACACGGAGCTTGGGCAGCCTGGACTATTCCGGCAGCTATACCTCCTCCGCCATGGCGCAGAGCGACGCGGCGATGTGGCAATCCCAGCAGTTGAGCCAATCCGCCAATGAGATGCAGGATGCCATCATGTCCTCATGGGAAAGCCGGAATACCAGTCAGGACATCATCAGCCAGAAGCAGAGCGACGCCACCATGGGCTTTGAGCGGGTGATGGACACGGAGACCGGCGAGATTTATCAGACGGACGACGGCTTTACCGACTGGTATGACGGGGAGAGGTATACGGCTATCACGGACGATCAGTATACGGAAGCCGTTGTGGGTCGGTTCTCGTGGAAGTAAGGAGGACATTTACATGAAGAAGATTTTTGTGTTGTTGCTGGCCACAGCAATGATTTTCGCACTGGCCTCCTGCGGCGCAACGCCCAATGGGACAGACAATAACAACACACAGGACGACCATCAGGCCGAGACGCCCGACGCGTCTTATGAAGCACCTCAAATCACCGAACTGTATAACGAGGACTTCGACTACACCGATGGCATCGGCAACAGCGGCCACTATACCTACCATGTACCTCAAATCGAGGCCGATACACAGGGCGCGGAGGCCATCAACAAGGCCATCTCCGATGCGTACACCCCTATCGTGAATGGCGTGCTTGAAGATGTCTCGGATAAGGTCAGCCTGTCCTGTTTCTATGTGGCATGGGAGTCATATCAGTATGAGAATATCCTGTCGCTGGTCGTCTCCTGCGGATGGGATGCCGATGTGAACGAATACAATGTCTATCTGTATGACATCGCCAGCGGCCAGCAGCTCACCACAGCGGACTTGCTGAAGGCACTGGATGTGGATGAGACAGTCTTCTTGGAGGCGGTACGCCGCGCTGCCGCTGCAAAGTTCGACACACAGTATGGAGCAATTGCGGGCGGTGATACGGATGAGTTCCTGACGGAACGCCGCGATTGGACGCTGTCCGATGAGAACATCAACATGGACGTCCGCACATACGCTGACGGTGATGGAAAGCTCCACGTGGTCTTGCCCATCGGCTCTATCGCCGGTGCAGATTCTTATGAGCAGGTACTGTCGCTGGATAACATCGGCGAGTAAACACAGCTCTCCCGACACCTGAAACAAAAGAGCGCTCCTGCGAGGTCGATCCTCGCAGAAGCGCTTTTCCTATACCGGCAGCCTCAGACCCGAAGTTTTGAGCGGAGAGCTTGGCAGCGTAACATACTCCAGTGAGCCGGTTGCAACCGCACGAGTGCCGACGGATGCAGCCTTACAGCCGGAAGCACTTTTTCAGCGCCGTATACTCGCCCAGCACCAGCAGCGTCAGGCTGCTGTCCAGCACCGTTTCCGGCAAGATGGTCACATTGGTTTTGCCGTCTCGCTTCACGCCGAGGATATTGACGCCATACTTTCGGCGGATGTCCAGCTCACCGATGCTGCGCCCCTGCCAGCTGTCCGGGACGGCGACCTCGATAATGGCGTGCTTCTCGTCCAACTCTATGTAATCGAAGATGTGGTTGGCGGTGTACCGGATGGCCGCCCACTTCGCCAGCTGCTTTTCCGGGTATGTCACCGCGTCCGCGCCGTTGCGCAGCAGGAACTTCGCCTGTACGTCCCGTTCGGCGCGGGACACCACATATTTCGCCCCCAGCTCCTTGAGCAGCGACGTCGTTTCCAGCGAGTTCTGGAAGTCTCCGCTGATGGTGACGTAGCAGACATCGTAATTGCTGACGCCCAGCGAGCGCAGAAAATCCACGCGGGTGCTGTCACCGATCTGCGCGTTGGTGACAAAGGGCATACACTCGTTGACGCGCTCCTCGTCCCGGTCCACCGCCATGACCTGATGCCCCAGCTCGCTCAGCTGCGTGGCAAGGTGCCGCCCGAAGCGGCCAAGTCCGATCAATAATACGTTTTTCATCGTGCGCTCCTTTCAGCCTACGGTGATCATTTCCTTTGGATACCGGGCATAGGTCAGATCATGCCCGGAGAATGCGGCGTAGATCAGGGTAAGTCCCCCGACACGCCCGAAGAACATCAGCAGAATGAGAATGCTCTGCGACAGCGTACCCAACTGCGGCGTCAGCCCCAGTGTCAGCCCTACCGTTCCGGCAGCGGATGCCGTTTCATAGAGACAGGCACCGAGCGGCAGTCCCTCCGCCGCACTGATGACCGCCGCACCCGCGAAGGTCAGTCCCAGATACAGCAGCAGGATGGCGGCGGCGTTCCGTACAGCGGAGGGCTCCAGCCTGCGCTTAAAAAGCTGTGGGTCCTCCCGCCTTCGGAAGGCAGCGACCGCATTGGCGGCCAGTACAGCCAGCGTCGTGACCTTCATGCCGCCCGCGGTGGAGCCGGGCGCGCCGCCGGTCAGCATCAGCAAAATCGTGACCGCCTGTGAGGTGTCGCTCATTTTCGTCAGGTCTGCGGTGTTGTAGCCCGCCGTTCGCGGCGTGACCGCCTGAAAGAGCGACGCCAGAACGCGCTGTCCTGCGGGAAGCTCTGCAAAGTCTGTCAGGAAGAAGAGCAATGCCGGAAGCGCGATCAGGATGGCAGTTGCGCTCAGAATGACCTTGCTCTGCATCCGGTACCGCCGCAGGTACAGCCGGTGGGTGCAGACATCGTCCCACGTCAGAAAGCCGATACCGCCCACGATGATCAGCAGCATAATGACAATGTTGACCAGCGGGTCGGATATGTACGCCGTCAATGAAGGGTAGAGCGCACCTGCCCGTCCCAGAATGTCAAAGCCCGCGTTGCAGAAGGCGGAAACGGAGTGAAATATTGCCATCCACACGCCCCGCAGTCCATAGTCCCGGCAGAACGCCGGCAGCAGCGCAAGAGCGCCGACCAATTCCACAAGGAACGTTCCCTTGAGAATAAACCGCGTCAGGCGCACGATGCCGCCCACCACCGGAGCGGAAATGGCATCCTGCATGGCACTGCGCTCCTTCAGCGAGATATTCTTGCCGGAGAGCATCAAAAACGTTACAGCCGCCGTGATGACGCCTAAGCCGCCGATCTGGATCAGCAGCAGGATGACGGTCTGACCGAAGCCGGACCAGTAACTGCCGGTGTCCTGCACCACCAGCCCCGTTACGCAGACGGCGGAGGTGGAGGTAAACAACGCCTCGTGAAACGGCGTCCATGTGTGGCTTGCGGTGGCGATGGGCAGCATCAACACCAGCGCGCCCAGCAGGATGACGCCCGCAAAGCCGAGGATCATGATCTGGAAGGACGTCAGATGGTGTTTCAGATGAAAACCGGCTTCTGTCACGGGACTCACCTCCTAAAATCGACTGCGTTCCCAATTTCGCGTACAGTATAGCACGGTTTTCGCGTTTCGGCTATACACATTTTGTTAAGATTTCGGCTCAGAACGACCGAGAACAACTGTGAACCTTTCTTTAATTTTTACAGAAATCATTGCAATTTCTTTACGTTTACAGTATGATATGCTGCGCGCCAATATTTTGACAAATTTCGCAGGCTTTTCTCCGAGAAAAAGTCTGCGGCAGGAGACATATATGCTGAAAACAAAATCCAATGAGATAACAGACACCCATCAGGCGCCTTGCGAGGCGCCTGAAACGGCGGAGGCCCTCCGCCGCAGCATGTGGCAGGCGTGGCTCCGCAGCCTGCTGCTGTTCTGCGGCGCCAGCGTCTATGTGGAGCTGTGCCTGCACCTGTGCGTCTACCGATCGCTGGACAGGCGGGCGGTCTATCTGGTGCTGTTCGGACTGCTGGGCGGCACAGTCTGCACGCTGCTGACCACGCACCTGCCCAAGATCGCCCGGCAGATCGCGGGCGTGCTTCTGGTCGCCGTGCAGGTGCTGTTTGCCGAGGTGCAGCTGATGTACCACGCCATTTTCGGCAACTTCATGCCCATCAGTCAGGTGAGCATGGGCGGAAATGTCATCACCAATTTCGACTCGCAAATCCTGTACAGCATCGGCAAGAACATCGTGCCCATCCTTCTGCTGCTGGTACCGCTGATCGTGACGATCCTCTGCCTTGCTCTGCGGAGGATAAAAGTACTGAAGGTACGGCTTGGCTGGAAGCAGGCGCTGGCGACGCTGGGCATCCTGCTGACGCTGCTGCTGGCTACGATGGGCATTATGTACGCCGGGCGGAACAAGTCGTTCTCCGTCTACAAGACCTTCACCAACGTGAACACCTCTACCGACAGCAGCTATAAGAGCGTGGGCATGCTGGCCACCACGGTGCAGGAGCTTCGCTATATGGTCTTTGGCAGCAGCGGCAGCGTCATCATCACGCCGTCCCCGCTGGGCACAGCCACCAGGCAGCTCTACAGCAGTAATTCCTACAATGTGATCGAGAGCATCGACTTTGCAAAGCTGGCGGAGTCTGCGGATAACATCATGTGCAGGACCACGGATGAGTATCTGGCGCAGGTGGTCCCCACCCGGAAGAACAACTACACCGGACTTTTGCAGAACTACAACCTGATCACCATCTGCGCCGAGAGCTTCTGCCCCTGGTTCATCAGCGAGGAGCTGACGCCCACCCTGTACAAGCTGTCCCACACGGGCATCGTCTTTGAAAACTACTACGGCACGTTCCAATCCGTCACCACCAACGGCGAGTATACCATGTGCATGGGGCTGTATCCCGATATGTCCCGCACCAAGACGGATTCCAGCTTCAACGTGGCGGGCACCAACTATCTGCCCTTCTGCCTGGGCAACGCCCTGAAGGAAAAGGGCTACCAGACCTGGGGCTATCACGACTATATCGGAGATTTCTACAACCGGAACATCACCCACGCCAACATGGGCTATACCTTCAAGGCGGCGGACTCCGGGCTGGATATAAAGATCGACTGGCCCTCCTCCGATCTGGAGATGATGGAGGCCTCCGTGGATGACTACCTCAACAGTGAGACACCTTTCCATGCCTATTACATGACCTTCAGCGGCCACTATCAGTACAACTGGGACAACGCCATGAGCGCTAAAAACCGGGACGCGGTGAAGGATCTGCCCTATTCCGAGCCGGTGAAGGCATATATCGCCTGCAATCTGGAGCTGGAAAACGCGCTGACCTACCTGCTGCAGCGGCTGGAGCAGGCGGGCGTGGCCGATAAGACCTGCATCGTACTGACCAATGACCACTATCCCTACGGTCTGACGAAGGATGAGTACAACGAGCTGGCAGGGCGGGAGATGGATCTTACCTTTGAGAAGTACCGCAACAGCTTCATCTGCTATGTGCCCGGCCTGTCCGAGAATATCGTGGTGGACGAGTACTGCTCCACGGCGGACATCCTGCCCACGCTGCTGAACCTGTTCGGCGTGGACTACGACTCCCGGCTGCTGGCGGGCACCGACGTGCTGTCCAACGGTGTACACATAGCGGTGCTGTCGGACAAGTCCTTCCTGACAAAGACCTTCCGCTATGACGCCGGCACGGAGACGGTGATCCCCGCCGACGAGAGCATCGTTATTTCTGACGAGCAGCTGGAGGCCTACCGGCTGTATGTGGACAATAAGTTCCAGATGTCCAGCAACATCGTCAACAGTGACTACTACGCCCACGTTTTTGGCAAGGCGTCCAGCGGCGGCACGCTGGAGGATACGGTGGTGTTTACGGACATCACAGGCATTTTCAACCAGGCCAGCGTCCTCTATATGTACCGCAACGGATATATAGACCCGGAAACGCCGGACACCTTCGGCGGAAAGGCCACGGCAAAGGTGGGCGAATTCGTGGATGTGCTGTACCGCATCTCCCAAAGGCCGGAGACGGACAACACCGCCTTGCCGCCCGATTATGAAACCGAGGAATTCAACAGCTCCGCCTGCCCCTACTACGACGCCGTGTGCTGGGCGTATCAAACGGGGCTGCTTCGCCAGGAGGACCTGCACACCGGCTACGATGATGACATGGATTATCAGACGGCCTGTCTGCTGATCTATCGCTACGCCGTCATGTCCGGCATTGACACCCGCGTAGATCAGGAGCTGCTGCGGCAGACCATGTGGGGAAATCCCCGGCTCAGCGGCGAGGCCGTCAAGGCCATGCTGTGGTGTGACGATCGGGATATCACCACCCGCGACAGCGGACTGAGTGAGCTGCTGGCGGCCTATGACACCCATATCAGCCGCTATCAGATGACCTCGTTCCTGTTCTATCTGTGTACCTATGAGCTGAATTCGCGAAACGAAGCATAATGCAGTGTTTTGCTTTCATAGACAATGCAAAACGTTTTTTTGCCCGCGCGTGACGTTGGCATCCTTGCTTTTTGACAGGACGTAGAATATACTGAAAACAAAAAGTTGAGGTGTGTCTATGAACCTGTTGATGACATTGGATCGGAACTATGTTCCGCAGCTAAATGTAATGCTGTTCTCCGCGCTGCATAGTGACAGCGCCGCGCATTTTGACGTGTACCTGCTGCACGACGAGGGACTGTCAGAGGAGGATGTGGCGGGAACGCGAGTACTGCTGGGGCAGCGGGGCGAACTGCACCTGATACGAGTGAACGAGGACGGTCTGGCGGACGCGCCGACCTCCGACCGCTACCCAAAAGCCATTTACTATCGTATTTTTGCGGCCAAATATCTGCCGGACACGCTGGAGAGGGTGCTGTATCTTGACCCGGACATCGTGGTGCGGCAGAGCCTGCGGGAGCTGTATGAGATGCCGATGGGCACGGCGTTTTTTGCGGCGGCCACCCATATCCGCGGCTTTCTGCACCGTTTCAATGAGCTGCGTCTGGACATGGACGAGGACAGCCCCTATATCAACTCCGGCGTCATGCTGATGAATTTGCAGGCACTGCGGGCAGAACAGGATACGCAGGCGGTATTCGACTACATGGACGCCCACAAGGGACGGCTCATGCTGCCGGATCAGGACATTATCAGTGCCCTGTACGGCCAGCGCATCCTACCGCTGGATCCTATCCGCTACAACATGACGGAAAAGCTGTTTGCCCTCCACCGACACAACGGGGACGGCATGACGCTGGAGGACGTGCGGCAGCAGTCCGCGGTCATCCACTACTGTGGGCGGAACAAGCCGTGGAAACCGGGGTATATGGGTGAGCTGGACGTGTTCTATAATGAAGCAGTCTCTCAAATGTCAGAGAACGGTCATCATTGAATTATTTTTGTATCATATATGGCAATAAAGTGCGGCAGTTCAGCAACTGAACTGCCGCACTTTTTCCTCACCCCACGCGGCGTCGAAGCTGATGGCGCAGACCTTCTGGCTGCGCTCCACAGAGTAGATAGGCAGCTGCCGAGTCGTGGCCGCAGCGCTGACGGAGGCCGGATAATTCACCACATAGAAGATCGCCGCCGCCAGCACCAGCGCCGCACCGCCCACCATGTACCAACGCCGCAGGAGGAGTATTTTGACCTTGCTCATAAAACGTGCGCCCCTTTCTGTTTTTTGCCCTATCCTATGCCGCTCCCGGCGGAAATATATCCCGCGGCGGCGCAGGGAAAAGGACCGCCTGTTTGAAACGGGACGGTCCTTTGTATGGAGGGGGCGGGGCGCAAGGAGTAAGCGCCGCCGCGGAGGAAGATAACTTATTTACGCAGGAACAGGTCGATCTTAGACTTGGCGCGGGCCTTGACGCTGGCTTTACCGGCCTTGACCATCTCGTAGTAGTCGCCATTGGCAGAGCCGCTGAGCAACCCTTCCACATAGGCCATGCGGATCTCCGTGGCGACATTGATCTTGCGAATTCCGATCTCAATAGCGGTCTGGATCATATCGTCAGGGATACCGGAACCACCGTGCAGCACAAGGGGCACATCGGTGACGTCACGTACCTCCTGCAGGCGCTGGTACATGGTGGGCAGTGCGGCGCTGCTGCCGGAGCGCTATGACGGCGAGATACTCCTGCCGTTTTTCCTGGAGGGCGGCAGATATACCATCGACAACGTACACTATGTCCGTGAAGGTGACACGCTGGTGCCTGCCGGCGAGACGGAATTTGCCCGGGACACCACGTTTGCCTACCGCGCCTCCGACCTGACGGAATGGTGCCAGGAAAAAACCGGCGGCGCCTACCCTGCGGAGCAGGTGGTATCCATCTCGCTTGACGAACTGCGCCGCCGCGACTATGACGCCGTCTGCGAAAAGCTGATGGGCGTTTCCGGCTTCAACAAAGTGGTTGTCAACGCCGTATGCTATGACGATGTAGCGGTGTTCGTTACCGCCTATCTGCGCGCGGCAGCCCGGGGCAAGGTATTTATGTTCCGTGGCTCGGCAGCCGTGGTCAAAGTTCTGGGCGCAGTGAGCGATCAGCCTCTGCTGCAGCGGAAGGATCTTATGTGCGCCGACCAGCGGAACGGCGGCATCATTATCGTCGGCTCCCATGTCCGCAAGACCACAATGCAGCTGGAAGCACTGCAAAAGGGCTGCCCGGAGATCGAATACATCTGTTTTGATGTGAACACCGTATTTGACGACGCCGCGTTAGCGGCAGAGCGCCGGCGTATTCTGGACCGCACCAACACACTGTTGGCAGATGGCACGACCGTGGCGGTATACACCAGCCGTATGGTCCTGCGCTCTGAGGATGACCAGCGGGAAAAAAATCTGGCGATCAGTGTGAAGATCTCGGATGCGCTCACATCACTGGTTGCCGACCTGACAGTGCGGCCTGCCTTTGTGCTGGCCAAAGGAGGCATTACCTCCAGCGATGTAGGCGTAAAGGCGCTGCGGGTACACTGTGCGCGGGTCCGTGGTCAGATCGCCCCCGGCGTTCCCGTTTGGGAGACCGGTGAGGAGAGCACCTTCCCGCACACGCCCTATATCATCTTCCCCGGTAATGTGGGCACAGAGGGTACTCTGTGCCAGGTGGTACAGACATTGCTCAAAAAGTGATGTGCCGCCCACAATATACGAAAACTAAACAAAGCAAAAGAAAGAACGGATGTCTACAGAAAGGCATCCGTTCTTTTGCTGCGGCAGGCCCGGGACGGATGACCGTCCCGGGCCTGCTGGCATAAACGGAACAGGAAAGCTGCGCCGTTTGTCTTCAGTTCTCCTCAGCAGCCGCAGCCTTGGCGGCCTTGCGCTTCTTGATTGCCGCGCTGATTGCGGGGGACACCAGAGACGCAATGGCCAGCACGATGAAGATAATGGCAATGGGGTGCTGCCAAATCGTCTCGGAGGACCCCAGCAGGTCAATACTGCGGCGGGCATTTTTCTCTGCCAGGGATCCGAGGACCAGGCCCAGAATGATAGGCGGCATAGCAAAGTCCAGCTTGATCAGGACAAAGCCGATCACACCCATGATGAGCATGCAGGAAAACTTCCTCCAGATAGTGGTTCAATGCGAAGGTGCCTGTAATGCAGAACGTCATGATGACAGGCACCAGATATTTGCTGGGTACATCGATGACCTTGCCGAAAACACGAATCATCGAGAAACCGCAAATACCCATCAGGATATTGGCAACAAACAGAGCAATGAACACGATGTAAGCCTTGCCGGGTTCCTCGGTGAACAGGGACGGCCCGAAGACGATACCCTGCATCGTCAGCGCACCCATCATGACCGCGGTACCGGCATCGCCGGGGATACCCAGAGCCAGCAGGGGCACGAACGCACCACCGGCGATAGCGTTGTTGGCGGCCTCGGAACCTGCGATACCCTCGGGGGAGCCGTGGCCGAACTTTTCGGGATGCTTGGAGAAGCGCTTGGCCATGTTATAGCCCACCCAGGAGGCAATATCGCCGCCGGTTCCGGGTACAGCACCGATGAAGGTACCCAGAATGGAGGACCGGACCACCGTGGGAGCGATGGTCTTCAAATCATCCTTGCGGGGAAAGACCCGTTCGATTTTAACGCGCTCATGCAGCGGCTGCTCGTTGTATTTCTCCTCAATGGTCTTGAGCACCTGTGCGAAAGCAAACACGCCGATCAAGATGGGGATCATAGCCAGACCGCCCTTGAGGAAGGAGCTGCCAAAGGTAAAGCGGTACGTGCCGGTAAAGTTATCCACACCCACGGTAGCAAACAGTAGGCCCAGGATACCGCCCATCAGGCCCTTGATCACGGATTTGCCGGACACACTGGTGATGATGCTAATGCCGAAAAAGGCCAGCGCGAAGTACTCCGGGGACTTGAAGTTCAAGGCCACCTTTGCCAGATACGTAGCGCCGAACACCAGCACCACGCAGCTAAACAGTCCGCCGCACAGGGACGAGAATGTGGATATGCTCAGTGCCCGCCCTGGCTGCCGCATCTGTACGGACATAGGGTAGGCATCCAGGCATGTGGCGGCGGAAGCAGCCGTACCGGGTGTATTCAGCAGTGAGGCGGACACGGAACCGCCGTAAATGGAGCCGCAGAAAATACCCAGCAGCATCATAATGCCGGCATAGCCGTGCAGCTGGAAGGTAAAGGGCAGCATGATGGACAGGCCCATGGGAGAGGACATACCGGGCATAGCGCCGATGAAAATGCCCAGGACCGTACCGCCCAGAATGACCAGCATATTGATCGGAGTGAAAACAGCGCTGAAAGCAAATGACAATGCGGAAGTATCCATATATTGTTTTCCTCCTTTCTCAAGCCCAGATAGGCGCGGGCAGGGTCAGCTTCATTGCTACCACGAAGAACAGATACACAAAAGCCACCATGCCCACAGGCAGCGCGATCAGCATGACCTTGCTGCGGCAGCCCATCAGATATTCGATCGCAGGGATCATAATGAGCAGTGCCAGCAGCATACCGACGATCTTCATCAGCACCACAAAGCCCACAACAATTCCCAGCATGATGTACACATGGATCATTCCGGGGCTCTTCCAGTCGATGGTCTTCTTTTCCTCGCCGGGTTCTTTTTTAAGCGCCGTTTCGATGATCAGCGCCACAGACAGCAGCGCCAGCGCACCGGCCAGAATGCAGGGCCACACCGCGGGGTTTTTCTGCGCCGGGTATGCGGAGGCGATAGGGGGTGACAAGCCGCGCCAAATATGATACACTGATATGGATGACCGCAAGGAGGACACCACCATGCATATCAACTGGTTCAAGGACGAAAATCACCTGGTCTATATCAACGGCGAAACACAGCTGGCAGAGCTGGAACAGACGCTGCACTTTCCCGGTCTGGCGGAGGCCGCCAACGAGCTGCGGCGGCATCCCACAGCGGAGGGCTTCACCATCAAGGGGCCAAAGCGCACCAGCGGCCGTCTGTTCGTGCCGGATCTGACCTTCGGTGAACACATCGAGATGGGCGAAAACATTTTCTTCTATATGGGAGAGATGCAGGAATGCTACGTCATCTACTGGCTGGACGCTCCGGTAGCGCAATAAGCGGAAAAGGGCCGCCCCGAACGGGGCGGCCCTTTCATGTCATGTGCAGCCGTTCAATCGCTGGCGCCGGTATGCACGACCTTGCCCATGTTCCACAGCAGCGCCACGCGGCGCGCGGACTCCAGACGTTCCTCGGGCGTGCGGTACTCGGCGTGCGCCGTCTCGGCCCCGCAGTCCATGCAGGCCACGGAGACAGACCAGCCCTGCTCATCCTGCATGGCACCCACGCCGCGGCAGATGGGGCAGTCCTGCAATTCAATATCAAAAATCGGGTCCATGTACATCCTCCTATGGGTCAGGTTGGGCTCAGTATAGCGCATATAGAGGAGAAAGGCAAGAAAAACATCCCCCCCTCCCCTGCCATGCAAAAACGCCCCGGCGCCTTTCGGCGCCGGGGCGTTTCGCTCCTGTTACTGAATGGAGATGGCGCTGTTCTTGGGCAGCTGCTTCTTCACATTCTTGGGCACGGAGATGGTCAGGATGCCATCCTCAAACCTGGCGCTGACATCCTCCGGCTCCACCGCATCGCCCACATAGAAGCTGCGGCTGCACGCGCCGGCGTAACGCTCCTGACGGATGTACTTGCCCTTCTTATCCGTCTCGTCCTTGTCCAGGCCCTTGACCGCCTGAATGGTCAGCACGCCGTCCTTCAGCTCCAGCGTGACCTCATCCTTCTTGAAGCCCGGCAGGTCCACGTCCAGCTCATAGGTATCCTCCGTCTCGCGGACATCGGTACGCATCAGGTTCTTGGCGTGCTTGCCGTACAGCGGGTCACGGCCGCGGGGCATCATGCCGAAGGGATCGCCAAAGAAATCATCAAACAAATTCTCACCAAAAATGCTGGGCAACATATGTCATTCCTCCATTCGAAACACTGCCCGGGCGCTGCGGCCATCCGCCGCAGCACAGGGGCTGCTGCCACTGATTTGTATACATTTCATCACCCCTCGGAGGTTCGCTTCCGTTTCCCTCCCTCAAGGTTCGGCTTTATTATAACGCCGATTTTAGCACTGTCAATAGGAGAGTGCTAATGTTCACAGAAGTCACGATATTTGTTCACAAAATATGCGATTTCTCTGGCGCAGTGCCGTCCGCCGTGATACAATAGGCACAACATCCCATGCAGGAGGACAGTTTATGGAACAGTTTTACGATAAGGTCAGCGCCTCCGCCGCATACATCCGGGCGCACATCCCCCAGACACCCACAGTGGGCATCATTCTGGGCAGCGGGCTGGGTGGTCTGGTGGACGCCATGACAGACAAGACCGTCATCCCCTACGGGGATATCCCCCACTTCCCCTGCTCCACCGTGGCGGGCCACGCGGGCAATCTGGTCATCGGGCGGCTGGGCAGCCAGGTGGCGGCGGCGCTTCAGGGGCGGTTTCACTACTACGAGGGCTTCAGCATGAAGGAGGTCACCTATCCGGTGTATGTGCTGGCGCTGCTGGGGGTAAAGACCCTCATCGTCACCAACGCCTGCGGCGGCATTAACAGGGAATTCGCCCCCGGGGACCTGATGCTGCTGTCGGACCACATCAATATGCTGGGCGCCAACTCCCTCATCGGTCCCAACGACGAGCGCTTCGGCCCCCGCTTCCCGGATATGACGGAGGCCTATCCCCACCGCCTGCGGGAGAAGGCCCATCAGGCCGCCGGGGCGCTGGGCTTCGCGTGCAAGGAGGGTGTGTACGCTATCTTCCCCGGTCCGTGCTATGAGACGGCAGCGGAGATACGGGCCTATGAGCACCTGGGCGCTGACGCCATCGGTATGTCCACCGTACCGGAGGTCATCGCCGCCAACTATCTGGGCATGGCGGTGCTGGGCATCGCCTGCATCACCAACATGGCCACCGGCATCGCCAGGGAGAAGCACTCCCATCAGGAGGTGCTGCGTATCGCCAACGAGAGCAGCCAGAAGCTCTGTGCGCTGGTAGAGCACGTCGTGCGAGAGCTGTAACGCAAAAACGCCCTCCCGGCGGGAGGGCGTTTTCTTTTTATTTCTCGTTGACGTGCAGCTCCAGCACGTCGGGACGGGCGTAGTGGCCCACGCAGTCCAGCTCCATACGGCTGGCGGGGACCTTCTGCATATCCAGGTCGGCGTAGATGATGTCCTCCTTGTCCCAGACGGTGACGGAGGCCTCGTGGCCGAAGGGGTCGATGACGCAGCTGCCGCCCCGGCAGGCGATGTCCGGCAGGGCCGCGATCTCGGCGGTGCCGCTGACGGTCTGGGGATAGTCGCTGCGGCGGAAGACCAGATCGGCGTTGATAAAGTAGCAGTGACCCTCGATGGCAATGTGGCGGATGGTGTCCTGCCACTCCGGATTGTCGTTGGTATTGGGGGAGATGTACAGGGATATCCCCCTCTGGTACAGCGCCACCCGGGCCAGGGGCATATAGCTCTCCCAGCAGATGAGATTGCCCATGGGGCCCCAGGGCGTGTCCATCACAGGGAAGTAATCCCGGTCTGCATCGCCCCAGACCACGCGCTCGCTGCCGGTGGGCTTGAGCTTGCGGTGGTTCAGGGCCTCGCCCTCCGGGGAGATCATCATGTTAGCGTTATACAGCGTACCGGTAACGGCGTCGCGCTCGGAATAGCCCATACTGATATAGACGCCCAGCTCTCTGGCGCGGCGGAGGAGCTTACGCATCTCCGGCCCGTCGGCCAGCAGGGAGTTGTCGTAGTACATCTTCCAGTCCTCGCGGCCCACGGCCTTGCGGCTGCCCACGGTGAAGCCGAAGGTCATGCCGTAGGGGTAGCCGGGGATGAACAGCTCCGGAAAGACAATGAGCTCCGCGCCCTCGCCGGCGGCCTCGTCGATGAGCCGCAGGGCCTTCTCAAGACATTTTTCCTTGCGGAACATCACAGGGGTGGCCTGCACCACCGCCACGCGGCAGGTGTTCTTCAGATCTCGCATGGGTCGACCTCCTTGCAGAATGATACCATGATTATACCAGACGGACACGCCGGAACGCAACAGGTTTCGGCGCAAGATGCAGCAGCTGTCGTACAGCGGGGTGAATTCCGCCTCCATGTGCAGGCGGTGCGTGCCGCCAGCAGCACGCACAGCACTGGAAGCCCGGATCGTTTCCGTCTGTGCATCATACGCCCAGTTCTCTCTGCTCGCCATGAAAAGAGACGGGCGGAAGGGGTCGGCAAACCCCTCCCGCCCTATGGAAAGCAGACGGCTGACGCCGCCCCGACTTGACCGCAACAGAAATGCCCATCCCTCTTGCAGGGATAGGCGGTGCGTTTTGGTAAGGAAAAACGCCGTTTCTGCATCGCAAAAACAGCGTGGTCCTTCCTGTGGTGCCACACGGAGAAAACGCCCGCTGTGTCTGGTCCTCCGACGTGCAATTCTTCTGCCTCGCGCCGCGGAGCTCTCGCTCCCCGTCTGCCGCCTACCTTCTCAGACTCACGCCCAATGGCTGACTTTCGTCACACAGTTTTCGCTGTTTCGGTGCATCCTTGCGCTCACAGTGCCGTTCGCGGTGGGTTTTGACCCATTTCCTTTTAGGCTGCCGCCTGGCCAGACCTGGCCTTTGCAGCGGGCAGCCGCACGACTTCACCGGACCCTATTCACTTAACAGTGGTAGTATACCACCAGAAAGCGCCACTTGTCAACGACATTCGACGAAAACGCAGCGACCAGCGCGGCGTCAGCCGGCCCATTGCCGCTTATATACACCGACCCCCGCGGCGTCAGCCGGCCCATTGCCGCTTATATACACCGACCCCCGCGGCGTCAGCCGCGGGGGTCTATCCATGTCAATGATGGAAATTTGTCTGCTGCACCGGCTCCTTCTCCGGCAGGCCCAGCTGCGCCTTGCCCAGGGCGATGGACTTCATCAGAAAGGCCATGTTGCGGCCCAGGGTCCGCATGGTCTGCAGGCCCTCCTTGTCCTGGCGGACCTCCTCCGGCGTGTTGCCGTAGACCATGTTCCAGTACTGGCTGCTGGCCACGGGCATACCGCAGATGGTGAAGTACTTGTTCAGCGCGTCGAAGGTGGCGGTGTTGCCGCCACGGCGGCAGGACACCACCGACGCGCCCACCTTCATGGTCTTGTCGATGTGGGGCGTGCTGAAAAACAGCCGGTCCATAAACGAGATGGCCCCGCCGGCGGGGGAGGCGTAGTACACCGGCGAGCCGATGACCAGCGCGTCCGCCGCAGCGAGCTTGGGCGCCGTCTCGTTGACCAGATCGTCGTACACGCAGCGGTGGGTCTTTTTGCAGCTGGCGCAGGCGTTGCAGGCATGGGCGGTCTTGCCCGCCTGGATGATCTCCGTCTCGATGCCTTCGGCCTCCAGCGTGTCGGCCAGCTCACGCAGGGCGGTGTAGGTGCAGCCGTGCTCGTGGGGGCTGCCGTTGATGAGCAATGCTTTCATATCCTGCCCTCCCGGCTCAATAGCCAAAGAGCATGGAGCGCTTGATGTCGCTGAGCTTATGGGCACCGCACATAGCCATGGTATCGGCCAGCTCGGCCTTCAGCTTGTCCACGTAGACCTGCACGCCCTCGGCGCCGCCGCCGTAGACCATATTCACGAAGGGGCGGCCGATGAGCACCGCGTCCGCGCCCAGGGCCAGCGCCTTGAACACGTCCATGCCGGTGCGGATACCGCCGTCCACCAGAATAGTCATCTTGCCGCCCACCGCGTCGACGATGGCGGGCAGGACCTCCGCCGTGGCGGGGCACTGGTCCAGCACGCGGCCGCCGTGATTGCTGACCACGATGCCGCTGGCGCCGGCCTCCAGCGCCTTCTTCGCGCCGTTTACGGTCATGATGCCCTTGAGGATGAAGGGCTTGCCGTTCATCAGCTTCACGATCTCCTTCAGCTCGTCCACGGTCTTGCTGCCGGCGGGCGGGGTCAGGTTCTTCAGGAAGGGCAGGCCCGCCGCGTCGATGTCCATGGCCACGGCAATGGGATCCGCCGCGCCCACCAGCTCCGCTTTCTCGCGGACCAGGTCGATATTCCAGGGCTTGATGGTGGGCACGCCGCAGCCGTGGTTCTTCTTCAGCGCCCCGGCCGCCGCCTGAATCACGGCGGGATTGGTGCCGTCGCCGGTAAAGGCGGCGATGCCCGCGCCGGCACAGGCGGACACCAGAATGTCGTTATAGGTCAGATCGTCGTACTTGTCGCCGTAGTGCAGCTGCATGGCGCCCACCGGTGCGGCAAACACGGGCAGGGCCACCTGCTTGCCGAAGAAATTATAGCTGGTGTCCACGGGCACGTTCTCGCAGATGGTGTCCATGTTCACGCACAGCTCCTGCCACTTCTGATAGTTGCGGATGAAGCCGGTGCCGATTCCCTTGGCGCCGGGGCCGGGCACGGTGTTCTTGCAGGCCACGCCGTTGCACACGGGACAGGACTTGCAGTAGGGTCCCATACAGGTCCGCGCGTTGGCTAAGATCTCCTGATAGGTCATGGTATGTATCCTCCTTGTGAAAGACTGCCGCAGGATGTCGAACTGCGTCGCATTGCGTCGTTTTTTATCGAATACCGGCGATGAACACGCCGGGGTCCTTCTCACGCTGAGCCTTGGCCCAGGCCAGCATTTCGTACACGTCCACCGCGCCGGTGATGACCGCGCCGTTGTCCCACGTCTCCGCGGTGCGGCCCCGCAGGAACGCATCCGGTGCGCCGGTGCGGACGTAGTAGGGGTGCGCCTCGCCGCTGGTCAGGAACATGGGCACAGCCCTGTCGGTGTAAAAGCCCCGCTTGCCGGACAGCACCGTCAGGCAGTCCTGCACCACGTTCTCCGCCGTGGGGAAACGCCCCGCGCCCTGGCCGTAGAAGCTCTGGCGGCCCAGCTGCTCAGCCTCATAGGTGATGAGGTTGAAGTTGGCGGGCACCGCCGCCTCCAGATCGTCGGCACCCACCAGCGTGGGCTCCACATAGGCGCACACGCCGCTGTCCGTGCTTTCGGCCCTGGCCAGCAGCTTGCAGGCAAAGCCGTGGCTCTGGAAGGCCGCAATATCCGCCGCCGTCACTGTCCGGATGCCAAAGGTGGGGATGGCTGTCTCCTCCAGCGCCGCGTCGAAGGCGATGTTGGCGGAGATGCACAGCTTGCGGCGGATGTCGTCGCCGTCGATGTCGGCGGAGGGATCCGCCTCGGCATAGCCCAGGTCCTGGGCCTCCTTCAGAATGGCAGGGAAGTCCACCGGAGCCTTGTGCATGGCGTCCATGATAAAGTTGGTGGTGCCGTTCATAATACCGCCCACGGCGCACACCGTATCCAGCCGCTTCACGCGCTCCAAATTCGTCAGCCAGGGTATGCCTCCGCCCACGGCGGCGGTGCAGCGCAGGGCCGCGCCCTTCTCCCGGGCCAGTGCCGTCAGCTCCGTGTAATAGGCGGCGATCAGTGCCTTGTTGGCCGTGACCACGTTCTTGCCCCGCGCCAGCGCGGCGGAGACATATTCATAGGCCGGGTGCAGCCCGCCCATGACCTCCACCACCGTGTCGATTTCCGGGTCATTGAGGATGTCATCGGCGTTGAAGGTGACCGCCTCCTCCGGCAGGCCCTCTTTGGGACTGCGGAGCAGCACACGCTTCACATTCAGGTCATCGCGCGGCGCGCACAGCGCCCACACGCCGCCGCCTACCACGCCAAAGCCCAGCAGACCGATATGCATCATAGTCGTTACCTCCTTGGGTCGTCCCGCCTGCGCGGGCGTCATTTTGGCCCCATTGTACCCGCCGGAGCGCTGCCTGTCAAGCTGGAAAAAGCCCGCAGACAACGGCCTGCGGGCCTTTTTCATCCGATAAGCTTTTCGATCTCCGGCTGGGAGACAAAACCGATGGACTTGTTCACCAGCTGGCCGTTTTTGAACACCAGCAGCATGGGGATGCTCTCCACGCCGTAGGCCGCGGCCAGGGACATATTCTCGTCCACATCCATCTTGGCCACGGTGACGTCCGGCCGGTCAGCGGCCAGCTGCTCCAGCACGGGGCCCAGCATACGGCAGGGGCCGCACCAGTTGGCCCAGAAATCCACCAGCACCGTGCCGCTGTTTTCCAGGACCTGCTCCCGGAAGTCGCTCTCGTTTACATGGATCAATGCCATCTCCGGCACCTCCTCGTCCTTTGTTTTATACTTTTTTCTCCAGGCACACCAGCTGCACACCCGGGATACCGTTGAAGGTCCCGGTCACGATGCCCGCCTCGGTGTAGCCCAGCTTTTTGTACAGCGCCCGGGCGGGCGTGTTGCGGGCGTTGGTGTCGATCCGCAGGTACGGCCGATCCGTTTCCCGGGCCAACTGCTCATAGAAGGCCACAAAAGCCGTGCCGTACCCCTTACCCTTCACAGTGGGGTCCACCACCAGTGTGTGCAGCACCAGCACCTGCTCCGGCGGCGCGTCATGCCGCCAGGTACACTGGCTGTATTGCGCCATCTGGTTCTGGTCCAGCTTGGCGGCGGCCGCAACACGTCCCCCGTCCTCCAGCACATACAGTGTGCCGGCAGCCAGCGCGTCCAGAGCCGTCTGCTCCGTGGGGTATACGCCCCGGGTCCAGCCGGTGGACAGCTCGCCGCACTCCTCACGATCCAGAAGCGCCCCGTAAATGGCGGTCACAGCGGGGATATCCGCCGGAACCGCTTTTCGTACCAGCATAGTATGTCCTCCTTACCTCGTCAGTAACCAGACCGCCAGCGCCAGCTGTGCCAGCAGTATGGCGGGCACGCCCCAGGCGAAGTACCAGTGCTTCGTCTTGTGGTGAAACGCCCGCATACCCAGCAGCGCACCGACACTGCCACCCAGCAGCGGCAGCAGGAACAGCGTCTTTTCCGGCACCCGCCATTTGCCCTGTCTGGCCCGACGCTTGTCCGCACCATAGATGATGAACGTCGTCAGGTTGATAAGCGCCAGATAGATAAGCAGCGCCGTACCGCCGCCGGAGGCAAACACCGTCACAGGTCCGTCCGCGCCGCCGACAAGGCCCAGCGACGGCTGGCTCATTTGGCCAGCTTGGCCAGCTCGCAGGCCGTGGCCGTGGCAAGCTTCGCGTTGTTATACACCAGCTGAATGTTGGCATCCAGGCTGCTGCCGCCGGTGATGTCCTTGATCTTGGCCAGCAGGAAGGGCGTGGTGGCCTTGCCGTGGATGCCCTGCTCCTTGGCCTCCTCCACCGCCTCGTTGATGGCCTTGTTGATCACGTCGGCGTCCATAGAGTACTGCTCGGGGATGGGGTTCGTCACCAGCATACCGCCCTCCAGCCCCAGCTCGCGCTTCACATGGAAGGCCTCGGCCAGCTGCTTGGGGGTGTCCAGCCGGTAGTCCACCTTAAAGCCGGACTTGCGGGTATAGAACGCGGGCAGCTCCTCGGTCTGATAGCCGATGACCGGCACGCCGTGCGTCTCCAGATATTCCAGCGTCAGTCCCAGGTCCAGGATGGACTTGGCGCCGGCGCACACCACCATCACCGGGGTATGGGCCAGCTCTTCCAGATCGGCGGAGATGTCCATGGTGGTCTCGGCCCCGCGGTGCACGCCGCCGATTCCGCCGGTGGCGAACACCTGGATGCCAGCCATGGCGGCGATCATCATGGTGGTGGTCACGGTGGTAGCGCCGTCGCGGCCCTCCGCCACCAGAATAGGCAGGTCGCGGCGGCTGGCCTTGGTGACGCCGGCGCCGGTCTTGCCCAGATAGTCGATCTCCTCGGGGGTCAATCCGGCCTTCAGCCGACCGCCGATGATGGCGATGGTGGCGGGCACCGCACCGCCGTCACGAATGATCTTCTCCACGTTCAGTGCCGTCTCCACATTCTGGGGATAGGGCATACCGTGGGAGATGATGGTGCTCTCCAGCGCCACAACGGGCTTGCCGGCCTTCAAAGCCTCCTGCACCTCAGGGGCCACGTCCAGATAACGGTTCATAACTTGTACCTCCTTATGTCATGCAATTCTATTTACGCTTTTTTGCTCATGCCTGTATTGTCCAAAATATAGTCCACATTCTCCCAGCTCATGCCGGGGTGGATGGTCTCCGCCGCCGTACAGGCCAGCGCACCGGCCCCGGCGGCCTTCCGCGCGCACTCCGCCAGTGGTTTGCCGTGGGCGATGCACGCGGCCAGCGCCGCCGCCATGGCGTCCCCGCCGCCGGTGGCGTTCACCACCTGCACCTTCGGACAGGGCAGGCGCACGTGCCGCCCCGCCTGGTCCTCGGCGTACAGGCCGTCACCTCCCAGGGAGATATACACCTGCTGAACACCCTTGTTCAGCAGGACCTTCGCGGCCTTTTGAACGTCTGCCTCATCGCGGATGGTCACGCCGCTGAGCAGCTCCGCCTCCATGCGGTTGGGCTTCAGCGCCGTCAGCTTATCCAGCACCGGCAGCAGCTTCGGCGCCTTGATGGTGCTGACCGGGTCGGCCAGGACAGGCGCGGTGCAGTGGCTGCACAGCCACTGGATAGACGCCTCCGGCAGGTTCGTCTCCACCACCACCAGATCGGCATGGTTGATATAATCCAGCCGCTGCCGCAGGAACTCCAGCGTGATGTGCTCATAGATGGCCATGTCGTTCACGGCCAGGGCCATGTCGCCGTCGCAGCCGTCGATAAACAGATAGGTGCCCGTCCGGCCGCCGGGAATGGTGGCGCTGTGGCTCAGGTCCAGACCGATGTCTGCCGCGTTCTCCCGCACAGACTGGGCAAATCCGTCCTGCCCCAGCACGGTGATCATGGACACCTGCTCACCCAGCAGGCAGAGGTTATGGGCAATGTTCCGTCCCACGCCGCCCAGAGAGGTGGTCACCCGGCCGGGGTTGGAGTCCCGGGCCACCAGCGGCGCGTCAGACACCGCGCCGATATCCATATTCACGCCGCCCACCACGGCGATGTAGGGCGCCTCACGCAGCAGATAGCCGCGGCCGGCAATGTAGCCCTTCCGCATCAGGTTGGAAATGTGGACCGCGGCGCTGGACCGCGTAATACCGGCCTTGTCGGCCAGCTCCTGCTGGGAAATACACGGGTTTTCCCGTATCCACTCCAGCAGCTGCCGTTCTCTTCGGGTCACACAGCCACCTCCTAAGCAAGCGCATTTTTTGTAATCATACGTTTATTATATCAACAGATGCAGCTTTGTCAAGAGGCAAATTTCCGCAAAAAAAGCGGCACTTTCCGATGCGGAAAACGCCGCTTTTTTCAGCCGTAAACCGTTGGTATCACAGCGTTTTTGGCGGTATGCCGCGGGTGCCGTTTGTGGGGTCCACAAACAGGGGAAGGGCGGGCGGCGAGGAGGTGAAAAAAAGGAAAGCGAGGGCGGCGAGCAGGTGGAGCAGAATGCCCAATATCTGGAAAGGAATAGACGAGAGGCGGGCGCTCTTTTGCAGGGAGACACTGACAAAATATGCCAGCAGCACGGCGGCCTGAAAGATCAGGATGTTGACCACGCCCACGCTTTTTCCCAGGATACCGGTGTAGGTATAGAACAGGGCCGGGATGGCGGTGAGGCCGGCGAGCAGGCCGATGGCCCTGGGCAAAGCGCTTGCGGCACAACGGTTTACGACGATCGTGACGACGGTCCACACCAGCCAGGGAACGGTCAAAAGCTTCATGTGCTCCCAGGTGGATTCGTTGACGGCGGAGAGATACGCGGCCCAGCCGGCCTGACCGGTCCAGTCGTAGACAAAGTGCAGCAGGTTGCCGAAAAGCAGGGTAAACAGCATTCCCGCCGTCTCAAGGGTACGGCGTTCCCGTTCTTTTCTCATTGAACATTCCCCTTTCTTTCCCTTTCTCTTTCACATATCTACCATCGATCGACAAGGGCAGACACGGTTTTGGCGGGCAGAAATGTGCCCATACTGCGTCAAGCCCCTTGACAATACGGCAAGTATTCTCTGTGGGTCTTTTCTTGTCTGGACCCATTTCTGCTCCGGCAAAACTGCTCCGCACCTGCCGGCGATGTATTTTCGAATGATTTTTAGTTTTTGAGACGCAGGCGGGCGGGCGCCCGCCAAGGCGAAAAGGGCAAAAAGCAACGGAAAGACACGTTGGCAGGCGTGTTTGCCCTTGTCAATCGATGGTACCGTGTACGTTTTATACACCTCTACGCGGCATTATATACACCTTTGGTATATGTTTATACGCGGTATATGAATGTTCGGGCGGCGGAGCGCACAATTGCGCAGACAGGGGTGGAATTCTGCGGGAAGTGTGCTATACTGTTCCGTGAGAAAGGGTGAGCACCATGACCGTTACGGAAAAGCTGGCCGCGCTGCGGCAGAATATGAAGGCGCGCGGGCTGGCGGGCTGCATCGTCGTCACCGACGACTTTCATGGCTCGGAGTATGTAGGGGCGCATTTCAAGGCCCGGGAGTTCCTGTCCGGGTTCACCGGCTCGGCGGGAACGCTGACGGTGCTGCGGGAGGGCGCATACCTGTGGACGGACGGACGATACTTTTTGCAGGCGGAACGGCAGCTGGAGGGCAGCGGCATACAGCTGATGCGCGCCGGCCAGCCGGGCGTGCCGACGCTGTCCCAATTCCTGGCGGAGCAGCTGCCGGAGAGCGGAGCCCTGGGCTTTGACGGCCGGACCGTCAGCACACGGCTGCACCGGACGCTGGAAAAGGCGCTGGCGGACAAGCACATCCGGCTGGACGGCGGCTTCGACCCGGCGGCGGGCGTTTGGACGGACCGGCCCGACCTGTCCACCGCGCCGGTATGGGCCTTCGACAGCGGGGTGACGCGGCGGGAGAAGCTGACGGCCCTGCGGCAGGACATGGCGGCGCAGAAGGCGGAATGGCTGCTGCTGACCGATCTGACGGACGTGGCCTGGGCACTGGAGCTGCGGGGCGGCGACGTGGCATGCACGCCGGTATTCCTGGGCTTTTTGCTGGTGGGCACGGACAGCGCCGCGCTACATGCCCAGGTGGAGAGCTTCACGCCGGAGATACGCGCCGCGCTGGCGGCAGACAGCGTAGCGCTGCGGCCCTACGGGGATATCTACGACGCGCTGCGGGCGCTGCCGGAGGGCGCGCGGGTGCTGGCTGACAGCGCCACGGCCAACAGCCGCATCGCGGAATGTCTGGCCCACACGGCGTGGACAGACACACCCAGCCCCGCTGCCCGCCGCAAGGCGGTGAAGGCCGGGAGTGAACAGACGGGTTTCCGGCAGGCGCACTTGCAGGACGGCGCGGCGCTGTGCCGCTTCCTGTATGAGATGAAATCACGGCCGGAGGCGTACACCGAGCTGTCCGCCGCGGCGCTGCTGCGCCGGTACCGGACGGAACAGGCGGATTTTCTGGAGGACAGCTTCGAGACCATCGCCGCTTACGGTCCCCACGCCGCCGTGGTCCACTACGCCCCCGCACCGGAGACGGACGTGCCGCTGAAGGCGCAGGGACTGCTGCTGGTGGACAGCGGCGGACACTACGCCCGGGGCACGACGGATGTGACCCGCACCATAGCGCTGGGCCCCATCACGGACGAGGAACGCCGGAGGTCCACACAGGTGCTGCAGGGCCACATACAGCTGGCCATGGCACAATTCCCCCAGGGGGTCATGGGGGAAAACCTGGACGCACTGGCCCGGGGCCCACTGTGGCGGGAGGGCCTGGACTATGACCACGGCACCGGGCACGGCGTGGGGTGCGTACTCAGCGTACACGAGGCGCCGCCCTCCTTCCGCTGGCGCATTGCGGAGGGGCTGGCACACCCGGCACTAGAGACGGGCATGGTCATCTCCGATGAGCCGGGATACTACGCCGCCGGACGCTTCGGCATACGGCACGAGAACCTGCTGCTGGTGCAGCCGGCGGAGGCGGCGGGCTTTCTGCGCTTTGAGACGCTGACGCTGGCGCCCTTCGACCGGGACGCCCTGGACCCGGCGCTACTGACGGCATCGGAACGGGACTGGCTGAACGGCTATCACAGGCGGGTGTATGCACAGATCGCCCCGCTGGTGCCGACGGAGGTCCGGCAATGGCTGCGGGAGGTCACCGCGGCGCTGTGACAATGGCAAAAAAGGAAGCACCCTGACGGGTGCTTCCTTTTTTTCAGTTTTCGTCGGTCTTTTCTTTTTTCAGCTGCTCCAGCTCGGCACGGAGCATACGGTTCTCCGCCTGTCAAGTACGGACCGTCGGGGACCGCGGCGCATACACTGGACTGCGGGCACGATCCGCGAAATTAAACACAGGAGGTCCTATCATGGCAACTTTCACCAACCAGGCAACACTGACCTATAACGGCCAGACCACCACCTCCAACGTGACGGTGGGCGAGCTGACGGAGACGCTGACCGCCGCCAAGACCGCCGTGGTGCCCACCTACGGCACCGACGGCCGCGTGACGTATATCCTCTCTCTGGTCAACAGCGGCACCGCACCGCTGACGGGGCTGACCATTACCGACGATCTGGGCGGCTATGCCTTCAACGCCGGGACGGTGTATCCCCTGTCCTACACCGCCGGGTCTGTGCGGTACTATCAGAACGGCGTTCTGCAGGCGGCACCTGCCGTCACCGCCGGGCCGCCGCTGACGTTCACCGGCATCACCGTGCCGGCGGGCGGCAATGCCGTTATCGCCTATGAGGCCGTGCCCACGGCCTTCGCGCCGCCGACGGCGGAGGGCACCGTCACCAACAGCGCGTCCGTCACCGGCGCGGGGCTGGCAAACCCCGTTACCGCCACGGAGACGGTGGCACCGGAGGCGGCGCCGGCACTGACCATCAACAAGTCCCTCTCCCCCACCACGGTGACGGAGAACAGCCGCCTGACGTACACCTTCACCATCCAGAACACCGGCAACACGGCGGCGGACGCCGCGGCGGCCATCGTTATCACCGACACCTTCGACCCGCGGCTGACGGACCTGACGGTGACGCTGAACGGCACGGCGCTGACCGCCCTCACCCAGTACACCTATGACGCGGCTACCGGCGTATTCGCCACGGCGGCCGGCGTGGTCACGGTGCCCGCGGCCACCTTCACTCAGGACGCCGCCACCGGCGCGTACAGCACCACCCCCGGCACGGCGGTGCTGACCGTCACCGGCACGGTGTAAGCAAGAAAATATCCCCCGGCCTTTGGCCGGGGGATATTTATTATTCAAGTGCGTCGTGGCTCTCGAACACGTCGTGGATGCTGCCGTAACGGTCGGCGGGCTTGTCCGCCTCCGCCGGAGATGCGCCCTTGGCCATTTGCAGCTCCTGCCACTTCTCGCGGGTGATGAGCAGCTGGCGGGGCTTGCTGCCCTCGAAGGGGCCCACATAGCCGCGCTCCTCCATCTGGTCCACCAGGCGGGCGGCGCGGGAGTAGCCCAGCTTCAGACGGCGCTGGAGCATGGACACGGAGGCCTGACCCGTCTCCAGCACCACCTCTACGGCGGCGGAGAGCAGCTCGTCGGCATCGTCGCCGTCGTCGGACACGTCGCCGGAGGGGGCCTTGCCGCCCTTGTCGGCCTTGGCGTCCACCGCCTGCTGGATCTTCTCGATCACGTCCTGGTCGTAATGGGCCTCGCCGGCCTCGTCCTTGACGAACTTCACCACACGGTCGATCTCCTCCGGGGTGATGAAGCAGCCCTGGACACGGGTGGGCTTGGTGTCGCCCAGGGGGAAGTAGAGCATATCGCCCTTGCCCACCAGCTTCTCCGCGCCGGTGGTGTCCAGAATGATGCGGGACTCCATGGAGCTGGCCACGGCGAAGGCGATGCGGCTGGGGATATTGGCCTTCATCAGACCGGTGATCACGTCCGCCGAGGGACGCTGGGTGGCGATGACCAGGTGCATACCGGCGGCACGGCCCATCTGGGCCACACGGCAGATGGACTCCTCCACCTCCTTGGCCGCCACCAGCATCAGGTCGGCCAGCTCGTCGATGACCACCACCACGGTGGGCAGCTTTTTCACGTCCTCGTCCGTCTCGGACAGGGCGTTATAGCCCGCCAGGTCCTTGACGCCCTTTTCAGAGAACATCTTGTAGCGCTTCATCATCTCGAACACCGCCCATTGCAGGGCGCCGGCGGCCTTTTTGGGGTCGGTGACCACGGGGATGAGCAGGTGCGGGATACCGTTGTAGGGCGCCAGCTCCACCATCTTGGGGTCCACCATGATAAAACGGACCTCGTCCGGCGTGGACTTGTAGAGCAGGCTGACGATGAGGGAGTTGGTGCAGACGGATTTACCGGAGCCGGTGGTGCCGGCGATGAGTACATGGGGCAGACGGGCGATGTTGCCCACGATGTTGCTGCCGCCGATATCCCTGCCCACGGCAAAGGCCACCGGGGAGGGATGGTCGATGAACTCACGGGATTCAATGACATCGCGGATCCGCACGGCGGTGACGGTGCGGTTGGGGACCTCGATGCCCACGGCGGATATCTTGTTGGGCACCGGGGCGATGCGGACGCCGCTGGCACCCAGCGCCAGGGCGATATCGTCCTGGAGGTTCGTGATCTTGCTGAGCTTGACGCCCTGGTCCAGGGTGAACTCGTAGCGGGTGACGGAGGGGCCATGGATGACCTCGCCGGCGCGGGCGTCCACGCCGAAGGAGCGCAGGGTGTCCGCCAGGCGCTTGGAGTTGTTCCGCAGCTCGGCGCCCACCTCGGTGTAGTTGCCGCCGCGGTTCTGCTCCAGCAGGGTGATGGGCGGGTAGCGGTAGGTCTCCTCCCCCTGGGCCAGCTCCTGCTCGATGGCGTCGCTGACCTCCTGGGCGGCGCTCTCCACCTCCTGCTGCAGCTGGGCTTTTTTCTGCTTGTCGCTGAGGGGCTTCTTCGGGGCAGGGGGCTCCGCCGGGGCGGTGGGCGGTGCAGGCTCGTCGCTGAGGGGCTGGGGCGCGGGGGCGGGACCGCCCCGCAGCACCTGATCCGGCGTGCGGATATCGTCGCTGCGGCGGGGGAAGAAGGAGCTGGCGGGCGGAAGGACCGTGTCGTCGCGCTCGCTGTCCAGCGGGATGTCGATATTGGGGCGCCTGCGGCCCTTGGCAGGCTTTTTTGCCGGGGCGGGAGCAGCGGTGGGGGTGAAACCCTCCGGGAGGGCTTCGTCATCCGCGTCCTCGTCGTCACGGCGCAGGCTCTCGCCATAGCTGCGGACGCGCGCCGCGGCCTCCTGGGGCGTCAGGTGCAGGGCACCCAGCAGGGCGGCCAGCAGCAGCACCACGAACACGATGATGGACACCACCTTGCTGACCAGAGCCTCGCAGCCCACGGCCAGACCGCCGGAGAGCACACCGCCGCACTTGAGGGCCTGTCCGTCGGCCCAGAGGGTCTTGACGCTGTCCAGGCCGAGGGTGTAGGCCGTGCGGCACAGGGCCAGATGGCACAGCACGCCCACCAGCAGGGGCAGCAGCGCCACGCAGGTGGTACGCAGGACGACGGGCCGGCCCCGATGGCCCAGCTGGATGACGGCAATAGCCGCCAGCACCGGGGCCGTCAGGTAATAGCCGTAGCCCAGCGTACCCTTGAGCACCCTGGCGATCCACACCAGGAGGAGGGCGTCCACGTTGAAATAGCTCACCAGCACACACAGCGCCAGCAGGGCGCAGACGATGCCGCCGGCCACACGCGCCGCGGCGTTATACGCCGGCGGGGGCGGCGGGGCAGGCGCCTTTTTGCGGGTATTTCCTTTCTTTTGTGTCGATGCCATAGTCTATCTACCTCACTTGATGCCCTGCAGAACAAGGGTCAGCACGCCCGCCGCCCAGCAGTAGTAGGCGAAGGCACCGAAACGGCCCTTGTCCGCGATATACTTCAGAAGCCGGATGCACAGATAGCCCGTCACGGCGGCCACGGCCACGCCTACCAGGTACATGGGCACCTCCGCGCCGACGATGCCGGCCTGCACCGCGTCCTTGATGGACAGGATGTTGGCCCCCAGCACGGCGGGGATGCTCAGCAGGAAGGAAAAGCGCACGGCGAAGCGACGCTCATAGCCCACGAAGCAGCCGGCGGTGATGGTCATGCCGGAACGGGAGACGCCGGGCAGCGTGGCCACCGCCTGCCCCACGCCCACCAGCAGGGCGTCCAGCCAGGTGGCGCTGCGCTCGGTCTTGCGGCCCCGGCGCACCCGGTCACACAGGAACAGCAGAAAGCCGGTGAAGATCAGCGCCGCGCCCACGAAATACATATTGTCGCCCAGGCCCTGCACTGTCTTGCGGATAGGCAGCACCGCAAACAGCGGCAGCGTGCCGACGATGATCAGCAGGATGAGCCGGCGGGCGGGCGGCACCGGCGTGGGGGTGCTGCGGTGCGCCAAGTCGCCGATGCCCCGGAAGAACTCCACCACCATGTCGCGGATGTCGCCCCAATAGGCGGCGAACACAGCAATGAGCGTGCCCAGGTGGAGCAGCACGTCGAAGAACTCCGGAATGCTCCCCGCGCCCTCCATATTCAGCAGATTGCGGGCAATGGCCAGATGGCCGGAGCTGGAGATGGGCAGGAATTCCGCTATGCCCTGCACCAGTCCCAACAGAATTGCTTTCAGATAGGTCATGACACACCTCACGTCATTATACACTCCCGCAAAACGGGAATACTGTTCCAATATAGGAAGAGTATACCACATGGGGCAAAAAAATGCCACCACTTATTTCTTACCTGTCTGTCATCTTATTGTCACCCTGCACAAAGGATGCCGGTTATTTTTGCCATTCTGCCTGTTGTTGTTCCCCGTGCTTTTGTGGTATGATAAACTATGTGTAATCAGAGGCAGGCGAAGGGAGTTTCCTCCGCGGAATATATACTTCAAAGGGGGACGGCTTCCGGAAACGGGGTCTTCCCCTGTCTGTTTCCCAGATCAGGAAAGGCGGTGAGTAAACTGTACCGTGAAAAAATAGACCAGCTGCAGGCGGCGGAGCAGCGGCTTCTGGAGCAGAAGGCCGAGGCCCAGCGCGCCGCCCGGGCGCTGGCCGAGCAGGCCCGCCGGGACGGCGACGGTTTGGTGCGTGAGGCGCAGAACGCCGTGAAGGTGCTGGAGAATGAAGCCATGCAGCGGGCCGGTGAAGCCGGACAGGCGGCGGACGCCGCCCTGCGAAGCGACGCCGAGCGCACCTGCACAGCCATACGACAGCAGGCGGAGCAGCGCATGGACACGGCTGTCCGCGCCATCGTGGAAAAGGTGGTGAAGCGGTAAATGCCCATTGCAAAAATGAAGCGCCTGCAGGTGCTGGCGCTGGAGCGGGACCACGACGCGCTGCTGCGGCAGCTGGAGCGTATGGGCTGCGTGGAGATCAGTGAGCCGGACGCGCCGGATGCGCCGGAGAGCCTGCGGCGCTGCGACAGCGAAACGGCAGACTGTCTGGCCCGCCAGCGGCAGGTACAGACGGCGATCGATGCCCTGCGGCGGGCCGCGCCGCCCAAGAAAGCGCCGCTGCTGGCGCCCCGCCCCGCCATCGGCGAGACGGAATACCTGAGCGAGACGGGGCTGGCCGACGGGCTGGCGCTGGCCCGCCAGGTCAACGAGGCAACGGGACAATTACAGCAGCTGACGGCGCTGGCCGCCCAACTGGAGACCGACCGGATCACCCTGGGGCCCTGGCTGAGCCTGGACCTGCCCCTGGAGCTGACGGAGACACGCTGCTGCGACGTGACCCTGGGCGTACTGCCGCCCTTCATCCCCTGGGACGAACTGTGTGGGCAGGTACAAAACGAATATCCGGAGAGCGAGCTGCATCTGCTCTCCGCCGACCGGCAGCAGCAGTGCGTACTGCTCATCACCCACAAGGCAGCGACGGCGCAGGTGCTGGAGCTGCTGCGGGGCCGGGGCTTCGCAGCCTCACCCCTGAAGGGCCGCACCGGCACGCCGGAGGAAAACCGGCGGCGGGACGCGGACCGGCTGGCAGAGGTCAAGAGGCAGCAGGAGGCCCTGCGAAAGCAGCTGGATGAGCTGGCGGAACGGCTACCGGAGCTGTATCTGTGCGCCGACCGGCTGGCCTCCCGCCTGCAGCGGGAGGAAAACCGCCGCAGACTGCTGACCGACGGGTGCATCGTGGCATTCGACGGCTGGGTGCCGGAGAAAAAGACGGCAAGGCTGACGGCGTATCTGGACACGGCGGACTGCGACTACACCCTGTCCGACCCCACGGCGGAGCAGATACCGGAGGTACCGGTGCTGCTGGAGGACAACGCGGTGGCGCGGTCCATGAACTGCATCACCGAGCAGTACTCCCTGCCGGCCTACGACGGCGTGGACCCCAACCCGGTGATGGCACCGTTCTTCATCCTGTTTTTCGGCATGATGATGGCGGACATCGGCTACGGGCTGCTGATGCTCCTCGGCTCATGGCTGTTCCTGAAGAAAAAACGGCCGGACGACCGCAGCTTTATGGAGATGATCTTCTGGTGCGGCGTGACCACCGTGGTCTTCGGCGCCATGACCGGCAGCTTCTTCGGCGACTTCCTGCCGCAGCTCTTCAAGTTCTTTGACCCGGAGAGCACCTTTGCCCTGCCGGCGCTGTTCTCACCCCTGGACGACACCATGGCCATCATGGTGGGCTCGCTGATCCTGGGCGCCTTGCAGGTGTTCACCGGCATGACCGTCAGTGTGGTGGAAAAATGCAAAAAGGGCTGCTTTATGGATGCCCTGTTTGACGAGATCACCTGGTGGATCATTCTGGCGGGCACGGGTCTTGCGGTGCTTGGCATCGGCAGTGTATCCGGCGTGCCGGTGGTGCTGATCGCGGGCGTTCTTATGCTGGTATACGGCGCGGGCCGGGGCAAAAAGGGCTTCGGCAAGGTGACGGGCTTCGTGGCGGCGGTGTACAACGGCGTGACGGGTTTCTTCAGCGATATCCTGTCCTACGTCCGGCTGATGGCGCTGATGCTGTCCGGCGCAGTGCTGGCCCAGGTGTTCAATATGCTGGGCGCCACCACCGGCAACGTGGTCACCTTCATCATCATCGCATTCGTCGGCAATATGCTGAACCTGGCGCTGAACCTGCTGGGCTGCTACGTCCACGATATGCGCCTGCAATTTCTGGAATTTTTCGGACGCTTCTACAAGGACGGCGGCAAGGCCTACCGTCCCCTGCGCGTCCGGGCCAAACACGTAGAGATCATTAAGGAGGATACTAAATCATGTTAGCTTTTCTTGAATCTGTGGGCGGACTGGGTTTCGCCATCCTGGGCGCGGCGCTGACCGCCGGCCTGTGCTGCATCGGCTCCGCCAAGGGCACCGGTATGGTGGGTGAGGCCGCCGCCGGATTGACCAGCGAGGATCCCGATAAGTCCACCAAGTGCCTGATCCTGCAGGTACTGCCCGGCACCCAGGGCCTGTACGGCTTTGTGGCGCTGTTCCTGGTGCTGGGCCAGACCGGCCTGCTCAGCGGCAGCGTGCTGGATCTCTCCCTGACCCAGGGGCTGTCCTTCTTCGCCGCCTGCCTGCCCATCATGCTGGGCGGCTGGCTGAGCGCCATCTTCCAGGGCCGCGTGGCCGCCGCGTCCATCAATATCGTGGCCAAGCACCCGGAGGCCGCTACCAAGGGCATCATCTACTGCGGCATCGTGGAGTTCTACGCCATCCTGTCTCTGGTGGCGACCATTATGATCTCCCTGAACATCATGAAGTAAGGCGGGTGCGCCTATGAACGGTATCGACAAGATCATCGCACGCATGGAGGCCGACACACAGGCTGAGTGCGCCGACATCGCCGCCCAGGCGGCGGCGGAGGCCGAGGCCATTCTGGCCCGGTACCGCGCTGAGGCGGACAAGCTGCTCCGCGAGGGCGAGGCCCGCTGCAAGGTGCTGGAGCACGAGCAGGTGGAGCGCCTGGAGGGCGGCAGCCGTCTGGCCTGCCGCCAGCGGGTGTTGGCGGAGAAGCAGCGGATGCTGGACGAGGCCTTCGCCCGCGCCGCCGACGCGCTGCTGAAGCTGCCGCGCCCGGAGTATATCGACCTGCTGGCATCGCTGGCCGCGGAAAACGGGCAGGGCGGCGAGGCGCTGGTGTTCTCCGCCGCCGACCGGGACACGGTGGGTCAGGCGGTAGTGGACGCCGCCAACGGCAAAAAGCCCGGCGCGGGCTTCACCCTGGCTGCCGACACCCGGGAGACAGGCGGCGGCGTGGTACTGCAGCGGGGCCGCATGGAGATCAACTGCGGCTTTGCGGAGCTGCTGCGCCGGGCACGGCAGGAGGACTCCTCCGCCGTGGCCGCCGTGCTGTTTGACTGAAAGGGGGCGTCCCTTTGACAAAACGGAGAAAGGACACGGACTATCTGTTCCTGTCCGCCCGCATACGCGCCATGGAGCGCCGGCTGCTGACGGCACAGCGGCTGGAGCAGCTGCTGACGGCACCCTCCGTCGAGGCGTGCGCCCAGCTGCTGAGCGAGTGGGGCTACGCGCCCGTACACGATGAGCCGTCCCTGCAGGCGGCGCTGAGCGCGCAGCGCGAGGCGGTGTTCGCCGACGTTTCCCGCTTTATGCCGGAGGCGGAGGTGCTGGACGTGTTCCGGCTGAAATACGACTACCACAACATCAAAACGCTGCTGAAAGCGCCGCAGGATGCGGAGCGTCTGCTGATCGACGCCGGGACCGTACCGGCAGAGACGATGCAGAAAAAGCACGCTGAAAACGGCGGCTGGGACTTTCTGCCCGCCGACATGGCCGCCGCGGCCGATGAGGCCCAGCGGGTGCTGGCCGAGACGGGCAGCGCCCGCAGCAGCGACTGCATCCTGGATCGGGCCTACTTCGCGCGGCTGGAAAAGCTGGCGGCGGACAGCCACATACCCTATTTGCAGGACTATGTCCGCGCCATGATCGACGCGGCGAACCTGCGCTCGCTCATCCGCACCCAGCGGCTGGGGCTGGACGCCGGCTTCCTGCGGGAGGTGCTGTTCCCCGGCGGCAGCGTGACGCCGGAGGCGATCCGCGCCGGAAGCGGCAGCGGCGCTGCCGCGCTGTGGCGGGGCACAGCCTTCGCCCGGGCGGCGGAGCTGGGAGACGAGGCCGCCAAGGGCGGCAGCCTGACCGCCTTTGAAAAGGCCTGCGACGACGCGGTGCTCCGCGCCGCCGGCGCGGCACGCCGGGTACCCTTCGGCGTAGAGGTGGCGCTGGGCTATCTGGCGGCAAAGGAAGCGGAGTGGACGGCGGTGCGTACCGTGCTGTCCGGCCGGATGGCCGGTGTGCCGGCGGAGGCGCTCCGGGAAAGGCTGCGTGAGCAATATGTATAAGATCGCCGTTATTGGGGACCGGGACAGCGTGCTGGGGTTCCGCGCGCTGGGGCTGGACGTGTTCCCCACCGAGGATACCGACGCGGGGCGCAGAACGCTGCACCGCCTGGCGCAGGAGGACTACGCCGTCATCTATATCACCGAGCAGCTGGCGCAGCAGCTGACCGCCGAGATCGCCCGGTATAAAGACGCACCCCTGCCCGCCGTTATCCTCATCCCCGGCAAGACCGGTTCGCTGGGCATCGCCGGGGCCGCCCTGCACGACGCGGTGGAACGCGCCGTGGGCGCGGATATTTCCTGAAAGGAGCAAGAGAATGGGTAAGATCATCAAAGTCTCCGGCCCGCTGGTGGTGGCGGACGGCATGGCGGACGCCAACATGGCGGACGTGGTGCGCGTAGGTCCCCAGCAGCTGATCGGAGAGATCCTGAATATGACCGGCGACCGGGCCTCCATACAGGTGTATGAGGAGACGTCCGGTCTTGGTCCCGGCGCTGATGTGGTCACCACCGGCGCACCGCTGAGCGTGGAGCTGGGCCCCGGCCTGATCGAGAATATCTACGACGGCATCCAGCGTCCGCTGGAGGAGATCGTCCGCCGGGTGGGCAGCAACATCACCCGCGGCATTCAGGTGCCGCCGCTGGACCGCGATAGACTGTGGGACTTTACCCCCACCGCCGCTGTGGGCGACACCGTGGCTGTGGGCGACATTCTGGGCACCGTGCCGGAGACGGAGTCCGTGCTGCACAAGATCATGGTGCCCAAGGGCGCCGAGGGCACGGTGGCGTGGCTGGCCGAGGCCGGACAGTACAACATCACCCAGCCCATCGCCCGGGTGAAGCTGGCCAACGGTGAGGTGCGTGAGCTGACCATGGTGCAGAAGTGGCCCGTCCGCGTGGGCCGCCCCTATAAAAAGAAATTCCCGCCGGTAAAGCCTTTGCAGTCCGGCCAGCGTGTCATCGACACCATGTTCCCCATCGCCAAGGGCGGCACCGCCGCCGTGCCCGGGCCCTTCGGCTCCGGCAAGACCGTGGTGCAGCACCAGCTGGCCAAGTGGGCCGACGTGGACATCGTGGTCTATATCGGCTGCGGCGAGCGCGGCAACGAAATGACCGACGTACTGCGGGAGTTTCCGGAGCTGACCGACCCCCGCACCGGCGAAAGCCTGATGAAGCGTACGGTGCTGATCGCCAACACCTCGGATATGCCTGTGGCCGCCCGTGAGGCGTCGGTCTACACCGGCATCACCATCGCGGAGTATTTCCGCGACATGGGCTACGATGTGGCCGTCATCGCCGACTCCACCTCCCGCTGGGCCGAGGCCCTGCGCGAGATGTCCGGCCGGTTGGAGGAGATGCCCGGCGAGGAGGGATATCCCGCCTATCTGGCCTCCCGTCTGGCGCAGTTCTATGAGCGCGCCGGCGTGGTGCAGTGCCTGGCCAGCGACGAGCGCACCGGCTCCCTGACCGCCGTGGGCGCGGTGTCGCCTCCCGGCGGCGACCTGAGTGAGCCGGTGGCACAGGCCACCATGCGTATCGTCAAGGTCTTCTGGTCGCTGGACGCCTCGCTGGCCTATCGCCGCCACTTCCCGGCCATCAACTGGCTGAACTCCTACTCCCTGTATCTGGACGCGGTGACGCCCTGGTTCAACGAGAACATGGGCGAGGACTTCATCCGGAACCGCAACCGCGCCATGCACCTTTTGCAGGAGGAGAACGAGCTGAACGAGATCGTCCAGCTGGTGGGCAAGGATTCCCTGTCCGCCAACGACCAGCTGACGTTGGAGATCGCCCGGATGCTGCGAGAAGACTTCCTGCAGCAGAATGCCTTTATGGACGTGGATTCCTACTCCAGCTTTGACCGGCAGATGCAGCTGCTGGGGCTGATCCTGCACTACGAGTCCCTGTGCCGCGGCGCTGTGGACAAGGCCGTGGCCCCATCCGCGCTGTACGCCATCCCCGCCCGGGAGAAGCTGGGCTGGGCCAAGTACGCCGCCGCAGAGGAATACGCCGCCAACTACGCCGCCGTCCGCGCTGATATGGAGCGCGAGATCGCCGAGCTGATCCGAAAGGCTGGTGAAGAGGAATGATGAAGGAATACCGTACCATCCACGAGGTGTCCGGTCCCCTGATGGTGGTGGACCATGTGGAGGGCGTCACCTATGACGAGCTGGCGGAGATCCAGCTGCACAGCGGCGAGGTCCGCCGCTGCAAGGTGCTGGAGGTCAACGGCGACCGCGCCGTGGTCCAGCTGTTCGACTCCTCCGCCGGCATCAACCTGCGGGATGCCACCATCCGCTTCCTGGGCCACCCCTTGCAGCTGGGCGTATCCGCCGATATGCTGGGGCGCGTGTTCAACGGCATGGGCGAACCCATCGACGGCGGCCCCGCCCTGCTGGCGGAGGAATACCGGGACATCAACGGCCTGCCCATGAACCCGGCGGCCCGTGACTATCCCAACGAGTTCATTCAGACCGGCATCAGCACCATCGACGGACTGAACACGCTGGTCCGCGGCCAGAAGCTGCCCATTTTCTCCTGCTCCGGTCTGCCCCACGCCAATCTGGCGGCGCAGATCGCCCGACAGGCCAGGGTGCTGGACGACAGCTCCAACTTCGCCGTGGTGTTCGCCGCTATCGGCATCACCTTTGAGGAGTCGGAGTTCTTTGTCCGCGAGTTCCAGCGTACCGGCGCCATCGAGCGCACGGTGCTGTTCACCAACCTGGCCAATGACCCCGCCGTGGAGCGTATCGCCACACCCCGTATGGCGCTGACCGCCGCGGAGTATCTGGCCTTTGAGAAGGATATGCACGTGCTGGTGATCCTGACGGATATCACCAACTATGCCGAGGCGCTGCGTGAGGTCTCCGCCGCCAAGAAGGAGGTACCCGGACGCCGCGGCTATCCCGGCTATCTGTACACCGACCTGGCCAGTATGTACGAGCGCGCCGGCCGCAAGCTGGGGTGCAAGGGTTCCATCACCATGATCCCCATCCTGACCATGCCGGAGGACGACAAGACCCACCCCATCCCCGACCTGACCGGCTACATCACCGAGGGGCAGATCATTCTGAGCCGCGACCTGTACCGCAAGAACATCCTGCCGCCGGTGGACGTGCTGCCCTCCCTGTCCCGTCTGAAGGACAAGGGCGTGGGCGCCGGCAAGACCCGGGAGGATCACGCGCCCACCATGAACCAGCTGTTCGCCGCCTACGCCAGCGGTAAGGAGGCCAAGGAGCTGATGACCATTCTGGGCGAGGCTGCCCTGAGTCCCACGGACCTGCTGTACGCCAAGTTCGCCGACGAGTTCGAGAAGCGCTACGTCTCGCAGGGGTTCGACGAGAACCGCACCATAGAGCAAACACTGGACCTGGGCTGGGAGCTGCTGCGTATGCTGCCCCGCAGTGAGCTGAAGCGCATCAAGCCGGAGATGCTGAACAAGTATCTGCCGGTGAAGGAGTGAGCGCCATGGCGGGAAAGACTGTCAATCCCACCCGGATGGAGCTGACCCGGCTGAAGGGCCGGCTGAAGACCGCACGCCGGGGCCACAAGCTGCTGAAGGACAAGCGGGACGAGCTGATGAAGCAGTTTATGGACGTGGTGCGGCGCAACCGCGCGCTCCGCGCCAAGGTGGAGCAGGGGTTGAAGGAGGCCAACGCCGCCTTCACCGTGGCCGCCGCCCTGATGGGACCGGAGGTGCTGGAGGAGGCCCTGTCCTGCCCGCGGCGCAGCGTGTCGCTGGAGGTGTCCACCCGGAACATCATGAGCGTGAACGTGCCGGTGTTCACCTTCCAGACCGACAGCGGCGACGACGCGCTGCTGCCCTATGGCTTCGCCCAGACCAGCGGCGAGCTGGACGCGGCGCTGGAGAAGATGCAGGCGGTATTCGCCGATATGCTGGAGCTGGCGCAGGTGGAAAAGACCATGCAGCTGCTGGCCCAGGATATCGAAAAGACCCGCCGGCGGGTCAACGCGCTGGAGTATGTGATGATCCCGGAGACGGAGCAGAACATCCGCTATATCACCATGAAACTGGACGAGAACGAGCGCGGCAACACCACACGGCTGATGAAGGTCAAGGAGATGGTATTGCAGGACGCGCACCACTACCAGCCGTAATGAATCAAAACCTCCGGCTAAGCCGGAGGTTTTGATTTTTGCTTATTGCTCGTTCCACTGTGCCAGGGCGCTGCGGGCGGCGGACTGCTCCGCCTCCTTTTTGCTGCGGCCGGTGCCCTGGCCAAGCTCTCTGCCGTTCAGCGTCACCCGGAAGGTGAACTGCTTGGCGTGGTCGGGGCCGGAGGTCCCCGTCAGCTCATAGTGCAGCACCTGGCCGCTTCTGCGCTGGACCAGCTCCTGCAGCTCCGTCTTATAGTCCCGGCGGCGCTCCTCCACCACCTCCTCACGCTCCTTGTCCAGCAGGACGCGGTGGATGAGGTCGCTGGCGGCGTCCATCCCGCCGTCCAGATACACGGCGGCAAATACCGACTCGGTGGCGTCGGCCAGTATGGAGGGCCGGCAGCGGCCGCCGCCCTGCTCCTCGCCCTTGCCCAGCAGCAGGTGACTGCCCAGGTCCAGGGACTGGGCCACCTCGTGCAGGCTCTCCTCACACACCAGGGCGGCGCGGATGCGGGTCAGGTCGCCCTCCGGCAGCTCCGGGTGCTTTTTGAACAGGTGCTCGGCGGACACAAAGCCCAGCACGGCATCGCCCAGGAATTCCAAGCGCTCGTTGCTGCGTATGCCCTCGCTGCGGTGCTCGTTGGCGTAGGAGCTGTGGTACAGGGCGGCACGGAGCAGCTCTGGGTCACGGAAGGTGTAGCCCAGCTTTTTTTCCAGTTCTTCCATAGGAACCTCCTGAAAAAATACGGCCCTGCCGGGCCGTATTTTCTGTCGTTATAGTCGGATCAGCCCAGCTTGCTGTTGAGATAGCGGACGCAGTCGCCGACGGTCTTGAGGCCGGCCAGGTCTTCTTCGTCGATCTCGCCGATGTCAAACTCCTCTTCCATCGCCATGACCAATTCCACCAGATCCACAGAATCGGCACCCAGGTCGTCCACGAAAGAGCTGTCCATGCTGATCTCGTCGGCATCGATAGCGAACTGCTCGGCGATCAGATCCTGCATCGTCTTGAAGATCTCTTCCATAGTCAAGGGTATTCCTCCTTCTTTGCTTGTTATCTCCGAAAATAATACGGCAATCGTGTGACAGTGTCAATACCTTTTTGGTAAATTTATACGGTGGGAAGCTGCATTTTGTCTATGTGCGCCGCGATGGCCTCGGTAATACCGCTTTCGGCCACCTGAATGGCCTGCCCCACCGCGTTCTCGATGGCCTCGGCGTTGGAGCCGCCGTGAGCCTTGATGACCGGCCTGGAGATGCCGATGAAGGCCGTGCCGCCCACCTTGTTGGGGTCCAGCCGCGCTTTAAAGGCGTTCAGCCCCGGCATCACCAGCAGGGCGGCAAGCTTCGTCAGCAGGTTCTTTTTGAACATCCCCTTCAGGGCGCTGCCGGCGAAGGAGCCCACGCCCTCGATGGACTTGAGCATCACGTTGCCGGAGAAACCGTCGGTAACGATCACGTCACAGCCGCCCTTGATGGCGTCCTTGGCCTCGATATTGCCGATGAAGTGCAGATCGCCCCGGGCGTCCGCCGCGCGCAGCAGCGCCAGGGTCTGCCTTTGCAGGTCGGTGCCCTTGCTGTCCTCCGCGCCGATATTCAGCAGGCCCACGCGGGGCGTCGCCACCCCCAGCACCCGCTGGGCATAGAAATTGCCCAGATAGGCGAACTGGAGCAGATACTCCGGGGTACACTCGGCGTTGGCGCCGCAGTCGATAAGCACAGCGCTGCCGGTGGTGGTGGGGATGACCGGCGCCATGGCCGCACGGCGGATGCCATGGATACGCTTGGTGATCAGCGTCGCACCGGTCAGCAGCGCACCGGTGGAGCCGGCGGACACCACGGCGTCGCCCTCTCCATCGCGCAGCATGGTCAACGCCGCGCCCATGGAGGTATCCTTCTTCCGGCGGAACACGGTGGCGGGATCATCACACATCTCCACCGTCTCCGTGGTGGGGCGGATGGTCACACCCTGCGGCAGCGTTGCCGCGCCGCACCGGGCCGCCGCGGCCCGGATGGCCGCCTCGTCGCCGGTGAGGACGATGTCGCAGCCGAAGCGGCTGTGGGCGCTGAGCGCACCCCTGACGATCTCCAGCGGGGCGTTGTCGCCGCCCATAGCGTCGATGATGATCTTCACAGAGAGAGCACCTCCTCTTTCATGGTATCCAGAATGGCCAGCGACCGCTGGCTCAGCTCGGCATTTTTGTTGCGCTTACCCTTGACCCGATGGTCCAGCGGCGGGATAATGCCGAAGTTCACGTTCATGGGCTGAAAGTCCGCCACGCTCTCGTTACTGACATACAGGCCCAGGGCGCCGATGGCCGTCTCTCTGGGAAGGTCGAGGGGCGCCTGCCCCTTCAGCCGCCGGGCCAACTCTATACCCGCCAAAAAACCGCTGGCACAGGACTCCACATAGCCCTCCACCCCGGTCATCTGACCGGCGAAGGCGATACGGGGGTCGCTTTTGAGCCGGTAGTACCGGTCCAGCAGCCGGGGCGAGTCCAGATAGGTGTTGCGGTGCATGACGCCGTAGCGCAGGTACTGGGCGTCATGCAGGGCGGGGATCATGGAGAACACCCGCTTCTGCTCGCCCCATTTCAGGTGGGTCTGGAAGCCGACCAGATTGTAGATGGTGCCGTCGGCGTTGTCACGCCGCAGCTGCACCACGGCGTAGGGCTCACGGCCGGTCTTGGGGTCCACCAGGCCGCGGGGCTTCAGGGGGCCGAAGCGCAGGGTGTCCTCGCCCCGGCGGGCCATGACCTCCACCGGCATACAGCCCTCGAACACGCCGCTGTCCTCAAAGCCGTGGACCTCGGCCTCCTCCGCCTTCACCAGCTCCGCCCAGAAAGCCTGATATTCCTCTTTGGTCATGGGGCAGTTGATGTAGTCCGGGGTGCCCTTGTCGTAGCGGGAGGCGAAATACGCACTGTCCATGTCCACGCTGTCGAAGGTCACCAGCGGGGCCGCCGCGTCAAAGAAGTTCAGCGTATGGCCGCCGCCCAGCTTTTCCGCAATGGCATCCGCCAGCGCGTCAGAGGTCAGCGGGCCGCTGGCGATGACCACATTCCCCTCCGGGATAGCGGTCACCTCGCCGGGGATCACGGTGATATTGGGGTGGCCCAGCACGGACTCGGTGACCATGCGGGCAAAGCCCTCCCGGTCCACCGCCAGCGCGCCGCCGGCGGGCACCGCCGTGGCGTCCGCGCAGCGAAGGATCAGACTGTCCAGCCGCCGCAGTTCTTCCTTCAGCAGGCCCACGGCGTTTTCCAGCCCCGCACCCCGCAGGGAATTGGAGCAGCACAGCTCCGCAAAATAGCCGGTCACATGGGCGGGGGTCTTCTTCTCCGGCTTCATCTCCCGCAGCACCACGGGGATGCCCCGCTGGGCCAGCTGCCAGGCACATTCGGACCCGGCCAGACCCGCGCCGATCACAGTTACGCTTTCCATTTATTCTTCCGCTTTCTTGGTCGTAGTCTTTTTTGTGGTCGTCTTCTTGGCCGCGGCAGGCTTCTTGGCCGCTGTAGTCTTCTTGGCAGCAGCCGGCTTCTTGGCAGCAGCCGGCTTCTTGGCAGCCGTGGTCTTTTTCGCAGCGGACTTTTTCGTCTCGGGCTGCGCCGCAGGCTTTTCCTCCGCGGCCGGCGCACTGTCCTCGGCAGACGCCGCGGCGTCATCGGTCTTGCGGCGGCGATAGCCGCGCTTGTCCTCCGGCAGGAAGTTCGGGCACTCGGGATTGGCGCAGAAGGGCTTGTTGAAGCCCTTACCGGCCTTCTTGAACATGGTCTTGCCGCACACGGGGCAGTCGTCCTTTACCGGCACGTCCCAGGTCATGAAGTCGCAGGTGGGGAACTTGTCGCAGCCGTAGTAGGTATAGCCGTTGCGGCTGGTCTTTTTCAGGATGCGTCCGCCGCACTTGGGGCAGCGGCCGGGCATTTCCACCACCAGAGGCTTGGTGAACTTACACTCCGGGTAGCCGGGGCAGGCCAGGAACCGGCCGAACCGGCCGGACTTGACCACCATGTTGCGGCCGCACAGGTCGCACTTCTCCTCGGTCACCTCATCAGGGACCTTCAGGTACACACCCTCCATGTCCTTCTCGACCTTTTCCAGGTTCTCATGGAACGGCACATAGAACTGGCGGATCAGGTCCTTCCACTTGACCTGGCCGGCCTCCACATCGTCCAGCTTCTGCTCCATACGGGCGGTGAACTTTACATCCACGATGTCCGGGAACCGCTGGCACATCAGGTCGTTGACCACGCCGCCCAACGGTGTCAGGCGCAGGTACTTGCCCTCCTTGATGACGTACTCGCGGTCCAGAATAGTGGACACGGTGGGCGCATAGGTGGAGGGGCGGCCGATGCCGTTCTCCTCCATGGTGCGGATAAGGGTGGCATCGGTATAGCGGGCCGGGGGCTGGGTGAAATGCTGCAGGGGCGCAAAGCCCACCGCCGTCACCTGCTCGCCCTCCTCCAGCGGCGGCAGAGGAGAGTCCTTCTCCTCCTTGTCGTCGTCCCGGCTCTCCTCATATACGGCGGTATAGCCGGCGAATTTCAGGTTGCTGGCGGAGCACCGCAGGGCATGGGCACCGGCGGCGATCTCCACGGAGATGCTGTCATACACGGCGTTGGCCATCTGGCTGGCCAGAAAGCGGCTCCAGATCAGTCGGTAGAGGCGGTACTGCTCCGGCGTCAGGTCGCCCTTCACCTGCTCCGGCGTCAGCGCCGGGTCGGAGGGACGGATGGCCTCGTGGGCGTCCTGGGCCCCGGCCTTGGTCTTGTACTTCCGGGGCACGTCGGGGCAATAGGCCGTGCCGTAGCGGGACTGTATCAGCTCGCGGGCCTGGGCCTGGGCCTCGTCGGAGATACGCAGCGAGTCGGTACGCATATAGGTGATCAGACCCACGGTGCCCTCGCCGGTGATGTCCACGCCCTCATACAGCTGCTGGGCAATGGCCATGGTCCGACGGGGCGTCATATTCAGCTTGCGGGAGGCCTCCTGCTGTAAGCTGGAGGTGGTAAAGGGCGGCGTGGGGCTGCGCTGCTTGTCGGTACGCTTCACGGTCTTGACCGCGAAGGCCTCTTTTTTCAGCTCCTCCACGATGCGCTGGGTATCCGCCTCGTCCTTAGGCTCGTATTTCTTGCCGTCCACACCGTAGTAGTGGGCGGTAAAGGACGCGGCGGCGTGGTTTTGCAGGTGTACGTCCAACGTCCAGTACTCCTGGGGCACGAAGGCCGCGATCTCCTGCTCACGCTGGGCCACCAGCCGGATCGCCACCGACTGCACACGGCCGGCGGACAGGCCGCGGCGGATCTTCTTCCACAGCAGGGGGGAGAGCTGATAGCCCACGATGCGGTCCAGCACACGGCGGGCCTGCTGGGCGTCCACCAGGTCCTGATCGATGGCGCGGGGGTGCTGGATGGACTCCTGCACCACCTTCTTGGTGATCTCGTTGAACGTCACGCGCCGGGCCTTGTCATCCGGCAGGTCCAGCAGGTGCTGCAGATGCCAGCTGATGGCCTCGCCCTCGCGGTCCGGGTCGGTGGCCAGGTACACGGTCTTGCTCTTGTCCGCCGTGGTCTTCAGGTCCTTGATGATATCCTCTTTGCCCTTGATGGGCCGGTAGTTGGGGGTAAAGTCACCCTCCACGTCCACGCCCAGGGTGCTCTTGGGCAGGTCACGCAGGTGACCCATGCTGGCCTTGACCACATAGTCCGGCCCCAGATATTTGCCAATGGTCTTGGCCTTGGCCGGGGACTCCACGATGACCAGGTTCTTCTTTGCTGCCATATTGTTACTTACTCCTTTTTGAGTTCCACCGTCCGCAGGAAGCTCCGCGCTCCCTGACGGCAGACGTAGCCGTCGATCTCCAGCACCGTCAGCGCCGACAGCACACGGCGCACCGGCAGCTCGGCCAGCAGTGCCGCGTCATCGGTAAGGGTGGGTATATCCGCTTGCAGAACGGACAGCACCGCGATCTGATCGTCGGTGAGTCCGGCGGTGTCCTGTGAAATATCCAGCACCGGCAGTACCGGCGTGGTGGGCGCGGGCGTCTCCTGCACCGGAACGGCAGGCGTGTCGCTCTCCGGCTCCGCGCCCTTGGGCAGAGGCGGGATCGTGGCCCGCAGAGGCCGCAGCTTATGGGGGAAGCGGCTCTCATAAAAGCTCAGCACGTCCCAGGCCTCGCACACCAGGCCCGCGCCCTCGCGTATCAGGGCGTTGCAGCCCCGGCTCTTGGGCGCGTCGAAGGGGCCCGGCACGGCAAAGACCTCGCGGCCCTGCTCCAGCGCCGTGGCGGCAGTGATGAGCGCGCCGCTTTTCTCCGGGGCCTCCACCACCACGGTGGCGAGGCTCAGCGCGCTGAGCAATCGGTTCCGCACCGGGAAGTGGTCGCCCCTGGGCTCCGTCCCGGGCGGGTACTCCGACAGGATGACGCCGGTGGCGGCGATGTCCTCATACAGCCGGCGGTTGGCCGCCGGATACACCACGTCCGCGCCGCCGCCCAGCACCGCGGCGGTAAAGCCGCCGGCGCGCAGGGCGCCCTTCAGCGCCTCGCCGTCGATGCCCTTGGCCATGCCGGACACCAGCAGCGCCCCCTGTCTGGCCAGCTCATAGCCCAGCTGTGACGCCGCGCGCACGCCATAGGGCGTGCAGTCCCGGGTGCCCACCACCGTGACGGCCACCTCATCATCGAACAGGGGAAGGCTGCCCTTGCCGTACAGCAGCAGGGGCGGGTCGTAGATGTTCCGCAGCCGCGCGGGGTATCCCGCGTCGTCCATGGTCAGCAGGAACTGGCCGTCTCTGGCACAGTCCTCCAGCACCTTCTCCGCCCGGTCCAGCGATTTGTCCGCCAGCAGGGCGGCCTGTAATTTCGTAATGCCCTCTGCCAGCAGCAGCTCGCCCTCCGGGGCAAAATAGATCTCCTCCGGCGAGCCGAAATGCGCCAGCAGCTGTAATTTCGCCCGTTCCCCCAGACCCGGCAGTGTGGTCAGCCACACCCAATACTTCAAAGCCGCCATCTCAGTTCCCCTCCTCCGCGCGATAGGCCTCCCACAGCAGCACCGCCGCCGCGGCCGCGGCGTTCAGCGACTCGCAGTGGGGCGACATGGGGATACGCAGCGTCTCGCGGCACAGCGCCAGCACCTCCGCGCTGACGCCCCGGCCTTCGCTGCCGATGACCAGCGCGCAGCGGCGCAGATCCCGCTGCCGCACGTCCACCGTGTCGTGGCGCAGGGCCGTGCCGTACAGCGGCAGCCCCGCGTCTGCCAACAAGCCCGGCAGGGCCTCCAGCCCCACCGCGTACAGCGGCAGGCGGAACACCGCGCCCATGGCGGCGCGCAGCGTCTTTGGCCCATAGGGATCGGCGCAGCCCGGCAGCAGCAGCGCACCGGTGCAGCCGAAGGCGTCCGCCGTCCGCAGCACCGCCCCCACGTTGCCCGGGTCCTGCACACCGTCCAGCACCACATAGCGGCCCGGTGACAGACGCACAGGCGCCGCCATATCCGGCAGGGCACACAGGGCCAGCATCCCCTGGGGCGTGGGCATGGGCGAAATGGACGCCATCACGTCCGCCGGCACCGTCACCCGCCGCACATTCTCCGGCAGTCCCTCCGGGAAGGCCACACCATCCGCGGCGATGACACACTGCACGGACACGCCGTGCTGCACCGCCTCGCCCACCAGCTTGGGGCTGTCGCACAAAAACACCCCGGCCTTCCGCCGGAGCGCCGCCGTATCCAGCCTGCGGACCTGTTCCAGCAGCGGATTGCGCCGGCTGGTAATGCGCTCTGTCATAACGGTGCCCCTCCCCTCTCAGAATATTCCTTATAATATAGGTATCCTCTGCGAATGTCAACAAAAAATAAGGGAACGCGGTACGGCGTTCCCTTATTGCGTACTCAAACCGCGTGTCCCTGCGCCCGGATGATCTCCGCCACCTGTGCCACACACTCCCGGCAGATAGCATCCTCCGGCGCCTCCACCATTACGCGGAGCACCGGCTCCGTACCGGATTCACGCACCAGAATACGGCCCGTATCGCCCAGACGGCGGGCCACGTCATCCACAGCCTTCTGCACGGCCGGGTCCTGACGGGCGGCAGCCTTGTCGTGCACCCGCACATTCTCCAGCACCTGGGGATAGATGGTCAGTCCCTCGGTGAGCTTGCTCATGGGCTGCTTGCGCTCCAGCATGACTTCCATCAGCTTCAGGCTGGTCAAAATGCCATCGCCGGTGGAGGCGTACTTGGAGAAGATGATATGCCCCGACTGCTCGCCGCCCAGGGCGCAGCCGTTTTTGCTCATATACTCGTATACGTACTTGTCGCCCACAGCGGTTTTGGCATAGCGGATCCCCAGCCGGTCAAAGGCCCGGTACAGCCCGAAGTTGGACATGACCGTGGTCACCACCGTGTTGTGGGGCAGCTCGCCCAGCTCCTTCATATGGCGGCCGCAGATATACAGGATATGGTCACCGGTGATGATCTGGCCCTTTTCGTCCACCGCCAGGCACCGATCCGCGTCGCCGTCGTAGGCAAAGCCCACGTCCAGGCCTTTCTCCACCACGAAGCGCTGCAGGGCCTCGATATGAGTGGAGCCCACGCCGTTGTTGATATTGAAGCCGTCTGGCTCATCGCCCATGACGTAGGTCGTGGCACCCAGTGCGTCAAAAACGCTTCTGGCGATCATCCAGGCGCTGCCATTGGCACAGTCCAGCCCCACCTTCTTGCCCTTGAAGGAGAACATCCCCAGGGAGATGAGGTAGCCCACGTAGCGGTTACGCCCCGCGGACCAATCCACCGTGCGGCCGATATGGTCCCGCTGCGCCAGGGGCAGCGTTTCCCAAGTCTGGCCGAACACGCTGAGCTTCCCGTCCAGGTAGTCCTCGATCAGGGCGACGGTGTCCTCGTCCATTTTCTCGCCGGACCGCCCGATCAGCTTGATGCCGTTGTCATAGAACGGATTGTGGCTGGCGGAGATCATAATGCCGCAGTCGAAGCCCTCCGTCCGCGCCACATAGGACACAGAGGGCGTGGTGGTCACGTGCAGCAGATAGGCGTCCGCGCCGGAGGCCACCAGTCCGGAGGCCAGGGCGTACTCGAACATATAGCTGCTGCGGCGGGTGTCCTTACCGATGACCACCTTTGCCGGCTCGCTGTCCCCGCCGCGGCGCTTGCATTCACCGCAGTACCAGCCCAAAAAGCGGCCCACCTGATAGGCGTGGTCCGCCGTCAGGGTCACATTGGCCTCGCCCCGGAAGCCGTCCGTGCCGAAATATTTACCCATTTTTCTTCCTCCCTGTCAGCGCTGGGCGGCAATGTCGCCGCTGCGCTTGTAGATGCTCGCCGCCGGCACGGTGCCCCGCACCGAGGACAGCGGATATACCCGGCTGCCCCGTCCGATGACGCTGCCGGGGTTCAGCACACTGTTGCAGCCCACCTCCACGCCGTCACCCAACATGGCGCCCACCTTCTTGCGTCCGGTGTCGATGCGCTCCGCACCGTCCGTGACCACCACATGGGTCTTGTCGGACTTCACATTAGAGGTGATGGAGCCGGCGCCCATGTGGGCTTTATAGCCGAGGATACTGTCGCCCACATAGTTGTAGTGGGGCGTCTGCACGTTATCGAACAGGATAACGTTCTTCAGCTCCACGGAGTTGCCCACCACGCAATGGGCGCCCACCAGCGCGCTGCCGCGGATAAAGGCGCAGTGGCGCACCTCCGTCTCCGGGCCGATGATGCACGGCCCGGTGATGGACGCCGTGGGCGCGACGTGCGCCGTCCGGTGCACCCACACCTCCGGGCCAAAGGGCAGATATTCGCTGTCCAGCTGTGCACCCAGCGCACGGATGCAGTCCGCCAGGTCGGAGAGCGCCTCCCAGGGATAGGTAAAGCGGGCCAGGTAGTCCCCCGCCAGTGTATGTGTCAGATCATAAAGGTCGTTGATGGTGTACATAGTCTCCTCCTTCGCGCCTGTGCTACTGTACGCACCGCGACGGGATGTTATGTGCTAAGTATACTATCCGGTGCGGCATTTGGCAAGTGGGGGACGGAAAAAACACCCCCGCGCCGCTTTGGCGCAGGGGCGTTCTCAGCCATTTCAGTTGTCCAGCGGCTTCATAGTCGGGAACAGGATCACGTCGCGGATGGAGTCGGTGCCGCAGAGCATCATGGCGCAGCGGTCGATGCCGAAGCCCAGGCCGCCGGTGGGCGGCATACCGTACTCCAGCGCCATGACGAAGTCCTCGTCCATCATGTCGGCCTCCTCGTCACCGTTGGCGCGCTTGGCGGCCTGCGCCTTGAAGCGCTCGTACTGGTCGATGGGGTCGTTCAGCTCGGAGAAGGCGTTGCCCATCTCGCAGCCGCAGATGAACATCTCGTAGCGCTCGGTGAGGGCGGGCTGCTCGGGGCTGCGCTTGGCCAGCGGGCTGACCTCCACGGGGTACATGGTGATGAAGGTGGGCTGGATCAACGTCTCCTCCACCTTCTGGTCAAACGTCTCGTACAGGGCGTTGCCCCAGGTATGGGCCACGCCGTCCATGTCCACGCCCACGCTCTTGGCCAGCTCCACGCCCTTGTCGGCATCGCCGATGCAGGCCATGAAGTCCGCGCCGGTGACGTTCTTCACCGCGTCGGCCATGGTGACGCGCTGCCAGGAGGGGGTCAGGTCGATGTCGTGACCCAGCCACTGCACATGGTAGGTACCCAGGATCTCCTTGGCGGCACCGGTGAGGATGCCCTCCAGAATGTCCATCATGCCGTCCAGGTTCGTGTACGCCTGGTACAGCTCACAGGTAGTGAACTCGGGGTTGTGCTTGGTGTCCATGCCCTCGTTGCGGAAGATACGGCCTACCTCATACACACGCTCCAGGCCGCCCACGATCAGCCGCTTCAGGTGCAGCTCGGTGGCGATACGCATATACATATCGATATCCTGCGCGTTGTGGTGGGTGATAAAGGGCCGGGCGTTGGCGCCGCCGGCGATAGGGCTGAGGACGGGCGTCTCCACCTCCATAAAGCCCAGACCGTCCAGATAGCGGCGCAGGAACGCCACGAACTGGCTGCGGATCTCGAAGTTCCGCTTGCTCTCCGGGTTCATGATCAGATCCACATACCGCTGGCGGTAGCGGATCTCCTTGTCGGTCAGGCCGTGGAACTTCTCCGGCAGGGGCCGCAGGGACTTGCTCAGCAGCGTGATGTCGTGTGCACGGACGGACATCTCGCCCCGCTGGGTGCGGAACACCTCGCCCTTGACGCCCACGATGTCGCCGATATCGTACTTCTTAAAGTGGTTATAGTTGTCCTCGTCCATCTCGTCCTTACGGGCGTAGATCTGGATACGGCCGGTCTTGTCCTGCAGGTCGCAGAAAGACACCTTGCCCATACCGCGCTTGCTCATCAGGCGGCCCGCCACGGACACAGCCTGCCCCTCCATGGCGTCAAAGTTATCCTTGATATCCTGTGTGTGGTGGGTCACATCAAACCTGGTGATGGTAAATGGATCGCGTCCCTCGTCCTGCAGCACCTTCAGCTTGTCGCGGCGGATGCGCAGCAGCTCGCCCATGTCCTGGGCCTGGGGCTGTTCGTTCACGTTGCGGTTGCTCTCGTCTGCCATAATGCAGCCTCCTTCGTCTATCCGTACCGCCGTTGCCGGCGGTGTTTATCTTTCAATACTGTCGATACGGTAGTGGATCACGCCCTTGGGCGCCTCCACGGTCACTTCATCGCCCGCCTTGCGGCCCATCAGCGCCTTGCCAAAGGGTGAGTCCTCGCTGATGGCGCGGCTCATCACGTCGGCCTCCTGAGAGCCGACGATCTTATAGGCGGGCAGCTGCTTTCGCATATCCAGATTGGTGACGGTGACGGTACAGCCGATGGAGATCTTGTCGGAGTCCATCTCGGACTCATCCACGATCACGGCATGGAGCAGAATGTCCTCCAGCTCGGCAATGCGGGAGTAGAGCTTACCCTGCTCGTTTTTCGCCTCGTCATATTCGCTGTTCTCGCTGAGGTCGCCAAAGCCGCGGGCCTCCTTGATCAGCTCCGCCACCTCGTCGGCACGGGTGGTCTTGCTGTAATCCAGTTCCTGTTTCAGCTCGTCATACCGAGCCTGGCTCATTTTGAATTCCTTTGCCATGCTGCACACTTCCCTTTCTATCCATAAGGATACCCTTTTAGGGCTATAAACAATATGTCACGTTGCATTATAGTGACTTTCCGTGCGTATGTCAAGCAAGTCTGTGATATGAATGTCGGATATCTGCCATTTTCCGGCCGCCGTCAGCACCGCGGCCAGAGGCTCCGTCACTGGCACCGCCAGCGCCGCCGCCCGGGGCGATGTCCATACCGGCGTCTGCCGCGCCCCGCAGTCCTCCGTCAGATATATCGCCGGGCCCTCCATATCCTCCCGTACATCGCCGCACACCACCGTCAGCGCCGCCCGCCGGCCCCCGTCTCCGGCGGCGATCCCCCAGCGGTACAGCAGCTCCGCCGCCAGCGCCGCAGGGTCCTCCATGTCCAGCTGCACATACCGCGCCCGCCGGGCCAGCACCGTCAGCGCCGCCCGGGCCGTCTCCTCTCCGCCGGGGCCGCAGCGCAGCACCGCGGCGGCGTTTTGCAGACCGCCAGGGCAGAGAATATCCAGCAGACTGCCCAGCAGGGCGAGGCGCAGCGGCAGAACGGGGTATGATGTTATGTCTGCCTGCTTCGCCAGCGAAAGAAGGTCTCCATCGGCGCAGATACAGCGGCGGACACCGGAGTCATACATCTGACGCAGGTAGCGCAGAGCACGGCGGCGGGCGAAATAGCCCCTCCCCACAGAAAGATAATGGAGTGGCAGACCCTCCACCGTTATGCGGGAAAGCACTGTCTTTTGGCCCTGCGTCATGTAAACGATCATGCGGTTTCCCTTCTCCCCCGGCGGTATGCAAAAAAATGCTGTTCCATTCTATGGAACAGCATTTTCAATATGTCACTATTTACCAGGCTTTGATGTAGCCCGCCAGATAGTTCAGCGGGTTCTGGTACACGATCTTGCTCACACCGTTGACCACGGTGGTGGTGCGGACCTCATAATGCAGATGCGGGCCGGTGGAGGCGCCGGTGTTGCCGGTGACGCCGATCACGGTACCCTGCGAGACAGTCTGGCCCTGTGACACCTTCACCACGCTCAAATGGGCGTACAGGGTGGTCAGGCCGCCGCCGTGGTCAATGACCACATAGTTGCCGTAACCGCCGCCCCAACCGCTGGTATTGGTGAGGATCACCTTACCGCTCTTGACGGCATATACGCTGCTGGTATAGGACACGTTGCAGATATCCACACCCTTGTGGTTGGTGCTGCCGAAACCGCCGGGGGCCACGCGGGAGCCGACGGGCGAGCTGATCTTTTTACTGGTGCTGACGGGCCAGATAAAGCCCTCGTTGCTGGGCACCACGTCGGAGTCGGCGATCAGCTGCTCGAGCTGCGCGTCGATCTCATCAGCCGCCTTTGCCTCCGCGTCATGCAGCTGCTCCAACGCTTTCTGGTCGGCGGCATACTCGTTCATCAGCTTGGTGGTCTCGTCCAGCTTGCCCTGCAGCTCGTCCTGCTGCTCACTCAGCTGGGTCTCCTTGGCCTCCATCTCCGCCTTCTCGGCCTTGATGTTCTCCCGCGTCTCCTGCAGGGCGGAGATAATTCTCTTGTTGTACTCCGCCACCTCGTTGACGAACTCCATGCGGTTCAGCAGGTCGGCCATGCTGGTGGCCTTAAACAGCACCGACAGATAGCTCAGGCTGCCTCGCTCCTCCTCCTCACGGACCTGCTGGCAGAACAGTGTGTACTGCTCCTCCTCCAGCAGCTCATACCGGGCGATCTGCGCCGCGGCGTCGTCGATCTGGTTCTGGGTGTCATCGATCTGCTCCAGCAGCAGCTGGTTCCGCTGGTCCAGCAAATTCTTGGTGGCCATCACGTCGTTCTTCTTGGCCTTGGCCGCGGCGATCTGCTTCTCCAGTTCCTTCAGCTTTTCCTGCTGCTCCTTCTTTTTCTGTTCCAATGCGGCCACCTGTGCCGCCTTGCGCTGCTCCTCCTCCAGCTCAGCCTCGGTCTTGGTCGCATAAGCCGGTCGGACGGACACGGCGGCGACCGCACCCAGCAGCATCAGCAGTGCCAGCACGGCGCACAGAATACGTTTCGGTTTCTTCATGCAACTGCTCCTTTCTTTACACCCGGAGGAACCGGCGTATGGCGGTCAGGCTGCCGCCCACACCCACCAGAATACCCGTGCCCAGGAACACCAGGGCCACAAACTGCCATATTCTCGTAAACGGCACCACGTTCAGTATCTGCAGGCTGTCGGAGTTAGCGATGCCCTGCGCCACGGCGGCATACAGCCCCCATTGCAGGCCAAAGGCGATCACCGCGCTGAACAGGCCCAGCAGCAGTCCCTCATACACAAAGGGCCAGCGGATGAACCCGTTGGTGGCACCCACCATTTTCATGATGGCGATCTCGTCCCGCCGGTCAAATGTCGTCAGCTTGATGGTGTTGCTGATGATGAACACCGACACCAGCAGCAGTATGGCGATCAGCGCGACGGAGATGACGCCGGCCACGTTGCGGACTGTGGTAAAGCCGTTGGCCACAGCCTCGTCAGCGCGGGCCTTGTCAATGCCGGGGATATTGTCCACTGCGGTCTTTGTCTCCATGATTCGGTTCGGATCCGTGACGTGTATCACAAACCGATGGCGGAACACCGTGGCGTCCAGGTCGCCGTACACACCGCCGTCATCGTACTTCTCCACATAGGCGTCCCGGGCCTCCGCCCGTGAGACGAAGGTACAATCGGCCACGTTCTCCGTGCTCTCGATCTGCGTTTGCAGGGCCCGGGCCTTGCTCTCCTCCAGCGTCTCGTCCACGAAGGCCACGATGGCGTTCTCCTGCTGTAGGTCCGCCAGGTTTTCGTTGGCATTGTAGGCCACCAGCGTGAATGTGCCCATAATGAGCAGACACGCCACGGTAACGCCGATGGCGGCGAAGGACATGAACCCGTGGGAGAACATATTGCCCGCGCCTTCTTTGACGAAAAATTTAAAATCGTGCTTCATATCACACCTCGTAGCTGCCCAGGCCGTCGCCGATGACCTGCCCGTCGTTCAGCAGGATGATCCGCTTGTTGAAGTGGTTGACCAGGCCCCTCTCGTGGGTCACCACGATCACCGTGGTCCCCAGGGCGTTGATGCGCTCCAGCAGCGTCATGATCTCCAGCGACCGGCCCGGATCCAGGTTGCCGGTGGGCTCGTCCGCCACGATGGTGCTGGGGTTATTCACCAGCGCCCGGGCAATGGCCACACGCTGCTGCTCACCGCCGGAAAGCTGGTCGGGATAGCTGTTCTCCTTGTCCGCCAGCCCCACCAGCTCCAGCACATAGGGAATGCGGTTCTTCAGCTCCCGCGGAGACGCCCCCACCGCCCGCATGGCCAGCGCCAGGTTGTCCCGCACGGTCTTATTGCCGATCAGGCGGAAGTCCTGGAAGATCACGCCGATCGTCCGGCGCATATAGGGGATCTGTTTTTCGGCGATGCGGCTCATGGAAAAGCCGTTGACCATCACGCGGCCGGCGGTGGGCACCACCTCACCGGTCATCAGCTTGATGATGGTGGACTTACCGGAGCCGGAGGGCCCCACCAGAAAGACGAATTCTCCGTCGTCCACGGTAAAGGAAACGCCCTTTAACGCGCGCGTCCCGTTGTCGTATACCTTCTCTGCGTCTATCAAACGAATCATAGCAGCGCTCCTGTCCGTCAAAATGCAACATATTGTGGCCAAATACGACCACAAATACCATTATATATAAATAGTTACAAAATGGCAACAGGAAAGATATGAAAATATTTTGAATTTGCCCCGCCGCGCATTGCTTGTTCTTTAGACGGTCCTCCCACCCCAAAAGTTCCTAAAAAAGGAAGTTTCTGCGGCATCGCGCAAAAAGAGCGCCCCACAGGGCGCTCTTTTTTCTGTATATGTACTTATGCGTCGATGCCGCGGCTGGTCAGATACTTCTTGACCATCAGGGCGACCTTGAAGGTGATGGCGTCATCGAACTCCCGCAGATCCAGGCCGGTCAGCTTCTTGATCTTCTCCAGACGATAGACCAGCGTGTTCCGGTGGACAAACAGCTTACGCGCCGTCTCGGATACGTTCAGGTTGTTCTCAAAGAACTTGTAGATGGTGAACAGCGTCTCTTGGTCCAGTGCATCGATGGGGTTCTTCTTGAACACCTCCTGCAGGAACATCTCGCACAGGGTGGTGGGCAGCTGATAGATCAGCCGGCCAATACCCAGATTTTCATAGTTGATGACGTAGCGCTCCGTATCGAACACCTTGCCGACCTCGATGGCGATCTGGGCCTCTTTGTAGCTCTTGGCCAGGTCACGCAGATGCAGGGCCAGGGTGCCGATGCCCACGAACACGCGGCTCTCTCCATCGGCGCGCAGGGCCTCCTCGATGCGGAGAGCCACCTCCTCCATATCCTTGGCGGTGGCATCCTCCCCCATCTGGTGGATCAGCGCCACGTCGTGCTCACCTACGCTCAGTACAAAGTCGTTCTGCCGGTCAGGGAACAAGCCCTGCACCACATCTACGGGCACGGTGTCCAGTCGGTCGTCCACCGGGCGCACCACGAACACGCCGCGGGCCACCTCGGCATCCACGTGCAGCTCCTTGGCCCGCATATAGATGTCACTGATGAGGATGTTATCGGAAATGATGTTCTTGATGAAGGAGCCCTTGTCGTGCTTCTCCTCATAGTAGTTTTTGGCGGCGTTCAGCGCCACGGCGGCCATAGAGCACACCGTGCGGCTCATGCTGTCATCGCCGGTGGCGAACACGGCATAGTCAAAGGTGTTGCCCCAGCTGGGCAACGCCTTGAAGCACTTGCCCTCCAGCGCCACGCAGGTGCCGTCCGCCGAAACGATAGGTTCCACATATTTGCTCCATCGCTTGCCAATGGCCGTCAGCTCACTGCAAGCGATAACGGTGCCCTCGGCATCGATCACGCCGATGGTACGGTCGGTGGTCTCTTTGAATTGGAGTACAGAGTTCTGAAAAATTCTGCCGGACATAACGTGATCCTCCCGCAAATCCCGCGACGGTACTTTGTGCAATCTGCTCAGTCGTCTCTCCTATTATATCGTCATAATCACGATTTTGCAAGCGTTTTTTTCTCTTTTCCACAAAAAACTTGTTGCGTTTTTTGTGGTTATGTCAAAAAAATCACAGACCACATACACGGTATAACGCTGATATCTCCTCCGCGCGCAGCAAACGGTACGCTCCGGCGGCCAGAGAATCCTCCAACACCAGCGGTCCCATGGACAGCCGCTTCAGATACAGCACCGGCGCGCCGCGGGCTGCCAGCATCCGTTTCACCTGGTGAAATTTCCCCTCCCGCAGCGTTACGATGCACGCATGACCGGGCAGGAGCTCCAGCCCGGCAGGCAGGCATTCCAGCCCGTCCCCCAGCGTCATCCCGCGGGCAAATGCCTCCGTATCTGCCGCTGACAGTTCACCGTCCACCCGGGCAAAGTAGCGTTTTTCCACGTGGTATTTAGGACTCAGCAGCCGGTGGGCCAGTTCTCCGTCGTTGGTCAGCAGCAGCAAGCCCTCCGTGTCCTTGTCCAGCCGCCCCACCGGAGCAAGGCCGATACGGCGCAGCTCTGGCGGCAGAAGGTCCAGGACCGTGGGCTGCTTTCTGTCCTCGGTGGCGGTGAGGACGCCGGCGGGCTTATGCAGCATAACATAGGTAAAGCGGCAGAGGGAGATGGTCTCGCCGGCTACGGTGACGACTGCCACGGCCGGGTCCAGCTTGTCCTCGGCGGAGGCGGCCAGCCGGCCGTCAACACGCACCAGGCCCTGCCGTACCAACGCTTTCACCTCCCGGCGGGACCACTTCCCAGTGCCCGCCAGCAGCTTGTCGAGACGCTCCATAGGCCGCCTCCTTTCGGATTTTTACCCTATGATAGCATATTCTCATCAGATTGAAAATAGGTAATTATGAGGTGATGAATATGATGATATTACATATATCCAAACGGCGCATTGCCGTTATGGCGGTGTCATTTATGGTGATCGCTGCCGTAACCGTGGTGTTAGCCGGGTGCTTCTCTGACAAGGAAAACACCATTACACTTGCCGACACCGCAGAAATGGCAGACTATTTACAGCAGTTGGGCTGGCAGGTGGAGCCTGATCCGATCGAGACGCTGGACCTTCAGCTTCCCCAGAGCCTGGGCGATACCTGGGGCGACTACGCCGCCATGCAGACCGAACAGGGCCTCCCCTTTGCAGACTTTGCGGGACAGCCGATACGGCGCTACACATTCCGCATCACCAACTATCCCGGAATGGATGGGGGCGTGCAGGCCAACCTGTACCTGTGCGGTGATACGCTCATCGGCGGGGACGTTGTAGCCACCGGGAAGGGCGGCTTTCAGCATGGACTGACATATCCCGCGGTATAGAACGCAAATCAGAATACATTTTGACATATCCTGCCAAAATTATACAAATTGTTTTCGAACATTGACAAAAAAAGAGGAAGCCTTACGGCTTCCTCTTTTTAATTGGCTTTGTCCCTGTGGGGTCAGATTACTCGTCGATCTCGATGACGACGCCGGAACCCACGGTACGGCCACCCTCACGGATAGCGAAACGCAGACCGTTCTCGATAGCGATGGGGGTGATCAGCTCGACCTTCATGTCGACGTTATCGCCGGGCATGCACATCTCGGTGCCCTCGGGCAGGGTGATGACGCCGGTCACGTCGGTGGTACGGAAGTAGAACTGGGGACGATAGTTATTGAAGAAGGGGGTGTGACGGCCGCCCTCGTCCTTGGTCAGAACGTAGACCTGGCCAACGAACTTGGTGTGGGGATGAATGGAACCGGGCTTGGACAGGACCTGGCCGCGCTCGATCTCGGTCTTGGCAACGCCACGCAGCAGGGCGCCGATGTTATCGCCGGCCTCAGCGTAATCCAGCAGCTTGTGGAACATCTCGATACCGGTAACGGTGGTCTCGCGCTTCTCATCGGACAGACCGACGATCTCGACCTTCTCGTTCAGGTTCAGCTTACCACGCTCCACACGGCCGGTAGCCACGGTACCACGGCCGGAGATGGTGAACACGTCCTCGACGGGCATCAGGAAGGGCATATCCTCCTTGCGGTCGGGGGTGGGGATCCACTCGTCAACAGCGTCCATCAGCTCCTTGATGCAGGCATACTCGGGAGCGTTGGGATCGGTGGACTCGGAAACCAGAGCGTTCAGAGCGCTGCCGCGGATGATGGGGGTCTCGTCGCCAGGGAAGCCGTAGAAGTCCAGCAGCTCGCGAACTTCCATCTCGACCAGCTCCAGCAGCTCCTCGTCGTCAACCTGGTCGCACTTGTTCAGGAAGACCAGCACGGAGGGCACGTTCACCTGACGGGCCAGCAGCAGGTGCTCACGAGTCTGAGCCATGGGGCCGTCGGAGGCGGCGATGACCAGGATAGCGCCGTCCATCTGGGCAGCACCGGTGATCATGTTCTTGATATAGTCGGCGTGGCCCGGGCAGTCAACGTGCGCATAGTGACGCTTGGCGGTCTCATACTCCACGTGAGCGGTGTTGATGGTAATACCACGCTCGCGCTCTTCGGGAGCCTTATCGATGGAAGCGTAATCGGTGTACTCAGCACCGCCCTGCAGAGCCAGATACTTGGTGATAGCGGCGGTCAGGGTGGTCTTACCATGGTCGATGTGACCGATGGTGCCGATGTTAACGTGGGGCTTAGTTCTCTCAAATTTCTGCTTAGCCATTTGAAATGATCCTCCTTAACATTTTTGTATCGTGTGTGGGGCAGCGTTATAATCTAACACTGCCATTTTACAGTATTTTGGTGGGAAAATCAATCGTAAAATACGGTTTTAGAAATTTTCCCGGCCGGTACGCTTGGCGATCAGCTTCTCCTGCAGGCCCTTGGGCAGCTCGATATAGTGGCTGGGCTCCATGGTGTACTGACCACGGCCCTGGGTGCGGGAACGCAGGTCGGTGGCATAGCCGAACATCTCGGCCAGCGGCACGAACGCGTCGATCTGCTGTGCGCCGGAACGCATCTCATAGCCCTGGATCTGTCCGCGCCGGGCATTCAGGTCGCCGATCACATCGCCCATGTACTCGTCGGGGACGATGACACAGACCTTCATAATGGGCTCCAGCAGCGTGGGATCCGCCTTACGCATAGCCTCTTTGAAGGCCATGGAACCGGCGATCTTGAACGCCATCTCGGAGGAGTCCACCTCGTGATAGGAACCGTCGAACAGGGTGACCTTGACATCCACCACGGGATAGCCAGCCACGGTACCGGAGAGCATGGCGCCCTGGATACCGGCATCGATAGCGGGGATATACTCCTTGGGGATGGCGCCGCCCACCACGGCATTGACAAACTCGTAGCCCTTACCGGACTCGTTGGGCTCCACGTGGATCTTCACATGACCGTACTGGCCCTTACCGCCGGACTGACGGGCGTACTTGGTATCCTGATCCACAGCCTTGCGGATGGTCTCCTTGTACGCCACCTGGGGCGCGCCCACATTGGCCTCCACCTTGAACTCGCGCAGCAGGCGGTCCACGATGATCTCCAGGTGCAGCTCGCCCATACCGGCGATGATGGTCTGGCCCGTCTCCTCGTCGGTGTAGGTGCGGAAGGTGGGGTCCTCCTCGGCCAGCTTGGCCAGAGCGACGCTCATCTTCTCCTGACCGGCCTTGGTCTTCGGCTCGATAGCCACGCGGATCACAGGCTCCGGGAACTCCATGGACTCCAGGATGATGGGATGCTTCTCATCACACAGGGTGTCGCCGGTGGTGGTGTTCTTCAGACCCACCACGGCGGCGATGTCGCCGGAGTAGACCGTGTCGATATCCTCGCGGTGGTTGGCGTGCATCTGCAGGATGCGGCCCATACGCTCGCGCTTGCCCTTGGTGGCATTGAGGACCGAGGAACCGGTGGTCAGCGTGCCGGAGTAGACACGGAAGAAGCTCAGACGGCCCACATAGGGGTCGGTCATGATCTTGAACGCCAGGGCTGCAAACGGCTCGTCATCGGAGGACTTGCGCTCCTCTTCCTCGTCGGTCTTGGGGTTGACACCCTTGATGGCGGGGACATCGGTGGGAGCGGGCATATAATCCACGATGGCGTCCAGCAGCTTCTGTACGCCCTTGTTGCGATAGCTGGAGCCGCAAACCACAGGCACCATCTCCACGGCACAGGTGGCCTGGCGGATGGCGGCACGGATCTTGGCGGTGGGGATCTCCTTCCCCTCCAGATACAGCTCCATGATCTCATCATCGAACATGGAGACCGCATCCAGCAGCTTCTCGCGGTACTCGTTGGCAAGGTCGACCATATCCTCGGGGATAGGCTCCACGCGCATATCCTTGCCCAACTGATCGTAATAGATATCGGCATCCATCTCCACCAGGTCGATGATACCCTTGAAGGTATCCTCCTTCCCGATGGGCAGCTGGATGGGGACGGCGTTTGCCTTCAGCCGGTCGTGCACCATGTCCAGCACATGATAGAAATCCGCGCCGGTGATGTCCATCTTGTTGACGTAGATCATCCGGGGGACATGGTAGTGATCGGCCTGACGCCACACAGTCTCGGACTGGGGTTCCACACCGCCCTTGGCACACATGACGGTGACAGACCCGTCCAGCACACGCAGAGAACGTTCCACCTCAACAGTGAAGTCCACGTGGCCCGGGGTGTCAATGATGTTGATACGCGTCTGGGGGAACTGATCCTTGGAGCCCTTCCAGTAGCAGGTGGTCGCGGCGGAGGTGATGGTGATACCACGCTCCTGCTCCTGCTCCATCCAGTCCATGGTAGCGGTACCCTCGTGCGTCTCACCCAGCTTGTAGTTCACGCCCGTGTAGTACAGAATACGCTCTGTGGTCGTGGTCTTGCCTGCATCGATGTGTGCCATGATGCCGATATTTCTTGTGTTTTCCAGTGTAACCTTTCTCGGCATACCGTTCTCCTTTTTGTGTCGTTGGTATGATTACCAGCGGAAGTGGGCGAAAGCCTTGTTGGACTCCGCCATCTTGTGGGTGTCCTCGCGCTTCTTCACGGCAGAGCCGGTGTTGTTGGCGGCGTCCATGATCTCGCCGGCCAGACGCTCGGCCATGGTACGCTCACCGCGGGCGCGGGAGTAGTTGGTCAGCCAGCGCAGACCCAGGGTCTGACGACGGGCGGGACGAACCTCCATGGGGACCTGATAGGTGGCACCGCCCACACGGCGGGCCTTGACTTCCAGGCTGGGCATGATGTTTTCCATCGCCTGGGTGAACACTTCCAGAGGATCCTTCTCGGTCTTATCCTTGATGATGTCAAAGGCACCGTAAACGACCTTCTGGGCGACGCCCTTTTTACCGTCCAACATGATGCTGTTGACCAGCTTGGTCACCAGCACGGAGTTGTACATAGGATCGGGCAAGATCTCTCTCTTGGGAACATTACCTCTTCTGGGCACTATGCTTCCCTCCTTCATAAAAATATGATTTCACAGGTACTCAACAGCTCGCGAAGGCTGTTGTACGGCCTGCCAAAGAGGTATTTTTATATATAGTATATAAGAAACCTTTTCGGCAAAGCTCATGCTGCAAGTTTTACTTGCTCTTGGGGCGCTTTGCGCCGTACTTGGAACGGGCCTGCATACGGCCGGACACACCCTGGGTATCCAGCGTACCACGGATGATGTGGTAACGGACGCCGGGCAGGTCCTTGACACGGCCGCCGCGGATCATCACGACGGAGTGCTCCTGCAGGGAGTGACCCACGCCGGGGATGTAGGCGGTGACTTCGTAGCCGTTGGTCAGACGCACACGGGCGATCTTACGGAGCGCGGAGTTGGGCTTCTTGGGGGTCGCAGTTCTGACGGCGGTGCAGACGCCACGCTTCTGGGGAGAGCTCAGGTCGGTCTCCTTGTTCTTCAGCGTATTCAGGCCCTTCTGCATAGCGGGAGAATTGGACTTGTAGGTGCTCTTCTTCCGGCCCTGCTTGACCAGCTGGTTAAAAGTAGGCATTTGGTTTCTCCTTTCGTAAGATTTGTGGGACGTATGTCCCTTTATTTTTCCACGGAACAGAGGGGATCTATTCCGGATGGAACGTTATTCAGCCGTTCAGGACGGCCACAGCGGCGGCAGGCACGGCGATACCGCAGGCAGTACCCAGCTGCCGCAGCGTCATGCTGCTGTCACAGGGGATGGCCTTTTCCGCGCACAGGGCGCGCAGGGGATCGGTGAGCCGGGGATCGGCGTCACAGGCCAGATAGACATGGGCGGCGATACCCTGGATAATGGCACGGCGGGTCTGCTTCAAGCCTACGACTTTTCCCTTGGCGGTCAGTTCTCCGGGCACAGGCGCTCTCCTCCTGTCGTCGCATAACAAATCCCGCGGGCAATTCCCGCGCAATTTGAAATTATAGCATAGCTGCGCGGAAGCGTCAAGTGTGTTTCGCGGGAAAGTTTGTGAATTCCACTGAAATTCCGTGGATAATTTCAGAAGATATCACGAAAAGCCGCCCCGGATGCGCTTCCAGCGTCCGGTGAAAAGAGGAGGCCGGAGGGCCTCCTCTTTCAGATGTTCGGTTTCGGCTTACAGCGCGTCGCCGGTGTCCGTCTCGGGGCCGTCGCTCTCAGGGAACTCCGCCTCGTCCATGTCCGCCGGCGCCTCCACAGGTGCGGGGACCTCCGTGTGCATGGCCTCGGCCTCGTCCTTCTTCTCGGCCTCGGTCTCGGGGACCATCTCCTCCGCCAGCTGGCGGTAAGCGGTCAGGCCGGCGCCGGCGGGAATGAGCTTGCCGATGATGACGTTCTCCTTCAGGCCGACCAGGTGGTCCACCTTGCCCTTGATGGCGGCCTCGGTCAGGACCTTGGTGGTCTCCTGGAACGAGGCGGCGGACAGGAAGGAGTCTGTTGCCAGAGAGGCCTTGGTGATACCCATCAGCAGCTGGGTGTAGGTGGCCTCCTGCAGCTCCTCGCCGTCCTCACGCTTCTCGCCGGCGGCGATACGGGCGCGGACCGCTGCGTTGGCGTCCTCCACCTCCATCACGTCGGCCATAGCGCCGGAGAGCAGCCCCTCGGCGTCGTTGGCATCCTCCACGCGGACCTTACGCATCATCTGGCGCACGATGACCTCGATGTGCTTATCGTTGATATCCACGCCCTGCTGACGGTAGACCTTCAGGACCTCCTGGATCAGGTAGTTGTGGACCGCGGAGGCGCCGCGGATACGCAGCACGTCGTGGGGGTTCAGCGCGCCGTCCTGCAGCTGACGGCCCTTCTCGATGACCTCGCCGTCCTGCACCAGCAGGCCGGTGTGGGGCACCGCGTAGGTGCGGGTATCGCCGTCATCGGCGGTGATGATGATATTCAGCAGGCTGCCCTTGGTAGCCTCCTCGAAGCGGACCTTGCCGCCGATCTCGGCGATGGTGGCCATCTTCTTGGGCTTGCGGGCCTCGAACAGCTCCTCCACTCGGGGAAGACCCTGGGTGATGTCGCCGCCGGCCACGCCGCCGGTGTGGAAGGTACGCATGGTCAGCTGGGTACCGGGCTCGCCGATGGACTGGGCGGCAATGATGCCGACCGCCTCGCCGGGGCCGACGGGCTTGCTGGTGGCCAGGTTCATACCGTAGCACTTGGCGCAGATACCGCTGTGGGCACGGCAGGTGAGCACGGTGCGGATCTCGGCGGAGTGGATATCGAAGGACTCCATCAGCGCGGCGTCATCCTCGGTCATCATGTGATCCTTGGAGATGAGTACCTCGTCGGTGCCGGGCTTGAGGATATCGCGGACCGGGAAGCGGCCCTTGATGCGCTCGGAGAACTTCTCGATGACCTGACCGCCCTCGCTGATCTCAGACACCACGATGCCCTTTTCCACACCGCAGTCGGCCTCGCGGATGATGACATCCTGGCAGACATCCACCATGCGGCGGGTCAGATAGCCGGAGTCGGCGGTACGGAGGGCCGTATCGGCCAGGCCCTTACGGGCGCCTCGGCTGGAGGTGAAGTACTCCAGCACGGACAGGCCCTCACGGAAGTTGGCCTTGATGGGGATCTCGATAGTCTTACCGGCGGTGTTGGCCATCAGGCCGCGCATACCGGTCAGCTGACGGATCTGCTTCATGGAACCACGGGCGCCGGAGTCCGCCATCATGAAGATGGGGTTGTACTTGTTCATGTTGGCGGTCAGGGCGTCAGTAACGTCGGCGGTGGTCTTTTCCCACTCGCGGACCACCAGCTTGTAGCGCTCCTCGTCGGTGATGAAGCCCATGTTGTACTGATCCTCGATCTCCACCACGCGCTTTTCGGTCTCGTCGATCAGCTCGTACTTGGCCTTGGGCACCGTCATATCCGCGATGGAGATGGTGATGGAGCCGCGGGTAGAGTACTTGTAGCCGGTGGCCTTGATGTTGTCCAGCACCTCGGCAGCGATGGTAAAGCCATACTGCTTGATGGTCTTGTCGACGATCTTGCCCAGCAGCTTCTTGCCGCAGGTCTCGGTGATCTCGTAGTCAAAGAACTTGTCGGAGGGTGTACCGTCCTCGTTGAAGCGCTTGACAAAGCCCAGGTCCTGGGGGATGTTGCGGTTGAAGATGATGCGGCCGGCGGTGGCGCGGACCACATGACTGACCTTCACACCGTTCAGCTCCTTGGTCACGCGGACCCAGATGGGCTGGTGGATACCGATGATGTGCTCGTTGTAGGCCATCAGCGCCTCGTCCTCATCGCGGTAGATGTTCATGTGGACGGAGGCTTTCTCCTCTTCGGTAAGCTCATCGTAGGTCTTGCCGGCCAGGGCGAAGTCCACGCCCTCGGGCCAGTACTCGTCGTTGGTCATCTGGCAGCAGCCGTTTTCGAAACGCTCGAAGGTCAGGTAGTAGGAGCCCAGCACCATATCCTGCGTAGGCACGGTGACGGGGCCGCCGTCCTGGGGACGCAGCAGGTTGTTGGCGGACAGCATCAGCAGACGCGCCTCGGCCTGTGCTTCGGCGGACAGAGGAACGTGGATAGCCATCTGGTCGCCGTCGAAGTCGGCGTTGAAGGCCGTGCAGTTCAGGGGATGCAGCTTCAGGGCGCGGCCCTCCACCAGCACCGGCTCAAAGGCCTGAATGCCCAGGCGGTGCAGCGTAGGTGCACGGTTCAGCATGACGGGGTGGTCCTTGATGATCTCGTCCAGCGCGTCCCACACCTCGGTGCGGCCCTTGTCCACCATCTTCTTGGCGGACTTGATGTTGTTGGCGCTGCCATCCTCCACCAGCTTCTTCATAATGAAGGGACGGAACAGCTCCACAGCCATCTCCTTGGGCACGCCGCACTGGTAGATCTTCAGCTCGGGACCGACCACGATAACGCTTCGGCCGGAGTAGTCCACGCGCTTGCCCAGCAGGTTCTGGCGGAAACGGCCCTGCTTGCCCTTGAGCATATCGCTCAGGGACTTGAGGGCGCGGTTGTTGGCGCCGGTGACAGGGCGGCCGCGGCGGCCGTTGTCGATCAGGGCGTCCACCGCCTCCTGAAGCATACGCTTCTCGTTGCGGACGATGATATCGGGGGCCTTCAGCTCCATCAGGCGCTTCAGGCGGTTGTTGCGGTTGATGACCCGGCGGTACAGGTCGTTCAGGTCGCTGGTGGCGAAACGGCCGCCGTCCAGCTGCACCATGGGACGGATCTCCGGCGGGATGACGGGCAGCACATCGATGACCATCCACTCCGGCTTGTTGCCGGACAGGCGGAAGGCGTCCACCACCTCAAGGCGCTTGACGATGCGGGCCTTTTTCTGGCCGGAGGTGGTCTTCAGCTCGGTGTGCAGCTGCTCGCTCAGCTGCTCCAGGTCGATCTGCTGCAGCAGCTCCTTCACGGCCTCGGCGCCCATGCCGGCACGGAAGTCGTCCTCATACTTCTCGCGCATATCGCGGTATTCCTTCTCAGAGAGGATCTGGTTCTGGGCCAGAGGGGTCTCGCCGGGATCGGTGACGATATAGGCGGCGAAGTACAGCACCTTCTCCAGGATACGGGGGCTGATGTCCAGCAGCAGTCCCATGCGGGAGGGGATACCCTTGAAGTACCAGATGTGACTGACGGGGGTAGCCAGCTCAATGTGGCCCATACGCTCGCGGCGGACCTTGGCACGGGTGACTTCCACGCCGCAGCGGTCGCAGATCTTGCCCTTATAGCGGATCTTCTTATACTTACCGCAGTGGCACTCCCAGTCCTTCGTCGGCCCGAAAATGCGCTCGCAGAACAGGCCGTCGCGCTCGGGCTTCAGAGTACGGTAGTTGATGGTCTCGGGCTTCTTTACCTCGCCGTAGGACCACTCGCGGATCATTTCCGGAGAAGCAATGCCGATCTTGATGGCATCAAAGGTTGCGTAACTCATAATTCAGCTCCTCCCTTTCCTTAAAACTCGTCGCCTTCGTCGTCATAGGAAGCGTCCACTTCCTCGTCGGCGACGTAGTCGAAGCCCGCATCCGCCAGCTCATCCTCGTCGGCGTAGCGGTTCTGTCTTTCGTTGTCGGCATCCATACGGGCCAGGTTGAAGGTATCCAGGGCGTCCTCGTCCTCCTTCAGCTCGATCTGGTTGCCGTCGGCATCCAGCACCTGGATATCCAGGCACAGGGACTGCAGCTCCTTGACCAGCACCTTGAAGGACTCCGGCACACCGGGTGTGGGCACGTTGTGGCCCTTGACGATAGACTCGTAGGTGCGGACACGTCCGGTCACATCGTCGGACTTGACGGTCAGGATCTCCTGCAGGGTGTAGCTGGCGCCATAGGCCTCCAGCGCCCAGACTTCCATCTCGCCGAAGCGCTGGCCGCCGAACTGCGCCTTGCCGCCCAGAGGCTGCTGGGTGACCAGGGAGTAGGGGCCGGTGGAACGGGCGTGGATCTTATCATCCACCAGGTGGTGCAGCTTCAGGAAGTAGACATAGCCCACGGTGACCTTGTTGTCAAAGCGCTCGCCGGTACGGCCGTCATATAGCCAGCTCTTGCCCTCGGGATCCAGGCCGGCCAGCTCCAGGGCCTCCGCAATGTCCTTGTCGGTGGCGCCGTCGAAGATGGGAGTAGCCACCTTCCAACCCAGAGTCTTGGCCGCGTAGCCCAGATGGACCTCCAGCACCTGACCGATATTCATACGGCTGGGCACGCCCAGGGGGTTCAGCACGATATCCAGCGGGGTGCCATCGGGCAGGAAGGGCATATCCTCCTGGGGCAGCACGCGGGAAACGACGCCCTTGTTGCCGTGACGGCCGGCCATCTTGTCGCCCACCTGGATCTTGCGGCGCTGGGCGATGTAGACACGGACGACCTCGTTGACGCCCGGGCTCAGCTCGTCGCCGTTCTCGCGGGTGAACACCTTGGCGTCCACCACGATGCCGCTTTCGCCGTGGGGCACCTTCAGAGAGGTGTCGCGGACCTCGCGGGCCTTCTCACCGAAAATGGCGCGCAGCAGGCGCTCCTCGGCGGTCAGATCCGTCTCGCCCTTGGGCGTGACCTTGCCCACCAGGATGTCGCCGGCGTGGACCTCGGCGCCGATGCGGATGATACCGCGCTCATCCAGGTCCTTCAGCGCATCCTCGCCCACGTTGGAGATATCGCGGGTGATCTCCTCCGGCCCCAGCTTGGTATCGCGGGCATCGATCTCGTATTCCTCGATATGAATGGAGGTGTAGACGTCCTCCTTGACAAGGCGCTCGTTCAGCAGGACGGCATCCTCGTAGTTGTAGCCCTCCCAGGTCATGAAGCCCACCAGGATGTTGCGGCCCAGGGCGATCTCGCCCTGATCGGTGGCGGGACCGTCGGCCAGGACGGTGGGATCGTCGCCGCCGTGGACACGCTCGCCCACAGAGACGATAGGCTTCTGATTGATACAGGTGCCGTGGTTGGAGCGCAGGAACTTGATGAGCTTATAGTCCTTCGTCTCGCCGCTGTCATACTTGACGGAGACGTTGGTGGCATCCACCTTGGTGACGACACCGTCGCCCTCGGCCAGCACGGCCACCTCGGAGTCCAGGCAGATCTTGTGCTCCATGCCGGTACCCACGATGGGGGCCTCCGGCTTCAGCAGCGGCACGGCCTGACGCTGCATGTTGGCGCCCATCAGGGCGCGGTTGGCGTCGTCGTTGGGCAGGAAGGGGATCATGGCCGTGGCGATGGACACCATCATGCGGGGAGAGACATCGATATAGTCCACACCGCTGCGGGGGACCTCTACGATCTCGTCGCGGTGGCGGCAGGTGATACGCTCGTTGGTCAGGCAGCCGTTCTTGTCCACCGGCTCGGCGGCCTGGCCCACCACATACTGGTCCTCCACGTCGGCGGTCATATAGGTGATGTCGTCGGAAACATGGCCGGTCTCGTGGTCCACGGCGCGGAAGGGCGCCTCGATAAAGCCGTACTCGTTGATACGGGCATACGTGGCCAGATAGGAGATCAGGCCGATGTTGGGACCTTCAGGGGTCTCGATGGGGCACATACGGCCGTAGTGGGAATAGTGGACGTCGCGGACCTCCATGTTGGCGCGCTCACGGCTCAGACCGCCGGGGCCCAGGGCGGACAGACGCCGCTTGTGGGTCAGCTCGGCCAGGGGGTTGGTCTGGTCCATGAACTGGCTCAGGGGGCTGGAGCCGAAGAACTCCTTGATGGCCGCGGTGACAGGCCGGATGTTGATCAGGCTCTGGGGCGTAACGATATCCAGATCCTGGATGGTCATGCGCTCACGGATGACGCGCTCCATGCGGCTGAAGCCGATGCGGAACTGGTTTTGCAGCAGCTCACCCACGCAGCGCAGGCGGCGGTTGCCCAGGTGGTCGATATCGTCCTTGGTCACCAGGCCATGGGCCAGGGCGTTCATGTAGTTGATGGACGCGAAGATGTCGTCCACGATGATGTGCTTGGGCACCAGATCGTCGGCGTGGAGGCGGCACTGCTTCACCAGCTCGTCGCCGCTGTACTTGCCCAGCAACTCCTGCAGCACATCAAAGCGCACGCGCTCCTTGATGCCGCAGAGCTCACGGGGATCAAAGTCCACATAGTGGCGCATATCGCACATCTTGTTGGTAAAGATGCGGATGGTGTCGCCGCTGTCCAGCGTGACGCTGACCTCAGGCACACCCACGGTGTCCATCAGGGTGCAGTCGTCGGCGGTGAGCACATGGCCGTCCTCGAACAGGATCTCGCCGGTGGCGGGATCGGCCACGGGCATGGCCAGCTTCTGGCCCTTGGCGCGGGTCCAGAAGGTCAGCTTCTTGTTGAATTTGTACCGGCCCACGGTGCTCAGGTCATAGCGGCGCGGGTCAAAGAACAGGTTTTGCAGCAGCGTCTCGGCAGAGTCCAGCGTGGGGGGCTCACCGGGGCGGAGCTTGCGGTAGATCTCCAGCATGGCCTCTTCATAGGTCTTGCAGGTATCCTTTTCCAGGGTAGCCACGATGCGGCGGTCATCGCCGAAGCGCTCCAGGATCTCCGCGTCGGTCTTCAGGCCCAGGGCGCGGATCAGGCAGGTGATGGGCAGCTTGCGGTTCTTGTCGATACGGACCCAGAATACCTCGCTGGTGTCTGTCTCGTACTCCAGCCATGCGCCGCGGTAAGGGATGACGGTGCTGGTCAGCAGCGGCAGGTCGGTCTTCAGATCGATCTCCTTGCCGTAATAGATGCCGGGAGAACGGACGATCTGGCTGACCACCACGCGCTCGGCGCCGTTGATGACGAAGGTGCCGCCGTGGGTCATCAGAGGGAAGTCGCCCATGAAGATCTCGTTCTCCTTGATCTCGCCGGTCTCCTTGTTGTGCAGGCGCACCAGCACCTTCATGGGGGCGGCATACGTGGCGTCGCGCGCCTTGCACTCCTCCACGTCGTACTTGGGCTTTTCGTCCATGCTGTAATCAATGAAGCTCAGTTCCAGATTACCGGCATAGTCCACGATGGAGGCCACATCGGCAAACACCTCGCGCAGGCCGGTATCCAGGAACCACTGATAGGACTTCTTCTGGATCTCCAGCAGGTTGGGCATTGCCATGACTTCCTCGTGGCGGGCAAAGTTCTTTCGCAGGGTCTTGCCGTAGTACTTGTCTTTCGCCATCTCTACGATCACGCCTTTCTGTTCTTATTTCCCTCCCGCAGCCGCTGACCTGTGCGGCCGCGGGGGCGCTCCGCCGTGACACGCACGGGCCTGTTGGTTCATTTTGACCACAACCCCTTGTGCTTTTCCGGCGGAGATGGTATACTGCACATAGATGAAAGTGGGGTTATGCCGCCACTTTCCCAATATAAAGCAAGTCATTATACCAATTTTTTTCCATATTGTCAATGGGTTTTCCACCGGTTTTGCCGGTGGATCTTTGTATTATAACGAAAAACTCGCCCGTGGGAAGACCCCACGGGCGGGTTTTCTTTTGTTATACACAGCGTTCCAGCCGCACTACCGTCTCCACATTCGCCGTACCGGGGAACATATCCACAGCCGCGGCGCGGACGGCGCAATACCCCTCCTGTGCAAACAGCTTCACATCCCGGGCCAGGGTCGCCGGATCACAGGAGACGTAGACGATACGCTGCGGCGCCATCGATGCCGCTGCGGCGACCACCTCCGGGCTGAGCCCCTTGCGGGGCGGGTCCACGCATATCACGTCCGGCCGCAGGCCCTTTGCGGCGAAATCCGCCGCGGCCGCCGCCGCGTCGCCGCAGAAGAATTCCACATTCTCTATCCCGTTGCGGCGGGCATTCTCCCTGGCGTCGGCAATGGCCTCCGGCACGATCTCCGCGCCGATGACCCTCGCCGCCCGCCGGGCCATCACCTGGGTGATGGTGCCCGCGCCGCAGTACAGGTCCAGCACCGTCTCGTGCCCGGTCAGTCCCGCGAAGTCCACAGCGGTATCGTACAGCACCTCCGCCATGTCATGGTTCACCTGATAAAAGGACGGCACACTCAGCCGGAAGGACAGGCCGCACAGGGTATCCTCCAGCACGTCCGCGCCCCACAGGGTGCGGTATTCACTGCCCAGTACAGCCCCGGTGGGCTGGGTGTTCACCCCCAGCACCACGCCCACGGCATTCGGCAGCGCCTGCCGCATAAACGACACCAGCGCGTCCTCGCGGGGCAGCTTCCTCCCGTTGACCAGCACGCAGACCAATGACTGCCCCGCGCTGTTCGTGCGGACATACAGGTGCCGCACCAGACCCCGCCGGGTCCTTTCATCGTAGCAGGGCACGCCGCACTCCCGGATGTACCGCCGCAGGGCCTCCGCTGCCGCGTCGGCCTGGGGCTTCTGTATCCGGCAGCAGTCCACCGGGATCACCTGATGGCTGCGGGCCTTGTAAAAACCCACCTGCCCATCGGCGGATACGGGGTACTGGCTCTTGTTGCGGTAGTGCAGCGGCGCACCGGAGAGGATACCCTCCACTGTCACATCGCTGCCGCCGATGCGGCGCAGGGCGTCCTGCACCCGCTGGCGCTTGGCCTCCAGCTCCTCCTCCCTGTCCATGTGACGGAAGTCGCAGCCGCCGCACCGCCCATAGTACGGGCAGTCCGGCTCCACCCGGTGGGGCGAGGGCGCGTATACCCGCACCGCCTTGCCGAAGGCGGCGTTTTTCAGCGCCTTCAGGATGAGCACATCACAGTCCTCGCCCCGCAGCGCCCGGTGGACGAACACCGCCTGCCCGTCGATGCGGGCCACGCCCAGTCCCTCGGAGGTATACCCCTCGATGCGGGCGCGGTAGGTCTTGTTCTTCTCCGGCACGGCTCAGAACTCGAACTTGCTGATGACCTTGCCGATGGCATCGGCAAAGGCGGCCAGCGTCTTGTTGTCCCGGCCCTTGCTGCGGCGGATGAGGCCGATGAGCATATCGCCCAGCTGGACCAGCTTCTGGTACGCCGCCGTGGCCTTGGGCGCCCCCTCGTAGGCCCGGGTCTTGCGCTCCGGCAGGTAGCCGGGGGCAAGCTGCTTGTCGGCGATCAGGTCATACTCCTCGGTATACTGGGGCGCGTGGGCTGCAAAGCCCAGCCCCTTTACCGTCTCGGCGTAGACGGGCGCCACCTCGCGGTCGCCGTGGACCACGAACACATGGGTAGTCTTCGCCGGATCAAAGTGCTTGATCCAGTCCACCAGGTGGTCGTGATCGGCATGAGAGCTGAGGCCGGGGAAGTTGACGATCTTGGCCCGGACGGCCACATCCTCGCCGAAGAGCTTGACGCTGTCGACCCCGTCCAGCAGGTTGCGGCCCAAGGTGCCCGGGGACTGGAAGCCCACGAACACCACGGCGCTGTCGGCGCGCCAGAGGTTATACTTCAAATGGTGGCGGATACGGCCCGCGTCGCACATACCGGAAGCGGAGATAATGACCTTGGGGGTCTTGTCCACGTTCAGCAGCTTGGACTCGTCCACCGTCTCGGTCAGGTGCAGGCCAGGGAAGCTGAACATATGGGTGCCGTCCTGCACCAGCGCCAGAGCGTCCTCGTCCAGATAGCCCCGCAGATCGCCGCAGAAGATGGTGGTGGCCTTCTTGGCCAGCGGACTGTCCACGTACACCGGGAAGTCCTTGACGGACGTGACCAGATTTTTGTCCTTGATCTCGCGGATAAAGTACAGCAGCTCCTGGGTGCGGCCCACGGCGAAGGAGGGGATGACCACGTTGCCGCCCTTGCCCAGCGTCTCGTCGATGATCTCCGCCAGCTGGCCGGTGTAGCTCCACACCTCGGTGTGGTTGCGGTCGCCGTAGGTAGACTCGGTGAGCACATAGTCCGCGCTGTCGAAGAACTGGGGGTCGCGGATGATGGGCTGATCCACATTGCCGATATCGCCGGAGAACACCACGGTGCGCGTTTCATCACCCTCATGGCAGGTGAGCTTGATGCTGGCGCTGCCCAGCAGGTGGCCAGCATCGATGAACTGCGCCGTCACGCCCTCCACCACAGGAATGTCCTGGCCGTATTCGCAGGTCTGGATAAACTCCCGCACCCGCAGGGCATCGGCCACGGTGTAAATCGGCTCTACCTCCGGACGTCCGGCGCGCTTGTTCTTGCGGTTCTGGTACTCCGCGTCCTGCTCCTGGATATGAGCGGAGTCCTGGAGCATAATGTCCAGCAGATCGGCGGTCAGGCGGGTGGTAATGATCTTACCCTGAAAGCCGTTTTTGATGAGCATGGGGATGCGGCCGGAGTGGTCGATATGGGCGTGGGTCACCAGCACCACATCAATGCTGCCGGGGTGAAAGGGCAGCGCGGTGTTGTCGATCTCGTCCCGGCCCTGCTGTAGGCCGCAGTCCACCAGGATATGCTTGCCGTTGACCTCCAGACAATGGCAGCTACCGGTAACGCACCGGTCAGCGCCGTAAAAACGCAGCTTCATGGCGAAAACTCCTTCTCTTTGATAGTACCGTCAGTATACCACACTTTTCCGCGCTGCACAACCGCAAAGCGGCACGACTGACCGATAACTGTTCACAGAAAATCTTTTTGCATTAGACAAAAGAGTGTGGTATACTCTACTGGTATAATTATGTACGATTATCTTTTTACTTAGAAAGGATACAGAATATATGGGACTGTTTACCAAGGTCTTCGGCACCTACAGCCAGCGGGAGCTGAAGAGCATCTACCCCATCGTGGACAAGATCACCGCCCTGGAGGACGAGTACAAGCAGCTGACCGACGCCGAGCTTCAGGCCAAGACCCCGGAGTTCAAGGAGCGTCTGGCCAACGGTGAGACGCTGGACGATATCCTGCCGGAGGCCTTTGCCGCCGTGCGGGAGGCCGCGGACCGCGTGCTGGGTATGCGCCCCTATCCCGTCCAGCTGGTGGGCGGCATCGTGTTGCACCAGGGCCGCATCGCCGAGATGAAGACCGGCGAGGGCAAAACGCTGGTGGCCACCCTGCCTGCCTATCTGAACGCGCTGACCGGTGAGGGCGTTCACATCGTCACCGTCAACGACTACCTGGCCAAGCGTGACTCCGAGTGGATGGGCA
>ERZ773258.32-NODE-32-length-161831-cov-65.043752_pt1 | contig 161831 bp, 150 predicted proteins | sample MGYA00511962_ERZ773258 | MGnify/ENA primary metagenome ERZ773258 (study PRJEB29015, sample SAMEA2737755) | human gut metagenome | biome: human gut; feature: human-associated habitat; material: faeces | place: China | collected 2012 ... | reverse complement strand
GCGCGCTTGACTGGGGGTCAAGAGGCCGTGAGTTCAAGTCTCGCCACTCGGACCAGTTAAAAAGCTTTGAAATCTAACGGTTTCAAGGCTTTTTATTTTTTGCGTAGGATTAGAAAGTATATATTTTCTAACACTTTTTCTAACACTTTGATATTTCGCTAAAAAGTTTATTAATGCACTTGTTTAGGCAAACCGCCAAACGCAAGAACATTTTCATTATCATTTAAAAAGTGCAAAGTAAATACAGAGAATTGCGGACTAAATCCACTAAAAAATTACATAGAAAATCCCGGAACACCGCTATTGATGTTCCGGGATTTTGTTATGTATTATTATATCGTTTTTACTTCACTCCGTCGAGTTCAAAGGCATAGAGCCAGCCGCATTTCATTTCGTCGGGGTTTATCTGCGGGAATACGAGCTTTGCTTTGCCGTTGTCGTTTTCGACGGCTATGGGCGCGTCATGCGCTAAAAGCTTCGCCTTTATATCCGGATTGTAATCCACCTTGTCGAGCGTGAGGCTGCCGAACGGATAGGCGTTCGTTATCGCGTAGACTTTGTCGCCCTTTCTGGTGTAATATGTACCCTCCTGCGGCGCTTTGGTATAAATGCGTGTGCCGTAGATAGCGTCGCCGTTGACACTGAGCCACTTACCCATATCGAGCAGACGCTCCTGCATAATAACAGGGATAGTGCCGTCCGCGGCGGGGCCGATATTGAGCAGGAAGTTGCCGCCCTTTGAGACGAGCGAGCAGAGCGTTTCGATAAGTTCCTTGCTGCTCAGATATTCGTCAACGCCCTCGATGCGGTTGAGTCCGAACGATGCGCCGATACCGCGGCACTCCTCGAACGGGCGGTCGAGCTCGACCTCTTCGATGCGTCTGCCGTTGTCGATTATGCCGTATTCGGTGGTGAAATTTCCGCCCAGGCGTCCTCTTGTCTCCGTGCCCCAGCGGTCATTGGGGACTATCGTATCTTTGACAGGCGATTCGTTATAGAGCCACTGGAGGAAATCGGTCGAGTGCCAGACGGAGCTCGGGTGATCCCACTCCCCGTCCGTGAACAGAGTCCACGGCTCGTATTTTGTTATAAGCTCTTTGAGCATCGGGATAAGATGCTTTACGGCATACTCCTCGGGATCTTTGAGATAGAGCGGATGGAACCACTCATAAACCGAATGGTAGACGCCGAACTTGACATCCGTCTTTTCGAGCGCGGCTTTCAGCTCGCCGCAGAAATCCCTGTGGGGGCCGACATCGACGCTGTTCCAGTTCCACGCATAGTCGCTCTTGAACAGGCAGAAGCCGTCATGGTGCTTCGAGACGAGATTTATATACTTTGCGCCGGACTTTTCAAAGAGCTGCGCCCACTCGTCGGCATCAAAAAGTTCCGCCTTGAAGCCGCTGACAAAGTCCTCATACTGCGTTCCGGGGGCATACACCCTGTCGTGGAACTTGCGCGCGGCGCTGTTCTCGTCGCGTATCTGCTGCATATACCACTCGGCATACTGCCCTTTTTCGGTATACGCCGGCACGGAATAGAGACCCCAGTGGATGAATATGCCGAACTTCGCATCCGCGAACCAATCCGGCACACGGCGACTGTTGAGCGATTCCCAGTTGTTTTCGTAATGCATTTTAACTCTCCGTTTTTGTTATATTTCTGAAAAGACGTCGCCGACGCCGTTGAATATATATGTGGGTCTGTAGGGATAGAGATTGACATCCTCGAGGCTTGTGACTCCGGAGAGGACGAGGACTGTGTCAAGACCGGTTTCGATGCCCGCAATGACATCCGTGTCCATTCTGTCGCCTATCATCGCAGCCTCCGCCGAATGGACGCCGAGCATCTTGAGCCCCGTGCGCATCATGAGCGGATTGGGCTTGCCGACAAAATACGCTTTCTTGCCCGTCGCCATCTCTATGGGTGATATGAGCGCGCGGCACGCGGGGACTATACCGTCCTCGACTGGACCCGTGAGATCGGTATTCGTGCCGATGAGCTTTGCGCCGTTTCTGACGAGGTTCGACGCATGGACGACCGTCTCATAGTTATAGCTCGAAGTCTCGCCGACTATGACATAATCCGGGTCGATGCTGTTCATTGTGATACCCTGGTCATAGAGCGCGTTGACGAGTCCGGGGGCACCGATAACATACGCCGAGCAGCCGGGCTTCTGACTGCTGATAAATTTTGCCGTCGCGAGAGCACTGGTATAAAAATGGCTCTCGTCAACATAAAGTCCCATTCTCTCAAGCTTCTGCTGAAGCTCACGCGGCGAGCGTTCGCTCGAATTCGTAAGGAACAGGAACGACTTGTTTTCTTTATACAACCACTCCACGAACTCTTTGACATCCGGAAGCAGTCTATCTCCGTGATATATGACACCGTCCATATCACATATAAATCCTTTTTTCGCTTTTAATGCATCCATATTTTCCCTCCCATGATAGGTTAGAATAAGCTTATCAGTTAACGGATGCAAAGTCAATAACTTACTTTGCGTTTATATTCACAAGCTCTGCGCGGAGCTTTGAATAGACTATTTTCTGGCTGCTGTAGAGTCCGTAATAGCCGGAGAGCAGATAGCTCACAGCGGCGGCGAGCGCAAACAGCGGCATACCCTGCGCGCCGAAGAGTTCGATGCTCAGGAATATAGAAGCGAGCGGACAGTTGACAACGCCGCAGAAAAGCGAGACGAGTCCGACCGCCGCGGCGAATCCGGGATCAAGCCCGATAAGTCCGCCGACGACGCAGCCGAAGGTTGCGCCGACGAAGAAAGTCGGGACTATTTCGCCGCCCTTGTATCCCGAGCCGACGGTGACGGCGGTGAAGATAAATTTGAGCAAAAACGCCTCGGGTTTTGCGTTGCCGCCGATGGCGCGCTCGACTATATCCATGCCCGCGCCGTTGTAGTCCCCGCTTCGGCAAATAAGAGACAGCGTGACGATTATCAATCCGCCGACGACTGCGCGGACGAAAGTGTTTTTGAAAATTTTTGCAAAGAGCTTATGCGTACCGTGCAGGCCGAGGCAGAATCCGATGCTCAGCAGAGCGCATATTGCGGCGAGCAGAGCGGTAAGCAGGCAGCTTTTGAGCGAGAATGCTGGGATATTCGAGACGGTAAACGCGACGGGTTCGGTGCCCATAAGAGTCGAGATAAAATATGCGACGAACGCGGACACGACGCACGGGAGCAGACCTGCATAGTAAATGACACCTACGCTGATAACACCGAGTGCGAAAACGGCGGCGGTTATCGGCGTTCCGAAAAGCGCGGAGAACACGGCGCTCATGCCGCACATCGTCATGATATGCATATCTTTTTCATCGAGATGGGTTATTTTGCCTATCAGCCCCGCGATGCTGCCGCCGAGCTGAAGAGCCGCGCCCTCCCGTCCGGCGGAGCCGCCGAAGAGGTGCGTTATAACAGTTGAGACAAATATCAGCGGCGCGAGCAACGCCGGCACGCCCTGCGGCGAGCGCACGGCATCGAGTATTTCGTTAGTGCCGATATCCTTTTTGCCCGAGAGCTTATACAAACCGGCTATCACAAGTCCGCCGACGGGCAGCAGAAATACTATCCACGAATGTGCTTTGCGCACGCCGGTAACATATTCGACGCTCAGATGAAACAGCGCGCCGACCGCGCCGCCCACGGCTCCCGTGACTGCGGCGAGAGCAAACCATTTCAGAAAAGTCAGCAGATACTTTCCCGCCGACTTACAGTTATTTTTCAGATTTATTTTGACAGACTCCACTTTTACCCCATCCATTAATATATGTTGATTAGATTTTATCACTTTATCACGGCTTTGGCAACGAGAAGAAAAAATTTGAGCCGGCGGTTGATGTGATTATTGGCAAAATCAAAACAATTGATTTTATTCTTGGTAATTCGGAATTGTTATGGCTTTGTATCAGATGCCGCCGAATTTGTGCAGATTTCGCGGGCGGATGATATCCGCCCTACCGTGCACTTATATTACTTTGAGCAAAGCAAAACAATTCATCGGTCTTGATTTACGCCGAACTGTCTTCCTTTACGCAAGGGAGTCAAAGTAAAATTTATATTGCGATAAAAATTCAAGGACCGCCGGAGCGATCCTTGGTTTTTTATTTTTCCTTGAGCAGCTTTGCGAGTTCATCCATAAACGTATTGATATCCTTGAACTGCCTGTAGACGGAGGCGAAGCGGACATATGCGACTTCGTCGATGCTCTTGAGCTTCTCCATTGCGAGCTCACCGATATAGACGGTTGTCACCTCGCGGTCGAGCGAATTCTGGAGCACGGCTTCAATCTCGCTGACTGCCTTTTCGAGCTGTTCCATATAGACCGGGCGCTTTTCGCACGCTTTGAGCATGCTGTTGAAAAGCTTGTTTCTGTCAAAGACCTCGCGTGACTTGTCCTTTTTGACGACGACTATCGGCACGGTCTCGATTATCTCATAGGTCGTAAAACGCTTGCCGCAGCTGATGCATTCGCGGCGGCGGCGTATTCTCTCGCCCTCGTCGGTAGGACGCGAGTCGATGACCTTGCTCTCTTCAAAACCACAGAATGGACACTTCAAAGCTATCACTCCCTGATGAACATATAATATTTATCGCACAAAAACGGTCAAATGTCAAGCTTTTCGAGTCTTCGCATCGAATCGGTCAGCTGATCTATGCGCTCGAAGCCCGAGCGGTAGAGCTCGATAACGCAGTCGCCGGAATATTTGTTTTCTTTCATGAGCGAAAAGAGGGCGGCGAAATCGAATTTTCCGTCAAACGGCGGCATGCACTTGTGATTTTCGTCGTGATCACTCAAGTGTATGTGGCAGATATTATCGGAAAACTCCCTGAAAAATTCTATCGGGTCGACCCCGGCGAGATACGCCTGCTTAATGTCGAGCACCATATGAAAATCCACACCGAGGCGCGATTTCAGCTCGTTCATAAGCTCCGGCGTCTGCCCGTTATGATGGACAACATTTTCCTGTGCGAGGATTATCCCCTGCTCCTGTGCGTCGCGGACAAGCAAACCTAGTCGCTCGGCGTATTCGTCGGTGTTGATATTCACCGGCAGCTTTGCGCCGTGAAGTACGACTATTTTCGCGCCTATCGCAGACGCGGCGGCATAGTATTTTTTGTAAAACTCCCTGTAATCGTCGAAGCGGCGCTCATACTGGCTGAAGAGGATATATCCCTCGGCGAACGAGGTAAACGGATGTATCGAACGGATGCGGATGCCGCTGTCAGAGGCTATAGACGAAATGCGGCGGAGAAAATCCGGCTCCAATTCCGACGGCGAGTTGAAAAACACCTCGGTAACTTTTGCTCCCGCTTCGGCGACGCAGTGCAGAGCCTCTTCGGTCGCCGCGGGATAAAAACAGGCGGTGGATATTCCGACGGACATTCGTTTTCCTCTCCTTTCCTCAAAAGTAAAAATCTTTGCATTGCGCAAAATCGCACTCTGGGTTAGAATCAAACAAACGGAGGTGAAGATATGCGCGGCATAAAAGAAAAAATTGCAGAAAATTTAAGCTACATAAATCCCGTTTCGCGCAGGATGCTGCTCGGCGCGGTCATTATTTTTGAGCTTCTCTTCACCCTTGCCGTCTGCGCGCTGCTTCTCGCAGGCCGCGGATTCGACTACTGGAGATGCATATATCTTGCAAAGGACGCGATAGACTGCATCCGCCCGAGCATGGGTGTCATGCTCTTCGGCTCGCTGATAATGCAGGCTATCGACCCCAAGGGTGAAAATCAGGATTAGTATCGCACTTAATATGTATATGATATCACAAAAAAGCGCCGAATACAATTAAATTCGGCGCTTTTTGGCGCGTCTGCATATGGACATTTACTAAAAAAGTATGATATACTTTTAAAAGCGTTTTTATTTTTGCGCTTCGGAGGGAATATGACAAGGGACAAGCTAATCAAAAAAATTGCGACATGGATAATGATGGCGATAATGCTTTCGGTCTTCTCGCTGGATATAATCTGCGTTGCGATGTGTAACAGATATCAGAATAAATTTGAAATCACCCCGGCGCAGTTTTCGTCGGACGGCACGGCGGACAGGATACATTTTCTCAACACCTATAACTCCGACGCGATACTCATAGAATCAAACGGCAAGTTCGCGCTCATCGACTCCGGCGAAGGCGACCGCAATCCGCGCAGGAAGCTCAGCTACAACGGAAGCGAAGAGGCTGTTATAAAATATCTGAAAAAAGCTGCCGGCGACGCAGAGGGCAAAGTAACGCTTGAATTTGCGCTCGGCACGCACAATCACTACGACCATGTCGGCACATTTGAGGCGATAGCCAACGACCCGGATATCACGGTAAAGACATTCTACATAAAGCCCGTCAACCGCGAGATTGCCCACGAATATGAATACAACGGCTGGGGCATCGAAACAACATACGCAGACACGGTAAAGGCGTTTCAGAACAGGGGCACAGTTGTTACTTCCGAGATACCGAGCGAGCCGCTCAAATTCGGCGACTTCACGCTTACTTTCTACAATACAGCACTCGATGACGCGCGGCTTCACGGGCAGGGCGAAAACGCCGAATCCGTCGGAACGATGGTCGAAAAGGGCAAAAAAAGCGCATTCCTCGCCGCGGACATAACGAGAACCACCGGACTCGAGGGCTTACTTCTGCCGCAGCTTCATAAGGTGGATCTGCTCAAGGTCGGACACCACGGCTACTACGGCTCTACCTCGTGGAAATTCGCAAAGGGACTTTCGCCGAAGATAGCGATAGTCACAAACAGGCTCGGGAAGATATATCCCGATGTCAAATGGACGCTCACAATGAAGAGCCACAGCGCGATTTTCGCAACGGTTGACGAAAACGGAATTATAGCGGAGTTCACGGACGACAACGAAATCAAGCTTTCAAACCACGCGCAGGATTAAAAAAATATCAAAAGCAGGAGTCCCACGGCTCCTGCTTTTTTATGCTCCGATTCTTTTGACTCCGCGCACGGCATCGGGAGAATTGCTCTCATCCATCTCCGGGAGCTGATTCCAATAGCGTTTGGGCATGAAGTTCATGCGACATCGGGGATTATACCGCGCCTCGATGGCGACTGTATCATAGAAATGCTTCCACAGCGCACGGAAATACAGCTCCTCATCCCCCGCCTGCGGCTGTTCAAAGCCGTCTAACGGGATAATCATTTTCTGCCTGTTATGCCAGACGAGCGCTTGCGAATGGGTCTTGTCATATATGAGAAACGATTCGTTCGGATATCTGTCGCAGAAATGCGGCGCGAGCAGGGGCAGGACGGAATTTTTCGGCTCTATAATTGAAGTGAGGGTATTATCCTCGCTGATGCTGAAGCGGACAAACCCGGTATATTTATGACTCTCCTGCTTGAGGGCGCGGACGGCTTTCGTCAGGCGCGAAACGGTGTCGTCGGCGAGCATACGCATGACACCCGCGCCGTAGTGCATCGCCATGTGTACAAAATCATTGATGAGCGTTCCCCTGTCCTCGACGCAGGTCAGGTACCCGAGCCGCACGGCGTTCCAGACATCGACGCTGACATTTTTGAGCCCGCGGCGGACTCTGTCCGCCTTTTGCGGGTCGGTGTCAACGGTTTTGCACGCGAAGAGAGTCGGCACGAACTCATCCTCCGCGACGATAGAGCACGGCAGCTCGCGGTTCTCAAAGCTCTCGAAAACAGCCGTCAGAAGTCCCTCGAACGAACCGTCATATACATATGTTACATCTGACCGTGCAGACATTGTACTACATCCTCCCTTGTTATCCTGTTGTCGAACAGGCTCAGCTGTTCACCCTGCATATTCGGTAAAAGCGACTGACACCGCTCGGAAATTAACGAGCCGAGGACTCTGTCGGGATTGACATTGAGTCCTGCCAGATGCTTGCCCTTGCAGGTTATGAAATACTGGGCACGTTTGAGCACCACGCCGAGTTTTTTGAGATCTTCAAAACTCAATGGCGAGACACGCCGAGCCGCCAAAATCCGCTGAACGCTCTTCACGCCGACGCCCGGTATTCTCAGCAGTTCTTCCCTTGTTGCGCGGTTTATTTCAAGCGGGAACAGCTCCATGTGATTGAGCGCCCAGTTGCATTTTGGGTCAACATAAGGATTTAAGAACGGGTGCTTTTCATCGAGCAGTTCGTTCGCATCGAAGCCGTAATAGCGCAAAAGCCAATCCGCCTGATAGAGTCTGTGCTCGCGCAGAAGCGGCGGTTCCGTTGTTTTCGCGGGCAGAAGCGGATTCTCGACTACCGGGATATACGCCGAATAGAACACGCGCTTGAGCTCGTATTTTTTATAGAGCGCCGCGGAGAGCGACATTATCTGATAGTCGCTGTCGGGCGTTGCGCCGACTATCAATTGCGTGCTCTGACCGCCGGAGGCGAAACGCGGCGCGTGCTTATATCTGACAAGCTCTGCCGAGCTCTCTTTTATCTTATTTGTAATAAGTCCCATCGGGCGGAGTATCGACTCCTTTGTTTTGTCCGGCGCGAGAGTTTGCAGGCTGTTGTTCGACGGCAGCTCGATATTGACGCTCATTCTGTCCGCGAGCATGCCGAGACGGGTTATCAGCGCGTTATCCGCGCCCGGGATCGCTTTGGCGTGGATATATCCGCCGAACCTGTATTCTTCGCGCAGAATACGCAGAGTCTCAATCATGCGCTCACAGGTATAATCCGGACTGCCGACGACGGCAGACGAGAGGAAAAGCCCCTCGATATAATTGCGGCGATAAAAATTCATCGTCAACTCCGCGAGCTCGCGCGGTGAAAATGTCGCGCGGCGGACATCGTTGGAGACGCGGTTGACGCAATATTTGCAGTCAAAAACGCAGGCATTGCTCATGAGAACTTTCAGCAGAGATATACATCTGCCGTCCGCCGCGAAGCTGTGGCATATGCCGCACGCGGCGGCGTTGCCTATCCCCTCGCCGCCTGAGGATCTGTCCGTTCCGCTGCTCGTGCAGGCGACATCATATTTCGCCGAATCGGAAAGTATCTCCAGCTTGTCAAACAGATCCACGCTCTCACCAGATTTCAAACATTTGTTCGTACATATTATATATCAGAACATTTGTTTGTGTCAAGAGCTAATATAAAAAATATCGGCCGCGCCTAAACTTCGGGCACAGCCGATATTATTTTACAGGATGATGCAGATGAGTCCGCTGCACCCCTCGTTGATGACTTTTTCGAGCGTCTCCTGCAGTTTCATGCGCGCCGCGGCGGGCATACGATAGAGCTTGTTGTGCAGTCCCTCGTTGACGAGCTCATGCAAAGACTTGCCGAAGATATTCGACTCCCATATCTTCGTCGGGTCCTCCTCGAACTCCTTGAGCATATAGTTGACAAGTTCTTCTGACTGGGACTCCGAGCCGACTATCGGCGCGACCTCGGTTGTTATATTCGCCTTCATCATGTGTATCGACGGAGCGGAGGCGCGCAGGCGCACGCCGTATCTGCCGCCCTGGCGCATTATCTCCGGCTCTTCGAGGCTCAGCTCATCGAGCGACGGCATGACTATTCCGTAGCCCGTCGCTTCAACTTCGTCGAGCGCGCCCTTTAGCCGCTCATATTCGCGGCGCACGGCGGCGAGTTCGCGCATGCAGCTCATCAGATCCTGCTCGCCGGAGATATCGAGTCCCGTCTCCTCGGCGAGTATCTTATAGAAGAGACTGCCGTCTATCTGCGCCTCTATCCGCGCCGCGCCACAGGACAGATCCATTTTCGCTATCTTTGCGCCCGTCACATATTCACACGCGCAGATATCCTCGGCGAGGTGTTTTACATCGCGAAGGGTGCGGAGGTTCTGCGCCGCTTCGCTCACGGCGCTGCAAAGTCCCGAGCGCAGCCAATGATCGCGGCTGAGAGTCATAGCCCAACCCGGCAGACCGACACTGACTTCTTTGACGGGGAACTCGAAGAGCACCTGAGTGAGAATCTCTTTTATCTCCTCCTCGCCTATCTCGAGGCAGTTCACGGGCATGACGGGCACGCCGTATTTATCGGTCAGCGACGCCGCCATATTTTTGACTTCGTCGGACTCAGGATTCGTGCTGTTCAATAGGACAACAAAAGGCTTTTTGAGCCCTTTGAGCTCGGATATTACCCTGCCTTCGGCTTCTTCATATTCGCTGCGCGGAATCTCGCTTATCGAGCCGTCGGTCGTTATGACAAGACCTATTGTCGAATGTTCGCTGATGACCTTCTGCGTGCCTATCTCCGCCGCCATATTGAACGGTATCTCATGCTCGAACCACGGGGTTTTTACCATTCGCGGGCTCTCGCCCTCGATATAGCCGAGGGAACTCGGGACGATATATCCCACGCAGTCTATAAGCCGCACGCGGAATGTCGCCTCCGCCTGTAGCGATATCTCAACCGCATTTTCCGGGATAAATTTCGGCTCGGTGGTCATTATTGTGCGTCCCGCCGCGGACTGTGGAAGCTCATCGGTTGCACGGTCGCGCACGCTCTGGCTCTCGATATTCGGCAGAACGAGGGCATCCATGAAACGCTTTATAAACGTTGATTTTCCGGTTCTGACAGGGCCGACAACGCCGATATAAATATCGCCCTGAGTGCGCTTTGCAATGTCGCTGTAAATATTTCTCTCCTGCACGGTTATCCCTCCTCAGACTCCGGGTATCAGCAGCATGCATTTCTGCGCCACCGTTTCGCCCGTTATGCCGTTTTCCTGCTCCACCGCTTCGACGGTCGTGTTATACCGCCTCGCGATATCCCATATTTCTTCACCAGCATCCGCAAAATAGACCGTCAGCGCGGCGCCGCCCGTCTTTTTGCCGTCGGAATCGGAGCATTCTATAGAAGTGACGGTCTTGCGGCGGACACTGTCGAAGATACAGCCCGAGATATTCATCTCGACCCTGACATCGGCACTGCCCGAAGCGCAGGCGGCGCTCGCGGCGGTTATCTCGATGCACGGCGAGCACTTGAGATCGCCGCACTTTCTGACCGCCCGGCGGTATTCGTAGTTCGTCTGCCGCTGGGCGTAGCATGGCTGGGATTCGGCATCGGTATAGAGAAAATGTAGTGTCAGTTCGCCGGAGATTATTATTCCGTCGGAGTCCTGCGCCACACTCTTGGATAAGTCGGAGCACCAGAGAGCCAAAATCTGTCTCGCCTCCGGCAGATCCTGCGTGCTGCGACAGGTGAAAGTATCGTTGAACTTATCGGCGATGACCGCAAAATCGGCATTGCGGCTCTTTGTTTCAAGGTCGCAGCAGACGGAATAGGCATCGGTGACGGTCGGGAAGCTCAGCTCGCGATAAGCCTTGACTCCCGCGCCGACGCGCGCGCTGATATCAATCAGTCTGTTGTCGCCAGCCTGGTCGGCCTTCGGCAGGACTTCGAGCGAAGTGACGGGCAGGCAGACGCAGCAGGTGCAGTCCTCGTCAATTCCCTCGAGATTTATTATCTGGCTTATCGGCATGGAATGGCCGAAGCTGAATATTTCGCCGCCCTCGCCGCGGCAAACCGCGCTGACGGTGAATTCGCCCTTGACGAGCAGTTTGTTGCTGATGACCTTTATCTCCTGCGCGAGCGCCGCCGCCTGCGCGCTCAGCACGCAGGACACAGCCGGGTCGCCGTCGGGCAGAGGCACGGTCTCGCTCATCGGGAACGCAGTCTCGGTGCAGGCGACGAGGCTTGCGGTGCGGCTGTCGCAGCATCTGAGCTGGATTCCCGCGCCCTCGGCTCCGGTTATTATCTCTTCTTCTTTTACGCCGGATATGCCGAACGCCACGCTGACCACGGCGTGGATATCGAGCCTGCGCGGGCTGACGGCACGGCAGTTGGCATACTGAGTATAGGCGCGCACATTCACACAGCAGTTTTCATCCGCGCCCTTGAGATCGGCGTATTTTGAAAACGGGTATGTCTGCTCGAAGCAGCAGACCGTCCCCTGCTCGTCGGCATAGATGACGCACACGCCGGCTGAGCCATCCGCCGTCGCTCTGTCGCCCGCAGTCTGGACTGCGGTTATGCGCGGAGTGACAAGGCATTTGAGCACGCGCCTGATATCCGGGCAATAATCCGGCAGGGTTATATCGGCATCTATCGGCTGTTCCGCAGTGCAGCTGCCGAGCGTCTCTTCGACACCGACCGACTGCGTTATAACGTTGATTTGCATCGCATTCCTCTCCTTAACAGAAAATGTCAATGCATTTATATTCCGCCCATGTCCCGCGTATGATAAAAACCTGCGCGGTGTTCTCAAACGCATTTTAGCACTCTTTTAATTAGAGTGCTAAGTATTTACAATTTGTTCACATATCACTGTATCCTTTTTTAACAAAGCAGGGGTACTATATAATCAAACGAAGGGAGCAAGAGCCCCTGGAGAAGAAAGAGAGTGAGTCCGATGGAAATCGGAGAGCGGTCAGACAAATAAAACAATCACTTCAATATGAATAACAATAAACATCAAACGGAGGAATCAATTATGTTTGAACTTACACCTTATGAACGCAGACATCAGCGTGCACTCTTTAATCCTTTCAGAGATATGGAAAACTTCGAGAAGAACTTCTGGGGCGACATGGCCGCAACAGACTTCAAGACTGATATAAAGGACAACGGCAAGGAATATGTGCTCGAGGCAGAGCTGCCCGGATTCAAGAAGGAAGACATTCACGTCGACATTGAAGACGGCTACATGACCATCAGCGCAGAGCGCAGCAACGAGACCGAGAAGAAGGATGATAAAGGCAACTTTGTCCGCCGCGAGAGGTCTTACGGCTCGTTCAGCAGGAGCTTCGATGTCTCGTCCGTCAAGACCGAAGACATCACCGGCGAATACAAGGATGGCGTTCTGACCCTGACGATGCCCAAGAAAGAAGAAAATGTGCCGACATCGAGAAGAATCGAGATCGGCTGATAAAAAGCAAGCGACCCCGGAGGGTATTCCCTCCGGGGTTTTGCGTTTTTATGTGTGCTTTTTATAAGAATTACTTCATCCCGTGTTTTTTCATATAATTTGCAATGCAGTCGAGCTCGCTGAAATATATTTTTTCGCCTTTCACTTTCATGAAATGCTCATGCCCTTTGCCGAGCAGGAGGAGGATATCCCCTTTCTGCATATGGTCGAGGGCATATTCTATTGCCTCGGCGCGGTCGGTTATCTTGACATACTTACCCGCTCCGCCGCCTTTTTCGACCCAGCCGGCTATCTCGTCTATTATTGCATCGGGATCTTCAAAGTCCGGGTCATCGCTCGTGATTATAATAAAGTCGCACATCTTTGCGCTGACAAGACCGAGCTCCTGCCTGCGGATAGTCGCTTTGTTGCCTGTCGACCCAAAGAGCGCAACAACGCGGTTGGGTTTATAATCGCGGACGGTCTCAATGACATTCTCCATGCTAAGACCGTTGTGCGCGTAGTCTATAATTACGCTGTAATCATCGCTGACATGGACTATCTGCATTCTGCCGTCGATGCTCACATGCGAAAACGCCTCGCGCATTTTTTCAACAGGAATGCCCATCTTGCGCAGGAGCGCGACGGACGCAAGAACATTGTAGACGCTGAAAAATCCCGGCATACTGACCTGCGCGTGCCACGGGGCGTCGAACCTGCTCTTGCAGTCGAATTCTATTCCGAGGAAGCCCGGGCGGCGCAGAGGATTTATATTCTCCGCATAGTAATCGCATTTTTCGTCGAGTCCGTAGCTTATCACCTCGCCTTTTGATGCGGCGGCGATATCATCAAAAAACGCATCGTCCCGGTTGGCGACGGTGAAGCCGCTGTGGACATAGAGCTGCTTTTTCCAATAGGCGTATTCTTCAAATGTCTTATGCTCGTTTCCGCCGATATGGTCGGGCGAAAGATTCGTGAATATCCCGGCATAGAATTCAACTCCGTGGACGCGGCTCATCTTGAGCCCTATCGACGAAACCTCCATGCAGACAGCCTCGCAGCCGCCGTCCGCCATCTCGCGCAAAATTTTCTGAAGCTCATATGATTCGGGAGTCGTGTTGACGGTCGGTATTTTTTTGTCGCCGTAGAACGCGCCGATAGTGCCGATAACGCCTGTTTTTATGCCGCAGTTTTCAAGTGCACTGCGCAGGATATAAGTTATGCTCGTCTTGCCCTTCGTGCCGGTTATGCCTATCATTTTCAGCTCATCCGCAGGATGGCCGAAGAAGTTTATGCTCATCTGCGCGAGGTCGCGGCGCGTGTTTTCGCTCATCAGCACGATTGCATCATCGGGCAGGCTGAGCGCCTCTTCCGCAACGAACACGCGGCAGCCGAGGTCATATGCGCTCTTTGCGTATTTATGTCCGTCAGTTGTCTCGCCTTTCATGCAGACAAATGCCGTGCCCGGTCTTGCCTTGCGCGAGTCGTAGACTATATCGCATATATCCGCCTGCGGATAATCACCCGCAATGGCCGTGCCCTCAAGCAGTTCTTTCAGAAACATTGTATCTCTCCCGTGAAGTCTTATTTTTCAAACGGTCTTATAACAAAGCCGAAATTGAGTTTCTTTTCGTCGATACGGCGAAGCGCACGTTCGGGGTCGTTGTGATACTCCGCCTCGCTGATTCCCGTCATGCGCCAATCGAGGTTGACAACGGTATCGTTGAGAGGTTCAAGCTCAAAATCATGCTTCGTATCTTCGAGCATCTGTGCCGTGAAATGCTGGGCATTGAAGCTGAAATGCTCCATGCCGAACGGCTCGAATCTGAGTCCCGCCGCGTTTGAATAAACCTCGGCGAAACGGGTGCCGTAATGTGCGCCGTTCTCCTGCGGGCGGATATAATGCTCAAAATTATCCGTCGCCGTTGTGTTCCAGAGTCCGAGGCGCTGAGACTTATATCTGTCGACATAAGCTTCTCTCGGACCGAAGCCGAAATAGCTGACGCTTTCATTTTCTGCAGGCATGAAGAGTCTGTAGCCGACTTTCGGCAGTATCGGGCATTTCTCGATAACATCGCCGTCAAAGCAGAGCGTAACACAGCCGTCGGGCGTGAATTTGTAATCAACATCGGCGTGGATAACGGGCGGGCAGGACGGTCCGCCGATTGCTATCTTCGTCTTGATGCACACGCCGCCGTCAGTCTCGCAGACGAGGCAGGAATATGTTTTCTGAGCGGCATATCTGAAATTCTTGAGTCTCCACATTTCCGACGAACCTCTGTTATAGCAGGGTGCGCGCCAGATCTGCGGCTCAACGGGTGCGCTCAGCAGCTCTTTGCCGCTGCAAATTATAGAAGATATGCGCCCGTATGGTTTATCAAAAGTATAGGCGATATTTCCCGCCTTGATAACCGCGAAGCGGTCATTTTCGCTGAGCTCGACTCTGCCGTCTTTTGGCACATAGGGCGTATAGTCCTTGAGTACAAACTGCTCGAAGCCCGTTTCAAAGCCTTTTTCCGCCCAAGGAGTATCTTTTGTCGAGACAAAGCTCAGAGTCAGCAGGCAGGACGGGAGCGAGTCAAAATCTGCGGGGTCGAAAAGCTTTACAGTCGTGCTCCCCTGCACGGGTGTTGAAAGCGCGGCGGTAGTGCCCTCTGAAACGGTCTTGCCATTCTCTGAAAGACTCCAGTGAATCGCCATATCGTCGAGAGTGGTAAAGCGTCTGCGGCTCGTGACAGTCACTCTGCCGTCGCCGTTATATACAGCCGAATACTGCTGATAGACGCGCTTCATATCAAAATAGCCGGGGCGCGGAGTACGGTCGGGATAGACGAGTCCGTCGATGCAGCAAATGGAGCTATTCGGGAAATCGCCGAAATCGCCGCCGTAAAAATAGCGGGCATTGCCGTTTTTGTCCGGGACATTGACCGCGTGGTCGCACCACTCCCAGATGCAGCCGCCGAAATTGTTGTCATACTTCTCGACAAGATCCCAGAACGGATAGACATCGCCAGTGCTCATCGAGCAGACATATTCGCACATATAAAAAGGCTTCGTATATTCTTTATTATTGAGATAGTTCTCTATATATTCCGTGCCGGCGTACATACGGCTCTCGACATCCGAGATATCGGCAAAATTTTCGCCCTCGGGGACAACCTTGAACTCGAGGTGGGAGTTCTCATAGTGGACAAGAGCGCGGTCATCGCGCGAGCGGATATACTGCGCCATCGCTCGGTGGTTGACACCCGCTCCCGACTCGTTGCCGAGCGACCAGAGCACGACACAGCCGTGGTTCTTGTCGCGCTCGAAGAGTCTCTTCGCCCTGTCGACATAAGCCTTGCGCCACTCGGGAGCGGACGAGAGATGCGACCAGCGCGTCCAGTCCCATTCGCCCTCCCAGTCGTAGCCCATGCCGTGGGTTTCGATATCGGCTTCGTCGGTCAGCATTATGCCGTATTTATCACACAGCGCGGGGAAGCGCGGATCGTTGGGATAGTGCGAGGTGCGGATCATATTGCAGTTGGCGCGCTTTATGAGCATAATATCCTCAATCATATCGTCGAGCGTGACGGCGTGACCTGTAACAGGATTTGAATCATGGCGGTTGATACCGCGAGCCTTGATTGCTTTTCCGTTCAGAAGGCAGATTCCGTCCTTTATCTCAAAGCGTCGCACCGCAGTATCGAGCAGAACGATTTCGTCACCGACGGTCAGCCAGAGCTCATACAGCTCAGGCTGTTCATCGTTCCAAAGAACTGGAGAATTGACGCTTATGTTGAACTTTTCGCCGCCGACACCTTCGGACACAGTAACTCCGTCCGGCGCGACGAGCTTATATTTTACCTCGCAAGGTATGCTGAGTTTCGCTTCAACGCGAAGTTCGGCTGAATTGAAATCATCGGAGATATAGCTTTTGACAAAGATATCATCAAGCCTCTCTTTTCCGCGCGCGAGCAGATAGACCTCGCGGAAAATTCCCGAGAATCTGAAGCAATCCTGATCCTCAAGATAAGTGCCGGGGCACCACTTGACAACCAGCACACAGAGGGTGTTCTCGCCGCTGACCGCGAAGTCCGTGACGTTAAATTCGCTCGTGCAGTGCGAGACCTCGCTGAAGCCGACGAACTTTCCGTTGAGCCAGACATAGAAGCAGGAATCCACGCCCTCGAAATTCAAAAATAAATCGCGTGAAGAGAGCTTTTCATCGAGCGTAAATTTTCTGACATAGAGCCCGCAGGGGTTCTCGTCCGGGACAAACGGCGGGTCGGTCGGGAAAGGATATTCAAGGTTGCTGTAAAGCGGGACATCGTAGCCGCGGTCGGTATAGGTCTGCCAGCTGCGCGGGACGGATATTTTATCAAATTCGCCCTCGCCGACATATTCGGGCGGTTCGCGCAGGACATCTTCAAAGCTTTTGAAGAAGCGGAAATCCCACTCGCCGCAGAGCGGAACAAAATAATCGGACTCACTGCGCTCGCGCGAAGCGGCGGTCTTTTCATCCGCAAAGGGAATGAAATAAGCGCGCGGCTCAAGGCAGTTTACATGGAGCGTTTCAAGAGATTTGTGATAAGCCGGTGTTTTCATCGAATACCTCACAGCAAAAGATTTTATACAACGATAATTTTAATGCTTACAGCCTTCAAAGTCAACAAAAAACAGAACGTTCGATTGACCGCAGGGCAAATTTCGGATATAATTGAAAAAAAGCGAAAGGAGCGCCTATGGATATCTTTGACCTTGCCGTTATCGGCGGCGGACCCGCCGGATACAGCGCGGCGATAACAGCCGCAAAGAGCGGACTGAAAACGGCGCTCATAGAAAAAAACGAGCTCGGCGGAGTATGCCTGAACCGAGGCTGTATACCATCGAAAGCCATGCTCCACAGCGCGAAGATTTTCAGGCAAACACTCGATTCCGAAAAATTCGGAGTTACCTGCAAAGAAGCGGATTTCAATCTCGACACTGCACTCGCGCGCAAAAATGATATTATATGTCAGCTGAAATGCGGCATCGCCGATTCGCTCGAACACGCGGGAGCGAAAGTCATAAATGCAGAAGCTCATATAAAAGGCAAGGCAGCCGGGCTGTTCATAACCGCCGCAGGTGAAGATGATATATATTCAAAAAATCTGCTCATCTGCACTGGTTCAAAGCCAAAGCAGCTTGAAATTCCCGGCGCGGATATGACAGATGTGAGCGATGTATATAATCTTGACGCTATACCGAGAAGCGCCGCGATTATAGGCGGCGGGGCATCGGGGCTCGAAGCGGCGGAATATCTGAACGCGCTCGGATGCAGAGTGTCTGTAATTGAACAGGCAGAGAGAATCGCCCCGACTATGGGCAAAGACATAAGCGCGTTTTTGCGGCGCAATCTCAAAAAGAGCGGAATAAATATTCTCACTTCGTGCAGAGCCGTTTCGGCGAACGGCAGAAATATAAAATACACCGACGCGCACGGAAAAGAAAAGACAGCCGAAGCAGATGTTATAATAAACGCATCCGGCAGAGCGGCGTGTTATGACGGGCTCGGAATCGAAAACATCGGGCTTGAAAATCTCAATACAGACAACCATATGCAAACTGCCGTTCCCGGCGTTTATGCCGCCGGAGACGCGAACCAAAAAGCCATGTCAGCTCACGCAGCATACCGCGAATCGGCAGCGGCGATAAACAATATTCTCGGCAAGACTGACGAGATAGACTATCTCGCGATTCCGCAGGTCGTGTTCACTTTTTCCGAGGCGGCATCAATCGGCGAGACGCTCGAAAGTGCGCTCGCAAAAGGCATTGACGCCGTTTGCGGCGAAGCGCCGCTGCGCTCGAGCGGAAGATTTTTCGCCGAGGGCGGGCAGGACGGATTCTGCAAGATAATATCAGAAAATACAAGCGGCAGGCTGCTCGGAGTTCACATTGCGGGCGGCAATGCGTCGGAGCTGATATACGGCGCGGCGGCGATGCTCGCGAACAAAATGACTGTTGAAGAAATTAAAAATACGGCGTTCCCCCACCCTACGGTGAGCGAGGCGATAAGAGAAGCCGTTTTCAGATAAGGAGCACTGAGATGTACGACAAGCAATTCAGATTCAACGAGGACGGAGAGTTCAAAATCCTGCTCTTCGGCGACCCGCACGAGAACGACGATGTCAGCTCGGAAAAAGGCAAGGCAAAGCGCGCGGACACGCTGAAATTCCACGAGACCGCGCTCGACGCGCTCAAGCCCGATCTTGCGGTTTACATGGGCGACATATGCGCGGCGTCGCGCGACGACATCGGCATGGAGTCGTTCAAAAGGCAGTTCGAGCGTCTCATTGCACCCGTTGTTGAGCGCAAGATTCCGTTCGCGACAATAATGGGCAACCACGACCACGACTCCGGGCTCGAAGAGGAGCAGACGGAGATTTTCGTGAACACCGAATACTGCGTGACCCGCCGATGCGACGAGGATATCACGGGATATTCGAACTATTACATACCAATTTTAGGCAAGAGCGGCAAGCCGGAGTTCAATCTCTGGTTCATGGACTCGAACAATATTTTCTATGACAAAGAGATTTCATATTACGATGTCGTTCACAAGGATCAGATAGACTGGTACGAGCGAAACACGGCAAAGCTGCGCAAGAAAAACAACGGCGTTCCTCTCCCCGCTCTGCTGTTCGAGCACATCCCGGTCGTTGAAGAATATGAGCTTCTCAGAAAGGCGAAGCCCTGGGAGATGTGGAAAGCCGTGCGCGGCTACGGGCATCTCAACAAGAACTGGTATGTTCTCAAAGACGAGGACAACGGATATCTCGCAGAGGGTCCGTGCCCGGCGGATGTCAACAGCGGACAGTTTGAGAGCTGGAAGAAAATGGGCGACATAAAAGGCGCGTTCTTCGGCCACGACCACATGAACAATCTCGCGGGCGAGGTTGACGGAATACTGCTCGCGCAGTGCAAGACCTCGGGATTCCGTGCATACACAGACGGCGGCAGACCGTCCGTCAGGCTGATAACCGTTCACGAGGACGGAAGCTTCGAGACAAGCGTCCATTCGTTCAAGAATTTCGGGCTCAAATGCACCTGCTTGGGACCGATTGAAAGCCGCATAACCGACCGTCAGAGCGTCAACGCTACAATAGCATCGCGTGCGCTTCTCGCCGGAGCGGCAACGGCGGCAGTGATGCTCGGCGCGGGCAAAATCTATCAGATTCTCAAAAACAGGAGGAAATGAAAATGGTGACTCATATAGTATTCTGGGCGCTTAAAGACGAAGCAGAGGGACACAGCAAGAGAGAGAACGCGGAGCACATCAAAGAGATGCTTGAAGCGCTCGTCGGCGTTGTCCCGGGGCTTATCGAAGCGAAAGTCGGGATAAACGAAAACGGCGGCAAATATGACGCGGCGCTCTTCTCGAAGTTTGAAAGTTGGGACGCGCTGCACGCATATGACAGCCACCCGGAGCACCTCAAGGTGCGCGCTTTCGTCAAGACGGTTCGCCTCGAGCGCGAGAGCGTGGATTTTGAAAGCTGATTTTTATTTTTAACATTTAAGAGCCGATGCCCGAAAAGCCCGGCTCTTTTTCTTTTGTGTGAATAAGCTGTTAATTTTGCTTTTTTTTTGAGAATTTTGTTGTCATATATAGCTTTGTATGCTACACTGAAAGTGCAGAGAGAAGCACAACGGCAGTTATATCTAAAGCTCACTTCAGGCTCTTGAAAGCGAGGTTTTATTATGGATATCAACGACAATAAATTAAAGAGATTTTATACCGTATCCGCCGCTATAGGATATATTCTTTGCAGTTTGTACGCGTTCATATACTGTGCGTCCTACGGGCTCGTCCGCCTGCACCTGCCGATTTCGTCGGAGTCGGTATTAAGCGGTGTGTTCGATGACTTTTTCTATTTCAGCGAAGCGACTATCGTAGTTTTGCTTGTCTTCGCTATCGTCTGCGTTGGGTCATATCTCGCGCTCCTGTTCATCGCGTTCGACAAAGGACACCGCCCGCTGCCGTTCAGGCTCTCGATCATAGCGTTTGCCGCGTTCGTCATGAGCTGCGCGGAATACGACAATTATAAAATAGATCTGCGCCTGTTTTGCACCGTGCTTGCGGCAATATTCCTGCTCATAGGCATTTATACTACTGTGCTTTGCGTGCGCAATGTGAAGAGATTAACGAAATAAAAGGAGGGGCTTCGATGAAAAAACTCGGAAAAGTTTTAACCGTGCTGCTGCCTGTCGTCGCTCTGTTTTTGGAGTCGCTGCCGTACGGTGCGGTTCTGATTTTCAAGGATTTCCCTGACAGGACAATACGAACGACTTACTCATATTTCAGCCCGACCCCTTGGGGCTACGCAAACTTTCCGCCCGGGATAACGGCGCTTCTCACCTGCGTTCTGCTGATGGCCGCAATCCTGGCGGCGGCAAAGGACAGCCGCAAAGCTCTGCTTCGGGTTTTCGGCATCTCTCTGGCGGCGGCCGTTATTTCGCCCATGCAGCTGTTATATAATATAAATAATTTCTCCGTCACGGGCTGCCTGATAACAGTCACGCTCGCCGCCGAATGTGTTCTGTCGGGAGTACTCGCAAGGAGAAAGTAAGAAAAATACAGAGCCGGTATCATTGCAATACCGGCTCTGTGTTATTTATCTTTACTTTTTTCGCACTGCGAGCAGCATCCGCTGCAGCCCGAGCAGCCGCAGCATCCGCCGCGCTTTTTCTGCCTGCGGATCGAAACTATCGCGAGCACAACGAGCAGAACTATAACGGCTATTATAACAAAATCAACGGGTTTCATGCTATCAGGCTCCCTATCTGATAAACGCCGAACGCGACAAGCCACGCGACAACGCACTGGAGAATGACTATGCCTATCGTTGCAAGGGTCGAGTTCATCTCACGTTTTATAGTTGCAACTGCGGCGACGCATGGCGTATAGAGCAGAGTGAACGCGAGGAAGCTTGCGGCGGTCAGCGGGGTGAACATAGCGGAGAGAGCGCCGCCGAGGGTCGATACGCTCGTGTTGAGCAGAACGGACATTGTGGAGACAACCGCTTCTTTGGCGGTGAAGCCGGAGATAAGTGCAGTTGCGACGCGCCAATCGGCGAAGCCGAGGGGCTTGAATATCGGCGCGATAAATCTGCCTATAGCGGCGAGCATACTGTTCGCGCTGTCCTCAACGGGGTTGATGCGCGTGTCAAAGCTCTGAAGGAACCATATGATAATTGTCGCGACAAATATGACAGTGAACGCGCGCTGGAGGAAATCTTTCGCCTTCTCCCACAGCAGAAGCGCGACGCTCTTGGGCGACGGAATACGGTAGTTCGGCAGCTCCATGACAAACGGTACTGGATTGCCGCGGAACGCAGTATTCTTGAGTATCAGCGCGAGCAGGACGCTGAGCACGATGCCCGAGAAATACAGGCATATCATAACGAGCGCGCCGTGTCCCGGGAAAAACGCCGCCGCAAAGACCGAATATATCGGGATTTTTGCCGAACAGCTCATATACGGGGTCAGCATTATCGTCATCTTGCGGTCGCGGTCGGACGAGACTGTGCGGGTCGCCATTATCGCCGGGACGGAGCAGCCGAAGCCGATAAGCATGGGAACGAAGCTGCGCCCGGAGAGACCGATTTTTCTCAGCGGTCTGTCCATAACAAAGGCGATTCGCGCCATATATCCCGTATCTTCGAGAATAGACAGGAAGAAGAACAATGTCACTATTATCGGCAGGAACGAGAGGACGCTGCCGACGCCAGCGAAGATTCCGTCGATGATAAGGCTATGTATAACGGGGTTGATTCCATAGGCAGTCAGCCCCGAATCGACGAGTCCGGTGAGTTTATCTATTCCGAGGCTCAGCCAGTCGGAGAGCGCGGAGCCGATAACATTGAAGGTCAGCCAGAACACGAGGCACATCACGCCGACGAACACCGGAATGGCGGTGTATTTGCCGGTCAGGACACGGTCGAGCTTCATGCTGCGGCGGTGCTCCTTGCTCTCGTGGCATTTGACGACCGAGCTCTCGACTACTTTTTCTATGAATTCGTAGCGCATTTCGGCGAGCGCGGCGTTTCTGTCAAGCCCGGTATCGTTCTCCATCTCGACTATGCAGTGGTCGAGCAGATCGCGCTCGTTGCTGTCGAGTTCGAGCTTGTCCGCCATATCGTCGCCGCCCTCAATGAGCTTTGTCGCGCAGAAGCGGCACGGCAGGTCAAGACGCGAGGAATGATCCTCGATAAGATGCACGATAGCGTGGATGCAGCGGTGGACGGGCGAACCGTCGGAGCAGAAGTCCCAGACCTTCGGCAGAGTTTTGCTCTTTGCGACCTGCAAAGCCTGATCAACAAGCTCGGACACGCCCTCGCCCTTTGCCGCACTTATCGGCACGACGGGAATACCGAGCGCGTCGCTCATCTTCTTGACATCTATTGTGCCGCCGTTCGAGCGCACCTCGTCCATCATATTGAGCGCGAGCACCATCGGCACGCGCAGCTCGAGCAATTGCAGAGTGAGATATAAATTTCGCTCTATATTTGTGGCATCGACTATGTTGATGATGCCGTCGGGCTTCTGATTGAGAATGAAGTCGCGCGAAACTATTTCCTCCTGCGTATACGGACGCAGAGAGTATATGCCGGGCAGGTCGACGACGGAGCTGTCTTTTGCGCCTTTTATCGCGCCCATCTTCTGATCGACCGTGACCCCGGGGAAGTTGCCGACATGCTGATTCGAGCCTGTCAGTGCGTTGAAGAGCGTTGTTTTTCCGCAGTTCTGATTACCGACGAGAGCGAATATCATTTTTTATCCTCCCCGGTTCTGACTTCTATCTTTTTCGCGTCGTCAACGCGGAGCGTCAGCTCATAGCCGCGCACCATTATCTCTATCGGATCGCCCATCGGCGCGACCTTTTGAAGCGTCACACGGGTTCGCGGGATGAGTCCCATATCGAGCAATCTGCATCTGAGAGCGCCCTCGCCGCCGACGGCGGTTATGACGGCACTCTCTCCTACTTTCAGTTCATTTAGCGTCATATTATCCTCCCGGAAAAGTTAGCCTTACTTAACTTAAATTTTACACTCCGATCGGACACTTGTCAAGAAACGGCGGTATATTTGACGAAAGTCGGCGAGAAAAATAAAAATCTCCCGAAACGGCGAGGCTCCGGGAGAATATGTATCTGTTATCACAGCGCAATATCGGCGAATATCGGATAGTAATCCGACATCTCTGCGAGGCAGTCATATGAAAGCATGGAGAATGTATCGGCGCGCGCACCGCTCGAAAACGGAAAAAGCATTTTATATTTCTTCGGCAGATTGTTTCTCAGCAGGCAGTACCAGCTGTCGCTCATCTCCTGAATGCCGACGACATCGGGGCTGTAGAGTTCGAGCATTTTTGTATACTGCTTGGCTCGGGGCTTCGCGGGAGTGCCGCCCCAGCTCTTATAATGCACGAGCAGGTTTGACGACATTATGCGCACATCGGCGAAATTTTCAAACGCCTGCGCCGAGAGCTCTTCCTCAAAGCCCGCGGGCAGCTGAACGCCGCTGTTGTTGCCCCTTATAAAAAATATTGCCGTAGGTACGGCAGCTAAAGTCACCGCGGCGCAAAGTATAATAGCTGCAACTGCCTTTTTAGACGCTTTTCTTTTCATCGCTGTCCCCTCTTCCAAATCGACGGATATCATTATAGAAGTCATTATATCACACGGCGCGTAAAAATGACATATCCCGACAGGAAATACCCGCCGGGATAGCTTTTTGTTTTTTTAGAACGAACCGCTGCTGCCGCCATGGCTGCTGCCTGAAGATGAACTATGCGTGCTCGAACCGCCGCCCGAGCTTCCGAAATCGTTGTCGTTCGACTTCGGGATAGCCGTACGCGTGACATGGGAACGGATAAACTGATCGTTGCTCACGGTTATATTCATACTGCCGGGGACGACATAGCTGTTCGCCTCCGCCTTGAAGCGGACTGTTTTGAGTTCATTTTTATAGTGCATGCCGACCAAGAGCGCAACGACAAGCGCGATAACAATCGAGAGCGGAATCCAGAAGAGCGGAAGTGGTTCTTTCGACCGAGAGTCCTGCGGTGTTCCGTCGGCATCGTAGCCGTCGGGCATATTGTTCACATCGTAGGGCTCGCCGTTTTCCGCCTGATCGATGCAGTCGTCGCAGAGGGAAATGAAGCTGTCAAATGCGTCATAATATGTTCCGGCAGAGAGCTTCGGCTGAACAGTACTCATAATATAGTTCTGACCCGCGTCGGTGAATATGTTTATGGCGCTTCCCGTTGTGGTTATATGCCACTTGCGGTCGCCCATGCTTATAAGGAACATGATGCCGTCGTGATTATCTCCGCGGCCGTAGCCGTAATAGTCATAAAAATCGTCAGTATAGGCTTCAATATCTCTATTGTCGAGATTTTCTATCGTGACTATCGCGACATCCATATCCCACTTTGTACTTATGCTCTCGAGCTTTGTGAGAAGCCGCTGTTCATCATAATCGCTGAGGATATCCGCGTCGTCGAGGAGCAGCGGATAGGCTCTTTCGTTCGCAGCTGTGCCGTAATAGGGCGGCGCGGGCACAGCGAAAGCCGGGAGAGCGGAAACAAGCACGAGCACACAGGCAAAGACAAACGCCGTTATTCTCTTTTTCATAAGCCGCTCCCCTCCTTATAAGATGCCCAGCAAATGGACAAGCCACGCGATGCCATAGATGCCCACGCTGCCTGCCGCCGTGATAATGGCGACGAGTCTTCTGTATGCAGCTTTGTCGAGCGGCAGATCGCCGACAAATTTGCCTGTCTGCCCGTTCATCGCGAAAGTATACTGCTTGCCCTGATAAGTGGTGTTGAGCAGCCACACGGGGTAAAGCGCATATTTTGCGGAACTGTGGCTGAGGCTGACGGAGCTCTCGCCCTGACTTACGGTATCATAGCCGGTGACGGTATCCCTGAACAGCTCTTCGATGCTGCTCTTGACGCGCTCGTTGACTCTGCCGATACTCTGCTCGGCGGTCACATCATATTTATCGGCGAAATATCCGGCAAGATACGCCGTCTGGAAATCAACCGCCTCGGAAAGATTATACGGCTCGATTGACTCCATGAGATCGTCCGCCATCTTCTGCGAGCCGTCAACCGGAATAGCCGCAAAATCGGTATATCCGCTTCTGTAGGCTTTATAATATTTCGTCTCGGTATAGTTATAGTCGCTGTCGCTCCATGTTCTGACTGTCTCGGCGTCATATGTGACCGATGCGTCGGCATGGGCATCGAAGAGCCAGAACGGGACATATATGCCCTTTATCTCGTCGATATGATTCTCGTCTTTAAATGTCTTCGGGAGCAGACGCTTGCCGCTGATATGCTTTTTAAACGCCGCCTTTGCGTCATTCTTGTCGAGTTTGAAGGGAATGACAAGATCGGGTTTAAGCATACCGGAGAACTGCTCCATCATAACCACAGGATTGCCGCAGAACGGGCAGGCTGTCGCGGCGGTTGTAGCATCGCCGACTATCTCGCCGCCGCAGGATTGGCAGACATAGGAGCGCAGCCCGCTCTCCTCATTCTCTGTCCACTCGTTCCTGACTTGAGTCTGCTGTTCATCGTCGGAAGCTGACTCTTTGTCAAGCCCGGCGTCGATGCTCTTGAGCTCCTCCATGGTATACTCGGAATCGCAATAGGGGCACTTAACTTTTTGCAATTTGCTGTCGAACTCAAGCGTGCCGCCGCATGCGGGGCACTTGTATTCCTGCAAAACAGCCACTGCATCATCTCCTATATGAATCTGGCGGGGTATCTGTATTATTTGATATCGTTATCGTCAAAGATATCGCCGCACTCAGGGCAGAACTTCGGCGGGTGCGCCGGATCCTCGGGCTCCCAGCCGCACTTGTCGCAGCGATAGAGCGGAGCGCCCGCGGGCTTCTTTGCGCCGCAGTTCGAGCAGAATTTGCCCTTGTTGACAGCGCCGCAGGAGCAAACCCAACCCTCTGCATCGGCGGGCTTGGGTGCGCCGCACTCGGAGCAGAACTTGCCGGTGTTTATAGCGCCGCAGGAGCATTTCCAGCCGTCCGCCGCGGGTTTAGCCGCCTGCTGCGCTGCCGCCTGCTGAGCCTGCTGCTGTTGACCCATGGCAAAGAGATCCTGGGCGTTCATTCCGTTGCCTGCGTTCATAGCCATGCCCATGCCCATAAAGCCGGTCATTGCGCCCGCCTGGTTGTCTGCCGCGGTCTTCATGGCGTCCGCCTGAGCGCCGACGAGGGTCGCCGCCGCCATGGTGGGATCGCGCATAATTGCGGAACGCTGAGCCTGCTTGATGAGCTCCGCATCCTCTTCGGGGAGGGTGACGGAGCCGAGGGCTATTGTGACGACCTTGAGTCCGCGAAGCTCGCCCCACTTTGCGGAGAGGGCGACATTCATCGCATCTTCAAGCTCGGTGTTGTGAGCGACTATCTGATTGGGACGAAGCTCGAGCTCGGAGAGACGGGCAAACGCGGGCTGAAGCGCGCTGATGAACTCTGTCTTGAGCTGGCTGTCTATCTCGTCGCGGGTATAATCCTGCTCGACGTTGCCGCAGACATTGGCATAGAAGAGCATAGGATCGTCAATTTTATAGGAATAGAGACCCGAGCAGCGGACGGCGACATCGATATCAAGACCTATCTTTGAATCGACAACGCGGAAAGGAATGGGGTTCGGAGTGCCGAACTTGTTATCCATTATCTCCTTTGTATTGAAATAATAGACGCGCTGATCCTTTGCGGTATCGCCGCCGAAGGTGAAACGCTTGCCGATGGTCTGGAAAGTCTTAGCGATGCTGTCGCCGAGAGAGCCGGAGAAAATCGAAGGCTCAGTCGAACTGTCATATGTATACTCGCCCGGCACCGCGCAGAGCTCAACTACCTTGCCCTGCTCGACTATCATCATGCACTGTCCGTCCGCAATAGCGATTCCCGAACCGCTGGTGATGATATTATCGCTCGCCTTTGTGTTCGACGATCTGCTGCCGATGCGCTTGTGTCCCTTTGTGACAAGCAGCTCTTTCGACATGGCCTCGCAATAGAAAAATTCTTTCCACTGATCGGCAAGAACGCCGCCGACCGCACCGGTACCGGCTTTAATAAGTCCCATAGATAAAACTCCTTTGCATATTTATTACTTTATGGGGTAACTCCCCTTTTTAACGGTTTACATTTTCATTATACTATACGCCGCCGTTTATTTCAACAAAAAGTGCTGTTCCCGGCGAGTGTCGCAAAAATAGGACAATATGCAAATAAGAGCGCGTAATCTATCGGCCGATACAGAATTTTCTCTTGATTTTCCGCTCGGAATCGTGTATAATACATCCGTTCCGAATACCCGCCGGTGTGATGGAATTGGCAGACGTGCCGGACTCAAAATCTACTTCGCCGTTTCATACCACCGTTCCGTAAACCCTTGATTTTACAAGGTTTTTTGAAAACTGAATATGTAACTTGCTTTTAATGTCCCTCCACGATGTCCCTCCGATTTCTCGGACAGGACATCGGGAGACGACTTAAAAATATAAATGCCGGTGTGTCGGAATTGGCAGACGAGACAGACTCAAAATCTGTTATCCGCAAGGGTGTGTGGGTTCGAGTCCCACCACCGGCACCAGACCTTAACAGCTCGTAAACCCTTGATTTATCGGGGTTTGCGGGCTTTTCTTTATGCTCTGCTCCGGTTATGTAACGCCCCTCCAACAACAGAAAATTCGCCGTTTTGCAGCTCATTTTCAGGAGGGACATTGGAGGGACATTGCGATTATTTGGAGGGATATACACCCAAAATCGCATTGGCAGACGCAACCTTTGAGGCGAAATTCAAGTGCGTATAAATGTTTGAAGTGGTCGAAATGTCGCTGTGTCCTAACCACTCCTGAATTTCTTTCAAGCTGACACCGTTTGCATACAACAGACTTGCGCAGCTATGCCTGAGATCGTGAAAGCGAATTTTCCGCATACCATTCTTTTCAAGCACCAGCGGGAAATGCTGGGTGATATAGCCGGGTTTTACAAGCTCTCCGATCTCGTTGACATAGATATAATCGGTGTATTGCCGACAATACGACCTGCCGCACAGCTTTCGGTTTAGCTCCTGCTCCGCTTTCAGGCGGTACAACAGTTCCTCAAATGGCGGTACAAGTGGCAGGCTGCGATAGCTGGCCTTTGTCTTTGTACGATCCTTTTGGATAATTTTGCTCTTGCCGTCGATAGTCGCCTACGTTACTGTGTGCCGTATGGTGATCGTTTTCTTCTTGAAGTCAATCGCATCCCATTTCAAGCCTACGGCCTCGCTGCGGCGCAGTCCGTAAAACGCGCCGAGAATCACGCCAAGCTCTATGGGGTCGCCCTTTACCACCTCAAAAAGACGGTTTAGCTCATCTTCCTCATACGCGCTGCCGACAAACTTTTCTTTTTTCGGCCGTTCAATGCGATCAGCCGGATTCGTGTCAATCAAACCGAGTTTGAAAGCGTGCTGCAACGCCTTTCGGATATTTGCGTGGCGGTGTATGACCGTGTTTGCGGAAACGCCCCGCACCGTCAGTTCATAGGTGTAATAGTCCTGAATGTGCTTTGGCTTTATCTCCCGTAAGAGCAGACCGGGGTGGTGTTCCTCAAAGTATGGGATAATTTTGCTCTTGATTCCCATAGAATACGCACCGTAGGTCGTTTCCTCCACATTCTTTTTTATCATTTCCAACCAGTCGAGCAGAAATGTTGTAAAGAGAATGGAATCGGTGGAAACCTTGCCTGTACTGCGTTCTAACGCTCTTGCCTCCAACTCTGCTTCTTTGGCTGAACGGGCTTCTATAAGCATTTTTTCGGCACGCTTCTTATTTCCCTTGACAGGGAGCCCCGTGGATTTTGACGGCGTGTGCCGTTTACCGTATTCATCCACATAGTTGAGCACGATATGATAGTACCCGTTTTTCTCTCGCAGATGTCCTGCTACCATAATAAAACCTCCTTTGAGTGGTGCAGCGTAGATTCATCTGCCATTGACACTATCATTATAGCAATCCGAATCTCATAGGCCAAATGTGCAAATGAGGTTTCACGCATTAGATTTTTCTATCAATTCCAAATACTCTAAAATGTTGAGCTTTGGGATTCGATAACGGCGGCCGACAACAAAACTTTTAATCGTGCCTGCTTTCAAAAGGCGATATGCTGTCTTGGTACTTATGCCGCCGAGCATTTCACACATCTGCTCAACTGTAACGACATCAGGATAATCGCAAAAAAGGAGTTTATAGGCGTCCTGTGACTTCATAAGCGCCTCCTATCTGCCTTTTGGAATGACCTCATAATTGAAGCCATCTCTGCGGTTGCAGTTGGCACAAGCGCCGTGTTTCTCCTGCGGGGATTCAACCTTGCGTAAATCAAAAACACCCATACCGCAGAATTTATCGGCACAGGTGTTGCAAAGGCAAAGTATGAGTTTTTTCGGAATACTATCTATCAGATCAATGCTGATAGCAAGGGCGTGATTCATTTCTGTAATCTGTCCAGCCGATAGTCTGCCGACAAAATTATTCAATCGGCGTTTGTCAATGGTTCGCAGTTGTTCCAGAAGAACGATAGAGGGCTGTTCAAGGCCACATTCCGTCCCGATGTAATAGTGAGTGGGTAATTTGCTTTTCGTGGCTGTACGGCTTGATATGGCGGCCACAATGACCGTAGGGCTGTGACGATTACCGACATTGTTCTGAATGATAACGACCGGGCGATAGCCCTCTTGTTCCGAGCCGACACCTTTGCCGAGATCAGCATAGAAAATATCGCCCCGTAAATATGTTTTGTTCATGATTTTGACCTCCCAAATAAATTTAGACGGGTATATCCCGCCTATGTAAGAGGTCAAGCAGCAGAACAGGAATAAGTCGGAAAGGTATAAATAAATCCCTGCTTTATAGAACCGTTCCGCCGCTTGACCGTTTATTTTCAAATAATCCTATTTGTCCTCGACACCCCGGATCGTTATGGGAAGTCATCAAACGGCTGGCGGCTCACCAGCTCCACGGGAATCTCACCCCCGGTAGGTTCTCTATCGGCTGCTCTCATTGCCTGCGACGGCTCACACACGAAAAATGCTGCTCGCTCGGACTGTGACTGAACAGGAGTATCATTAGCCCTATTGCTTATCATCGCCATACCGGGAGCCTCCCGATACTTATAGCCGGCTGTTTATCGCTCCTTGCCAGAAATCAGAAAGCCAAAGACCGTATAATCAAAATAGGTGTAATCTCGTTGCTTCTGTTTTCCGCAAATCGTGGCGCAGTCGCTAATGTGGCTTATGCTCATCACAATAGCAATAGGAATGTGTTTGATGAATGGGTATTCAGTTGTAAAAGAGCAAACCCATTCACCGCACAAAACGGAAAACAGGCAGAGAGTTTTCGTACCTCTCCACCTGTTTCCTCACTTAAAGCCTAAAACACAGGGACTATTTCAAAATTTTTTTCAAATTATTCAGAGCGGCATAAATCGAATCCTGCACCGTCTGATATTTGCATCCCTCCATTTCTGCAATTTGGGAGTATGTAAGTCCATTGAAATAATACAGTATGAGCCTGCGCCGTTGTGTTTCGGGCAGTTTGTTTATAGCGTTGTGCAACGCCTCATACCGCATATTGCGAAGAACCGCATCCTCAACCGATTCCGGGAGAACAAACGCCCGGTCATATAAAGTAGCCTCGGTAAGTTCTGAATGCTCGTAATGCCGATCCATTTCATTAAGAAATGAAAGATCGTCCAGTTCAAAGCAATCCAGAAGTTCAAATAATTCTTTGTTTATCAGCAATTCCCGTAACACACCTTGTCCGTCCCGAAAGGAAAGATAATGCTTGTCCTGTCGTTTGGAAAGTGTATAGGGATTGTCTTTGTCTTTTCTGCGTTTTGGACGCTTCTCGTCCATAGTCGTTTCCTCCGATCAATCTGAAATTTGAGAAATTCAGATTGATCGGGGCGGTGAACGACAGCGTGGTAACGGTGCTTTGCTATATACAAAAACGCACCTGCATAACGGCAAAAATCGCCGTAACACAAGTGCGTTGTATTCTGTGTCAGATAAAAGGTGGTCTGTGGGTTCAGGGCGCGAGCCACAATATCCCGATGAAGAATTTAGACTTTTTTTGACCGTGTACCATCGGGGTGTAGGCGGTCTAAATCATACAATCATATTCGCTGCTTATAATCAGCAGCGAAGCGTTGGCGGCAGTCCAGCGCATAAAAAATCCCTCCAAACCAAAACGCTGAATTGGAGGGATAGGCACAGCAAAACACCCCGGCAAAACCTCGTTTTTTTATTTGTCGGGGCTGTTATTCTATTCAGTTCAATAATTTACGAACTGCCCGTTCATTTATAATTGAATTACCATGCCATTATCAACATGACATAATTAGGTACAATTATATGTGGAGGTGAACCGACAGTGCATAAAGAACCTGAAACGCTTGGAGAAATCCTTAAAACTGCTCGTATGCGTGCCGATATTACAATGGAAACGCTGGCGGAAAGAGTTGATATTACCGAGCGATACTTATATCGGATTGAGAACGAGGGAAAGAAACCCAGTTTTGATGTCCTCTATAAACTCATCCGGGAACTTACAATACCAGCGGATTCGATTTTCTATCCCGAAAAGCCGTCCAAAGATTCCGAAATAGAAAATCTTGTCCGTATGCTTTACGGCTGTAATGAGCGTTCAATGGAAATTATCAAAGCAACCGTAAAAGCCACATTGGAAAGTCAACCAAAAGAACAATCATAAAGCTGCTTTTCAAAAAACAGAGCCGATGATCTGCGAGGTATCTCACAGGTCATCGGCTCTGCGTCTATGCGTCCGGCTCTTTGATGACAACTATATTCAAATTTTCAACTTCAATTAAACTTTCCTGCTTACATTTCGGACAGTAGAGAGGAAAATTCTTTAATACTGTGTCCTCTCTGGTTTTGTCACGAGTTTTGCTGCCGCAAGTTGGGCGTAAAATCCAATGCTCATTTTTCATTGCATCACCGCCTTTTCATACAATCATTTTTACATCATCACACAAAATCATTTCTAACATCTGCAATAATATCTCCTTTTTTAATTTTCCACAATCCGTATATCGAAGTAATAAACATAATCAGGAGCATTGCAAGTGAAGCTATCAAATATGCTCCGATAGGATATACAAACCGGATTACTGCGCCAACCACAATATTTTTGTAGAGCAGATAGCATAGCGGCAGGGACGCTATACCGCCGATTAAAACCGAAAACAAACCAATCCATAGGTTTTCTATACAGAGCATGGCAAATAACTCTTTTACTGTCATTCCCACCGAACGCAATACCGCAAATTCACGCTTTCGCATATTCAGGCTCGTTGTCATGACATTGAAAACATTCGCGCACGATATTACGGTCAAGAGAATTAAAAAAGAAGTGGAAAACAGTCTTATCATTGCTGCAAGGTTTCTTTGGGACTCATAGCTTTCGGCAGAGTTGAATATGGAAACATCTTCGTCAAGCCCGGCGCTCGTTAAATAATCGGTTGTGTTTTTTTGAATAGCTGCATAGTTCGGGGATTGTATCATAATTTCCTTATTCGTGATTTCCGCATGAAACTCGGATACACGGCTTTCGGGAATTAAAATACTGACTCCTCCGCTGTTTGCTCTAAATTCAAACGGAAAGTCATAGTTGCCAACCGTAAAATTAACGCTGAAAAAAGTATCGTAATAATTCTCATAATCAAAGCGGTCATTTGGATTTGCGTTTATATCTTGGTTGAGCCGTTCACTCGCCGCTTCGCTCATATAACGGACATCGGCGTGATAGCTTCCGTCTTTCAAGATAGGAAAACTCGTGCTTTTACTATCCTCGTCGATTTCATCATAAAAGGCACTCGCATAAACGGAATTATCATTTTTAAGTCCATTTTGCGAAAGGAACTCGGCATAGCGTTCATTTGAAATAATGAATATATAAAACGGAGCTTTATATAATTCGGAGCTTTCTTTAAGAGTAGCCCAATCCGAGTCTCGGTAGTTGTCAGTGAGCCATTCCGAATTAAGTAAAACACTATGAAAATGCGAGGGACTTTCTGCAAACCAACCGACTTCATCAATGCCGTCCTGCGATTTTACAAAGCTGTATAACCCGTCAAATTTTTTCGTGCCAAGCTCCATAGAATAGTTCATACGCAAATCGTAGCCTATGTTCTTCCGTTCTGCTTCTACAAATGAGAGCATATACAGGCTGAACGCATTTGCAGACACAAAGAGAAAGATACTGATTGCCAGCGAAAAAGTGATTGCACGAAACGCTTTCTTTTCTCGTTTTATAGTACGCTTTGCAAGCAAATTTTCAGCAGAAGAAGTAAAGTTACTGCACTTTACTTTCATCACGCCTTTTTCACCTTTCAGATTGCCTATTATCGAAATTTTAGAAGCAGCGCGAGCAGGAACACCGGCGGATAGTAACACCAACAGATAACCGAAAATTGCTGTTATCATAAGCAGCCATCCGTTTATATGCAGCCGCATACCAATGTTCACATAGAGGACTTTCCCCATATATGCTCCGAAAATATCAAGCAACGCCCAAGAAGTCAAAAGACCGAGGACTATACCGATCGGTATCGCAACCGTCCCAAGTAAAAGAGCTTCGGAATATACAATCGTGCGAATATCTTTTTGGGTTGCACCAATCGAGGATAAAAGTCCGAGTTCTTTCGTCCTTTCGGAAACGGATATAGCAAAGGCATTGTATATCAAAGAAATTGCACCCACAGCGATGATAAGAAGCAAAGCGGCGGCAATCCCCATTATTAGGCTCTTAATACTCTCGCTTTGTGAAATCCCGAGATAGGAAAGCAATTCCGTGTGATACGAATATTCTGTTGTTTCACTTAAATATCGGCTTGCAAATTCGTACACCTCGTCTGGATTTTTAAGTGTAATGCGGAATACATCATTTTCGTCAATGGAGATCATTTGGGTGGATAAAACGCCCTCTGCCGCTTCAAGGTCTGCTATTTGTTCTGCGGTGGTGTTATACACGGCAATATGCCAATTTCCGTCCTTTTCGATAATGGAATCTATCGCAGAATCGAGCATAGAATTTAACAGCGTAAAAATCGTACACACCATGAGGACGGACAATACAATTCCCATAAGTGTTATCAGCGTTCGCCCTTTATTTTTCCGCAAGCTCCTTGTTGCAAGTTTAATACAAACACCCATAGTTATCCCTCCGAGAGCTTACCGTCCTTGATGATAAGCATACGGTCTGCCAACTTTGCAAGCTCCAAATTGTGCGTAATCATAATGAGCGTTTGACCGTATTGTTTATTTGCACTCCCCAGAAGCTCCATTACCTCTGCTGCACTTTTGCTGTCAAGATTTCCTGTCGGTTCGTCGGCAAGCATAAGCGCAGGATTTGTAAATAAAACTCTGCCTATGGCACAGCGTTGTTGCTGACCGCCTGAAAGCTGGCTCGGCAGATGACTTCTTCGCTCTTTCATTCCAAGCGTATCCAGCAATCGGTCAAGCGTTTCTTTGTCGGTTTTCTTTTTATCAAGGCGGCAAGGGAGCGTTATGTTTTCCTCAACCGTCAAAGTGGGAACGAGATTATAAAACTGATAGATTAAGCCCGCCTTTCGTCTGCGATAATAGGCAAGCTCCTTTTCGCTCTTGGCATATATATCCTCACCATCTACATACACCTTGCCGGAGGTGGGGCGGTCAATACCGGCAAGGATATGTAACAAGGTCGATTTTCCCGATCCCGACGGACCGATGATAGAAACAAATTCGCCTTTTTCTACGGTAAAAGATACATTGTCAAGTGCTTTAACCTCTGCCTCTCCCGCTTGATATGTTTTGCATAGATTACAAACATTCAGTATCGGCATATCTATCATTCCTTTGTAAGAGCTGCCTGTATTTTGCTTTCTGCTTCGTCAAGAGTGGCAAAGGCGTTTGTTTCACCGTCAAACATATCAGCATTGAAACGGATAGTTCCGTCGGACACGATAATAGCAAATTGATCTTCTCCGAACATGAAATAGTCGCAAATGTCGTCATAATAAAAAGTTTTACCATTCATTTCAGAACAGCTATCCTCTGTAACCTTGTTCAAAAGAAAAATACCTTCTATTCCGCTCTTGAAATGAGAAATTACCGTAGACGAATCATTTGCGGAAGCGTTATCCACACAACTCGGCAGCAAAACTGTTACCGTACTGTCTGGCTCTGCTTCTCCCGAAATAACCTTTGTGATTTTTATGGCAGCAAGTGCTTTTTGAGCGGTTTCACCTTTGCCGTAATCAATCTCAATATTGCGTACCGTTTCTATTGTGCCGCGGACAATCGTATTGCTGTAACTGTTAAAGATTTCGTCTGAGGTCAAAGGGGTGGGTGAAATCGTTGTTTTTTCAAATTCGTCAATGTAGGTAATTGCGATACCTTTGGAACGCTCCAATTCAAAATCACCTTTTGAAGAACACCCTGTAAAAATAAGGGTAGCTGCGATCAGCAGGAACGAGAGAGTAAAAATGGTCTTTTTCATGGCGTTAATCCTTTCGCAATGTATTTTTGGTTTTTGTGCCTCAATTATATGAACACAAAAAGTAGAAAACCGGATGCAAAAAAGCAGGTATTTTCTTTTGGAAAATACCTACTTGGGGGCTACTCTAATGGTCACTTGGTTTCTATTTTTTCAAAATAGTAAAATCGTCCGTTGTTTTGTAAAATGAGAACATCATCACTATATGGATATATCTTCGCTCCGATAATACTCTCTTTGTCAATCACACTATCTAAATGTATGATGTCTGAATCGGTCAAGCTGCCTGTAAATAAATCCGGATTTTGTTTCAAGTCCGAAATATCCTCAACGCCATACTTGTCAATGACATAGCGATTTGAATAATAGCCGTATTGTTCATTTTCGTATGAAATCGTAATGGAATAATTTGTATCATATGCTATTTGGACGGGTTCTTTATTGAGTATCCATACAGCGGTAATGCTCAAACCAATAATCAGTACAAAGGAAGCAGCTAACACACTTATCTTCTTAAAAGACCATGCGGCGGTCGTTTTGCGTTTGTCTTGCTTTGCACCGAGCGTTGCATAGACCTTTTCGTCAAGCGAGGACAAGTCGTGTCTTTCTTCTGTTTCGGACAACATATTGTCTGCTTTGGTTTCTATATACTGCTGTATCGCTTCTTTGATTTTTTTATCGTTCATATCCATCCTCCTTCAATCGAGTTTTCAATAGTTTTTTCCCGCGCGTAAGCTGTGATTTTACGGTGCCGTGTTTTCTGTTAAGAAAATCCGCAATCTGTGATGTGGATAATTCGTAATACAAATGGAGGATTAGCACATCCCGATATTCGGCAGGCATACTTTTTATATTCTGATAGATGATTTTACAGCTTTCGTCTATAATAACACTTTCAGCAATGCTTTCATCACTTGCAAATTCATACTCAATGTCTGACAAGGAGACCGTTTGAATATGTCTGTCCCGTATCATATTAAACGACATATGTTTTACCGCCATTGTCACATAATATATACAATCTTTGCTGTCAACATCTTTTATCGCATCTAAATTTCGCATAATCGGGGGGATTGTATTATGTACTGCGTCCTCTGCGTCCTGCGGATTTTTTAATATTTTCAATGCGACTGCATACATTGTGTTTTTATGCTTTTCATAAATGGCGGTCATTTTTTCAATTTCTTTACTCATACGACCTCCTAAATTATAAGACACTCTCTCAATAATCTATAACACGAAAAAAAGAATTTCGGATGCATTTTAGATAGTAGATTGAAAATTTATTTTTTCACTGTTTTTAATTCCTCAATAGCGTTCCTTTACTGCCGTATCGTATATTTTAACACATAAAAGTTAAGAAATATAGTCTGCGTTTTGTTTCCTGATAATTATGTACCAACCGCCCCAAAAAAGGCGGTTGATTTTTTAATACGCAGGCACTCCGTAACCGAGGAATTCATAATGCCCTACGGCATAATGATTTTCCCGGCAGGAATCCCCGGAATTGCCCTCTATGGTATAAATAATTCCGTCCTCAACTCGTTCGACAATTCCTACATGGTCGGATAGCCCGTCCTGCGGACCGGACGAACCCTTGTTGTTCCAATCGAAAAAGATAATCATACCCGGCGACGGCGTGGCGCTGTTGTCAATCCATTGACCTCTATCCTTAAACCATTGCACGCCGTTTGTGCAGCCTGCAAATTTCGGGATAATACCACTATCAATATACCCGCACTCATTCGCCGCCCACGAAACAAAACAGGCGCACCATTCCACACGGCTGTCAAAGCCATACCAACTCCAATACGGCTGACCGCCCACATTGCCAATCTGCGAGAGAGCAACGGAAACAATTTGTCCGTCCTCGGTGTAAATGCCATAAAGAACCGCGCTCCACATACTGCGGTTTTCTTCGGCAAGAAGTTCCGCAAGCTGCTTGCGCTGATCTGCATTGAATCCGAATTTATCTGCCATTTCTCCGGCGGTCTTATGAGCCACCGATATATACAGATAAGTCCGTGTGACCGTCGTTTTCGTTTCAACAATATTGCCGTGACCGTCATCCGTTTCGGTGATAATTTCCTCGGTCTTTGTTTCGGTTCGTGAGGATATGGTATTCATCTGCCAGAATATATCTTTTAGAATCGCTTTTTTTGAAGCGTCCATAGTGGCGACATCCTGCGGATTATTCGGATCGGTAGTAGTCTTAACCGCATAAACAGCCAAAACCTCCGGCCAGACGGCACGGGAGCCGGACATTTCCAAAACATCATAGGAGATATTCGTTTTGGTGGTGTCAAGCTGCGTTTGGTAATCGGTGTTGATTTCCTGTACCACGCTTTGCATTGTCATACTGCTTCCCGAATCCTCGCCCGAAAAAAAGATACCGAAACACGAGCCGACAATCAAGGCAATCAGGCATACCACAATGATAATCACAACGGCAACCCAACCGCCGGCGGCGATAGCGGAAATCAAGGCCTTTGTTCCGGCTATAATCGCCTTGACCGCCGCAACCGTGGCTTTGGCTGCCGCCTTTATCGTGGCAACGGTCGCTTTGGCGGTGGCTTTCGCCGCCTGTGCTGCCGTCCTTGCCGCTTTAGCCGAAGCCTGTGCGGTTTTTTGAGCGACTTTCGCTGCCTGTTCACTCGTTTTAATCGCAGTTCGGGCGGTCTGTTCGGCAGTCTTAACCGTTTTCTGTGCGGTCTTAACTGAACCCTTTGCCGTTTTAATTGTAGATTTACCCGTGGATTTTGCCGTCTGCTTGATCGTTTTTTCGCCACGCTCCAGCGTCTTAATGGATTTTTGAGCCTGCCGCTGCCGAAAATGCTCTTTTGCTTTGGAGATATTGTTTTTGGTAGATTGAACCCCACGGCGGCCTTGTTTGTCAAACTGCCGAACAGCCTCACGGGTGACGGTATCAGCACAGCCGGAAATACGGTCTGCGGCATATTCTTCGGCTGAACCCTCTGCAGAATAAACGCCGTGCTCCGCTTTGTCCTTTGTGCGGATATAGGCATCTTTCATCCGCTCTGCGGCAACCGCCGATTTATGAATCGTTTTTACTGTTCCTTTGACAACATTTTTTGTTTTGATGTCCGGCATAGCGTCACCTCCGATCCGAGCCGGGATAATTCTTTCCGTAAAGCAGCGTGAAACGCTTTGCTTCGGATATTGCCGCCTGCGGCCTGCCATTTAGCTTCAAAGACAAACCGGGCGGCAAGCTGACGGACAGAATAATTTTTGATAAAAGTCCTCCAAGTGCTTTCGTCCCATTCTTCAAGTTGCCGCCATAAATCCGGGAAATACCGATATAGCTTCCGCAGTTCTTCTAAACTTTGGAGCGGGCAGCACCAGCAGGAAACACGGCTGAAAATACGATATAAACCGCCCCAATCAAAACCTCTTGCATAGCAATAATCAAGGCAGTCCTTTTCGGACATTCCCCATTCCACAAGAGGATAGCAGGCAGTTTTTATGCGTTGGGTTTCGTCTGCGGCAATACCCACATACTCCATAATTTCATACTGTTCTTTCAGATCACGGAGATAAGCGTCAATGACACGGGTTTTGAGAATACCCGTACACCAGCGGTTGCGGGGGCCTGCCCAACTCATTCCCCGGTATTTTGAAAGAGCAGGATTTTTTCTTTTTGGGGTGTAATCGTAAAAGTAGTATTCAAAATCGTGTTCTGCTTTCAGACGGATAATCGGTCTGCCGATATATGCCTCCAAACGGTTCAGGTGTTCATACATCTGCGGGAATTCAAGCCCGGTATCACAGAAGATAATCAGATCAACCGGGCGCTGTTCTTCCAATAGCCGCAAAAGCATAGCCGTCGAATCCTTGCCGCCAGAAAGCGAAACAACATATTTTTTAGGTTTCATCGCCGTCCACCTCCACGGCGGGAGGAATAACCTGTTTTGCAACAACGACCATTCTGCCGTTTTGACGGCTGTATTCGCAGGTGGAAAGCGTAATCAGCTTATCGCCGTATTCGGCAGAAACGCCCGTATCGTATAAAGCAAGCTCCTTGCATTTTGCGATATAGGCGTCGAAATCCTCCGCGCTGTCCGCATTGACAAAGTGGTAATACTTGAACCCTTGCTCGGAATAGGCGGCGGTCTTGAACGCCGCCACAATTTCATACTCGCCAAAATCCGAAAGCGTATCAAATCGGATTGTTTTGTGCTGCCTGTAAAAATCCTCGCTTGCATATTTGCAGAGGTCAGAGAACATAGCGCCGTTTTTCATGTGATGACCGTATAGAACACAATTATCCGAAATGCCGAGAGCGCAGTTTTCCTGCACATAAGGAACGCCGTAATCGCTGTATTCCTTTTCAAAGTTGTGTTTCAGGTAGTAGTTCGGGTTGTCAATCGTCTGCATAACGGGATAGTCGATGTTTGTCCTCTCTATCGAAATCCAGCCCACAAAATCGCTGTTCTGTTCATACACCACAGCGTACTTTTCAAAAGCGGTTTGTTCAGGCTGCGGAGGTTCAGATTCCTGCGGCTCGTCGGCGGACGGCGTTTCGGCCTCCACAAGCGCGGCGATCTTGTCAAAGGCTTCGGCGCTCTGCTTTTCGTCTGCATACTGCCGCCAGAGCATAACGCCGGAGAAAAGGAAAAGGGCGGAAAAAAATGCCGCCCCGATCATCAGATATTTGCTTTTCATATTCGATTGTCCTCCTGTCAGTTTGATGTGTTCCCGCCGAAAACACCCTCGCCGGGTTTCGTCGTCATAAGCTGATATAATTTTGTATCTCTTGGAAAGCGGTTGATAAAGGGTACAAGCGCCGAGCCGTATTTGATAAGTCCGCAGCCTGCGTCGGCATTGGTAACATAGCTCATCTGCTCGTCGGAGATATTGAGCAGCTTCGAGAGCTTGGCACGGTCGGAATACGCCTGATTGAGCATAACCACAAATTCCGAGTTGGAAAGCATGGTGCTCGCCTGTACGGAATCGAGCAGATATTCCACATTCTGCGTAATGGCCGTGGGATAACCGTTTCTCTTTCTGAACTGCCTCCATGCGGAGTTAAAGAAAATACCGCTTTGCTCGTTCTCAAAGACCACATGAAATTCGTCGATAAAAATATGGGTGCGCTTGCCCTTTTTCCAGTTGAGGGTAACGCGATTCAGAATGGTATCGGTAATAACCAAAAGTCCCGTGGGCTTTAACTGCGCACCCAAGCTGTGAATATCAAAGACAACAATGCGGTTGTCGAGATCGACGGTACTTTCATGTCCGAAAATATCCAGCGAACCCGTGGTGAACAGTTCCAGCGACAGGGCGATTTCCTTTGCTTTTTCTTCGGGCTGTTCCAACAGTTTGTTTCGCAGGTTGCAGAGAGTAGCGGTCGTGCCGTTTGCCTCTGCCTCCTGATACACAAGGGCGGTGCAGCGGTCGATAATGGATTTCTGCTGCGGGCCAACGCCTGTTTTATCAATCTGCTCTACAAGGGACATGATAAACTGCGATTTCTCCACAATGGGATTGTTCTCGCCGTAGCCGTCTACCATATACATTGCGTTCAAGCGATCCTTGCCGCCTGCCGCCATATGAATAACGGTTGCCGTTTCCTCGCCCAAAGCCGCCGCCAGTGCGCCGAACTCGTTTTCAGGGTCGCAGATCAGCACATCGTCCTCGGTGTTGAGAATCAGAAAAGCGATAAGCTCTTTTGCGGAAAAGGATTTGCCCGAACCGGGAACGCCCAGCAGGAAAGCAGACTGATTGAGAAGATTTGCTTTGTTGCACATAATGAGATTGTGAGAGATGGCGTTTTCTCCGAAATAAATACCGCCCTTGTCCTGCACCTCCTGTACCTTGAACGGCATAAACACCGCAAGGCTTTCGGTAGTGAGAGTACGAAACGCATTGATTTTTCTTGTACCGATAGGGAGAACCGTATTCAAGCCGTCGAACTGCTGGAACTTCAAAACGGCAAGCTGGCACATATGCTTTCTTGCAACGGACAGCACCGTTTCGGTGTCGCTGTCAAGCTGTTTCTTATCGTCTGCGGTAATTACCATCGTAATCACCGCAAACATCATGCGCTGATCCCTCGTTGTCAGGTCGTCCAAAAATTCCTTTGTTTCTTTTCTTTGCAATTCCATATCATAAGGCACGACCGCAGAAAAATTATTGTTGGCGTTCTGCCTGCGCTGCCAGTTGGTGATGTTCGTGTCAACGCCGAGCAGACGGTTTTCCACCTCCCGCACCGCCTCGTCGGTGGGAACGGGGACAACATCAATCGACAGCATCATATTGCGGTTAAAGTCGGTGAGCTCCGTTACCATGCTGTCCTTGATATAGCTGGCGTAGTCTTTCAGAAAAAGAACCCGGCAATATTTCTCGCCGAGCTTCAGATAATCGCTATTCTTTTCAATGGAATCGGGGCAGATATAATCTTTGAAATCGTGCCCCTTTTTCATCATATCCTGCGGGTCGAAATGAAACGCCGCTTCCTCTCCCTGACGGTAGAAGTCGTGGAGGACGCGCAGCTTTTCCCCGGCGTCCAGTTCGCTGCATTTTGAGCCGAGGGCGGCAAAGTGGGAGATCAGATCAGCGCCAACACGGGAAAAGTAAGTGCGGGCTTCCTCAATATCTTTTTTGGCAACGGAGATCGTAATATATTTCTCCTGCATAATGCTGTTTGCGCCCGTGACCTTGTCAAGCAGCATTTGATTGTATTCCCTGCGGTACACATCGCGGGAATCGCCCCGCATAGGCATTAAAATAGACTGCTCGAAATTTGCCTTGTTCAGCCTACGGTTATTGATTGTAATTTTCGTAGTCGCCCCGGAATCCAGACTGTTGAGCAGTTCAGAGTAGGCAAGAAACATAGATTCCTTGTCCTCACGGCTCGCCACAAGGTAGTTTATATCGGTGAATTTATAGGTCTTGGAAAAGCGGCTGCCCACCTGAAAGATACCGTCTTTCCAGATACGCTGAATGGGGATAACATCCTGCACCTTGCGTGGGACGGAATATCGCTCCTTGTCCTGTTTCAGCAGGTTTTTTAAGGTCTTAATCATGCTTTACCTCCTGTATCAATTTTGTCTTTGAGCGCTTCATAGTAGAAATTCGAGGATTCAAAACAAATCTCTTTCGGCTCTAAAAACTCCGAGCGAATCCACGCCCAGATGAATTTCTCTGCGGTCATGCCGTGGTAGGTGATAAATCCCATAGCCGCAAAGGGCGCGGCGCCGAGAACACACATCCACGACACCGTTTCCGTCCCGACATACGGCTTTAAGAGAAAATACAGTCCCACGGCGACAACGACCGCCAGCAAAGAAAAAACGAACTGCCGCATAGACAGTCCGAAAAACATGGATTCCGTATAGTTTCGGATTTCACGGTTGATCTTAACTTCCAAAATATCGCCTCCTTATCGTTCCTGTTCGTCTTTGGCTTTGGGCTTCGGCTGCAATTCACGGGGCGTTCTGCCGTCAAGGGGCTTTATAAAATCAATCTGCCCGGCGGCGTAGATGGCGTTACTGTTTAACTGCCTCTGCCACGCCTTATTGGACGGCGACCAGCGGAAACCCCAGCCTTTTAATTTGCTGCGCTGTTCTTCGCTGGGCTTTTCATCAAAAAGTAGCTGCAAGCGGTTTTCCTCCGTGTTGGCAACAGCTTCGCCGCCCTCAAACTGCCAGCCGACAAAGCCGGTTTCCTCCCGGCGTTCCAGACTTTCGATCCGCTTTTTCAGACGGTTAATTTCCGCATTGTTGTTCGACAACTCATAGGGCGCATAGGGGGCGTTAATCCACGAATAATCGCTTTTCACGGCCTCGTCGATTTCCGCCGCTTTTTCGTCGGAAATACCCTCAAAGCCTTTCATCGTACCGTTTTTGCGGTAGTAAGCGTTGACCTTTTTCATATAGCTTTGCTGTTCCTGCCGCTGCTGCAATTTTTCTTTCAGTTTCGTAACAGCTTCGGGATCGTCGCTGGAAATAGCGGAATTGTTTTCAGCGGCCTCGGCTTTGCTACGGTAGTAGTCCGCTTTTTGACCTGCCTCAACGGATTTCTCCATTTTGCCCCAAGCGCGATCACGGTAGTTCTTATCCGATTTGTAGGAATAGTGATCGGGCATAAGCGGCTGTCCCATAGGGATCGCCTCAACCATTTTGCTTGATTCGTGCGCAAGGCGGCTGCTTTCCTGTTCAAACTTTTCCGCTTTCTCGTTGTAGTAGTCGATTCGTCTTTGTTTCTTTTCTTCGTATGAGTTCATAGAATATCGCTCCTTTACATATAAAAATAGCCTCCTGCGAATATCCGCAGAAAGCAATTACAGTCCCATCATTTCACGCACAACACGGTCGGCCATTTTAACCGCGCCCACGAGGACTAACATATTAAATACAAGCTCCCCGATATAGCTCCATACCATAGAAACCGCCGCGGCGTTCGGGTCAACCACGGGCGGGGCAGAAGCGAATAAGGAAAAAACAATGCAAGCCAGTACAATAATCGCGCCTTCCAAGCAGACAGCGGCGTAGGATTTGATAAAGCTCTTTCCCACATTCTGCGAGGGTTCGCCCGCAAAAGCGGAGAGAGGAACCGGCGCAATCGCCGTGTAAAGATACAGCTTGAAAAATCTGCCGTATACGGTCATTATCATAATGAAAGACAGTACCGTAATGAACAGACCGCCGATCAGCGTAACCGCCCACAATGGGATAGATTCAAAAAATCCGCAGTCCTCAACCGCCGTCACGATTTCAGAGGGCAGAACCGTTCGCCCTGCCGTCCCGAATCCCGCGGCGGTCATGATGGTGGAGATAAGCCCCTGCACGATATTGAACAAAGCCATCATCAGTTCCAGACCGTAGGTGACGGCCGCCTTTGCCAATGCAAAGCGGATAAAGACCTTTAATGCGTGCTCCGGCTTTTTCAGTTCTGCAAACGATCCGCAGGTTTTCATCACGCCGACGACAAAGAACAGAACGAGTAGGGCAAGCCCTATCGCTTGTACTACGCCGTGAATGTTGACGATCACATTCCAGATCGTGCCGCCCTTAAATTGCGTGGGTGATTGCGTGATAAGCTGCCATATCTCGGCAAGTTTCTGATTCCAAGTTTCAAGGGCGTTTTCAAGATTTTGTACGACCCAGTTATCCGACAACAAAATCACCTCCCGTCTTTTCACAATAGCCCTCGATTTCAAGGTCGCAGTCAATCTCGTTGCCCCAAGCGTCCCAGCCGTCCGCTTTTTCTCTTGCGAAAAGCTCTACGCGGGGCAGATCGCCCACAAGCTCAATAATTTTATCCCTTGCCTCGTCGGGCTTCTGACTGTGCCCCCGCAAAGGGCTGATAATGAATTGGTGAACACGGTTTGATTTTCTTTTTGGATGGCCTTTTGTAGCAAGCAGACAGATTTCGGCGTTTCCTCTCGTCCAGAAGCCTAATCCGTAAAACCAGCCCTTGCCGCTTTTGTTGAGTTTGAGCCAGACAAAGGCAACGCTTTTATACTCAAATCCCCACGCCTTAATTACCCGCAGCGCTTCTCGTAGCTGCGGAAAAGTCGTCCAAAGAAAAAGAATAGAATCCTTTTCGGAGAGTTCGGAAACAGGCAGACGGCAAAGCTCGTCAATGCTCATCGTGGGATAGTGCTTTTCAGCCGCGCCCTGTACGCCGTTTCGTTCATACCGCCACGGCGGGTCTGCATAAATAATGCTGTATTTCTTCACAGCGTCCTCCTTTCAGGCATAGTAAGGGCAGGCCGCCTTTTGCAGCCTGCCCCGTATGCCGTATCGTTTCGTTATCTGCTGTCCCTGTCGGGCGCATTGCGTATAACGCCGTAGACATCATCCACAAAGTACCGTCCGGCAAAGGGATTGAATATGGCGTGACACTTCACGCCGTTATACTCCGCCAGATAGTCGTTGTCGCCCAAGCGCTTAATGATTGTCGCCTCACCGAGAACATGGGTTTCTCCCTGTTTCAGAGAGTGGATATAGCACTCGCATTTTTCCATATCGTTTTCCTTTCTGTCAGCCTGTAATCAGCGTCAAAATCTCTTTGGCAAAAGTAATGATAATGCCGCCCGCAATGGTGAGGAATCCGTTGGAACGCTGGCTGGGGTCGTGGGACTGAAAAGACAGCCCCACCTGCACGATACCCCAGCCGAGCAGGATCAGGCCGACCGCGCGTATCAATCCAAAGATAAAATCACTCAAATTGTTTACAACGGTAATCGGGTCGCCTGCGGCAAAGGCCGTTACCGAGCAGCAGAGAGTAAAGGCGAGAGCCAAAACTGCGGCGCAGTACAAGCGGAATCCCTTTTTGACCTTGCCGGGGACAGGTAGCTTTTTCGTGGTCTTATTTTTGTTGGTGTTTTTCATTTTTGCAATACCTCCTTAAATTGAAAACAGAGCTTCGATTTCCTCATCGGAAAGAAGCTCGTAATCGGGTTCTGTATCTTCCATATCGGGAATGTCCTCTGCGGGGATTCCCGCAAGGGAAAGTGTGGCGACGGCGTGTTCCGTCCCGCCGTGTTCATAAGGCGCTGCGCCGCCGTCTGTGGTAAGTGATACATTCGGATGTTTTAAGATGTTGTATTTCTCATCCATAATCGGCGGCTCTCCGCGGATAAATAAAAGAGCGTAACGGTTATCCAGCATACGCACCTCGTCGGGCGTCATCAGTTCGCGCCCGGAAATCTGATAGTTCGTACTGTAATTGCCGTTACGCCCCGACGATCTGCCGTAGGTGTTTGTGTCGATGGTCGCCTTGCCGAGAAGCTCCGATACATATTTGTGCGTAGATTGTTCGTTGCCGCCCAAGTAAAGAAACTCGTCGCAATTACCTAAAATGGATTCCCATTGCTTTTCAAACAAGGCCTTTAACTGCGCCAAATTTTGCAGGATAATCGAAACAAATACCTGCCTTGAACGCATAACGGACAGTATCTTGTCGAAATCATCCGGCAAGCTCACATTGGCGAACTCGTCCATCAGAAAATGGACGGGAACGGGCAGACTGCCGCCGTGCTTGTGGTCGGCAAGGTAAAAGAGCTGTTGGAATAGCTGCGTGTATAGGATTGATACAAGAAAGTTGAACGAGGTATCGTTATCGGGTATCAGCGCGAACAACGCCACTTTCTTTTCGCCTAAGCTGGGCAAATCCAACTCGTCCGCAGCGGTCAGCGCCGCAAGAGAGGACAGATTGAATTTCTCTAAGCGAGCCGCCAAAGTGATCTGAATACTTTTCAAGGTCTTTGCCGAACCGGAATGATAGTCCTTGTAATACTTCACGGCGATATGCTCCGGGTCGCGCATTTCCAGCCGTTCAAAGAGCTCGTCCAGCGGTGAAGCGTATTCGTCTATGTCCTCTCTGACATCTGCGGCGCGCAGCATTTCCATAACCATTGAAAAATTCTGTTCATCGGGCGGCGCCTCATATTTGAGATAGAACACAAGCGCCAACAGAAGCATACTCGCCGCTGTGTCCCAAAAGGGATCGTTGGATTGACTGCCTTTCGGCGTGGTACTCTTGAACAGATTTGTAACCAAGCGCTGCACATCGTTGTCGTCCCGCAAATAGACAAACGGATTGTAGCAATGGCTTTTCTCCATATTGAGCAAATCCAGCACCCGCACATCATAGCCCCTTTGAGCAAGCAGATAGCCCGTATCTCGCAGCATTTCGCCTTTCGGATCAAGCACCACATAACTTGTTCCGTGGCTTGCGGCATTGGCGGCTTGGCATAGGTTCGGTTTTGCATAGAACCTTGTTTTTCCTGCGCCGCTTCCTCCCACAACTACGGTATTCAGAGAACGGCGGTGCTTTTTGCCGTCAAATCCCATACGGACATTTTGTGTGAGAATCTTATTTTCCTCCGGGTTTGCCGCCTGATATTTTTTGTTCACGGCTCTTGCATTGCCCCATTTTGCCGAGCCGTGTTCCTCACCCCTGCGGTAGTTGCGGCGGGAGGAAAGATATACGCCGATAGCAAGCCCGTACACGCAAAGCAAAACGAGGACAGTTTTCAGACTGTCCCCGCAAAGCTCTATTTTGAAGGGGTCGTTCATTGCCGCAGGAAACCGGGCAAGGATTTCGGGCAGTCCCCCGCCTGCGGCCGGGGCAATCAAAAGTCCCAGCCACACCACGGGGAGAATCCCGAACAGGCAAAGCACAAGAGGATTATTCCCGCGCTTCATCGCGTCGTTTCTCCTTTTTTGTAGGCGCGTCGATTACTTTCAAAAGAACCTCGTCAAGAATATCGGTGGGGCGTTCTTCTTCCAGCAGATCGTTTCGCATTTCGTTAAGGGCATTGATAACAACGCCATGTTCGTAGCGGTCGAGGGTCAGCACTCGTTTTTCTGTTCTTTCCATATTCAGCGCTCCTGTTCCGTATGGCGGGGCGATTTTTCTTTTTCCAGCGCTCTTGCCATTCGTGCGGAAATGTCGTAGGCGGTATCTCGGATTTCGGAAAGCTCGGTGCGGATTTCCTGCGGATCGTCGGTGCGGAGAAAATCAGCGGGATTCTCAAAACTGTAATCGCTCACATCAACGCCGAACTCTTTGCCGAGAATATACGAAACGCAATGCGCCTTAAAGCTCGCAGTTTGCGGGTCGTATTCTTCGCCGGTTTGAGCAAGCTCTGCTTGTGCCAATGCCTTTGATACCTCGCAGAACAGATCGTTTGCCTCCATTCCGCGGCAGACAAAAATTGCCTCCTGTTCATGGTCGTACAGTGCGCCCAAACCGTCAGGCAATTCATCGACAGACTGAATCGGCACGGGCTTTTTGTAAATGAGCGCGCCGAGCAAAGCCCTTGCGTCGTGGGAAACGGGCGGCTGTGCTCTCATGCGGGAGGTGGTCTGTGAAATGTCATACACATGCTTGATGTTATACGACACGCCGATACTGCCGTCGTCGCGGGTGTATTCGCCGTTTGATTCTACGATCTTGATAGGATGGCCAAATTCCTGTCTTTTGATATACACGCCCTGATCGCGCCAAAAATCCTTGTCGCCCAGCCTGCGGGCGTCCGGCTTCGCCGCCAGAATCAACAAGGCGTTGGTAGCGGAATAGTGACGAAAATTCGCCTGCACATCCAGATATTCACGGAACTTGCCGCCATCTGCGCAGACTTCCTCGGCGGTGGCGTCGGCAAGGGCGTACACCTCGTCACGCTCCGCCTTTTTCTTTGCCGCCCAAGCCTCTTTGTCAAAATCCTCGGCTTGCGGGGCGGGTTCAAAAATATCGTCAAAATTGTTGCTCATAAATCATCGCTCCTTTACTTTTTTGCTCTTTTTTCGGGACGGCTGCTTGTGGGCAGTCGTCTGCTGCTTTGCTGGCTTTTGGGAAACGGTGGGTTCTTCGTTTTTGGTCGCCGCCTCTTGCTGTTTCGCCTTGATTTCCCGCAGTTCTTCACGGACAGAGGGGCGTTCTTCGGGCGGTTTAACAGTACCCTCGGCGGTTCTGCTTTGCTTCTTTGAGGTAGGCGCGGACGGATGGGATTTCTCCGCCGCTGTCCCAAAAGACGCGGTTTTTTCCGCTTCGGGATTTGCCGCTGTGCGCTCGCCCTTTTTCACGGGCGCACCCATCAGATCGTCAAGCAGTCTGTCGTCCGCTTCTTTGTCGGGTTTCTCCTGTTCGGGTACAGAGGGGGCAGCAGATTTTTCGGTTTTGGATTTTTCAATATCCCGTTTGATAGAAACGGTATCGACCGCAGCCAGCTTGAAGCGTTCTACAATGCGGTTGATCTTAGAAGCGTCCTCGGCACGCACCATAATATCCACCATGCCGTCTGCGGATTTTTCTTTGCCCCGCAGAGCGCAGTAAACTACGCCGTAGCGTTTCGCCTCGGTAGCAAACTGTTTCAAATGTTCCTCTCCGACGGTAAAAACTTTCAGTTCCTTTCCACTTTTGAGCATGGCGGTTAAACGCTGGCGACCTTTGGTCTTGTTTTTGTCCCTGTTTTTCAGCACAGCGTAAATCATGGCGGCGATATTCTTTGCCGCCGAGCCGGTCAGCTTTAAGGCGACTTCCGTACCCTCCAAGCTGATCCTTACGATCTGTTCCGCTGCGTCACCGGAATTGTACATGGTCGGTTTTCTCCTTTCTTTCAGGTTGATTGTCCTTGCGGACAGCTTTGATTTTTTCCTTGATAACGCCGGAGCGTTCGGCTATACCGTCACATAAAACCGCCTCCCGTCTAAGTGCGGCCAGTTCCTTTGACAATGCGGATATTTGTTCTTTTATCTCCGCCGCCTTTTCGGGGTCTGCTTTGACCGCCGCCGTCCGCTGTAATTTGTAAAGCTGTTTTCGCTCGTCGGTCAGGGCAGAAATTTTGTCTTTCACACCGTCACGGTATGAAAAAAGCTGCTCGGAGGTATCAATGCGATACTTTACAAGCAACCTTGTTTCGGCGGTGATGGTGTCCAGCTTTCGCAAGTCCTCACGCAAGAGGAAATGAAGCCGCCTGTTTTGTTTCGGTTTGTTTTCCGGGAAGATCCCCAGCAGATAGCAGTAGTGGAAATACAGCGCCCGAAACCCTGTAATCTTGCGGGTTTTATAAAAGCTGCCGATCAGCCGTACCCGCAAAACCGTTCGGGACGGTGCGGACGGTTTCCTTTCAGCTTTTGTCTGCGATAAAATCCGTCTGCGGATATTTTCAATCGAATAGTCCTCGCCGAAATTCCGTATCAGTCTTACAAAACGCTCTTTGCCCGGCGGTCTGACCGAAATATCCTTGCCGATTTTTACCTCATAGCCTTTCTTTCGGAGTGTATCGAAAAACTGCCGTTCGGTCATTGACTGACGGATTGCTTCGTCGATGTCGGCGCGTATCAGCCCCCGCCAAGTGGGGCGCTGTTCCTGCTCGGCGCGCCATTCGCCGTACTGCTTGGATTTCCCGTACTGCGGATTTTCAATCACCGATAGACGGTACTCACGGCAAAGCTCGTCGGAAACGGTCTGCATATCGTGATAATCCTTTTTAGTGCGGTGATACTTGATCCCGTCTACAAAGGACACCGTATTCAGCACAAAATGATTGTGCAGGTGATTTTCTTTGTCAAGGTGGGTCGCCACAATCACCTGATAACGGTCGCCCCACAAACGGGCGGCGAGCTTCATTCCGATCTCGTGCGCCGTTTCGGGCGTGACCTCGCCGGGAGCAAAGGATTGATACCCGTGGTAGGCCACCGTCCCGTTCTCCTTGCCGAACCGCTTTTTTACCGCAAGCATTTCGTCGCGGGCGGTAGCGGGAGAGCAGTTGATCCCCGATACAAAGCGGTGAACGACGGTACAATCCTCGTTTTCGGCCTGCTGTGTTTTTTCTGAATTGACGGCATATCGGATAACATCGGAAAGCTCCCGTCCGTCTCGCTCGGTCATATCTTCCTCCGTGTAAAATTTGGGATTGGTCGTTTTGTCGGGATTCTCCACATAGATAACGACTTTTCCAAGCCAGCCCTTTACACGCCAGATAGATGTTGTAGCCATCGTGTTACTTCATCGGGCGGGGCAGGATAACCGCCTCGGTGATTTTCTTAATAGCCGTATCGATCTTGCGGCAGGCCTCGTCATACCTCTGCACATCCAGCACATTCAGAGTGTGCGCCTTAACCGCAATCTGATTGAGATTGTTACCGATCCCGTGGAGCTCCCTCATCATAGCGTAGTAATCGGGCGGCGGAGCGTCCTGCGGTTCAAGACCGTTTACCAAGTGCCGCAAATACGCCTCACGGGAAAGACCGCTGCGTTTGACTTTTTTTTGAAACGCCTCGGCTTCCTTTTTATCCAGCCAGAATTGAATGTGAACATTGCGTTTTCTCATATGCCCTCCTTGTTCAGTTCATTTTGAATTTCGACGATCCGTTTGCCGACAGCGTACACAACGGGGATTGTCACGCCGTTGCCTGCCTGCTTGTAAAGCTGGGCGTCGGAATTGACGGCGGCCGCCTTATCAAACATTTCATCGGAAAAGCCTTGCAGCCGCCAGCACTCACGGGGCGTCAGCTTGCGGATTCGTCCGCAGCCAAGCGGTATTTTCGGTTTATTTTCGGATTTGCTTTTATCCGCGTTTGCCGCTTGCTTTACGGGTAAAGCGTGTTCGCAGGAATCGCAGGCGCAGAGGTAAACGCCGTGTTTGTCCTGCGTGTTCAGGCAAAAGGCGGGTTCGCCGCACTCCTTGAAACGGCGGCCGTTCTGTCTCTTATTCTCACGGTCGGGGGTGAGTACAGCGCGGCAGCCGTAAAAAACGCCGGAGCTTTCGCCACGGTTGCTTACCCCAATTTTGTTGTAGCCTGCGATCAGGCATTTGGTGTAATCCTGTTCCCGTATTTTCGCCTCGCCTCGTTTTAGCTGAATCAAAGCTGTTTTCTCGGTGCGGTCAGGACAATCGGCGCTCATACAAAGCACGCCCGAATTATCAGCGCTGCGGTTGCCGATCCCGCTGTCATACCTTGCTTTGATACAGCGGGCGTGTTCCGTCAGCTTGGGATTGCCTTTGCACAGATCGATGAAATACATTCCCGTCCTGCCTGCAAAACCGCCTCCTTCGCTCATCAGCGTGCAGCTTACTCCTGCAGGGTCGTAAACGCGCTTACCCTGTGTGCCACCGATTAACTGTATAAGAGCCTTGCCGTCGCCTGCGATGACAGGAAATATTTTTCGTCCACCTCCGGCTCTAAAATGTCGATAAGCGACAAGGTAGATTCGTTCCCTGTTTTGCGGAACGCCGTGGAAGCGTGAATTAAGCAGTCCGTACTCGATATGATAGCCGATTTCGGCCAACGAATTGAGAACGGCCGCAAAGTCCCATCCCCGATTAACGGAGAGCAGATTTTTAACATTTTCAAGGACAAGCCATTCGGGTCTATCTTCGGTTTTTGTGCCTTTGAGCAGTCTAATGATTTCAAAAAAGAGAGAGCTTCGTTCTCCGGCAAGCCCTCTTTGCCGGCCAGATACAGAAATGTCCTGACACGGGAATCCGCCCGCCCAGAGGTTGACCCTCGGCAGATCGGCGGGGTCGATTTTGGTAATATCTTCTCCATACCATTCGTCCTCCTGTATATCGTGTATGGCGCGGTAGCTGCGGTCTGCGAATTTATCTATTTCGCAGTGGCCTTTACAAACCATTCCGCAAAGCTCAAAGCCCTTGCGGAAACCGCCCACGCCGCTGAAAAAATCCAGAAATGTCATCGGTTCATTCATTTGTAGTCGTCCTTTCCTTGCAGGCGGTTGATCTGCAACAGGCACATAATCACAATACCGATACAGCCGCCGAGCATAGTTCCGATGATAAAAAAGAGCAGTTCGCTCATACCATACGCCTCCTTTCAGCGCATAAAAATATCGCCCTCCGTTTGTAACGGGGACGAGCAAAATTAAGGGTTTCAGGGGCTACCCCTGACAAGGTTTTGCCTTTGTGGTATCACAAAGGCGATGCTTGCTGGCTGGTACATCGCATGGCGTTCGTCCCATCGGCCGAACATTTTGCCACCGACTGAAAAAATTCAGCGTTCATGCTCACGCTGCGGATTGAACGGGATTCCGATGAGCTTTCCGTTCAGCCTTGCCAAGTGTTCGGGATAGCGGAACATTTTAGTATAGCGGGCAATCTGTTCATCGGAAAGACTGTCAAAGCTCTCGCCCCGGCAGTCACATATAAAAGCGGGGCCGAAAATGAAATCGACCATAACGCCGTCCTTGTTTTTTACGCTTCGGTTTGGCAGCATACCGTTGATCTTTCCCTCGTCGTTGCAGACAATACACACCTGTTCCTCAAAGGGGTAAAAGGGTTCAATCAGTCCGTCAACGGCATTTTGCAAATCTTCAATAGAAGTGCCGATTTCAGCGGTGCGGGCAAGTTTACCCGGTTCCAGCAGTACAACCTTGATTTTCTTTTCCTCACTCATAGCGGAAATCTCCTTTCAGCGTTCATAATCACGGCTTCGCTCATTTGACCTTGCGGAGAAATCTACGCCGACAAAGGAATCCGCGTCGAGGATATATTCGCTGTCATTCCAGCGGGCTTCGACCATTGCTTCGGCTTCCGCTTTGGAATTTGCCTCAATCTCTACCGTCTTTTGCAATGTTTCGGTAATTGTTACTGCATAGGTTTTCATCGTTTGTTTCCTTTCTTCATTTAAAAATGTTGTTCCGTATTCATCTTCCAGCGCTGATAACAGGCTGCTCAATTCTTCGGCATTTCTAATACGAGGGACGGCAAGCGCCGAGGGAGTAATATCAAGCGCCTGCGCCATACGGCACAGCAATTCGTGTTTCGGCGTTCTCGTGCCGGATTCGTACTGCGCAATTCGTATGTCGGCGTTCTCCTGCGGGAAACCAACCGCCACGCCTAACGCCTTTTGCGTCAACCCGCACGAAATACGGAAACGCCGTATTCTCATGCCCGTATTCATTAAATCGCCCATTTCATCGTTCTTTGCTCCTTTCTTTTCGCTTGGTAACGGGAAGTCCGAGCCGCATACATAAACAATCGTTGTAATCCTTGCCCTGCGGGGGCGGTTGAATTGCCACCTTAACCGCGTATCTTTGGGACAGCAGCGTTTTAATCGTGTCTGCGGCGATCCGTCCCGTATAGTCGTTATCCAGCCGCAAGACCGCTTTTCGGATATGGGGATAGTCCGCAAGATACTGAACAAGGGCGGCGGGCAGGCTGCTTTCCTCAATCTTTGCTTTCGGCTTATACACGCCTGCAAGGGAGAGCAGGTTTTCTCGCCGCCAGTCCTTGCCGTCCAGCTTTTGCATTGTCCCGTAGGACAGCAAATCTACCGCCGATTCAAACAGATTCAGCGTGTCGCTCTGTGCTTCTGCGGAAATCCCAAAGGAATACCGCTTGTCGCTGCCGTTTGCGTCTCCGATAAAGTCTGTACCGATACCGCGCAGATTGGCATAGCGGGGCTTGCCGTCCAGATCCTGCCCGACGAACACAGCGTTGTAATGGGGATAGCTTTCATACAACCGTCCTGTGCTGATACAGAAGTCGATCAACTCATAGTCGATTCCCCGCCCATGCAGATATTCCACGGCGTGGGCGGCGCAGCGGTTCGCTTTTGGCAAAAGCAAAACTTTTTCTTTCGGCTTGCTCGGCGCGGGGGAATAGGTCGGCGGCAACACCGCGACATTTCCCATAATCGTTTCCACCGCCTGCGTAAAGGGCATTTCTTTGACCTTGATGAGATAGTCCAGCGCCGAATAACCGCCGATCCCACGGGAAAACCAGCACCATTTTCCGTTGGAAATCTTCAAGCTGTCATGCTCTCGGGTGCAGTAGGTGTTACCGCCGAAATGAACAAGCTCCTGCGGCTCATAATTTTTAAGATAGGTCAGCAAGTCCATTTCACGGGCTTTCTCCACCACCTCCGGCGGGATATATGGCATACTTTTTCACCTCCGTTCTAAATAGAAATAGCCGAGGGGCTTTCTAAGTGAAAACCTCTCGGCTATGTAAAAAACGGCACAGGTTATCTCTGTACCGCTTTCATCGGATATTCATTTTACAGTGCGCCGACCTTTTTCAGATAGGAAATGCAGTCGGTATGTCCTCTGAAATAGAGCCGTTGGCGCTCCATGTCGTCGAGCCTGAACCGCAAACGAAAATACTCGGTCAAAACTCCGTGTTCCTCGGCGCTCAAAGAAATTTCGCCGTTGCCGTCTATCACCTTTCGGATAAACGGATTATTTTCTTTCAGCCTCAAAATTTGCTGATACAGTGCATTGTATTCTTCGTCCGTTTCTCTGAAATCGGAAATCGCCTCGTCCTCAATCTCGGCAAAGGATTCTTCGATCCGCTGCGCCAAATCAGTATAAGAGCTGTTGTCGCTCACTTGTAATCACTTCCTTTTCCCATGATATATTATACTATACCCAACAGCCGAAACAATATCAAATGTGCAAATTATCGCTCCATATCTTTTTCCGTTCTCCCGACAACGGCGCGTTCATATAGCTTTGGACTTTTGATACGGTATTCTTCGGGGATATTCTCAACCTTGCCGTCGTAGATGTCAACAAATCGACCACCATTTGAACGCACATAGCCGTGATCGGCAAATACGCCGCTTTCATCAAAGCGAATATCCCTGCCGAAACTCTCATAGTCGATATAGTTTGAGAGTACGCCCAGCCTGCTCGTATCATAGCAGCCGCTTTGTTCAATCCAGTAATAGCCGAGGTCGTAATCGCTTTCCACACCCGACAGATAATCAAAGCAATCCATGTTTTCGGTGAGATTGATTAGCTCTTTTATGCTGCCCGTATTCTCGCCCAAATCTAAAACAGCCTGCCAAAATTCTTCACTTTCATCAAGCTCCATGATCTGCCCCGCAAGGTAATTGAGCTCGCTTAAACTTTCATACTCGCCGAGTAGGTCATAGATAGAGGAATCGGGACACTCGTAATCGGTGATAAACCATTCTTCATAGCGACGGTTAATGCCGATCCGCTGAAACACCGCCTGCAATTCTTCGTTGGTAACGGGAAATTTCACCCATTCGCCTATCAAATATCCCTCGTTGTATTTGCCGAGATTGGTTATAAAGGCTGAAAAAGCGCAGTCCCTTGAAGCGGATAAATCCTGCATAGCTTTGCCTCCTTACCGTTCCTGTTCAGCGGCACGCCTTTGACGGGGGATCGGAAACCCGTGTACTTTGGCAATCTCGTCGCCGAGCCTGCGGGTTATTCTTGTAATGTCCGCACGGGTCGCCGTACCGCGGTATATCTTTTCTTTCAGATTGTCGATTTGCGTTTCGGAAACGCCGTCCTTGTAGGCGCGGTAGAGGTAGTGGTTTGTGCCGTCGTGATGAATCGCCTCGCAGCGGAAATCGCCGTTTTTATCCACAAACCAAGTGGCGTTGTCAATGTCCCGTTCCGTATAAAGGCAATCGCTGATATTGCCGCTTTCAATTTCTTTGTACCCCATACGGCGGCCGTGCCAAAGTCCCAAGTCCCCGACAACGAGAATCGGACGGGAAAGCTGAATATCCAGATTCGTTTTCTCGTCCTGAAAATAAGTGCCGTTGATTTCATACATCAAATTCATACGCTCGTTTGCGGAAAGTTCGGGGTACTGCGCCTCTAAATCCTCTTTCCAGTCGTCGTAGTCAAGATAATCCGTCCAAATAATGTGCCTGCTGTCTTTCATCTTGCGTCACCTCGATCCTTTGATTTCGGTCGGCGTGGATTGCCGTTTTCGTCATAATTCTTTGCGTCTGCGGCGGGTACGCTCCAACCGAACATGGAACCGGCAAGCATAGCCGCCTCCTGCGCTTTGGAAACGCCGAGCCTGCGGTTCATATCGTCCGCATACTTTCGCGCGGTGGCAGAATCTATCGGCATTTTCAGTGGGATATAGCTGCGATCTCCGCGAAACACCTTGATAACCTCACCGCTTGACGGTAAAGTGGAATAGCACATTTCCGGGATAAGCGGTTCGGCAGGGGCATAGGTTGCCCCACAATCCTCCATATGCTGGGCAAATTCGCAGATGTGATAGGTGTTCTTTCCGATCTCTGCGTGGGTTTCGTCTATATAGCGGCAGTAGGCTTTGATTTTCTCACCGTCCGTATGGGTAATGATAATATTCCCGCCGTCAGGCAGACGGAAAAGCTCTTTATAGCGGCTGTCGATAAAGCGAATCCCTTGCGCTGCTTTTTCCATGTGACTGTTCAGCAGGTCGGAAACATAGGCATAGCAATAGAAATTGTTGTCGCCGGGCGCGGGAATACAACGCAGAAGATAGGTGTATTTGTCAGTATCAACCCGATACCCGTATTCGCGGCTGAAATTTCCCATAAACCGCCCGTCGGGACGGGCGCAGCAGTATTCGAGCATAGAATCACGGTCAGCCAAGATACCCACCTTGTAAAATTCCTTGATGACGGAATCAAACTCGGCGGCAAATTCATCGGTTCGGTATTGCTTGATCTGATCCTCATAGTCGGGATAAAAGGTTCTGCCGCCGTTTCCGAAATCGCCGCGCATAAGGGCAATGCAGCCGCTTTGCGACATAAGCTGATAGCTCTGCGTATAAGCGTAGTCCCGTTCTTTCGGGAGCATTTCACGGATATTCAGATTCATTTTGTCTGTCCCTCGCTTTCTGTCATAAGAAATTGTCCGAACTCGGTAAAGGCGTACCAGTTCGTGCGGTCAAAGCAGCTTTCGTTGAAACGCCCCTTTGTGAGAACACGCGCCCTTATCAGCCGTTTCAAGGCATAGCGGATTTCGTCGTAGGAGAGGAACGGAAAGAACCCCGTCATCATCTGCACCGAGCAGCGAACCCAAACCCTGCCCTCGTGAAGCTGCGGGGACTGCGTGCTTTTTTCTTCTGCACAGTCCCAAAGGAAACCCGCCAGTACCGCCGCATTGACCCCATATTTCTGCGCTATGTGTGAATCGAAAAAGTGTACCATAAAATAAGAACCTCCTTTTGTTTTGGATATGTAAAAGGGACGGCCTATTTCAGCCGCCCCGGTCGTTATTTCTTCTTGCCTCTGATTTTCAGGAAAATCAAAGCACCCACGATGAACACGACCAGTCCGATTGCAACGATTGTTTTCAGTTCCATTATTCAGCGTCCTCCTTTTTCTTCTTCATAGCATAAGCGATATACCCACCGCCGCAGGCGGCAAAGCCTAGCATGCCGATAGCGGTCAGCCACTTCCAGAGTGCGGGATTGCTGTCGTCGCCTGTTTTCGGGGTATCGCGCAGCTCGTTGTGCATTTCTACCTTTGTAACAGCGCCCTCAAACACGCTCGCCGTCTTGTCCGCGGGGAGAATATAGGCGACAGAAGCGCCGTCCGATACCTCGCTTACGGTGTAGTCGCCAATGCGGAGATTTTCAATGAGAATTTCGCCGTTTTTGTCGGTGGTAAAGACTTCGGAATACCCATTAGGCCCGGTCACACGGAACGAAAAGCCCTCAATCTTTCCGTCAGAAGATGTCTTGATGATTTTGAGCGATCCCACCTTTGCCGTGTTGACAAAGCCTTTGCCCGCCTCGTTTTCCACGGTGACGGTCTTGCCGTTTTCGGTGATTTCAAAATAATAGGCGTTTTCGTCGAGATAGAAACCCTCCGGCGCTTTCTGCTCCTTTACAAAATATCCGCCGTAAACAAGATCGGACATTTCATAAACGCCCACGCTTGTTTCGGTGAGCGTACCGAGCAATTCATCGTCGGCGTCAAGCGCCTTGTTCCCGTTGCTGTCACGGTAAACAAAAAATTCTGCGCCTGTCAGCTTGTTGTCGGGATAATCCTTATCAACCTTTGTGATTTGCACCGTACCACGGATTAGCGTATTTTTAATCTCAACCTCTATTACTGCGCCGTCCTCATTGACGGTTACAGCAAATGCTCCCTCGGACAGCACAAAGCCGGTCGGCGCTTCGATCTCACGGACGATCCAGTTCCCATAAGGCACATTGGCAAAAGAAAAACTGCCGTCCTCTGCGGAGGTGGCAGTCAGAATAGCGGTATCGGTTGTAAATTCTTCGGTATCAGGCTTAAACAGACCGATCACTGCGCCGCCAAGCGCATTTCCGTCCTCGTTCTTTTTCAGTCCGTGGATTTCGCCGTAAATCAGGTCGTTGCCGATGGGCTTGCCGTCGTTTGCCTTGATTTCCACAAGGGCGGTTTCCTGTCCGGCGTACTCAAAGACAATCGTGTACTTTTCGTCGGAGAGGATATAATGCTCGTCGGTGGAAAGTTCTTTGAGATAGAAGCTGCCAAGCGGCAAATCAGTCTTGCAGTCGGCGTGTCCGTTTTCGTCAACGGAAAGGATTTCAAGCAATCCGTCTGCAGGAATAACAGAGCCGTCCGCTGCGGTCAAATCCTCGGCAGCGAACAAGCCAAAGGTTACGGCAGACATTTCATCGTTTGCACCGATTCCGAACTGCTTGTTCTGTTCTAAAATCTTGTCAAGAGAAACAGCGGCTTTCTGTCGCTCGTTGTAGAAGCCGGCAGAGGTTTCGGTGATCTCGATTTCCTGTCCCGCATACACAAGCTCTGCGGTGCGGATTTCGGGATTCAGAATCATGCCGTAGGGTGCTGTGATTTCCCTGATCTCATATTTTCCAAGATACAGCGGCTTACTCTCGGCAAACCCTGTTTCGTCGGTCGTTACGGTATCAACCACTTCTCCGGCAGAAGTGCGCAGCGTGCCATCCGGCGTGATGATGTCCTCGGCGGCGGTGATTTCATAGACCGCGCCCGGCAAGCCCCGAACGGAGAAAACAGGCTGATACAGTCCGTCCGCTTCGATGACGGAGGAAAAGACCTCTCCGGATTTGCTGATCCTGATAACGCCTTTCTGCGCCATGTTCGGCTTGACAACCTCGATCACGGCAACGCCGCCCTCGTCGGTAGAGGCGTCCTGCACAACATCAAAATACATGGGATCGCTGTTGAGCGTGTAACCGTAGGGGGCAAATATTTCGACCAGCGAGTACCCCGAACCGTACTCAATCTTTTCGGGGGTAATCAAATATCCTTCGTCGTTGGTGTAGAATGTGTCGATGGTAACGGGGGTCGGATAGGTGAAAGACTGCGTAATCAGGCTGCCGTCCGGGCGGTAAAGCTGAAAGCCTGCGCCTGCATAGGGAATCGTTTTACCTGTTTCCGCGTCCACCTTGACGATCTTGATATACGATTCAAAGTTTGCGTTGTTAGCAAGGTAGCGGTAGGTTTGCCTATTCTTTGCGATATACACATCAAAATCAGGCAGCAGCTCTCGACCGTCCCAGCCTTTGACCTGATGAACAGTGTAAATGCCGTAGGGCAGGTCTTTTGTTTCAGCAAAGCCGTTTTCGTCGCAGGTGAGAATATCGCGCTCGGTATCTTTGGTAGCGGCATAGCTGCCTGCGGATTTCAAGAATACCTCAAATTTCGCACCCACTTCCGGGGTTTCAAGCTGCGTTTCGCCGTCGTCGGTATGCTTAATCAAAGCAATTTTGCCCTTAATAACCTGTTCGGTCACATCGTTTGCGGTGGAATTGTATTCCACGGTGTAGTTTTTGGCCTCCGCGCCGATATGGTGTGAGGATTCATCCAGCAAATAGCCCTCGCTTGGTGTGATCTCGCGCACGGACCAGTCATCGCCGCAGACATAGTATTTTGTGGTGAATTGCCCGTTTGCGTCGGTGGTGTAACGGTCGATAAGCTGTTCGCCTTTGTAGATACCGTAAACCGCGCCGCCGAGAGAAGCGTCGCCCTGCGGCGTTCCCGTTTCGCTGTCGCTCTTGGTAACGGTGACATTCCATTTTTTCAAAATGTTTGTAAAGCTCTTGCTTGTTACCTTGTTCCATTCAATCGCCGCCGTCTGATTTTCAGGAACGACATAGCGGATGGCGGTCTCGACTTCCTCCAGCGTGTAGCCTGTGCCGATCAGAACATCACGGAAATGCGCCTTACCTGTGCTGTCGGTAACGGCGTATTCGTCCACCGCAAGCCCCGAAAGCGAAGTGCCGAACAAATGAAATTTTACGCCCTCATTTAGTCCGTCCTCCGAGGTTTTGGTGACGGTGAGATCGCCGCGCTTCAGAACATTGCTGAAATTCACGGTAGCGACCTGACCGCTGACAACGGTAACGCGGCGAACCTCCTGCGGCTCGTATTTGTCATACGCCTGCTCGATCACGGTGTAAACGCCGGGAGTGAGATTATCAATCTGAATAACACCGCCTTCGCCTGTCTGAACGGTTTTATTCACGCCGTTTCCTGTAATGGTAAAAGAAATGCCCTCAACCTTGCCGTCCTCGCTGGTTTTCACGATCTTTGCCGAGCCGTAAGAGACCTTAATATTCAAATAGCCTTTCACGGGATCGTTGACTGACTGCGCATAGGTGACAATATCTTGCAGTTTTCCATTCGGGCCGTAAACGCCGTCCGTCCAAGTGATAACGCCGCGCCTCTGTGAATTTTTCTTTTCGGCTGTAATTCTGACGGTATCGCTCGGTGCGGTATCGGCTGTGATTACCAACTTTTTTCCATTTACAGAGAAACGGATTCCCGAAACGCTTGCCGAAAAAGTGTAATTGGAAAGGACATTGTTTGTGTCGGTGAGTGTGGCGGTGTACTTTTCGCCGTCCCATTCAAGTTCAATGTTTTTGGCCTTGCCTGTGGATTTTGCAAAGAAGCTCGGCACTTTGGAATGGGTTTGAACGCTGGCGGCAATGGAATTGTAGTAGCTCATAATTTGGCTATACAGCGGGTGGCCTGTGCTGACCTGATCGCAGATTGCGTCCTTACCGCCTGTGCCTACCTTGTTAAAATCGGCGTCGCGTTCGCCAACGATGGTTTCCCAAACTAAAAGCTGTGTGGCAACGGCGTGAGCCAGCTTGTCGCCGCCCTCATTCTGCGAACGCCAAGAGGTCGAAATTGTACCCGTATAGCCGTACTGAAAGATACGGCCGATAAACAGCTTAATATCATCGGGCGAAATGGTGTGGTTATAGGACGAGGGGTAATTATCCCAAAAGTTCTCGCCTTTTTTGGTGTAGCGGTCGCCCGATTCCTGCGGCACGCCGGGTTCAATGCAGTAACAGATATTGCCGTCATACGAACCCATTGCTCGGACGGTGGTATAGCGCGAAGTTTGTGCGAACCATCCGTTCATAAAATTAAAGCTGCCGTGCCCCCATTCGCCGCCGTAGTTGGCGTCCCCGTCACGGGGAAAGGAAACAAGGCATACCTCGTCGGTTTCCTCTGCGGCATAGGCAGTCGTTCCGAACCCGACAAGGGTAGTAACGCAAATCAAAGCCGCCAGAAACAGCGACATCATTCTTTTAAGTTTCTGCGTTTTCATTCTGTGAAATCCTCCTTGAAATGAAAAAACGCACCGTGTTATTACACAGTGCGCTCAAAGTGAAATATTCGGTTTTGATTTGGATTTAGGCGTAGCCGATATACAGATCGTAGCTCCCGTCGGAGCGAGCCTGCGCCCATATCCAGACATCGGTAATATCCTCGTCCCGGCTGTACCGATTCAGCCTGCTTTCAATGTCCCGGTCAAGGCAAGCGCTGTATGCTCCTGCGGTGATGGGATTGTCCCAGCAGTCAACCGCCGTACTTTCAAGCCGCAGTCCCACGCTTTCCGCATAGCTTCTCGCATAACCGATCCAATAGTCGATATTGAAGTCGGGTGCGGTAGGTTCTGCGGACGGCGCGGTTTCCTGCGGTGATTCAGTCAGTGCAGGTTCCGGCGTTGGTTTTTCTTCTGCCTGTTGCTGTGTTGGCTGCTGCGTTGGCGTTGGCTTTGGTTCAGTGGTAGGCTCAACGGCTTTCGACGATTCGGGTTTCGGCGTATCGTTTGAAACGACTGTCTGCGGCGATTGTATCCCCAGCGCAGGGCTTTGTTCTGCGGTAGGCTGCGGCGTTTCTGCCTGTGACGATTCCGTTTCCGCCTTAACATCAATAACGCTATCGTCGGAACTCGTTTTACTTTCCGAAAAAGAATCGGTTAGCGTTTCCTTTGGCACAGCGTTTTCGTCAATCTCGCTTCTCAATGCCTCTATATCCGAACTTTCCCGTATTGCCTGCGGATGATTTGTATTCGCACATCCCGATACAGAAACGACAAGCGCTGCCAATAGCATGAATTGTATTGCTTTTTTCATATCGCAAGACCTCCTTTGCAGCTTCATTGTACGGATTTTTGCGTTCTGCTGCAAAGGTGTGAATTGACAGCCCCATAGACATCTCTTTTTTCGGGTAGTGCAGGTAGTTTTTGAGGGGGAGAGGTGTGGAGAGGGGGAACAAGCGAACACCGCCGCACCTTGCCTTATTTTAGGGTATAGATACCCCTTGTTAGGAAAATTTTATCGTCGTTCCATATCTCTTTGCCGTTCACGCTTTCGGTACATTTCCAACGCCTTAACAATGGTATCTTCGATCTTCTGCGCGGGCGTCCCCGGTGCAAAATATTTGCTGATACGCTCTTTCGGCATTTTGAATTGTTCTTTCTGATTTGGCTTTTCCTCCTGCATGATGGAGAGAATCACCTCGTCGGTCAGTCTGCCGTCCTTGCTGAACTCTTTCATTTTAATAGCTTGCGCCAAAGACGGGGTGCAGTCCTCACATTCCATTGTGTCGTGCAGAGATTGCTGCTGGTCTTTGGAAAGATAGGACAGCTCCACGGCAGGACGGAAAGCAATCTTTCCGTCATCCACCATTTGCAGGACAGGCGGGATCAGTTCGGTCAAGCGGATAAAGCGATAAATCTGCGGTTGGCTGTCTCCACTTTTCTGACTTAACTGTTGAGCAGATGTTGTTCCACTTAACTTATTATCCAATGGAGAAGAAGTTAAATCCGTCCTCTGACCCTGCCTTTTCATAGCTTCCAGCTTCATTTTATAGGCAAATGCTTTTTCGGACGGTAAGATCGTTTCCCTTTGAAGATTACTGTCTACCATAATAATGGTAGCTTCATCGTCAGATAGGTTGCGGACGATACATGGAATCTCCGTCAGCTCAGCCAGAGCAGCCGCAAACTTTCGCCTGTGACCTGCGACCATTTCATAGCCGCCGTTCTCTTTCGGTCGGACAAGAGCCGGAACTAACACACCGTATTTTCGGACGCTCTCGACCATTTCAGCCATAGCGTCATCCTGTTTGACCTTAAACGGATGATTCGGAAAGTCGGAGATTTCAGCGGGGTTCAGCGTCACGACCTTTTCAAACTGTGATTCGGCTCGGCTTTCGTCGGTAGAAAACAAATCATCTAACGGCGTCATTCCTAAATCTCTCGTTTTTACGCTCAATCTCCAACACCTCCTTTGTCAACGCGTGATAGGCAGCAGCCACCTTGCCGTTTTTGTCGTGGGCGTAGATACTCTTGCCCCTGCCGCTGGTTTCGGCGGCTCTCACGGAAAAGGGTATTTCCGCCCCAAACACACGGATTTTCTCACCGTAGTGGGCGCGCAGAGAAGCAATGATTTCCTTTGCCTCGTTGGTTCGGCTGTCTACCATCGTAAAAAGAATCCCGTCGATTTTCAGCTTGGGATTGATCTGCCGCTTGACCTGTGAAATGGAGTGCATAAGCAAATCCAGACCCTTTGCCGAGAGAAACGACGGCTGCGACGGTATGATAACGCTGTCCGCTGCCGCCAGTGAGTTCAGCGGCATAATACCGAGCGACGGCATACAGTCAATGAGGATATAGTCGTAGTGAGGTTTGACCTCACCCAGATATGTCCGCAGCGCCCGTTCACGGTTCATAGCGTTTATGAGCCGGATTTCCATACCCGATAGGGTAATGTTTGCCGGGAGCAGGTCAACGCCCTCGCCGTGGTGCAAAATACCGTGTCCGTCGGGAATCGGCGTGTCGTCGATTACACTCTGCATAATGTCCGTCAGGGTAACGGGCAACTCGTCGGGTTTGGCATAACCGAGGGAGAGCGTCAGAGAAGCCTGCGCGTCCGCGTCGATCAGTAGTACCCGTTTGTTTTCCTGCGCCAGACCGATACCGAGACTTGCGGTTGTTGTGGTTTTACCCACGCCGCCTTTTTGGTTCGTCACCGCTATTACTTTACAGTTCGCCATTTTGGGGTTTCCTCCTTTACATAGATTTAGCCGCCTGCGGCGAAGCAGACGGCTATGTACGGAAATGAAAAAGCCGCTTGATTTCTCAAACGGCTTGCAGTTCAGACCCTTGCTTTGAGTGTCTTGCTGTATTTTGCATAATCCTCGCTCAATACATAATCGATCACACAGGCTTTTGGAATCATGTATGTACTTCTTATATAGAAGTGTTTAACTTTGTTTGCCCTCATTATTTTTCGGGCGGTACTGTCACCGATACCTCCGAGCATTGATTGAAATTCGGGGAGGGTTACAACATCGGGAAAAGAAGAAAACAGTTTTTCATAATGTGCGCGTGATTTCATAGCGATACCTCTTTTTTTGAAAATATGTTGTCAATGGCAGAGAAATACGCTATAATATGTTTGCGATTTATAAATCTATTGCGTGTGCTGTTGTGCCCCGTTTTGGGGTTACATCCCTCCGATGTCCCTCCAAAATCCAAAATTCCCGTCAAAATTGAGAAATGCGGAAATGGCAGACGAAACGGAGCTTTTTAACACATCAGTTTCAAAATAATTAGTAATTGCGGGCTTTTAGGTGTCCGTTGACGACCTCCATAGGGGTTTGAGTTCGTTTGTATTCCGTATGAAGCAAATAACTCAAAATCCGGTGGTGGTGACACCGTACCGGTTCGACCCCGGTCACCGGCACCAAAAAGAGACCCTGTTCATTTGAACGGGGTCTTTGAATTTTATAATGATAAAAATACCCGCCCGCGAGAGTGCGGACGGGTAAATTCATTTTACAGCTTCCACGCGTTCGAGCGGGTCTGGAGAGCCGTCATGCGGGCATAGACGCCGTTTTTGTTGATCAGCTCTTCGGGTCTGCCGCTTTCGGCGACGACGCCGTCCTTGAGCACGACTATCTTGTCTGCGCCCGAAACGGTTCTCATTCTGTGAGCTATTATCAGAACAGTCTTATTCTTGATAAGCTTCGGGGGCGACTCCTGAATCATTGTCTCGTTTTCGACATCGAGCGAAGCGGTCGCCTCGTCCATGAGGATTATCGGGGAATCCTTGAGGAACGGCGCGCGAGCCATGACCGCGCTGACGGCGGACAGAATAATTGACGCGACCGTCAGAAACTTGAAATTACCGGCATAGCCGAAAAGGCGCTTGAGATCGGACGGCTTTTTCTCGGTTTTCTTATCCAATTTACATTCCTCCCTACGAATCGATTAGCAGTCGCTAACCGCTTGACTTTTTATAGGGATCGCGGCTTTCCGCGTCCCTTACGAAGAAAAGTATAAAGCTTTCCGTCTCCCATTTCCGCTCTTTTTGGGCGCAATAAGACTCCCAAAAGACAAAAAGCGAAATTAAAACAAAAGCCGCAATCCGCATACAAACTGCAAATTGTGGCTTATAATTTTATTCTCCGATAACTGCCAATTCTTTTATATTGCACTCCCTGCCGCAGATAAGGTATGTCCGCTCGCTTTGGCAATGCGGGCATATTCTGCCGTACTGCACGGTCAGGTACTGTTTTCCGCAGTCCTCGCAGTATGTTGCCGCTTCGAGTATTTCATAGTCAAGCTCTGCATTTTCGAGCGCGGGATAGCGCTTTCTGAAATAATTTCAGCAGTCGGCAAGGTATTCCGGCACTATACCGGATACCTCGCCTATTTCGAGCGTGACTGTTTTAATATTCTTTATCTGCTGTTCCTCGGCTATCTTCTCGACGGCATCAGCAACATATTCTATCAGGGGAACTCGTCGGGAGTCTCCGCACTGCTTCTGTATGACATGAATATACTCATACAGGATCGCGCTATAGGCATAAAACAGCTCAACAACGCGCTCGTTCTGCGCGAGCTTGAGCCGAGCATACCGTATGTTTTCGGGCTCGAATACAGCGACATACTTTCGGACAGCGAAAAGCAGTTCGTGAAATTCATCCGCAAAAGATTTGAACAGAAAGACAACGCAGAATAAAAAAAGCAAGCCGCGCCTGCCTTTAAGAGCAGACGCGGTTTGTCTATGGAAGCAACTCTATGAAGAAAGCTATGTCTTATACGAGCGCGGCGCCGAGGGCTTTGCACTCATCGAGGGCGGAATCGTCGGGAGCTTCGTTGCAGATAACCGGCTCGGAGACGACCGATGCGCCGTCGCCTCGGCAAGTGTCCTCCCATGTTCTCATCCACTCGCCGTCGCCCCAGCCGTAAGAGCCGAAGAGGGCGATTTTCTTGCCGCCGAGCTTGCTCTCGCAGTCGGAGAACATAGGCTCGAACTCGCTTTCTTCAAGCTCCTCCGCACCCATTGCGGGGCAACCGAAAGCTATGGCGTCGAACTCATCGACCATGGAAGAGTTGAACGAATCGGGAGTGAAGAGTTTTACCTCCGCGCCCTTATCTTTTGCGCCCTGCGCAACGGCATCCGCCATGGACTCCGTGTTGCCTGTTCCGCTCCAATATACAACAGCTATTTTGCTCATAATAATTTACCTGCCTTTCAGAATTTTGATTTATTGTCAGCGCGCGCCGTTTACGACGAGCCTTTCAAACGAATTATGCCTGCGGTAAGCGTCCTTATACACTCTCGTGCACTTTTTATAGAGCGCGAATTTCTTCTTCGCCGCCTCCTCGTCGCCGTAGACTCTCCATGTGCCGACGCATTTCGCCTTGTCCGCGCCGTATTTTATAAAGCCGTTGACATCCTCGGACGGATAGCCGAGGAACAGCCCGATTTCATGCGGGAAAGTCTCCTGAGAATTGACCCTTCTGACGAGCTCGGCGACGCATTTGTCGGCATTATCAATTGGATAAGCCTTTTCGGAGAGAATGGAGAGCGCCTGTGCGTCTTTTAAATCGGCTCTGAGCCTGTCTGGGCGATACATATATATCAGCACGCGCTTTTCGAGATATTTTACCGGGAGCAGGCGCACCCCGCGCGGGACGAGCTTCATGTTCATGCGGCGTATGCTCTCGTTGAGCGTGTTTTTATCCTCCATCGGGCAGGTAAAAAGATTGCCGGTTTTGAGCCCCGCCATGGTCGGCGAGCACTGGGATATCACAAGATCTTCGGACATTTTATTTCTCCCCTTTCGCGTGGATATCAAGTATATTTTTGAGCGCGGAGACCGAGCTTGTCGCGCTGTGCGCCACGGGGATATTCTTCTTTTTTGCCTGCCCCATGGCTATCGACAGCATCTTGTGGGACATCGTCCCGGTAAACAGCACAAGAAGATCGGGATTGCCGAAATTCTGCATTCCCCTGTCCGGTTTTGCGAACACCTTTGCCTTGCACGAATATTCACGGCAAAGATCCTCATACCGTCTGACCATACACTCGTTGCCGCCGACTATCACTACACTCATAATTCAGCTCCTTTTGGTTAGCGGTTGCTAACCGTAGTCTAAAAAGTAAATGCCTTGCGGCATCACTCTTTTTATATTATATCACAACGGCGTCTGTTTTTCGACTCCGTTCGGGCACACTTATTTGTCCGCCGACTGGCGGTATTCATTCGGCGAGACACCGCAGACATCGCGGAATGCCTTGGCGAACTTCGAGCCGTTGTTATAGCCGAACGTCCCCGCGACCTCGAGCACGCTCTTGTCAGTAGTCTTCAGCATATGCGCCGCGGACTGCATCTTGAGGGTGCGGATATATGAATATATCGACTCGCCGTAGACCGAGCGGAAGCTGTTCTTTATGCTCGTGCCGGAGGCGTGGAACAGCCCGCAGAGGGTATCGAGAGTCACATGGCTGTCCATATGCTCTGTAAGATAACCGCAGACGCTTTTGGCGAGAGTTACCTGCGGTCTCGAAACGAAATCATCCTTGCCGGAATCGTTTTCAAGGTCGATAGCGCTGAGAAACAGGAACAATTCAAGTATCTTGACCTTGAAATAGCCTTTGCGGATATTCTCGGGAACGCCGCTGTAAAGTTCGGAAAAGATATGATCGATAGCCGGGTCGGAGCGGGATATATATCCCCTGCCGCCGGCATAGAAGCGGCTCATCAGCTGCTTCGGATCAACATTCACATCGCCCAGGACATACGAGAGGCATTCGGGCGTTTTATCGACATCGACGACTATTGTTATTCCTCTGTAATATCCGAGCGGAAAGCTCAAACCGTAGCCGCTGTCGGGTTTGCAGCAGGCGGTCAGATCGCCGGGTCCCAAATAGCACGAGCCCTTTTCAAACTCGCACTCTAAGCGCCCCTCGCGGCAATGGTTCAGCTCGAAGATATTGCCGGGCTTGGCGTTCTCCCTGAAATTGCCGTGCATATGCACGTCGTCATAGACAAGGTAGATGCCGGGAAAGACGGAATAGCAGGTCATGTCGATATAGCCGGCTTCGTCCTCGAGCCTGTAAACAGTGCAGTCATCGGTGCGCGAAATAATCTTCACATCGTCGCCGTATATATTCTTTTCAAGCTCAGTTGCCGTCATGCCGCCACCGCCTTTCCCGGTTTTAGTTTAATAATATTTACTTTTTCAGGAATCCGAAAAGTCCTTTTTTCTCTTCGAACTCCTCGGAGCTGATGCTTTTAAGTTCATAGCCCGTTTTGTCGATAACGCTCTTTATTTTATCTTCGTCAAGCGCCTCTTTCGAGACTATGACCGTCTCGCCCTTTGTGTGGGAGGAGTTAACTTTTTTGACATCAAAGCTGTTGCGGATAGCGTCGTTTATATGCGACTCGCACATTCCGCACATCATTCCGTCAATTTCCAGCGTTGTTTTGATCACTTCAAGTTCTTCCTTTCAAAACGCGGCTAAACGCCGCGAATTTTTATGTCTATCCTGCGAAGAATATCACGGGGTGATATTTTTGCAGTACAGAAATCTTAGTGAATTGATTACTCAAAGCCGCAGTTCGAGAAAATATTTTCTCTCGCTGCCGGCGGAGTTTCAGATGCGCCTGCACGGGCAGAATGATTATATTCATTCTGCGCATCAGCTGCACTCGACGGCGGAGCTGATTAAAATATACGACCGCGAAATTATGATATCCGAGGGCCTCGACCAATATTTCAAATAGTTATTCGGCGGACTTTAGAGCCTCGACCATATCTATCTTACGGTTCTTGCGCGCGACCATGAGGCTGACTATCAGCGAGACTCCGAAAGTCAGCAGCGCGCTGATGAAATATGTCTTCCATCTGACGACCGTGTTCATCTCATATTCCCCTGCCATCGCGCTGACGAGGTAGCTGAGCGTTCCGAGTCCGCACGGGATGCCGATAATGACGCCGATTAGCGTCAGCCACATATTCTGACCGATAAGCAGCTTGCCTATCTTTTTATCCCTGAAGCCGACGACTTTGAGCGTTGCCATCTCGCGGTAGCGTTCGGTGTAGCTCATGACGCCGAGGTTATAGAGCACGACCATGCCGAGTCCGAGAGCCGCGACAACGAGAATGCCTATCATCATGTTCTGTATCTCAGTAAACGTATCGAACGAATCGACTATCGACTGCTTTGTCTGAACGCTCTTTATCAGGCTGTCGGAAGCGATATCCGATTTTTCGGTGCTCGTATAAATCGAATCGATATTATACGGGATATCGAGCTTTTCGGCATATTCGGGCGAGATAACAATGCTCTCGGTGACGCTGCGGATAAGTCCGGCTATTTTAAGCTCATATTCTTTGTCCGAGCCGTAGGGGCTGATTTTGAAGGTATCGCCCGCTTTGAGCCCGAACTCATCGGCTATTCTCATGCAGACATAAGCGCCGTCGCTGCCGATTTTTATATAATCGGTGTTCTCATCCGGGAACTTAACTTTATCGTGTTCGATATTATATATATCGAGCGAGAGTGTCTTTTCATCATGCTTGACGCTGACGGAAGAACTCCAGTCGCCGTCATATTTATCGGCAAGGGCTTCGCACTGCTCTTTCGTCGTGCCCTCGGCAACATATATGCGCGAGTAATAGGCTATTGCGCCCTCATAGTACATATCGAGGAAAGCGGACATGGTGTCGCGCATTCCGAGCGAACCGACAACGAGCAGAGTGCAGCCGATTATGCCGATAAGAGTCATTGCGGTACGCGACTTATGACGCATGACATCGCGCAGATTCCAGCGCGTGCCGAACGAGAGCTTGTGGAAGCCGTTCGTTCTCTCTATGAGCAGGGCTTTCATTCTCTTGGGCTCATACGGGCGCAGGGCATCGGCGGCGGTGCCGTGGAGTATCTTCTTGACGCACAAAAAACCGATAAGTGTCAGGATAAGTATAATCGCAACAACAATTATAATGCAGAACAGCGGCATACGCAGACGCCAATACGGCATATCAAGATATGTTCCCATCGTGCCGTTCGGGTTCATAACACTCCATGCGATAATATAGCCGAGCGCCGTTCCGAGAACGGAGCCGACGATGCCGATCGAAAAGGCATATGAAGTATAGTGCGCGAGAATACGCCTGTCTTTGAAACCGAGCGCCTTGAGCGTGCCTATCTGCGTCTTTTCCTTTGCGGTCAGCCTCTGCATGGTCGTTACCATAGTCAGAACCGCGATAAGCAAAAACAGCGGCGGCAGGACGGAGCCCATGGTTTTGCCCTCGTCGCTCTCGCCTTTCGCCTGAGCATAAGCCGTGCTCTCGTCCTTTGAAAGAATAAGCGTGGTCTTACCGAGGGCATCATCGACTGAATTTTCAAACTGCTTTCTCGAATCATCGGAAATAACATTTATCTGCGGATAAAAATCCATGCCAACTGTCTTTTTATAGAGAGCCGGCGAAATAAACGCATAGCCGTAGGTCGTATAATCGGGCATGAGCTGCGTCTCATCGCGTACGCAGATCATATATTCGCCCGCTTTTATCAAGCCTTTGACCGTTCCGCTGACTTCAAAATTTTTATATACAAGCGTCAGCTTGTCGCCGATCTTCACATCATTTTTAGAAGCGTAGATATCCGACAGCCAGATGCCGTCCTCGCTCGCGGAATTATATTCTTCGCCGTCCATGAGCACAAAGCCCGAGACATTCTCGTTCTCCGTAACGGTCATCGCGAGGCTATCGCCCTCACGCTCTTTCACATCGGCGTTGACGGAGAGATAACGCGAGGCTGATTTCACTCCGCTTATGTTCTCTATTTTTTCAAGCTCGTCTTTTGAAAAGCCCGACTCGGATATTATTCTGTAATCCGCATAGTTGGATTCTTCGAAAAACGAAGCCATGTTGTCCTCAATGCTGACCCATTCCATATTGAAGCCGACAAAAATACCGACTCCGAGGACTATCATGATTATCATCGAGATAAACTGCGCGCGGTAAAGACGCATCGTTCTCAAAAGTTTTTTGAACAGCATACTGCGCCTCCTTTACCAATCAATCTCATCGGCAGAAGCCGGAGAAGGCTGATCCTCACAGGAGACTATCCTGCCGTTTTTCACTCTTATAACGGTATCCGCCATCTTCGCTATGTTCTGGTTATGAGTGACTATGACTATCGTCTTGCCGTAATCGCGAGCCATTTTGAGCAGCAATTTGAGCACGCGCACGCCGGTTTCGGAATCAAGCGCGCCGGTCGGCTCATCGCACAGGAGTATCTTCGGATTCTTCGCGAGCGCACGGGCGATAGACACGCGCTGCTGTTCGCCGCCGGAAAGCTCGGAGGGGAACTTCTTGAGATGATCCGCAAGCCCGACTTCTTCGAGCATCTTTGTCGCGGAGAGCGAATCCGGGGCTATCTCTTTGACGAGCGAGACATTCTCGTGAACCGTAAGGGTCGGGACGAGATTATAGAACTGGAACACGAAGCCGACTTTCTTCGCTCTGTAATCGGCGAGCTCATCGTTCGAGAGCTTCGATATATCCTCGCCCTCGACATATATCTTTCCGTCGGTCGGGCTGTCAAGTCCGCCGAGCAGATTTAAAAGCGTGCTCTTTCCCGCGCCGCTGGGGCCGAGGATAACAACAAATTTTCCCTCTTCAAGCTCCATATTCACCGAATCGAGAGCCTTGAGTTCGTGGTCGCCGCTTTTATAGACGCGGCTCACATTTTCAAACTTTACTACTGCCATTGCTTTTCTCCCTTTCTTGCTCATATCTTCTGCTCATGTGTTCGAGGCTGTCCTGCGGAACCTCCGAGAGCAGAGAACACACAGCCATTTGCAGATCCCCAATATCGGGGAACATACATCGCAGGCTCTCCGAAACTATCTCATAGTAATGACCGTAGCGGTGCGCGGTATCGTTGCCCGAATCGGTAAAATGCGCCACTCCGTAAGAGGTTTTGCTGATTATCCCGAGTTCCGAAAAAGTGTCCATCATATTGTGCACGCTCGGCTTTGACAGATTGAGCGCCGAAGCAAGGTCGACGCAGCGGACTCCGCATCCGTCTCTGTCGAGCTCCTTCATTGTCAGAAGGTAGCGTATATTTGACGCCGTAAGTGTTCTTCGGTTTGGCATGATCTTCCTCCCGCAATAAAGTGTCAAACATTTGATTAGCATTTGCTAACCGCGATCTTTAAAAAATAGATTAGCCCCCGCTAACCAAGCTATATGGTAAACTATTCTTTGCGCTGTGTCAATATGATTTTTTCCTGTTTTATTGACAGACTAACAAATTCGGCAACATCCACAAACGATTAGCATATGCTAACCGATAATCTTGTCAAAAAGCACGGGCACAAAGACATATTGATTTTCGGGCGGGCGCGTGATATCATTAATTATACAAATTTAATGAACGGAGGGATCAGATGCACCTGCAGGAATCCGGCGAGATGTATCTCGAAACAATATATGTACTTTCAAAGAAAGGCGTCGTGCGCTCGCTCGATGTCGCGGAACACATGGGCTTTTCAAAGCCGAGCGTCAGCCGCGCCGTTGGACTTCTCAAGCAGGGCGGCTATCTCCTCATGGACAAGGACGGATATCTCACACTCACCGATGCGGGGCTTGAGGTCGCGCATAAGATATACGAGCGGCACACCGTGCTCTCGAATCTGCTGATCCGCCTCGGTGTCAGCGAAGAGGTCGCGGTCGAGGACGCATGCAAGCTCGAGCACGACATAAGCGACGAGACATTCGCGGCGATAAAAGAGCACGTTGTCAAAAATATCGACACCCTGAAATAATTTGTATCGGCAAATTATTATAAGCATTTTTACTTTGCGAGTTTTGTTTTGAAAATATTCAATAATACAGATAGGCATGTTCAACAATTCGGCGCTTCCCATTTTGTTGAACATGCCTAAATATATTTGTGCGCTTGAAAAGCCTTTTTACACATGGTATAATAATTTGAGATTATGTGTAAAGACTTGCACATAAAGTATTACACAAAAGGAAGGTAGAAATGAGCAAAGGAAAGAACCAGGCGCCGAGCGGGGCTATCAAGCACAACACCTACACCGGCAAAGAGCTGACAGGTTACTTAGTAGGTCTCGCAGGACAGAACATCATCTACAACATCATCGCAGGCGGACTCCAGTACTACTGGCAGTCGATTATTTTTTTGCCGGCGATGGCCATCTCGGTAATATTCTTCGTCGCCCGCGTTTGGGATGCTATCAATGACCCGATGATGGGTTCGATAGTTGACCACACCAGAACAAAGTGGGGTAAGTGCAAGCCCTACCTCATGTTCGTCCCGATCCCGATAGGAATCATTACCATTCTCACATTCTGCAACAAGACATACACCGACTACACATCGACCGGTGCGCATGTACTGATTATCGCCTGGGCGGCAATCTCCTACATTCTCTGGGGTATGTGCTACACCGTCGGCGATATTCCGCTCTGGGGTGTAACCTCGCTTATGACCGACGATGAGAACGACAGAGCAAAGGCTCTCTCGCTCGCCCGTATAGTCGCAAACCTCGGCGCTATCGGCATGCTCATCACTTTCGCAGGAAAGGCTCTCTCCCCCATGTTCCAGGAGAAGAAAGGCCTTGACCTTATTCATGCGGACAAGATGTCCTATATCATAATCGCCGTTATCCTTACAATATTCGCAACTATTCTCTTCCAGTTTGCCGGCTTCTCTGTAAAAGAGAGAGTTCAGCAGTCCGAAAAGAAGTACACCATGAAGGAGAACTTCAAAATCGCGATCTCCAACGATCCGTTCAGAAGGCTCCTCCTCTCGGGCATTCTCAGAAGCCCCATCATGCTTCTCTCGATCGTCGGTCTGTCGCTCGTTATGTACTACTTCTTCGACAACAACCTTGCCAATATGGTTGTTGACGGCCAGCTTCAGATTATAAAAATCGTTCAGCTTCTGGTTATGGCTATCGGCCTTCTCGGCGGTATGATCATCGGTACTGCCGCCACGCCGAAGATGTCCGCAAAGTTCGGCAAGAAGCAGCTCTATAACTTCTATTCAATCGCCGGTGCAGTTCCCTATGCAATGATCTTTGTCGTCTATAAAATAGCCGGCGGCAACCTTATGCAGAACATGGTTTATGTCGTTTTGATGGCTGTTATGATGTTCGCGGCTTCCTGGGCAATGGGCTCGATAAACATTCTCCAGTCGATAATGATAGCAGACTGCGTTGACTACGAGGAGTACAAGAACGGCGTTCGCACCGACGGCGTGTTCTTCTCCGGCCAGTCCTTCATCACCAAGCTTGCAATGGGCGTTTCCTCGCTCATCTCCGGCTTCATTTATTCGGCTGTTCACTACACCGCCGAATACATCGAGACTCTTAACCTCGACCTGGCGGCAGGAAAGTATCATTTCTACGAGGCGAACGACGGAAAATACGCAATGGCGATGTTCCTGCTTATTTCTATTCCGCCCGCAATCGGCATGCTGCTCTCCGCTATCCCCACTCTCAAGTATTCGCTCACCGATGCGGAGCACACAAGAATCCTCAACGAGCTTATTGAGAGACGCGCAAGCAAGAATAACGGAAGCAACGACTGATTGTCTCCGACAAATCAATAAGCACGGCGGTGCAGCTCACTCGGGCTGCACCGTTTTTGATATGCATAAAAAATAACGGAGCAGGCAAAACCTACTCCGTTATTTTATTTCGGGTTATTCGAGCGCTCCGTCTCCGCCCATGAGCGCCGTCAGCTCTCTTATGCGCTCTATCGGGAACGGCGGGGAGCATAGCGGTTTCATTGCTATGCTCATCAGCTTCATCGGGTTATCGTCTGCGGCGACGCGGTTCGAGGACATCGCACCGCATCTGCGGCAGCGGTGGACTATCGCCCATTCGCCGTTTTTTCTCACCCAGACCGCTATGGGATCCATGATTCCCCCGCAGTCCGAAGCTCTGTCTCCGGGCTCGATATCAACATGCAGGCTAGAAAAGCAGTTCGGGCAATGGTTTCTGTGGTTGCTGCCCGCTCCCTGCGGCACTACAGTGCGTCCGCACACTTTGCAGACAAAAGTCTCGTTGCAGGCGTGAGTCTTATAATAACCTTTTTCGTACTGTTTGCGTTTGTTTTCGCGATTCATTTTTTCCTCCTGAAGATCATGGCTCGCGGGAGGAACGGCAGAGTGTGTTTTTTATTTGCCGACCTCCCGGTCAGCGCACGCTCTCCGGTGATTTTGTGATAAGTCTCAAACAAAATCTCCTTAGTTTTTTATTCAAGAAACGGTCAGATGACCGATATCTCGTCTGTGTATTCCGCTCCGCACGGCATTATCGACGGCAGAGCGAGAGAGAATAGGTCGGCGGCGCGCTCTTCGATTGAAGAGATACGTTTTGCGCGTTCACCGAGCTTTTTTATATCCGCCGCGCGCATAACTATCGGCAGTTTTGCGCTCGAACGCATGGCGCGCAGCTTTTCGCGTCCGATGGCGTTGAAGCCGAGCACGCGGATATACGGCGGTATGCCCTCGCAGTCGGACGCCTCGATACCGAGCAGAAGAGCCGCAACAGCGCGCCTTATCCGCGCATGGGAATAGCGTTTGGTCTTGGCGAGAGAATAAAGCTCATCGAGCGAAGAGGCACTGCGCGAGGCTGAGTATATGCGATTTTCAAGTCCCTCGGAGATATCCGGCACTGCGGCTATTTTTTCGGGCGTTGAAATACGTAGGCACGCAAGTACGGCTTTTTCGAGAACATTTATATCCGCTGGCGCTCTGCCCGCCTCTATCTCCGCTTTCAGTATCTCTGCGGCATTTTCGGGCATGAGGTCGTCAAAGTCCTCCCCTGCCCTCACGCGGGTGCGTATGAGCGAAGCACTCGCAAAGGAGTTCACCGCCTCGCCGCTGTCGTGACCCGCTCCCTCGCGCCTGACGGCGAACGGAGCGAGCCCGGATTTGAGCGTATCTATCGCGCGTATATATTCAACAGCGAGTGTATCGTTCGGCGACGAGAGCACCGATGCGACGCGGGGATCGAGCTCTTCCACGGCGCGCTGTCTCGCTGAAGCAAAGCTCACGCCGGAGAGCAGGTTTGCGCGCATACTCTCGCGTACGGTATAATCATCGACCGCGCGGGATGCGGCTCGGAGGAGCCCTATATCGGCACATTCGCTGCCGAAACTCAGCGTATCGACGCACCCCATGGCGTCGAGCAGCCCGACAGCTCCCCTCGCAAAGGTCTGCGCCGCAGCGCACGCCCACGGGACAGGAAGCGAAACGACAAGATCCGCGCCGTTCATCAGAGCCATGTGCGCGCGCGCGTTCGGATGCATCAGCGCAGTCTCTCCGCGCTGGACGAACCAGCTGCTCATCACGCACACAACTGCCGACGCGCCGTTTTCACGCGTGCGGGCTATATGATATGCGTGCCCGTTATGGAACGGATTATATTCGGCGACGATGCCTGCGGTGCTCATCGGGCTCACTCCTTTCCGTTTTTCGACAATAAGACAGGGGAATTCTGCAAGAACTGCTTGAAAAATCCTCTTATAGTATATATAATATATCAGTAACGTGCTTGTTTCAAGCAAATCTTTTTATTTGGAGGCAATACTCTTGAAAATTCTTGTTATCAACGCCGGAAGCTCATCGCTTAAATATCAGCTCATCGACATGGACGGCGAGCAGCTTATAGCAAAGGGCATCTGCGAGCGTATCGGTATCGACGGCAGAATCAGCGGCTCGACCACGGACGGCAGAAAGTTCAAATACGACGTAACTCTTGAAAACCACACCGCGGCTTTCCTCGAGGTCAAGAAGGCTCTTACTTCGGGCGACTGCAAGGTTATCGACGATCTCTCCGACATCTCCGCTGTCGGCCACCGCATAGTCCAGGGCGGTTCTCTGTTCAAAGAGAGCGTTCTTGTTGACGAGGATGTTATCGCCGGCATCGAGAGCCTGTGCGATCTCGCTCCCCTGCACAACGCCGCTCACATTCAGGGCATCCGTGCCTGCCGCGAGGTCTTCGGCGAGGATGTTCCGGAAGTTGTTGTTTTCGACAACGCTTTCCATTCGACCATGCCCCCCGAGGCATTCCTTTTCCCGCTGCCCTATGAGTACTACGAGAAGTACAAAGTCCGCCGCTACGGCTTCCACGGCACATCGCACCGCTTCGTCAGCGCTCGCTGCGCGGAAGTTATGGGCGTTGACCTCAAGGATATCAAGCTCATCACCTGCCACCTCGGCAACGGCTCTTCAATAACCGCTATCAAGGACGGCAAGGTTATCGACACGAGCATGGGTCTTACTCCCCTCGACGGCTTCATCATGGGCTCGCGCTGCGGCGGAGTTGATCCCTCGGCCATCACCTATCTTCAGGAGAAAGAGGGCTGGACTCCCGCAGAGACAGCTGAAATCCTCAACAAGAAGTCCGGCGTTCTCGGCATCTCCGGCGTATCGAGCGACGACAGAGACGTTCTCGCCGCCGCAGAGGCAGGCAACGAGAGAGCCGCTCTTGCAAGAAGCATCCAGCGCTATCAGATCCGCAAGTTCATCGGCGCATATGTTGCCGCGATGGACGGCGTTGACGCAATAGTCTTCACCGGCGGCATCGGTGAGAACACCTGCGACCTGCGTGAAGATGTCTGCAAGCATCTTACATATCTCGGCGTCAAGATCGACTGCGAGAAGAACCTCGAGCTCAGAAAGGGTAAGGAGGGCGAGCTTTCGACCCCGGATTCAAAGGTCCGCGTTTTCGTTCTGCCCACCAACGAGGAACTGCTCATAGCCAGAGACACTAAGGCTATTGTCGAGAAGCTCTGATATGAACGGCTGCAACACTTTTATATTTGACAGTTTACCGGAGAAAGAGCTTATCCCCCGGTTTGAGATAAGCTCTTTCCACTGGGAAAAAGACGGATATTCGCGCCCGGAGAGCTCCGTGCGGTTCTGCGCGGTGAAAAACGAGGGCTACTATGCTTTTCTTGAAAGCTCCGAAAGCCCTGTGCTCGCGAGATACACAAAGCGCGACGATCCGGTATATACCGACAGCTGCCTCGAAGTGTTCATCGCACCCGTCAGCGGGCGCAGCGAATACATAAACTTCGAGATGAATCCGAACGGCGCTTATCTGTCGCAGTTCGGAAGCGAGAGAAACGGCCGCGTGTTCATAAAAGAATTGACCGCAGAGGCCCCGCGCGTCAGCGCAGGAGTTTACACAGACAAAGAGGGCTGGCATGCTCAGCTGTTCATCCCGGAGAGGCTGATATCGTCGCTCTACGGCTGCGATTTTTCGGTCGGCGAGGGCGAGATACGCGGCAATTTCTATAAATGCGCCGACGACTCCCCGACCCCGCACTACGGTGCACTCTTCCCTGTTGACAGCGCTTCTCTCGGCTTTCACAATCCCGAAAGGTTCGGCACTATCAAAATAATCAAAAGGTGATACAGATGCAAACGCAGAACACTCCCTTTCCGCTGCAGCAGATAATCGATGAATTCGGTTTTGAGGGAGAATATATCGGCTACCGCGTTTCAAACGACGGTCATATAAACAACACTTTTGTTCTCGATTTCAAAAACGCTGACGGCAGCAGCACAAGCTACCTTGTTCAGCTGATAAATACGAATGTTTTCAAGAATCCAGACGAGCTGATGGAGAATATCGTCGGAGTCACGGGATATCTGCGCAACATAGTTATCGAGCGCGGCGGCGACCCGGAGCGCGAATGCCTCAGGGTGTTCTTCACAAAGGGCGGCAAGCCCTATTTCAAAACAGAGAACGGCGAATGCTGGCGATGCTACAATTTTATCACCGGCGCGCACGCCTGCCAGTCCATTGACGACCCGAAAACATTCTTCAACGCCGCAAAGGCTTTCGGCACTTTCCAGTGCCTGCTCGCGGACTATCCGAGCAGCACACTCCACGAGACCATACCGAACTTCCACAACACCCGCTCCCGTTTTGCCGACTTCAAAAAGGCAGTAAGCGACGATCTCAAGGGTCGCGCGGCGGGCGTACAGGAAGAGATCGACTTTGTTCTCTCGCGTGAGGGCGACACGGGTATCCTCGTCGATATGCTCAGCAACGGCGAGCTGCCGCTGAGAGTCACACACAACGACACGAAGCTCAACAACGTCATGTTCGACAACAAGACCGACGAGGGCATATGTGTAATTGACCTCGATACAGTCATGCCCGGACTCTCGCTCTACGATTTCGGCGACAGCATCCGCTTCGGCGCAAGCACCGCCGCAGAGGATGAGAAAGACCTCAGCAAAGTGAACTTCGACATTGAGCTCTACAAAGTCTACACCGAGGGCTATCTTTCCGCCGCCGGCAAGAGTCTGACCGACGCGGAGATTGAATATCTCCCCTTCTCATCGAAGCTCATGACGCTCGAATGCGGAATGCGTTTCCTTGGGGACTACCTCAACGGCGACACTTATTTCCGCATTGACTATCCCGAGCACAATCTTGTCCGCGCCCGCACGCAGTTCAAGCTCGTCGAGGACATGGAGAAGCAGATGGACGAGATGAAAAAGGTCACACAGGAGATATACGAAAAAGTCTGCAAATAAAAAAGCCATACGGCATGGAGGGTTAGAGCTATGTTATCTCTGATGGACGAGCGTCAGCTCAGGCACAGTCTTGCCCTCTGGACGATGAAAAACAGCCGCTTCGCGCCGCAGCCCGGAAGCTGCGAGGAAGCGGCTTTTATCAAAACTTACGCTGTGCCACAAACAAGATTTGAGCGAGTCAATTCCGCTGTCTCTTCAAACGGCAGACCGCTCTCGATATTCCGCACCGTTATACGCCTCGCCGACTGGCAGTCGCGCAGCGGGCAGGAATGTGCGCTGGTCTATCTCAAGGCAGTTGAGACTGACACGGACAGTCTCGGCAACACTGCCGAGATAACACTGGGCTATTCAATAGTCAGCAGGTGATATACTTTCTTATTGCGGGATATACCCGCTTTGCGATGAACGCGAGCAGCAGGCAGAAAACGGCATCCTTCGGAAAGGTCGTGAACACGCAGGCGCTCATCATCTTCATGAAGCCCGGATATGTATTGAGATACAGTCGGGTGACAAAATAGAAATACACAGTACCGATAATATATATTATCACAGTGCCCGCGAGCGCGGCGAAGAAGAGCTTCCAGAATGTGCGCTCTTTAAGATGCTCGACTATGTATCCCGTGACTACGGACGCGACAAGGAAGCCGATTATGAAACCGAAGGACGGCTTCAGCACGCAGGCGATTCCGCCGCCGTAGGTAAACACGGGCACTCCGCAGAGACCGAGAATTATATATGCCGCAACGCTCAACCCCGAGCGCCACGCGCCGAGGAGCATAGCCGAGAGCAGAACAAATTCGAGCTGCAGTGTTATCGATATCATCGGCAAAGGTATTTTTATAAATGTGCCGAGGATTATCAGGGCGCACGAAAGCGCACACACGGCGGCGGTCATCGCCCTACCTTTTGAAGTCATTTTACTTTTCATTCTCTCACCTTCCGGGAATTGGATCGCATTTGATTATATCACAACAACTATACAATCAATTCAACAAATCGACTTTTCAGCGTGAAAATGCGCTTAGAAATACATAAAATTTTTTCTTATAGCTGGAGGACAGACTGATGCAAGAGCTGATTAAAAGAAACACGCCGGAGATTGCCGACAGGTTCGCACTCGAAATCGAGGACAGACGCGATGGCAAGAGCTTCTATGAAATCGAGGCGTGCGGCGACAAAATAGTTCTGCGCGGCGACTGCAAGATAAGCCTTGCAATGGCATATTACAGATACCTGAAGGACTGCTGCAATGTTAACCTTGCGCACTGCGGTAACGACAGGATAGGCAATATCACCGACGCTCCCCTGCCAAACGGCAAGACCGTTCGCATAATCGAGCAGGATAAACGCGCCTACATGAACTACTGCACGTTTTCGTATTCCGCCCGCTGGTGGGATTGGGAGCGCTGGGAGCGCGAGATAGACTACATGGCTATGCGCGGAATAAATATGCCGCTGAGCATAGTCGGCTACGAGGCGGTGCTTTTTTACACCCTGCGCGACCTCGGATATACGGACGACGGAGCGCTCAATTTTATCAGCGGCCCCGCATATCTGCCGTGGCAGCTCATGGGCAACCTCGACAGCTATTTCAGCCTGACGGACAAGGCATATGTTGACAAGCGCCTTGAACTCGGCAAAAAGATAATCGACCGCGAACTCGAGCTCGGCATGACACCGATTCAGCAGGGCTGTTCGGGTCAGGTGCCCTCAACAATTCTTCGCGTGCTTCCGCACACGAACGCATACAATGTCCCCTCATGGTGCGGGTTCCCCGTAACATATCAAATAGACCCGCTCGACAAAAACTTCAGAAAATTCGGCATGGCTCTGCTTGAAAAGCAGCGTCAGCTCTTCGGCGCGCACCACTATTATGCCTGCGACCCGTTCCACGAGAACAAGCCCCCGATAAAGGGTGACAAGTATCTCCAGAACGTAGGAAAGGCTATTTCAGAGATGTATACGGCTTTCGACTCTCAGGCGGTCTGGGTCATGCAGGCATGGTCTCTGCGCGAGCCGATAGTCAAGGCTGTTGACAAGGACAAACTGCTCATTCTCGACATCGACGGCAGCAAATGCGAAAAGACCGACGGCTTCTGGGGCTACAACTTCATCAGCGGCACTCTCAACAACTTCGGCGACAGAAACACGCTCCACGGTTCGATAGACGCGCTCGCCGAAAACAAATTCATGGAAGAGCGCGAAAAATATCCGAATATTGTCGGCACTGGTCTTTTCATGGAGGGTATTTTCCAGAACCCGCTGTATTTTGACCTCGCTTCGGATATGCTCACGCGAAGCGACAAGCCGGAGCTTGACTCATGGCTCAAAGACTACGCCCGCCGCCGCTACGGCAGTGACGAAGAATGCCTTTTCGAAGCGGTCAAAGATATGCACGAGACCTGCTACAGCAAGAATTGCACGGGGCGCGAGACTGCGTCGATAATCTGCGCGCGCCCTGCATATGAACAGCGCCACACCGCGCCGAACGATGTCTTTGAGCTGAGATACGACAACGAGAAGCTGCTCGACGCGCTCGAAAATCTGTTTAAAGCCGAACACGCCGATACGGACGGATACAGATTCGATGTCTGCGATCTGACGCGCCAGGTGCTCAGCAACTATGCAAAGGATCTCTACAAGCGCAGCATAAGCGCATTTGACAGCAAAAATATAAGTCTTTTCGAAAAGAGTGTCAACACATTCGTGCGCCTGCTCGAAGATGTTGACAGGCTGCTCATGACACGCCCCGAACTGACGCTCGGCGAGCATGTCAGGCAGGCAAACGCCTATGCCTGCACCGACAAAGACAGGCAGAATTTCGAGCTCAACGAGCTTTATATGCTGACCCTCTGGGGACCCGCACGCTCCTCGCAGCTCTATGACTACGCATGGAAAGAATGGGGCGGCATGATAAAAACTTTCTATCTGCCGCGCTGGTATTCGTTCTTCGAGCAGATGGCGGTCAACTTCAAAAAGCGCAAATGCACATTCACGACCACAAAGCGCCGCTATAACGAGCGCGAGGACTTCGACGGAACTTCGTTCTACAAGAGCGTTGAAAAATTCGAGAACAAGTGGCTCTCGACCTACAAGCCCGAGCAGCCCTCGGAAGAGGACACGCTCGAAGTCGCGCGCGAGCTGTTTGACTTCTATGCGCCGATGATAAGAGGTGTTCAGGCATGAGCGTTGAGCCGCAAAGAAAAGGCGGAGACAAACTTGACCTGTACGAACGCCAGATAAATATGCTCGACACCCTGCTCCAACACGGGGCGATATCCGAAGAGCAATACCAAAAGAGTGCGGGTGATTTAGAGAAACTGATGTTCCCGCATGGAGTACCGAAAAGATAAAAAATCAGCCTTCGATTCACAAAAGAACCGAAGGCTGATATATTTTGTTTATTTGCTTCGACTGTTTTTGTCATTCGATCCGGAATGGCCTCCGTATCCATAACCGTAACCGTAGCCGTAACGCTTGCCGTAGCTGTAACCGTAACCGTATCTGCGGCGCGAGATCGAATAGTTGCCATATCCGCCCTTGCTGCGGTCGGTCGAGATATTGTAGACGCATCCGGCGAGATCCGTTCCGCCCTGAGTGAGGTCGCTGACAGCCTCAAGTATCGCGGGAACGGGGAACACATCCTCGCGGATAACGAATATTGACGAATCGATATATTTGGCGCATATAGCCGCATCAGCGACAATTCCAACCGGGGGCGTATCGATGATAATATAATCAAACTTCTCTCTTGCCGCCGCAAGGAACTCGCCGGTCTTGGCGTTTGAAAGCACCTCGGTAGGATCGGCAATGCTCTCATCGCCCGCGAGGACGAATATCTTATATTTCTCGATATATTTTATCGCGTCGCTCGAATTTTTGGTACCGTTGACGACATCGGCTATGCCGTTGCCGGAAAGATTGCTTATGCCGAGATTCTTGAGCACGGACGGCTTTCTGAGATCGGCATCAACAAGCAGCACGGAATATCCGTTCTGTGCGAGCGCAAGTGAAAGGTTAACGGCAACGGTCGTCTTGCCCTCATTGGCTCCGGCGCTCGAAACGACAAAGCTCTTGTATCCGCGTCTGCCATTGAGCAATTCCAGCTTTGTTCGCATCGCCTTGTATGTCTCAACGAATGCAAAACCGCAGGCTTTGTCGGTTATCAGCAGCTCCCTGCCGCCGTGGGCGGATTTCTTATAGAAACGTTCGCCGCCCGGCACCTGTGACACCTCGCCGATAACATTAAGCTGGAGCTTGTTCTGAATATCCTCCTGGCTTCTGACGGTGTTGCGCGCGGAGTCCCTGATTATTATAATGAGCGCGCATATGACAGCTCCCGCAAGAGCGCCTATAATGGTGTTGCGCACGGTACCGACAGATTTGTCCGGCTTTGTCGGCAACTCCGGCTCGTCACAGAGATGGATACTGCCGCCGGAATAGACCTGAACGACATCTTTATATGTATCCTTAACAGCCTGTGCGAGCTCATAAGCCTCCTCTGGCGAGGAAGCAGTGACGGTCATATCGATAATGCTGCTGTCCGTCTTGCGGGACGCGGCTATCATCTTCGCAACCTGATCCGCGGTTTTCGGGTACGACTTGCACTCGGCGGCTATCGCGTTGCACATGGTGCGCCCGGTCATAAGATGGACGAAAGTATTCGCCATATAAGCCGATGCCGACATATCGTTATAGGAGACGGAATTCTCCCCCGATGACGAGAGGTCTTTTTCGGACTTATTATTGACGATAAACGTCATGCTTGAAGTATAAGTCGGCTCTTCGACTGCCTTGGTCACCACTGCGCACGATGCTCCAACCACCAGCGCGACAAGTATCAGAAGCCACAGCCTTCTCAAAAGAAGACCGAACACATACATGATGTTCACTTCGACTCCGTCGCTGTCGGTACCTTTTCTAACTATCCTGCTCAATCACATATCCCCCACTTCGTCAATTCCCATTAAAGAGTATCGACTATCTTTCTTCCTATTGAATCATAGAATATCTCGTGCTTTTCGGCTTCGGAGAGCTTATAGCAATTCCTGCCGTCAAAGACCAGAGGTCTCTTCATATACTTTTTGTAGTTATCCAGCGGATATTCCACAATCTTTTCCCACTCAGTCATTATGAGGCAAACATCCGCATCTGTCAAGGCTTCATCTATATCCTTTGCAAAGTTTATTGCACAATTCGGATATCGCTTTCTGAAATTTTCGGCACCCAGAGGATCCCATGCGATTATATCCGCGCCCTCGTTGAGCAGTATATCTATATTCTGCTTTGCCGGCGCTTCTCGCAGATCGTCAGTGCCGGGCTTAAAAGTAAGCCCAATTATTGCCACACGCACATCTCTGAACGTCGGAAAGAATCTGCGCGCCTTGTCGATAAGCCTTGTGCGCTGTTCGCGGTTAACATCGATAGTCGCCTTTACGGTCTTTAGTTTCACTCCGGCGTGGTCGCTTTGAAAATTAAGTGCTTTCGTATCCTTCGGGAAGCAGCTGCCGCCGTAACCTATTCCGGCTTTTAAGAAATTTGAGCCTATGCGCCTGTCCATTCCCATCCCGCAGGCAACCTCTTCGATATCTGCGCCAACTATCTCACAGAAGTTCGCTATCTCATTTATATACGATATCTTCAGCGCGAGGAAGTCGTTGGAGGCGTATTTTATCATCTCGGAGCTTCGCACGCTGACATGTACTATCGGCAGTTCGAGCGGAGCATACATCTTTTCAACGATTCTGTAAGCCTGTTCATCATCCGCACCGATAACTATTCTGTCGGCGTTGAAAGTGTCCCTGACCGCCGTGCCCTGCGAGAGAAACTCGGGGTTTGAGACAACGAAGAAATGAAGATTCGGGCGGCGCTCGCCTATTCTGCGGCGCACGCTTTCACATGTTCCGATCGGCACGGTAGACTTGACGACAACGACTGTCCCGTCGCTGCAATTGTCGGCGATGCTGTCCGCAACGGAGAACACGGCGCTTAAATCTGCGGAACCGTCCTCCTTTTCGGGCGTACCGACACCGATAATAATAACCTGAGCTTCGGAATACTTCGTCACATCGTCTGTAAACTCCAGGCGCTCGCGGTTTTTGAGCATAAGCTCTTCGAGTCCGTATTCGTAGATAGGAGAGATGCCCTCGGCGAGCATTTTCAGTTTGCCTTTGTCAACATCGAGGCAGATTACATCATGTCCGACATCGGCAAGCGTGACCGCGGTAACAAGTCCCACATAGCCTACTCCCGCAACGGCAATTTTCATAACATACGCACCTTCATTCAAGATTCATATATGTTTTCTTTTTTTCGTCCTTTAGCTTCATCGCGCAGAAACATAGCGTCAGCATAATTTGGATATTATAATCATAATAAGACACTATCGCAATTTCTCCCACCATAGTTGCCACGAGCAGCAGAAACATTGAAACGCAGAGCCTCTCTCCTCTATAAGCTCTGCGTCCCAAGCCGATAAGAAGGTATATATAGTACCAATAATACATTATCAAACCCACTATTCCAAGGCCTGATGCCAGTTCGAGATAATTATTGTGGGCATAAACATTAAGTCCGTAAGTCTGTTCTATACAATAAGCATTGTTTGCAAGACCGGTTCCAATAATCGGGTGTGAGTAAAACAACTGCGCAGATATTTCGCCAAATCCCTTCCTCAGTGCAAGGCTTCTGTCGGCGGACACATCATTGTTCACAACATAATCAATCATCTTTTCGAGCCTGACTCCCGCCGCGTTATAGAGCGCGGGAACCTTCAAAAACGCTATTCCTATGCCGACGACCGCAGTAATAACCAAAACAAGTCTGAGAAGATAAAAACGTTTGTTAACATAAAACATCAGCATTGCAAACAGGAGAAACGCCACAACAAAAAGTGCTTTTCTCGACGATGAAAGAACTATATAGAGCAATTCGAATGCCGTGCACAAATAGTAAGCTCGCTTTTTATAGTAATATGCCTTGCAAAAGGATATAGCAGCAGCAACAACGCAGATATAAGCAAGGGTATTAATATTATTTCCGGTAACATTATTATATCCTATGCGACCGAAAAATCCGAAAAACCAAAGTGACGGAGGAGTGCGAACAAAGACAGAGACTATCATTATCATGACCGCTGCAATAAACAGGGCAGTAAAGCGGTCAAAATCCTCGCGCGTTTTTATATAAAGAGTGATGCAGTAGCACACAAGCAAAACCTGCACCATTCTCGAAATATATCTCAGAGAAAGGTTCGGGTCATAGAGCGCCCAGACAGATGAAAGAGCACACAGAACTATGAATATTCCGTACCATATCGTCGGAAGCTTAACGGACACAGTCGGTCTGCCGAGGACATTCACAAGAAAAGTGAGACCTATTACCGCAAAAAAAGTGAAATAATAGGCATAGTTCTGACCCTCTGTCTGCTCGTTAAACGCAAACAGAACGGTGAGCATTGCAACGATAGAGATATCAAGCAGTATCTCCAACGCAGACCGTTTTGAGTTTATTTTCACTTTTCCGTTTTTGAGTTCTACCATAATTGTCCCCGATCGACAGATCTATAAAACGAGTATAACATACCCGGCGGCGGTCGTTTACTCCCGTCAAGCATAATAGCATGCTTTTTCTTCAAATATTAAGCTTTTCTAAAGCCAATCAGACCGTGACATCGCAGAGCTCCGCGCCGACAAATGCGGCAAGCTCTCTGGGGTCGAGGCACAGCTGGAGTCCGCGCTGACCTGCGCTGACATATATTTTTTCAAAATCGGATGCGGTGGAGTCGATAAAAGTCGGATACTGCTTCTTCATGCCTATCGGCGAGCAGCCGCCGCGCATATAGCCTGTGAGCGAGATGAGCTCCTTGACATGGATCATTTCAAGGCTCTTGACCCCGGCGCATTTTGCGCATTTTTTGAGATCGAGCTCCGCGCCGACCGGGATGCAGAACACGAAAAGTCCGTTCTTCCCGCCGCGGGTGACAAGGGTTTTGAACACCTGATTCGGGTCGAGCGAGAGCGCTTCCGCCGCATGGACGCCGCTGAGGTCGCTCTCGTCATAGTCATATTGAAGCACATCGTATTTTATTTTCGCTCTGTCGAGCATTCTCATTGCATTTGTCTTTGTCATGATTTTCACACTCCTGCCATGATATGCATAGTCCGCAGCTGCGTTGAGGATATTCTATCGTTGACCGAATATGCGTGCTTCTCGAGATCACCGCATATCGCGTCGGTTAACCCCTGATTTTGCAGCTCGGTTATTATCATCGAGGCAATGTCCTCGACGATATCCGCCTTCGCCGAGGCGGTCACGGGTTCATTGTCCGAAGATATGAGAAATTCAAATGTATCGGCAAGCTCCGAGAGCTTTTCGAGCTCGCGCATTGCCCTAAACGCCCATTTATAAAACGGGCGGTATTTTCTGTTGAGCAGGAACACCGCAGACATGGCATGATCTGCAAATTCTATCATCGCGAGTTGGGCGCCGCCCGTCTCGCCGTGGGAAATACAGCGCTTGAAATTATACTGTCCCGCCTGCGCCGCCATTATAAGATGACCCGCAAGCTTTTTGAGCCTGACATCCTGCGGCATATCGAGAAACGACTGACGGATGCGTGAAAACTCGCCGAGATCGTCGCGGAAAACCTCGCCGTTCGTCGCCGCCGCAAGGCAGCTGTCGGGCGTAGTCATCCACTGATCTATAGAATTAAAGCCCGTGCGCGAGCCGGTTTTTGCAAGATAGAAGTCCCCTGTTTTTATAACTCCGTGGCGGCTGCCGCCGACGGGGCTTATTTTGAGTCTGTCAATGCCCTCAAAGCTCTTCGGGAGCTTCGCATAGGCGCGTTCGAGCTGAAATTCAGTGCGGCTGTCGATATCATCGGGCACGAAGATGCAGAATCCCGGCTCAAAATCATGGTCGCGCGATATATCATCGTCATAGCAGAAGCACTCCGAGCCGTCGCCGACAAGACCTATCGCGAGCTTATCTTCAAGCTCCGGGAACTTTTCATGGAGCATCGGCGCGCCGTAGGTCTCATAGAATTTTCTTGAAAGCTCAAGTCCTTTCATATATTTTGTCCGACCTCCTTTTTATCTCCTTGGCGGTCATGAACCAACCGTAATATTCAAAAGTCGGTGCGCATTTTTCGCAGACGAAAGCGTAGTTGCCGTCGAGCGCGTTTGATTCATCGAGCAGAAGATTTTCAGCCTTTTGCAGGCAGTCGGTGATGAACTCCGACGCGTTTTCGAGCCCCTGCTGCGCCTCTGCGGCATTGGCGAGGTTCAGATATGTTATCGCCGTTTCGGGCTTTCCGCCGGGCAGTGCGCTCATAATTTCTATCGCTTTTTGATAGAGTTCACGCGCCTGATCGTATTCTTTTAGCGACACGCAGGCGAGCGCCATATTGTTATAGAGTCCGCCGAGACGCGCGTCCCCGGGAGAAAGAAAATCTTCGTAGATGCTCTTCGCCTCGCTGTAGCGTTCGAGGGCTTCGCGCGGGCGGTCAAAAGCTTCGCAGACCGTTGCGGCATTGAGGCAGACGGTCGCAGCGGTTATCGAACCGCCGAGGGACAGCGTTTTCACAAGCTCGTCCGCCTTTTCCGCGCTCTCAAAAGCTTTGTCCTTCAAGCCCATTTTGCGGTAGAGACCCATGAGTTCGTTGAGCACCGCGAGCTCGCCGCGCTTGTCGCCGCCCATGCGGGCTTCGGAGAGCCAATATTCAAGGTGCCTGCGCGCCGCGGGCATATCGTTATGGGAGAGCAGAGTATCGAGCCTGTCCACAACGCGGTCAACGGGGATAAACGACACATTCGCGTTTTCGTCCGGATAATAGAAATCGGTACAGCTCGGGCATCTAGGCTCTTTGTAATCTTCGGGTTCAAGGCTCATATCAAAGCTCCTTTCGGCATCACTGATGCGTTTTGAAATAGTCGTCCGAAACATCACGCAGGAAGAGATACATCGGTGCGAATTTTTTGTATATCCCCTCGAGGCGGGTTATTATCCCGTCGTTCTCGATATCGGAAAGCTCATCGGAGGCGAACACAAAATAGAGATACTTTGCGTTATATAAATTTTCAAGTCCTGCGGGGCAATCGGGCTTCGGGCGCTTATAGCACTCGGCATCAAGCATGGCTCCCGTTGAAAGAGCCGATTTCACAGCCTTCTTGAAGCCATCCGGGTCATTTCGCAGATGCTCTCTGAAAACCTCCATATAGTCCGCCGAGACATCGTATGTTCCGACGCCGCACGACCACGCGCGCGGAGTTACTTCGAACCACATGCACGGATACATGTGCCACTCTTTTTTTGGGCGCATGAACATTATCCACATATTCTCGCGGTAGAGGTGCTTGTCGTGGGTATAGCGCGTATCGCGGCGCACCCTCGACACCATCTTCGTCGGTATGGTATTCATGAACGGGTCAATGTCAAGCATCATGTCGCTGAGTGACGCCGCAATCTGGCGCATCGGCACGGTCATGTTTGCTTTTATCTTCTCTTTATTCTCCTCATAGAACGCCTTTGAATCATTGAAGCGGTTGAGCTGCATGAGAAAAAGCGTATCCTGAGTTATTCCCTTGAAATCGCTCATCAGATAAGTCCCCTGTCGTGCATCGCCTGCGCCGCGAGCATGACGCCCGCCTTGGCGCTGTGGAAATTGAAGCCGCCCTGCATCCATGCGGCATAAGGCTCTCTGAGCGGAGCATCCGCAGAGAGCTCTATTGACGAGCCCATGGTGAACGCGCCCGCCGCCATAATGACCTGGCTGTCATAGCCGGGCATATCCCACGGCTCGGGCACGACGAACGAATCGACCGGCGCACCCGCCTGCATTCCCTGGCAGAATGCAATAAGCGCTTCGGGCGTTCTGAGCTGGACGGTCTGAATGATATCAAATCGTTCTTCATCGCTTGTCGGAGTGACATCAAATCCGAATTCCTCAAACAGCGCGGCGGCAAAGACTGCGGTCTTGAGCGCCTCGCCGACGATATGGGGCGAGTTGAATATACCCATGAACAGCTCTCTGTTCTGACCGAGCGACGCGCCGACCTCTCTTCCGAGACCGGGGACGGTGGCTCTGTAGGCGCATTTCTCGACAAGATCCGCCTTGCCCGCTATGTAGCCGCCGTTCTTGGCTATTCCGCCGCCGGCGTTCTTTATGAGCGAGCCCGCCATTATATCCGCGCCGACCTGCACGGGCTCGACGCGCTGGACGAACTCGCCGTAGCAGTTATCGACAAAAACTATCGAATTGGATACACTCTTGACTGCCTTTGCAATCTCGGCTATCTTCTCGACCGAGAGGCTCGGGCGCAGGGTATAGCCGCGCGAACGCTGGATATAGACGAGCTTCGGCTGCTTTGCCTTCACCGCTTCGGTTATCGCGGGAATATCCGGCTCGCCGTCTGAATTTAAATCGACCTGCTCATATTTCACACCGAAATCTTTTAGCGAACCCATGCCCTCTCCGGTGATGCCGATAACGGGATGTATAGTGTCATAGGGCTGACCGGTGACGCTGAGCATTGTGTCGCCGGGGCGAAGAAGCCCGAAGAGCGCGACGCCGAGCGTATGCGTGCCGCAGGCGAAGCTGTGGCGCACAAGAGCCGCCTCAGCGCCGAACGCGCTCGCAAAAACTTTATCGAGCGTCTCGCGTCCGCGGTCGCCGTAGCCGTAACCCGTGGTCTCGGTGAAATGGCTCTCGCTGACCCTGTTTTCGATAAAAGCGGCGAGCACCTTCTGCTGATTATACTCAGTGTTTTTCTCAATTCGCGCGAAGCTGTGTTCGGCGCGCTCAAGAGCCCTTTCGGAAGCATTGAGTATTTTCTCATCAAATTTGAAAAATGTCTGTTCCATGTTATATTTCCTGTTCTGTATCATATTCGGCCCATCTGCCGACGGGCACAAAGCCCGATTTTTTATAAAACTCAACTATGCTGCCGTCCTTGCAGAAGAGCTCGACCCGCCTGCCATCGGACGAATATCTTTCGGCGAGCGTCAGCACCGCCTCGCCGCCGAATCCCCTGCCGCGCATATTCTCGCGCGCCGCAACGCAGCCTAAAAACACCGCGGAATCGGCGACAAACAGCGCACAGGCGCACGCCGCAAGCGTTTTGCCGCTGTATATCACGCTCCACTGAGCGGTATCTCTGTTCATGCGCCTAGACACATCCGCGATCCACTCATCGCGCTCGCCGAGACGGTCAAAGCCAGAAGAAGCGAGCAGCGAATATACATCGCGCAGGTCGGGATATCTCGGCATCTGAGCTTCGCCGCGCAGAGGTTTCAAAAGATGCTCAAATCGGACTATATTGCCGCTTCTTGTCGGCGAAAGTCCAAGTTTTCCGCACACGCTTTCTTCGCAGGAGAGCGTTGAAAAACCTATGATTTTAAGAAACTGCCAAAGCTCTTCAAAATCTGCGTTTGATTCGGCGCTCAGCACGACGCTGTCATAAATGCGGCAGACTGCGGCGGTTATAATATTCTCGTCATTCCGCTGAACCCAGAACCGAACGGCGGCAGAATCGGCGGAATAAGTTTTCAGATATCCGACGATTTTTGTACCGAACGCGTCGCGGCGGCAAAAATCAAGAAGCTCTTTTTCTTCAGCCAGTTTAAGCATTGGCAAGCTCCCCGAGCATCACTTTTGCAAGGCGAAGAACATCGTCTCCGTCGCTCATTTTTATCACGCACGAGGGCGAGTGGAGATATCTGCACGGGAGCGAAACTGCGAGAGTTTTGACTCCGCCCGCGCTGACATGGATAGCCTTCGCGTCGTTTCCGCCGGCAACCATTGTCTTTGTCTGTATCTTTATGCCGTTTTCCTTTGCCTTTTTGAACGCAAGCTCATAGAGGTCGTGGTCATAGATAGTGCCCCTGTCCATAAAGCCGACAACTGCGCCCTCGCCGAAAGCGCAAACGCGCTTTTCGCCGTCAACGCCCGGAATATCCGCGGCGGTCGTGGTTTCGAGCACGATGGCATAATCGGGTCTGATGCTGAACGCCGAAGCTTTCGCGCCGCGTGTGCCTATCTCCTCCTGAACGCTGAATGAGAAATCCGCGTCATACTCGAGCTCGCTCTTTATCATCTCAATCATCACGGCGCAGCCCATTCTGTCATCGAGCGCTCTGCCCTGAACGAATCCGTCGCCGAACTTTCTTATTCCCGAGTCGAACACTACAGTATCGCCCAAAGAGACATATTCGCGCGCCTCATCCGCCGACTCCGCGCCGATATCGATATACATCTCGTCAGCCTTGGGCATATCGAGCTCCTCTTCTCTGGAGAGCATATGAATCGGCTTGAGCCCGACAACGCCGCTTATCTCTTTATCGCCGACCTTCACGCTTCTGCCGAGATAAACCCGGGGATCGACGCCGCCGACGGCAGAAAATTTGAGCATACCCTCATCGGTTATATAAGTGACGATCATGCCGACCTCGTCCATATGGGCGTCGAACATAACTTTATTTTTCGCGGGGCTTTTTCCCTTTTTGTGCACGATAAGATTGCCGAGCGGATCGACGCGCCAATCGGCGAAGCCGTCTATCTCGGAGATTATGAACTCGCGCACCTTATCTTCCCTGCCGGACACGCCGCCTATCGAGCAGAGTTTTTCGAGCAGTCCGTACATCATGCGCGCCCCCTTTCGATTATATATGCCGCCATAAGTCGGGCGACGGCTTCGATATCATTTAGATCGACTATTTCAGCCGCAGTGTGCATATTTCTCTGCGGAATAGAGATGAGTCCCATTCTGACTCCGCTTCCTGCAATTTGAATCTCGTCGGCGTTGGTGCCCGTACTGCCGCTCATGACCTCGCACTGGCGCGCGATGCCGTTTTCGTCAGCGATGCGCTCAAGGGTGCGAGACATCGAATAATCGAGCGAGGGCGAGAAACCTATCATCGCGCCGCCGCCGAGCTTGCCGCACTTCTCTTTTTTGAGTCCGGGAGCCATGGCGAAGCTGACATCAACGGCGATAGCCTCGTCGGGCGCCGCCGCAAAGCCGCCCGCCGCCGCGCCGCTGCCGCCGGTCTCCTCCTGAGACGAGAACAGCACGCTGATGCGGCATCCGTGATTTTTATCTTTGAGCAGCTCAAGGCAGCGAAGTATCGCCGCAACGCCCGCTCTGTCATCGAGCGCGGCGCAGCTGACTCTGCCGCCGAGCAGCTCTTTCGGGGTGCTGTTGACGGTGATGCGCATACCGGGGCGCACGATCTTTTTGACCTCGTCTGCGGTCATGCCGACATCTATCGAAAGGTCTTCAATCTTTTTCGCTTTTTTGTCATCGTCACCCGAGGCGAGGTGCGGCGGAGTCGAAGTTATCACGCCGAAAAGAGGCTCGTCGCCCCACACAGTCACCTGCTCCGCAGCGAGGACCCGCGCATCTATTCCGCCGACGCGCGCAAATTTTATAAAGCCGCTGTCGTCGATAGCGGTAACGGTCATTCCTATTCTGTCTATATGAGCGTCGAGCAGGATATGCACCCCGTCGCCGCCCGTGTCTCCGCACACACTGCCGAGCGCATCGATATGAGCGGGCATATACTCTTCGAGCATGGATTTTGCAAGCAAAGCCGCCTCATTTTCATTGCCGGAGGTTCCGTTTGCGCCCGCAAGCGCCAAAACAACGGCTTTCAGATCTTTATTTTCGAGCAATTTCCATCTTCCTTTCTAAAAATTAAGTTGAAAATTATGATAATATGGAGTATTATAATAATCGACAAACAAGTCAAGTCCATTGTATTGGAGAGATAGCAATGAGTCAGTCACATCACCATCATCACCACAGAAAAAAGACGAAGAAAAAGGTTATTATAACAATAGCCGTTATTCTTCTCGTCATAGCGATTCCGCTGACTGCGGGACTGATCACGGTCAACCACTATCTGAGCAAGATAAACTATGAGGAAGAGACAAAGGACATCAATCCGGAGCTCACAGAGAATCTCTCAGACCCGAACGCGGACAAGGATATATCCGAAAATATAGACGACCCGCGCATGTGGTATAACGACAACATAATCAACATCCTGCTCATCGGACGCGATCTCGGTCACGGTTCTAAATATTATTCCCGCGCCGACTCGGTCATAGTCGTTTCGATAAATAAGCTCAACAATGACATCAAGCTCGTCTCACTTTCCAGAGCGACCTATGTCTCCATCCCAGGTCACGGCAACGCCAGACTAAATGCGGCGCACGCCTACGGCGGATCGAAGCTGCTTATCGACACGATAGAGCAAAACTACAAAATAAGGATCGACCACTATGTGAGCATCGATTTCAACGGCTTCATCAAAGCCATTGACGCACTCGGCGGAGTCGATATAGCGCTGACAGAGAGCGAAGTGAAAGCTCTCTCGCCGATACTCAAGCAGAATGGTACCGTAGTAGAGGGCGCCGGAACCTATCATCTCAACGGCAACGAGGCGCTCGAATATGCCCGCCTGCGTGAGATAGACAGCGACAGAGCGAGAACCGAGCGTCAAAGAACGATTCTCATGTCAATCTTCTCGAAATTCAAGAAAATGTATTCGACCGAAAACTATTCGACCCTGCTCAGCAAGAGCACAAAGTTCCTTGATCAGGTTCTGCCGCTCGTAAGCACGGATTTCACGAAGAGCGAAATAATCAGCCAAGCAACGACCTACGCAGGATATCTCAACTGGCCCGTAACCGAGGCTATCATCCCGAGAGACAAGACTCCGTTGACAAAGATAAACGGCGTTGAGGTGCTGATAGTCAACTGGGCGAAGGTCAAGAATGACATTCACGAAGTCCTCTATCCCGGCATTGAGCCCCAGGAGCAATCCTGAGGCTCATAGATAGAATAATTTACAGCTCGACGCCGCCGACAGGGCGGACAGAGAGAATATAGCACGAACCCGAACCGAATACTTTTTCCATCAGGTCTTTGTACTCATCAAGCTTATTGAGCGGTACAAAGGCCTGAATTGTTCCTGCGAAGCCGCCGCCGTGGACTCGCCACGCGCCACAGCCGTCAAGCAACTTTTCGCTCAGTGAAAGTGCGAGCGACACGGGCTGCTCGGACACTTTCTTGCAGGAATAGACATTCTGGTTGTACATATAAGAAGAGCGTCCGCTCTCGATAATATATTTCTTAAAGGTCTCGAAGTCGCCCGCCTTGAGTGCGGCTGCCTGCTTCTCGACGCGCGCGTTGTCGCCATAGAAATGCATGGCGCGAAGCACTGCTCTGTCACCGCAGGAGGAGCGGATATCAGCTATGTTCTTCATGAACTCGTCCTCGTCAACCTCGCGCAGGACACTCTTGCCGAGATATTCGGCGACGCTCTCCATCTCCTTGCGCACGGCGGCATACTCATCCGTAAGGTCGGAATGGCTTCCGCCGGTGTCTACGATGCAAAGGGCATATCCGCAGGAAGCAAAATCAAAATCGAGCTTCTCGATAACGGGATTTGCAGGATCGGCAAAGTCGATCTCAACGAACGAGCCGACCGAGCTTGTCATCTGGTCGAGCAGACCGCAGGGCTTGCCGAAGAACTTGTTCTCCGCCGCCTGAGCTATCTGCGCGATTTCAACATCGCTCACCTTGCCGTCATTAAACAGATGGTTAAGAATAGTTCCGAGCAGGACTTCAAACGCCGCAGAGGACGAAAGGCCCGAGCCGGAGAGCACATCGGACGCTGTCGTCGCATCGAATGCGCCGATATTATATCCGCGCGACTTGAACTCGGCGCACACGCCGCGGACAAGTGCCTTTGACTTGCCGAACTCGGCTTCGTGCGGTTCGAGGTCGCTGATATCGATCGTGTCCATGGCGTAGCCTTCGCTCTTGACATTGACTACGGTGCCCTCGCCCTTCGCGGCAACGGCTATGGCATCAAGATTGACGCTCGCGGCAAGCACGCGGCCGTGGTTATGGTCGGTGTGGTTGCCGCCGATTTCGGTTCTGCCGGGTGCGCTGAAGAGACCCGCCTCGCGACTCTCGCCATAGAACTCCTCGAACTCTCCGATAACGCGGCAATAGCGCTTTTTCTGAGCATCGACGGTGCCGGACGGATAGAGCTTTGAAAGCTCGGCGTCATATGCGCCGTCGGTCATTCTTTTTTTCAGGACATCTGTGGTATACATAAATCTACCTCGTTTCCGTGATTAATTATCTTTATTTTTCTTTGAGCTTGAAACGCTCTTTTCAACTAAAAGCCATATGAGGTTGACGCACAAAAGCGATGCGCCGCTTATGGTCAGGGCTATCATCAGGGGCACAAGGAACGCAGACGAGAGCGGATCGAAAACGTTAGTACCCATGAAAGTATAGGACAGCAGCTTCGGCGCAAAGCCCGCCGCCGAGAGCAGGATGAACTGCCAATAAGGAAACCTGAGCGAGCCGTAAATCCGGCTGACGCTGCCGAGCGGGAATCCGGGGATAAGCCGCAGGGCAAAAAGCAGAGCCTTGTTGACCTTGCCGGAGCTCTCGATTATCTTTCTGGCGCGTTCATTCTTGCTGATTATCTTCCATGCGTTCCCGCTGCCGAACTTCATACCCTCGAAATATTTGATGCTCATCATAATGATAATTCCGAGGAAGTTCACTATCAACGCCCAATATGACGGCAGAACAGCACCTGTAAGGACGCAGATTGCCGAGACCGCGAGGAACGGGATAAAGGTGCGCACAAGGAAGACTATCAGCATGGCGAGCACGAACTTCCAGCTGACGCCGAGCGACTGTATGAACTGCTCTGCTTCAAGCAGCTTTTCCTGATAGACCTTATACCAGAGCCACAGCTGGTCATATCTCAGCAGATAGACAACTACCGAGACGGCCGCGGCGGATATAAGCAATGCGATGCCCGCGGCGTTCATTATGCCGCTTCGTGTCCAATGCTTTTTCAAGCCTTCACCTCAACAAAAGTTTACATATAATTGTATAACATATTTCAGATCTTTTCAACTCAAACCGCACAAATTTTGGCGCAAATATCTTTTAAGCGAACGCACAATATGATATAATAGTATCATGATGTGTAATATGCACACAGACATATTATTCAACAGGTCAAGAGGAGGAATTTTCATGGGCAAGAAAGCTGTCGTTCTCAGCGGAGGCGGAGCAAAGGGCGGCTATCAGATAGGGGTCTGGAAGGTGCTCAGGCAGATGGGATTCACGCCCGACATCGTCGTCGGCACATCCGTCGGCGCACTCAACGGCGCGCTCATGGCGCTCGACAATTTCGACGCGGCGCTCGACATCTGGGAAAACATGAGCATGGACAGCGTGTTTCAGAATTTCGTCAACATGTCCGACGAAGAAAACCCCGACCGTGAATCATACATAAAAGAGCTCGCAAAAGAGGCTATTTTTAAAGGCGGCGCGGACTACACCCCGCTGCAGGAGCGCGTCAAATCGCTCATGGACGAAGAAAAGCTGCGCACCTCGCCGATACGCTTCGGACTGGTCACGACGATGTTCCCGAAGATAAAGCCCGTCGAAGTTTTCATCGAGGATATTCCCGAGGGCAAAGCCGCAGACTATGTGCTCGCGAGCGCGGCGGCGTTCCCGTTCATGAAGTCATATAAAATCGGCGAATCCGCTTTTGTCGACGGCGGATATTCGGACAACATGCCGGTTAAAATGGCTATCGAAGCGGGCGCTGATGACATTGTGGTGGTCAACATCGGCAAGAATCCCGGCGCAAAGTTCGGCGAGGCGGACAATGTCTCGTTCAAATATATCAGCAGCAAGAAGCCGCTCAACGATGTTTTCGGCGGTATGCTGATGTTTGACGGCGACATATCGCGCGGGAACATCCGCCAGGGCGAGCTCGACGCATACAAGGCATATGATCTGCTCGACGGATATTACTATGCGTTCAAGAAATACGAAAAATACAAGATTGCGCCGTTCGAGCCCTACTGCGCGAAGAAATTCGACGCGATATTCTCGGGTCTCCCGAGCGCGGGCAGAGTAGAGAGAGGCGGGCGCGAAAGCGTGCTGAACTTCCTGCGCGGATACGACGACAGACCGTTTGAGTTCAACTCCAACGTACTCTACTGCGCCGAGACCGCCGGCGATATTTTCGGCATCAACACGCGCGAGGAATACACCGTCGCGAGCTTCGACAAGCTCATAAATGAGAACGCGACGGCGCTCATCACCGAGGAATATGGCACAAAAATCGATGAACTGACCGAGAAGCTCGACAAGGGCCTGAGTCTCGATCTGCTCAAGATGGTAGCGAACAATTTCGACAAAAAATTCCTGCTCGCCTACACGCTGAAAATTCTGCTTGGCGACAGGATAGAATACTCAGACAAGCGCAGGCTTTGGCTGATAGCGGACATCATGCCGCAGGTATTCTGCGCCGCACTCTACTGCTGCGCGTCGATACTCAACGCCAAAGAATACGGAAAGGAAATGCAGGATGAAGATAGTAATTCTTGACGGATACACAACGAACCCCGGGGATCTCAGCTGGGATTTTCTCAACGAATTCGGCACATACACGGTCTACGACCGCACGCCGAAGGAGAAGATAGTCGAGCGCGCTCAGGGGTGCGATATAATCATAACCAACAAGACGCCTATAGACGCCCGGACGATAGCCGCCCTGCCGGAGCTCAAATTTATCACTCTGCTGAGCACGGGCTTCAATGTTGTTGACGTTGATTTTGCGCGCGAAAAGGGCATCCCGGTTTCAAACGTGCCGTGCTACAGCACCTCGGCGGTGGCTCAGCTCGTGTTTGCGTTCATTCTCGAACACACCAACCGCGTTGCGCTGCACAGCGAAGCTGTCCACGGCGGCGAATGGAGCAGCTGCCCGAACTTCTGCTTCTGGAAGTCCCCGCTGACCGAGCTCCAGGGCAAAACCATCGGCATCATCGGCTACGGCAAGATAGGCAAGGCGGTCACAAAAATCGCAGAAGCTTTCGGCATGGATGTGCTCGCCAATTCGCGCTCCGCAAAAGTCGGAGACTGCGACGGGGCGGTCAGATTCGTTGAGATTGATGAGCTGCTTAAAAAATCTGACTTTGTGACTCTCCACTGCCCGCTGACTCCGCAGACAACCGGGCTTGTAAACGCCGAGTTTATTGCGAAGATGAAGCCGAACGCATTTCTCATCAACACCTCGCGCGGCCCCGTGGTTGACGAGCAGGCACTCGCCGACGCGCTGAAATCCGGCAGGATATCGGGCGCGGGAGTTGACGTTCTCTCGACCGAGCCGCCGAAAGAAAGCAATCCGCTGCTCGGATGCGAAAACTGCCTGATAACCCCGCACATCGCCTGGGCGGGATTCGAGACAAGGACGAGGCTCGTCGGAATAGTTGAAGAAAATCTCAGAGCATTTGTCAACGGCGAACCGATAAATGTGGTGAATAAGTAAAAAGCAAAAGGCTGTCGCACTCATATGTGTCGGCAGCCTTTTTAAATTGAGCGGTATTATAAAGCAGGATAAGTTCACTCGGATTTTGATCTTGCAATACCCAACTGTAACGCACCGCTGCCGCGTGAGCGGCACGATATGAAATTGTATAATTCACACTCTGCCTTCGCGTCCTACCATAACCAAACATTTAATATTTCCCGCGTTTCGGCATTTTCTTTTTGTTTGAAAAAGAAAACGCCTGCAAAAGAAAAGCAAAACCTACCCATGAGAAACCGTGGGTAGGTTTTGTAAATTCGGAGCATCCACTGAAACAGGATGATTGATTTTATCAGAACGAGAGGATAACTTTCATCTCGAGCTTCTTGTATTTGGGAATTTTATACGGCTTTTTGAGCGTTGCGATCGCGGGGACATCGCCGCCGACGCCCTGCTGCCTGCCGTCGATATTGACAGTCAGGTTCGGTGTGCGCCCAAGCTCGCAGGAGTGAGCCGCGTCATAGAGCATCTTCTTCGTATACGGGTGGACGCTCATCTCAAACGGAATTCCTGCCGCAGTCACCGTGACTCCCCTCTCGCCGCCGACTTTGAGCCATCTCACATCGCAGCGGTTGGCGTTCTCCTGCGGGAACAGGTAATCGTGAATGAAGCTCTCTGCGCTCTGGAAGCGGTAGACTCCGAGACGTGCACCCGTCTTGCGGTCGCAGTAGTTCTCGTGCGGACCCTTGCCGTAATACTCTATTCCGTCGACGCCGTCGGTCAGCTCAAAGGTCAGACCGTAGCGCGGCAAATTGACCGGAGTGATGTTCTTGCAGGTCAGCGACGCGGAGAGCGTGCCGTCCGGGAACACAAGGTATTCGGTAACGATACCCGAAAGATACTTCGTGCGCCACTTGACGCTGAGTTTGACGCAGCTGCCGAAATGCTCCGCCTTGACGGAAACAGGGCGCATCATGCGCTCTGCGCTGTCGAAAGCGTGCAGACCGATAAGAGTCTTGACCCACTCAAACGGCACCTGAGCCATGCGCTCGTTGTCGATATTCGCGCGGGAAAACTGCGGGCGAATGCCGCGCTCAAGGCGCTCGACGCCGTCCTTTTTATATGAGCAGAGCTCTCCGGTCTTTTTGCTGAGCTTCACTTCAAAGCCGTTTCCGGAGACGACATAGCACTTGTCGTTCTTTGAATATTTTATTTCAACTTTCTTGCCGTCCGCTTTCGGAGCAGACGAAGAATAGTTATACTTGCCGAGAACAAACTGCTCGCGCGCCATGGTGTGACCAGCTTCGAGGTGCATCATATCGCGGCGCAGAATCAGCTCGCAGTCGAGAGTGCGCTCGTTTTCGGTTCTGATATCGAACGGGATATCGACATACGCCTTTTCGAGATAGCCCTTGTCGGGGAGATCGAGCTCGGCGGATTCGATAAGCCTTCCCTGTTCGCGCAGTTCAAGGCGAAGCTTGAAATTCTCGAGCGAGGTGAACATAAAGCGGTTGAGAATAGCTATTCTGCCGTGGCTGAGCGAGAAATCGACCTGCTGATAGCATTTGACGACTTCATAATAGTGCGGGTTGGGCGTGCGGTCGCCGCGAAAGACTCCGTTGAAAGCGAAGTTTGAATCATTCGGCTTGTCGCCGAAGTCGCCGCCGTAGTTCCACTTATCCTTGCCGTCTGCGGTCTTTGTTCTTATCGCCTGGTCGGCAAAATCCCAGATATATCCGCCTGCGAGACGGTCATATTTCTTGAAATCCTCCCAGTAATCGGCGAAGTTGCCCATGCTGTTGCCCATGGCGTGGGAATATTCGCACTCAATGAACGGCTTGTCGATATAATCCGAGGGCTTGAGATGATAGCCAAGGCCGAGATTCCAGAGCGCGCGGCTGTGGATATGCGGCTTGTTCTCGCCTATCTCCTTCATCGCGGTCTGCACGGTGTACATCTCGCTGAACAGGTCGCTCGTCTTGAGCTTCGCGTCTGGTTCATAGTGAACCGGGCGGGTCTTGTCTATCTTCAAAATCTCTTTCTTCATCTCGGCGAATGCGTTGCCGTTGCCGGACTCGTTGCCGAGCGACCAGAAGAGAATACATGAATGGTTCTTATAGCTGTTGACCATATTACGCACGCGGTAGCAGCACTCGGCTGTCCAATGCGGATCGCTGCGCGGGACACGCGTTGCGAGGCCGTGGGTCTCGAGGTTGTTCTCGCTCATGACGAGAATGCCTATCTCGTCGCACAGCTCATAGAAACGGCGCGAATTCGGATAGTGGCAGGTGCGCACATTGGTTATGTTGCTGTTCTTGAGCAGCTCGAGGTCACTCCTGATTATGCTCTCGGGCACGGCGTGGCCATAGTCCGGGTGGAAATCATGGCGGTTGACACCGCAGATTTTGAGCGGAACGCCGTTGAGCAAAATGAACGGACCTCTGCCCGTCTTGCGGTCATAGGGCGTTATCTTCACTTCTCTGAAGCCGAATTTATGCTCCCTGCGGTCGGTGTACTCACCGCCGGAAAGAGTGACACGGACAGTGTAGAGATACGGATCCTCATGGCTCCAGAGTTCAAAATTGCTGACAGGTATTTCAAAAGAAATATTGCAATATTCGCCGTCCGCAAGGGGTTTTACATCCGCCTCGGCAGACGCGAATCCTGCGCCGTCGGCGCGAAGAATCTCGACCTTGAGCTTGCCGCCGTCGAACTGAGCGCGGCGCGCCTTGACAACGCAGTCGAGCTTGAACACGGCAGATTTGAAATCCTCCGCCATCTCGCTGCGCATATACATATCCTCTATAAAAACTTTCGGCTCATAGACGAGCGTCACATCGCGGAAGATACCGGAGAGGCGCCACATATCCTGGTCCTCAAGATAACTGCCCGTGCAGTAGCGGCGCACGGTGACTGCGAGGCGGTTGGTACCCGGATGAACAAAGTCCGTTATATCGTACTCGCACTCGTCGAAAGTATCCTGAGAATAGCCGACAAATTTTCCGTTGACAAACACTTCGCCGCTCGAATTGATGCCGCCGAAGTGAATGAATATATTATCCTCGGTCTCGGCGACCTCAAACTCGCGGACATAGAGCCCGCAGGAGTTGAGCTCCGGCTTTATGTAAGGGATCTTCGTGGTGGAGATTGCCTTGGGATAATTGATATTGGTATATATCGGGGTGTCGTAGCCCTTTATCTGCCACTCGGACGGGACTTCGAGATCGTCGAACGAGCTCAAATCAAAATCGGGCGCATAGTAGCCCTCGATGATATCGTTGACGCTCTCGCAATAATGGAATTTCCAGACGCCGTTGAGGCTGACGGTCTTTTTCTCCCACGTCTCATCGCGCGGAAAACCGGCCGCGCTTCGCGGCTCTGTGTTGACGGAATATACGTCTATATCCTGCCAAAATTCTTTCTCTGTATTTTTTGCCATAATGACCCTCCCGGGAAATGAAAGTCTTTTGATAATATTATCATACACCGAGCGTTCCAGTCAAGAACGCAAAGGTATAAAAAACGGCGTGCGCTGCCTTTTTGGGCTTCGCACGCCTTCAGCCTCAGTTCAGCTTGTCGTATGCTTTCAAGAATTCAGTCACATCGGCGAGCATTTTTTCCGTGCCACCCGCGGTGTTGCTCTCGAGGTTCAAGACGAGAATCGGGTCATGCACGCTCATGCGCAGCAGGAACCATCCGTCGCCGTTATCTTTGTCAGTATTTATTCTGATACCCTCGTAGTTTATCTTCTCCGCCTGCCAGCCGTCGCGCTCTTCGGCGAGCGCTTTCAGGTCGGCTATAACTTTTTCGCCGTAGGGTTTGAAATCTTCAAGGTCTATCTTGAACCTGCGCTCAAGCTCCTCCGCCGGCTCTTCGAGGTCGGAAATGAAGCTCTCAAGGCTGCCGCCGCTCTTTTTGAGCAGAGCCGCTTTTATAATGAGCTTCGTGACAAGATACGCGCCGTCATCGAGATAGTAATTCTCCCTGAACGCGGCATGGCCGGAGGTCTCAATCGCAAGCGGGCAGTCGATGCCCTCTTTATTGAGCTCTATTTGCTTGTTGATAACATTTTTATAGCCACGCTTGAATCTGATATGCTTGCCGCCGTGCGCCTCGATGAATTTCGTAAGTCCTGCGGAGGTTACGGAGTCGGTGACTATAACCGCGCCCGGTTCGTTTTCAAGTATAACAGCCGATATCATGGCGACAAGGCGGTTGCGGTTGAGTTCTCTGCCGTCCGAGAGGATACAGCCCGCTCTGTCAACATCGGTGTCAAACACAATGCCGAAATCGGCGTTTGTCTGTTTGACCCGCTCGGCGGCGCTGTCTATCATGACGGAAGACTCGGGGTTCGGCACATATACGGGGAAGTTGCCGTCCGGCTCGAGATTCATGCTCGGCAAGACATCGGCACCCAGAGGAGCGAGGACTTCGGAAACGTAGAATCCGCCCGCGCCGTTTCCGGCGTCTACCATTATTCTCATACCTGCAAGAGGTTTGTCGGCCTCGTCCACGCCGATGCCTTTGCAGATAAGCGAGCGCAGATGCGCGGCGTACTGCTTCATATGGTCGCACGAGGTTATTTTGGCAGGAGCATCGCCGAGTTCGATATCCTCGGCTTTTTCAAGTATGTAAGCGATATCGGGCGAATCGAGTCCGCCGTCGACGGTGAAAAATTTGAGTCCGTTTCTATCGCCCGGATGGTGGCTCGCGGTCATCTGAACGGAGCCGTCACAGGGCAGATCGAGCACAGCCATAAACATGGCGGGAGTGGAGCTGAGCGAGCAGTCGATTATATTGACGCCGCGCAAAGCGAGTCCCCTGACGACCGCCGCGCTTATACGCCCGGCCGAAAGGCGCGGATCGTGACCGATGGCAACGGTGAGCTTATCCGCCGCTTTGCCTGTCTTTTCGCTGAGAAAATCCGCAAACGCCGCGCTCGCCTTTGAGATAAACCCGTCGCTCATATAGAGCGGCTCGTCGCCGTTTCCGATGCCTATTCCGCGGATATCCGTTCCGCTCTTGAACTTTTTATAGATGCCTGTCATATCCGTTCCTCCCGTTTCTTCTGCGTCATTCGGCGCAGATATCGTTTTTGATTTTGCCGTAGGTCTTTTCGCCTATCCCGTCGACATTCGTTATCTCCCACGGATAGATAAATTCTCCGTGCTCCTCGCGGTAGCCGATAATATTTTCGGCTTTCTTCTCTCCGATGCCGTCGAGCGCGGTCAGCTCTTCTTTGTCGGCGGAGTTTATGTCTATTCCGTCGCCGTGCGAAGAGGTATATTGAATTATACTCCCGGCGCGGCTCGGAGAGAACCGCAGGGCGAATGCCGCAGATATTGCGGCGGCGAGCAGAATGAACGCGGACGCCGCAAGCAGAATTTCGTTTTTCGATCTGCTCACAGCGTCCACCTCCGGTAAATTATTGAATTTATTGTAACATATGGCAGGAGGGATTTCAACCGATTATTATTTCAAAAATTCCACCAACTCATCCGTGTCGCGCGGATTGATACGCTTGGAGATTATATATGTCTTGTCGCTGCCGTCCGCGTTTTTCTCGCCGAAGCGGCCGTAGGACGAGGTGACTGCCGTGCCGTCGGGAAGCACGACATTGCCGCAATAGGCGGTGTCGGCATTCGCGTCTATTTCGGGCTCGGTCTGACCGTCGAGATAAGTGTGGGCAATCTTGATTCGATAGTCGCCCTCGGTGCCGTTTTTCAGATCGTCGTAGCTGCCTATCCACGCTATCCAGCCCTCGCTGTACCAGTCGCCGTTGTCGGAATGGAGCTTCACTTTTTCCGGGTCACGCTCTATCGAGCGAAAGGTTATAAACAGCCTGCCGTCTTTCAGATAGTCCGCTTTATGGCGCTCGCCGTTGAGAGCCGCGGGGGCATGGACGGGTTCCGACCATGTTTTTCCCTCATCGCGTGAAAACGAGATAAGTGAATTTTCCTTCTTCGTGTTCGAGCGAGAGATGAGACAGAGCTCGTCGCCCGCTCCCCTGTCGCTTCGTATAACTTCGACCTCGCACATATTCGAACGCAGTTCTATATCTCTGTGGGCGGCAAAATATTTTTCCGGCTCGCTCCACTGCACGCACCCATCGGGGGTGAAGCTGAGGATGGTTTTGTAGTTATAGAAATCGCCGTCGTGGAAAAAGCCCATCCATTTGTCGACAAATTTGCCGTTCTCCTTGAGCCTTGTCAGCGACGCCATGGCGACTATCGGAATAAGCTCATAGCCGTCGGCTCGCGAATAAAATGTCTCAAACTCGCTCCATGTTTCGCCCTCGTCGCATGAGACGGAGCAGTTGAAGCCGCCGGGGGTGTCCATTCCGGGCCACTTGGAGTTGGCGGAAATGAGAATCAATTTATCCGGCGTGCTGTCCGAAAATTCGAGGCGGTAGACAGTCGGAGTCTCGAGCGATTTTTTCCACGACTCGGGCGGAGAGGCTATATTTTTTGTGTAGCTGCTCCCGCCGTCCGCGCTTATTTTATTGAGAACGGCGCCCTTGCCGTGGCCGTGGGGATATACAGTAAGAATATCGCCGTTTTTGAGCAGAACGGAGTCGGGGTGGCCGAGATAACTTTCGCTGTCATCGACCACGGTCTGTTCGTATAGATAAGCGTACTTTTCCGCTGTATCCTCCGGCTTCACGCTCAGATCGAGCTGAGGGACGGTATAATTTTTGCCGATAAAATCATTCACAGTTTTACTCCGCTATCGCTCTTATTCTGAACGCCTTGACGCCGTGGGGCTCGACAAATGCGCTGAGTGTTGTGTTGATGACGGAAGTCTCCTTTGTCCACAGGTCATATACCTCATATTCCTGCGCGAGCGGAGTGGTGATATACGAGCGGCAGACGATATCGTCCATGCGGTGCTCGAAATATCTCGTGTCGCTGCCCTTGTTGAAGAAGCAGACCGCGACATCTCCGTTTTCAAGCGGCTTTATGAGCGTATCGGCTATGATAGTCGTCTTTATTCTTCTGCACTGCTCGCCGAGCGAATCCTGATCGATAGCTATCATATCTCTGTCGGTGAGTATTTTCAGTGTCTCGTTCTCCGTGTCGGCAGTGCCGTCCTCGCGGATAAATTCACGCACATCGTTGCCGAGAATGAGCGGAGCCGCCATGAAGCACCAGAGGGTGAAATGGCTGCGGTTTTCTTCGGCAGTCAAATCTCCGTTGCCGACCTCGAGCATATCCGGGTCGTTCCAGTTGCCCTTGCCGGAATACTTGAAGAGATTGACATTGACTTCGTATATGCCGAGAACAGACTTCCAGTTCGCCTGGATATCGGGCGTCGTGCGCCAAAGGTTGCCTGCCGCCGCGCCCCAGCGCCACGAAAGGTTTCTGCCCCACTCGCAGATGGAATAGACTATCGGGCGCTCTTCGGTGCCGTTTCTGTCGGCATATTCGGCGGTTGCGCGCATGAGCTCTCTGCCCATCTTCGCATACTGGATAGCCGCGCTGTCCTGTCTCGAAGCGACGGGGTTTTCAAGCTCGATTGTGTTCGAGCCTGCTTCGAGGGTTATCTTCACCTGATGTCTGCCGTCGGCGGTGGAGCCCTTGGTCGGCGGGACGGTGGTAGTATACTTATCCTCGCCGTTGACGGTGACTTCGAGATATTTGAAGCTGTTGCTCTTCTTTCTGATTCCGAGAGTCAGGGAATATTCGCCAGCCTTCGGGACTTCAACAGTGAACACCGCCGAGCCTCTGTGGGCGGAGAGACCGGAGATATATCTTCCGGAATCGAGGCGCTTGTCCTCCATTATTTTCGCGTCGCCGAAGAGTGCCGCATCGTCTGCGGGGACGGTAGTTTCAAACGAACCGTCGGCGTTGGAGACGCAGATATATTCAATATATGGCGCACGCATCGGGATAGGCACATTGTGGCAGAAGTCATATTTGAAATATTCGACTCCCCACTCGGCGAACGTGTCCGCATCTATAGCTTCATTGCCGAGGCTCGCGGGCAGATCCTCGCAGGTAAGCGATCCGTTGGATGAATATATGCCGAGCTTGAGTCCGAGTTCGTTTATGCTCTTCACAAGCGCGGGTATGCCGCTCGGAAAGTTTGCAAAATCGCCCTGGAGTCTGCCGTTCTCGTCGCGCATGGATGACTGCCAGCAGTCGTCGAGATTGACATACTGATATCCCGCGTCCGCAAGTCCGCTCGCCTTCATGGCTTCGGCCGTTTCGAGAATGAGCTTCTCGTCGATTCTGTTTCTGAAAGTGTTCCAGCTCGACCAGCCCATCGGCGGGGTCAGAGCCGTGCCGTTTGAATATTTTTCATCGGTCGGGAAAGTGAGCTTGACGCTGTTAATTGCGTTTTTCGCCATATCCTCCGCCTCGTTTTTATCGGGCAGAATGTTCGGCGCAAACTTCTTGACCGCCGCATATGCTCCCGCGGCGACGCCTGCGAGGGCAGTAAGTTTGAATATCGATCCCATGAATATCAGTCCTTTCGGTTTAAAAACAAAAATCCACTTCTGCGAGGTTGTAAACCCGGCAAAACTGTGGTATTATTTAGTTGAACAAAAGACATTTCAAGATTGTCTTTCATATAGAAATATATCATATATACGCTTTTTGTCAAGGCAAAACGCGAAGATACGGAGGAAAATATGAGCACACAGAGACTTGTTAAAACATTCTGCGACCTTGTTTCAACAGGCAGCGAAACGGGTCACGAGCGCGCATTCTGCATAGAACTCGAAAAGGCGCTTATCGAAGCAGGCTTCGAGGTTGAGCGCGACGAAGAGGCCGGCAAGAAGTGCGGCTCTGACGGATTCAATATATACGGCTATCTCCCCGGCGAGGGCGAGAGCGTGCTGCTCTCCTGCCACACCGACACCGTCGCTCCCGGCGCGGCGGTCACACCCGTTGAGCGCGACGGAGTTATATATTCTGACGGCACGACAATTCTCGGCTCGGACGACAAGTCCGGCATAGCGGAGATAATCGAGGCTGTCACAAGGCTCAAAGAAAATGGGAAAAAGAACAGACCTGTTGAAGTCCTGTTCTCCCTCTCGGAAGAGGTCGGTATGCTCGGCTCGCGCTATGCGGACTACGGCAAGATAAAGAGCAAGACGGCTCTTGTGCTCGACGGCGAGGACATCGGCGAAATAGTCAACTCCGCCGCGGCGAATATAGTTATGTCGATAAGCTTCTTCGGCAAGAAGGCGCATGCCGGCGTATGCCCCGAGAACGGCATACACGCACTCAAGGCTGCGGCATACGCGGCGGCGAACATCCCCGTGGGTCATGTTGACGAGATAAGCGTGCAGAACATCAGCAATTTCGTTTCCGAGGGTCCGACCAATATCGTAGCGGACAAAGCGTCGTTTGACATGGAGTTCCGCTCATATGACGAGGACACGGTTCAGAAGCACATCGCCGACGCGCTCGCGGTCATGAAAGAGGCATGCGAGAAGTTCGGAACCACATTTGAATATGACAGCGAACGCCACTCCGGCGCGTTCACCGTTGACCCCGAGTCGCAGTTCATAAAAGATATTTTTGCGGCATACGAGGCGGCGGGCATCCGCCCGTATCTCTCCAAGACGCTCGGCGGCTGCGACGCTTCAAACATTGCACTGCACGACATCGCCGTTGTCAACATCGGCACGGGTATGCGCGACGTTCACACGACGGCAGAGAACATCTCGATAAAAGACATGGAGGACAGCACGCGCTTCCTCTGCGAACTGCTCAAGGCATAAACAGTATCCCCGAAAGGAGCTTTTGATATGAAACTTATAACAGCGGTTATCGGCAAAAAAGACCTCAACCCCGTCTGCGACGCGCTCAGGGAAGCGGGATATTCATTCACGAAGATCCCGACCTCCGGCGGATTTCTGCGCAGCAGCAACATGACTCTGCTCATCGGCGTTGACGACGACAAGCTCGCCCATGCGGTCGAGCTGATAAACAGCAACTGCAAGACCCGCACCGAGCAGGCTGAGGACAAGAAAGTCAAGGTCGGCGGCGCAACTCTGTTCGTGACAGATGTTGAGCGGTTTGAGAAGATGTAAAAAACAAATGAACCGTATATAAAAACCGAGCGGCCGCAGCAGTTTGCTGCGGCTGTTGTTTGTAAATACAGCACAGGGACAGGCAATGAAGAATAGAATATCCGAAAACAAAATATTTATTGCAACGCCGCTCATACTCGGCGCACTCTCATTATTTGCGTTTGCGCTTTATTTTTACAGCGCAAATCACGCGCCATACACATATACCGATGTTATAATTGCGGGACCGATACTCTCATTTGTCGGCGTAATTATTTCTTTCATCACGCGAGAAAGCAGAAAAACATATCCGACATTATGGATATGCGGGCTTGCCGCCTGCACGTTCGGCTTTATAATATGTGTTATGGTTATTTTGATATTGATAGTGTTTGTGGCGGCGAGGGTCAGTGAATCGTGATGTTGATAATTGGAGTTTGAGGGTATAAAAATTTTTGCACTTATTTATCGCAAGCGTAAAGCCCCGTCGGATAACCGGCGGGGCTTTGCTGTATTTGCTATATTTTATTTGCCTTCGTTTTGAAGCTTCTGCATATCCGCGGCGCGGATAGCAGTTCTCATTATCTTGCCGCTGCTGGTCTTGGGCAGCTCTCTGACGAACTCGACAACGCGGGGATATTTGTACGGTGCGGTCGCGTGCTTGACATGGTTCTGTATCTCCTTGACAAGCTCGTCGCTCGGCTCATAACCCTTGGCGAGAACGATGGTCGCCTTGACGACCTGTCCTCTGTCGGGATGCGGCAGAGCGGTGACTGCGCACTCGAGCACGGACGGATGCTCCATCAGCGCGCTCTCGACCTCGAACGGACCGATGCGGTAGCCGGAGCACTTGATAACATCGTCGTTTCTGCCGACGAACCAATAGTAGCCGTCGCCGTCGCGCCATGCGGTGTCGCCGGTGTTATAATAGCCGAACTTGAAGCTCTTCTCCATCGCGGCGTCGTCTTTCCAGTAGTCGCGGAAAAGTCCGGTCGGATGACCCTGATCGACCCGGATGCAGATAGAACCGACCATACCGTCCTCGCACTCCTCGCCGTTTTCGTCGAGAAGGGCGATGTCATAGCCGGGCGCGGGCTTGCCCATTGAACCTGGCTTTATCTCGACCCACGGATAGTTTGCGAGCAGGACGGAGGATTCACTCTGGCCGAAGCCCTCGTATATCCTCATACCCGTCAGTCTCTCTATCTGATGGAAAACCTCGGGGTTGAGCGGCTCGCCCGCGAGGCAGGCATGCTCAATGTAGCTGAAATCGTATTTTGAAAGATCCTCTTTTATCAGGAAGCGGTATATTGTCGCGGGGGCGCAGAATGTGCTCGGGTGGATACGCTCCATAGCCTCAATCATATCGATCGGGTGGAACTTCTCGGTGTCATATGCGCCGACAGCCGCGCCGCAGATCCACTGGCCGTAAATTTTGCCCCATGCAAACTTTGCCCAGCCGGAGTCGGTCTGGGTCATATGTATTTTGTTCTCCTTGACGCACTGCCAATATCTCGCGGTCGTTATCTGACCGAGAGCGGAGGAGAAATCATGGCGCACCATCTTGGGCATTCCGCTCGTGCCGGATGAGAAATAGAGCAAAGCCGTATCGGTGACAACGGTTCTCTTCTCAGGATCGGTCGGGCGCTCAAACTCGGTCGAATAGCCGCCGATAACGGAGCGGTAATCTATTGCGCCGTCAACGGGCTTGTCGCCGACGGTGACATAATATTCGAGGTTCGGGCACTCGGGCAGGGAGTCGCGGACATGCTGAACAACATCGTCGTCGCCGACGGTTATGAGCATTTTAACGCCCGCCGCATTGATGCGGTAGACATAGTCCTTCTTCATCAGCTGGAACGATGCGGGGATGACCGTTGCGCCGATTTTATGCAGCGCGGTTATGATGAACCAGACCTCGGGGCGCTGCTTCAGGACGAGCATGACTATGTCGCCCTTCTTTATTCCCTTTTCGAGCAGGAAGTTGACAGCTCTGTTGCTGTTGTCTTTTATGTCTTTGAAGGTGTAGCGCGCCATATCGCCGGCATCGTTCGTCCAGACGAGGGCGAGCTTCTCGGGCTCGATATCCGCCCATGCATCAACAACATCGAAGCCAAAGTTGAAATCATCGGGCACATTTATTTTGAAATTCTGCTTCATATCCTCATAGCTGTCAAAATCATAACGGGGACAGAAGCGCTTGATTATATCATCCATTTTTTCTTTTTCCTTTCGGGGGGGGGTGTCGCAGTTTTATTCGTTGATAACGGTCAGGAATCTTGTTCTTCCGTCTACCGCCGCCTGGCCGTGCGGGAGGTTCGGATCGAAGTAGATAGCGTCGCCCTCATTGAGGATAAACGAATTCTTGCCGACCGTTACCTTGACCTTGCCCTCAAGGACGAGGTTGAACTCCTGGCCGGAGTGCATAACGAGCGCGGGCTCGGTCTCCTGCTCTTCGAGCGTGACGAGCATCGGCTCCATCTGGCGGTTCTTGAAGTTAAAAGCAAGGCTCTCGATATAATAGCCCGAATATCTGTCAACTCGAACTCCGTCGCCGCGTCTGACGATAGTGTAGCTGTCCATTCTCGGGGATTCACCGGTCATAAGCACGGTGCAGTCCGTGCCGAGTGCCGCCGCTATGGCGTAGAGCGCGCTGACGGGGATATCTTTTTCGCCCGACTCGTATTTTTCATATTCATCATGGGAGATATTCAGCTTCTCCGCCATTTCGGTTATTGATATTTCAAGGATCTCTCGCAGCTCCTTAATTCGCTTGGGTATCTGTAAAAGCTCGTCGTTCATTCTGTGCCTTCCTTTCCGTATATATGCGGTCTTGATGCGAACTATATTCTATTATTTTACTCTACATATATAGTTTTTTCAAGTGTACAGAGCAAATATAGGCTCAAAAATAATTGCGGTTTTGTTGTTTTTACAATAGAAACGCGGGCGTTTATATGCTATAATATAACACTGAAAACGAAGTGAGGAGGCTCGGTATGACAAACATCACCGAAGATATCAAATATATCGGAGTAAACGACCGCGAAATCGACCTGTTTGAGGGTCAGTACGAAGTACCCAACGGCATGGCATATAACTCATATGTCATTCTCGACAAAAAGGTTGCCGTCATGGACACGGTGGACAGGCACTTCACCGCCGAATGGCTCAAAAATCTTGAATCGGCTCTCGCCGGCAGGCAGCCCGATTATCTCATAGTTCAGCACATGGAGCCCGACCACTCGGCGGGCATCGCGGAATTTTCCGCAGCTTATCCCGACGCTGTGATAGTCGGCAACGACAAGACTTTCACGATGATAAAAAATTTCTACGGTGGGGATTTCATTAAAAATTCGCTTCCCGTCAAAAACGGCGACACGCTCTCGCTCGGCGAGCATGAGCTGAATTTCGTCTTTGCGCCGATGGTTCACTGGCCGGAGGTCATGATGACTTACGACGCAAAGGACAAGGTGCTCTTCTCGGCGGATGCGTTCGGCAAGTTCGGCGCGCTCGACGCGGACGAGGACTGGGCGTGCGAAGCGAGAAGATACTATTTCGGCATCGTCGGAAAATACGGAGGACCCGTGCAGACGCTGCTCAAGAAAGCCGCCGGGCTCGACATCGCGGTCATATGCCCGCTCCACGGACCTGTTCTCAGCGAGAATCTCGGATACTATCTGAATCTCTATGACATCTGGTCATCCTACGGCGTTGAGAGCGAGGGAGTCTGCATCGCCTACACTTCTGTATACGGCAACACGAAAAAGGCTGTCGAGTATCTTGCCGAGCAACTCAAGGCCAACGGCTGCGCAAAGGTCGCGGTCAACGACCTTGCCCGCTGCGACATGGCGGAGGCTGTTGAGGACGCGTTCCGCTACGGAAAGCTCGTGCTCGCGACGACCACTTATAACGGAAGTATATTCCCGTTCATGCGCGACTTCATCGACCACCTGACCGAGCGCGGATATCAGAAGCGCACAGTTGCGTTTATCGAGAACGGCTCGTGGGCACCGACCGCCGCGAGGAACATGGCGAAGATGTTTGAAAACAACAAGGATATCGAGCAAGTCGGTACGGTCACTATTCGTTCCGCAATGACCGACGAGAACAAAGCGCAGCTCGACGCGCTTGCGAAAGAGCTTGCATAAAAGAATAAGCAAAACTGCCGAACCCGTAAAAAGATTCGGCAGTTTTTTACTTTAGTATAGATTCAAGTTTGCGAAACACATCTTTGCTCTCCGGCAGGAACGGAAGAAGCTGAAAATCATGGAAAAGTCCGTCGTATTTATAGAGCTTCGCATCGACGCCTGCGCTGAGCGCATTGGAGAAAGCCGTGTCGCTGTCGCTCTCCCCCACCTCTGCCGTACCGCAGAAAAAGACTGTCGGCGGAAAGCCTGAAAAATCGGCGAATGACACCGAGATATACGGGTCGAGGAGGTCATGCTCCCCGGCATATTTCGGGCGGCGTCTGAAATACGCTTCGTGATCTTTGAATTTTTCTTTCCTCGCGATACCGTAAAACGGGTCGCTGTGGCAGTTTCGCTCATATGACTCTCCACAGGCTGTCATATCGCCCCAGAGCGAAAAGCAGACGAGTTTTTGTGGCATCGGTCTGCCGGAATCACGAAGCTTCTGCGCGAGGGCAAGCACCAGATTTGCGCCGCTGCTGTCCCCAAGGACTACAATATTCTCGGGCTTTATGTCCTTTGCTGTCAGCATATCCCACGCGCTCATGACATCGTCGAGCTGCGAAGGAAAGATATATTCGGGCATGGTTCTGTAATCGACGCTGAAAACGGCGGCTCCACCTGCGGCACGGCTGTATTTCAGTGCGAGGCGGCGATAAGCATCAATAAGCTTTATTTTGAAGCTTCCGCCGTGGATATGAAAAATCACTGTGTCCGTTCCAATCTTTTTGGGAACAAGACTTTCGACAAAACATTCGCCGCAGGAAGTTCGGGTCATGGTATAGCCTTTCGGAGGCTTATATCTGCTGCCTTTATTTTTTGCCGCCGCGCCCGCGTTCGAGCTCATATTCTCGTTCTTTATAAATCGGGAATGAAACACGGCGCTGAGCAATGCGCTTGTTATTCTTGCCGACACGGAAGCCATAGTTATACTCCCCTGCCGAGCACGGCGTTCATATTTTTGACCAGCGGGTTCATGATGAATGGAATGAGCGTGCCCGCCTTTACAAAGCAATAGACTTCGTTCCACAGGGCATAAAATGCGAGCTTCTGCTCCGCTTTTTCGCTCGCGCCGTATTTTTTGAGATATGTGTCGCAGAGGAAGAAACGTTTACCGGTCAGGTTATTGAACTGGAACAGATCATATTCGCGGTCGGCATACATGGAGTTGAGCGGATCGATGAAACCGGTTATCCGGAGTCCCTTGCCGACCATTATGTTGCCGACATTCAAATCGCCGTGGATAAGGCAGGCGTCGGAGATGGACTGGGAGAAGATATCCGAAAATTTGTCTCTCGCGCGGCTCATGGTCGAGACTATCTCGGGCGACAGCTGTCCGTCCTCCGAGAGCTGTTTTGCAGCCGAATATACTTCATTCATAAACGGCTCATAGCACTCGAGCCAAGACGAGAACTGCGGGTTCATTGTGTCACCGAATTTGTCGCACCGACACTCGTGGATGCCGTGGAGAGCATCGGTCACTTTATCGGCGAAAGCCAGCTTCGCGCTCTTCGGATAAAGCAGCTTGCCGAATGACATAAAGAGCGTGCTGCCCTCGATTTTGTCCATAACATAGCAGTCGAGCGGTATGCTGCCGTCAGCACTGCGGAAATAGAGAACCTTTGGCATACGCACGCCGCAGTTTTCGGATAAAAGCTGTAAATCGTGAGTCTCTTTTTCGAGCATTCCGTCGGCGCGCAGGAATTTGACGACCGCCTCAATGCCGTCGCCGAAAGTCACGCCGACCGCCGTGCCGAACGATCCGCCACCGAGATTCTTTGTTTTAACGCCGCTTTTGCCGAATCCCTCTTCACAGACGGCGAGAGCATATTCCGCCGCTTTTTCGGGTTTAAGGGATTTCGGGATCACTCTTCCGACATTCATAACACCGCTCCGTTCCGTATTTTTTCAATACAAATTCTATCAAATTCCGCAGAAATATAAAATATCCCGGGGACGCTTTTTTCTATCCCCGGGAAACTTTATTCTGTCATTTTTCTGTATGCGTTCGGCGTCATGCCGTAAGATGCGAAGAACTGCTTATACAGCCCCGACGGGTTGTTGTACCCCGCCTCGCGGGCGATTTCGTCTATCGGAAGATCGGTGCCTTCTATAAGTTGAGCCGCTTTTTGCAGCTTGTAGGACAGCAATAATTCCGAAAAGCTCGCGCCGAGATGTTCTTTTATCATGCGCCCGGCGTATTTTTCGCTGTAGCCGAGCGTTGACGCGAAACCACGAAGAGATGCGGAGCCGATATTCTCGGCGAAATAGAGATTCAGCTCATCTGCAAGATGCCCGTCTCTATCGCGCTCGCCGCGCAGAAGTTCAATAAATAAAAGTGAGAGATAATTTTCAATAGCGCGTTCGGAATAATCCACGCCGCCGTAATATTCGCTGAGCAGGCGCATGACGATGAAATTGACCTGTTCGGAAGTTTTATCAAACACGATTATTTCACTGCCGAGTTTCAATCCCTCGGTGCATTTTGCAAATAGCTCCGCCGGGATGACGGTTTTTATTATATTATCGCCCTTGCGGCTCTTTTCAAGAGAATGCACCGCCCCCGGAGGAAGAAGGCACGCCTGACCTTTTTTGAGCGTCAATTTTCGCTCTGGATTTCTGAAGTGCTGGGTACACTCGCCGGACAGGACATAGATAAATTCATAGAACGAGTGACCGTGATAATATGGCTGCTGGCAGGCGGTATGCTTTCGCATATGAAATTTGTCGGACTTTCTTGTCGGGATAAACGGCTGACCGTTTGCGTCGAGCGTCTTGAGCGTTTCTTTATCGAAGCCCGCCGATATTATTTTGTCCGCCTCTTCAAATTCTTCGGATATCATCTGCTTTATGGCAGTCTCCGATAATGTAGCGCTATAATCCTCGCGCTCGTGGCGGTCAAAAAGCTGGGAAAAGCCGCTGTTCGTCATAGCACTATGCCTCAATCGTTCGCTTCTTCAGGTTCTGCCGCCGTTGCGGGCTCTGCCGAAGGAGATGTAGTCTCATGTGCCGCCGTAGCTTCGGTCGGCTGAGTTTCAACCTGACTTGTCTGCGCGGGCGCGGTATGGCTGCTCTGCGCGCGTGTGCCGGAGGCGGTCGAGCCGCCGAGGGTCGGGACGAGTCCCTGATTATACAAATCTATCGCCGAGACATGGTCGCTGCCGATATTAATATTCGTCTTGCCGTAGAGTGCCAATTGGAGCTCGCGCGCGGCGACGGGATAGTCAATGACCCAAGTGTCGAGCTGCATTCTCGCCACACGCCCGTAATAAGTATAGATCCTCGCCGCAACATAGTTGCCCTCCGAGGGCATGACCATCTGCGCTATATCGTAGTTCATCCACTTCTGGGCGAACGCCTGAGTTAAAAGCGAGATTATCTCTCCCTTGCCATAGTTCGTGTGCACGTTCGGCAGGACGATATCCATAGCGTTGTTGAGCTGACCCAAAGATGCGCCCTGCGCGCTCTTTATAAGCGCGGTTATTATCGTGCGCTGTCTCGCAGTTCTGCCGAGGTCGCCCGCCGCATCGACATGGCGGATGCGGGTATAGACGAGCGCCTGCGCTCCGTTGAGCTTCACGGCATCGCCGGACTGAATTTTATCTATCTGAGTAGTTGTGCGGTTGATATACTCCGCCTCATACGGCTCGATTTTCAGCGTCACGCCGCCGAGCGCATCGATAAGCTTCGGAAAGCTTTTGAAATCGACGCTGATATAATGATCTATTTCTATCTTGTAGTCGTTTTCGAGCGTTTCGATAAGAACGGGATAGCCGCCCCATCTATATGAATGGTTGAGCTTGCAGCAGCGCTCGGGATTCCGAGCCGCATCGGGGATGTTCATATATGTATAGCTGTCACGCAGGAAAGAGACGAGGGTTATCTTCTTCGTGCGCTTGTTGAGTGAGAGCAGGATAAGGGCATCCGAACGACCGGTGTTGCTCTCGGCATCGTCAACACCAATAAGCAGAACATTTATAACATTCTTGCTCGAATATTTTTCGCCGCCGTTCTTCGCCCACGCCGTTATGAGCGCATCAAGTCCGGAAGTATCCGCCGCATCATACATATTGTCGAACTCATCTTCGGGCGCGAGAGTATAATCCGGGTCGACCTTTCCGTCCTTATCTATATTGATAAGCCCGACCTTTGCAAAAACATAAATGCCCATAGTCACAGCTGCCAGCACTAATATTGCAACCACAACAATTATAAATATCTTCAGATTTTTCTTGTTGTTGTCCATAAAGAACTCTTTTGCGCTTCGTTTCTTTTCGCTCATAGGACATTCTCCTTCGTTCGCGCATATACGCGTTTTCTGCTTTTATCTTACCATACAATGGAAGCAATTTCCACCGTCTTATATATTTTCGGCAGAATACACATAAAAAGAGCAGCCCATAAGGACTGCTCTCTTAGCTTTATTTCGATTTCTGGGACTCGTTTTTAGAATTGCTCTTGGTATTCTTTGCGGTCTTTGTGCTCTCCGCTCCGTGGACATAAGCATAGGTGTAATTATACTTATACTTGCCGCGGTAGTAATATCCGCTGTGCTCATCTTCGACGCAATTGAGAACAAAGCCAACTATCTTCGCATCGGCAAACTCAAGCTGGCTGACGACATTGACAAGCTCTTCTTTCTTTGTCGAGCCGGGACGGACGACTATAACAGCACCGTTGGTATGCTTTGAAATGACAGCCGCATCGATAACCGCAGAAACGGGCGGAGTGTCAATGAATATATAATCATATCTCTCTTTGAGCGTCTCCATAAGCTCGGCAAGAGCATCACTGCTCAGAAGTTCGCTGGGGTTGGGCGGAAGATATCCCGAGAATATAACATCGAGATTATAATCGTCTATTCTGACTATGGCATCTTCAAGAGCGCAGGCATTGACAAGCACATTTGTAAGACCGGGAGATGACTTACGCGCAAGAAGTCTGTTGATATTCGGACGGCGCAGGTCGCAGTCTATAAGCAGGACTTTTACATTGGTCTCGGCAAAGGTTATCGCGGTGTTGAGCACATTTATGCTCTTGCCGTCGCTCATGCCGCAGCTTGTGAATTCGACGACCTTGCAGCCCTTGCCGGGCATCGAGAAAATGATGTTGCTTCGCAGGGTGTTGTATGCTTCGTCGACGATGAAGCTGGTGTTGTCGCCGAGGATATATTTACGCTCGGACGGAGAATGGTGGCTGCTTACTTTATTCTTTCTTCTGATAAGCTTCATTTAGACGCGCCCCCCCTTCTTTGAAAAAATGGCTTTCTTTCTTTCGCCTTTATCGTCATAGAGAGTGAAATTCGGTATCTTGCCGACGACGGGAGCATCGAAGAGCTTGGCTATATCATCCTCGTCCTCGATATAGGAATTGAAGAGAACGAGCAAAACGATTATTGCAAGAGTGAGTCCCACGCCTATAACGCAGCCGATAAGGGTGAGTTTCTTGTAGGAGGGATATGCTATTCCTTCGGGCACACGTGCAAGGTCGACGACCTTGACCGAGCTTCCCTCAACGAGGTTCATTATGGCGTCCGGGGCAACTTTGGCTATCTCATTGACTATCTTAGCCGCCTCTTCGGGGTCGTTGTTGTTGATGGATATTTTAAGTATGGGTGTGTCCTCAACAGCCTCGGCGGTAAACGATGCACGTATAGCATCGACATTGTAGTTCTCTCCGAGCTTTTCCTTGACTCTGTTGAGAACATTATCGCTCGTAAGCAGTCCCTGATATGTAGTAACCAGGTTCTGGGACGCGCTAAGGTCGGATGAATATATCTTTTCGTCGTTCTCGCCGGTGTAGTTCTGAATATAAATAGTTGCGGTCGCTTTATACTGCGGGGTTATAAAGAACTTGGCATAAAGGAACACGCCGGAACCGCAGACAATGCCGACAAGCAATATCAGCCAGAGCCTTTTGAGAACTTCAAAGAAAAGGCGTTTAAGGTCAACATCAAATGTTTTAAGTTTTTCCATAAGCAATCCCCTCTCGGTATCGTGGATATACAACACTATAATTATACATACAGCGACACGGTTTATCAAGTTATTTTTACTTTTTCTTACTTTACGCCAAAGCGGCGCATCATTTCCTTATAATTTTTGACAGCCTCGCTGTCTGCATCCTTCACTCCGCGCATCCACGCACGAAGCTCGCGGAACTGAGTGAATATTATTTTAACCGCCCTGACGGCATAGGCTATCGGCAAAAGTACGGGTAATTTGTCAACTATCCTGCTGCGGCGGCGCATCTCGGACGAAGAGATAAACAGCTTTCGTCTGACCGCCGCGGCGAAAGAGTTGCTGCCATCCTCATTTGCAAGGTACATTACCATATTGGCAGCCTTGCCGTAACTCCCGGACTCAAAGACATATTCACCCATCTCATCGAGTAATTTACTCTCCGGTTCATCGCCGAACCAATGGAGCGAGAGAGCCTTGAGATTACTCATAACCTCATCCAAATTATAGCGTTCAAAGACGGAGTTTATCTTCACCCAATCGAGCTCGTCTTTATATTTTTTCATATAGAGCGCCATATCGGCAAAGAATCTGACGCCGACTCCGCCCTGATGGAAATGGCCGAACAGATGACCCATAAGAAAAATATAATTGTCGCTTGGGTCGAAGTGATATTCAAAGCCCTCGCCGTCTGTATGTTGCCACGGCGGCGCAAAATACCCATCGAGCCCGGTCTCGCGCTGATGATCGAGCACGGATTCGTGAACCTCGACCGAGATAAACGGATCACGGTGGAAAACATCATGGTGACCTTTATGCCCTTCAAAGCTGTACCCCGCCTGCGTGAGAACTTCTTTTATCTTCTCGTGGCTGTCGAGATCGGCGTAGACATCTATATCCGCCATCTCGCGCATATCCTCGGACGGATAGAGTTGAGCAACATCCGCGCCTTTGAGAAAGATATGCTTTATCCACGCAGACGAAAACAGGTTTTCGAGCTCGCCGCGCGTCATCTTCTGATTTGCACACTTGAACATGAGCATATTATGGCTGCCCTGGAGTTCCGTGACGATATTCGTCGGGACATTCCTGTTTTTGCGCAGGGCGTACCACAATATATTTGTCATATTGTGCTCGCGGGCAAGTTTCAGCAGTTTTTCAAAATCGCCGCTGAAATCATCCGCACGACCGCCTTTGAGCACGGTGCGCACAAGAAAAATATAATCTTCGTAAAGCTTCTTCACTTATATCCTCCGCTTTCAGCCGTTGAGAACGGCCGAAGTTATCTTCCTGACTATTTTATCATCCTGAACGATGCTGAATTTTCTGGCAAAAAGACAGCCTGAACTCATCAACTCGTCATAATCTTCCGATTGGAATGTGTACGGGTGACCGCGCGTCCAGTCGATATAGCGCAGACACGCCTCGTGGTCATCGTCGAACTTCTTGCTGTGCAGATTTGCCGCGAAATCCGAATTTATCATAACCGTCTGAACAAAAAATTCATCCGGGATATATGTGTGCTTAAACTGCCTGAACACAAAAGATTTTTGCGAGATAAGATATTTTGCAAACTCGCCCGTCACGCTGAACCACTGCGAGCCGCGCTGTATCTTCTTGCCCTTTATCCTGTTTATCCCGAGTATACGACCGATAACCGTTTCGGTCTTCGTGATAAAGCGATTAAAAAGGTTTCTTCTGCCTGAGGCAAAATGATAATATCTGACGCGCTCAAGTTCCTTTTCGGTCGGCTCGGGTGCGCCGAAATGGACGAATTCCTCGCCCTTATGCGCATCGAAATAACGGTGTATTTCATCCTGATTTTTCAGCGGCAGATCCGCACCGGAAAGAAGATGAACATAGTCATATTCGTGCCTGCTCTCAAACGCCGCTTCGAGCAGCTCATACTCGCATCTGACCATATCGAATCCACCCCACCTTATATGGATACGCGGGACGAACTCAACGCGGGAGTTTTGCAGAACGCTTTGGATCCTGCTGATATCGAGCTTTGAATGGGAATCGATGTGTATATAAATGTCATTGCGCTCGTCATCAATACATTTGAGCAGACTTTCGAGCAGATCAAACTGATCGTGCGCTATTATCAGATATGCGTGCATGGTACACCTCCAATCAGCATTACTATTTTATTTTTTACGCGCCGAGGCGGAATACAGCGGCCACGCGAAAGCGAAAATTATTGCTTTTACCTTTCGCTTCGCCGAAGCATCGCACCCGAGAAATGTCGCAAGGACTCCGCGTATTTTTTTTATGACTTCGCGCTTAAACCACGGCTCGCGGTCGATGCCGGAATGCATACTCTCCTCCGCACAGAACATAAGCACGCGCATACGGATATCCGCCGTTTCTTTGCGTCCGAGCGACTTTCCGCACTCGCTGCCACAGATATATTCGAGAACAGATACGCGGTCGATTACTTTTTTGTCATTGAGTCGGTTCATGAGGCTATCCGGAGCGGATTCATAATGATAGAGCCGTTTATCCGTATCCGCCTGCGCCGAGACATTCTTGCTCACTTCGTAGTTGAAGAGCCAGTCCTCGGCGATGACAAGGCTTTCGTCGAAACGAATCTTCCCTATCGCCTTTTTGGAATAGACGGAGCGCCAAACATTGTTGTGCTTGCCGCAGGCGGAATAGGCAACTATAGCATTTTTGTCGCTGAGCACTGTTATTTTGCCATCAGCCGAAATTTCATCCGGTCGGGAAGAATCGAAATAACCGCAGCCGGAGCGATCGGCGTTGTTTTCGAGCGCGTTTTTCATCAGGGTTTCGTACATATCAGGTTCTATGAAATCATCGGCATCGACAAAGCCGACATATTCGCCCGACGCCATATCGAGTCCGGCGTTTCGCGCGGATGACGCGCCATTGTTCTTCTTATGTATCACCCTGACGCGCCAATCGCGCTTTGCCCATGAATCGCACATCGCGGGGCAGGCATCCGGCGAGCCGTCGTCGACCAAGATAAGCTCTATATTCCCGTATGTCTGCGAAAGTATACTTTCAACGCATCTGTCAAGATGCTTTTCCGCTTTGTAGACGGGAACAATGATGCTCAGAAGCGGTTGTCTGTCCACTCGCTCACCTCCGACGGTTACTTGATTATTTTTCTGACTGCACGTTTCAGCAGGCTTTTTGCCTTTTGGGCTGTGCTTTTATGGAACGCATATTTCCCCGCAAGCTTTGAAAAGTCCGTGTTTTCGGTTGAGAGTATTTCATCCATGCACCTCTGCCTTGTCGGCGGCACGGATGCGCTGGTTACGGCATTTGGATTATTTGAGATTGCTTTGCTGTAATCCGCATCACATAAATCGAGATCCGCTTTCAAACTTTCTATATATTCAGAACCCTTATCGGTATGTACGAAGATCAAGGAAAGTCCTTTATCGTCAAAGCTCCATGTTGTCTCGTTATCCATACCCCATGCGTCGGCTATTGTTATGTCGGCGAATCGGTTATTGCCCTTTGCGGGACAGTTATAGCAGGACGGACGCAGGATATTGTCCGAAAGGAACAGCTTCATATACGGGTCATTTGAGAACTCACAGAGGTATGTGCCCGACTGATAATCTATTTTTAAGGAAAAACGATTCCATCCAACGCTTTTATCCCTGAATGATACAGAAGAAACGCGGGTTCCTTTTGCTACGTTCTTCAAATATTTAAGCCATACTTTTTCCGAGGGCACGTCGTGACAAATAAAATCGACAAGCAGCAGATTTTCGTACTCTTTTCCGAGAAACAGCCGCATGGCATTGACCTGGCACGGCGTTCCCGAAAAAAGAACCTTTCTGCCGCCCTTCAGCTCGCGGCGGACGGCGGAATATATGTCTCCCGTGTTGCTTTGAACGTATTTGCTGGTTCTGAGCTTTTCGAGCTCTTCCGAATTTTCCGCAAGAATATGATGCACGCTGAAGTCGCCGTCAAAAGCCGCGCCGCAGACCGTGCCGCCCGCTTTTGTCACCTTATCGGCAAGAGCGGAAAACACTCCGCCGGACGAGCTTGAGCCGACAACGGCCTCGTCACGGTTCACCGCAAGAAAAGTCTGCGGTATTTTCTCCGAAAATTCCGGAACATTCAGCGCCGGACACACCCTGTCGCAAGCGCCGCATCCGACGCATTTTGCGCTGTCCGTTTTCGGATAAGCAAAGCCCTCCGGGTCTCCGAGCATGGAAATACAGCCTACGCTGCAGATATCGGCGCACGCACCGCAACCGACACACTGATTTTTTCTTATATTTATCATTGCGCACCTCACATGAATTTTCCGAGGAGTTTTATTTTGCCTTTTGTCAGCGAGTCTACAATACTTACCGTCGACTTGAATTCGCCGCTTCTAAAGAAAATCGCAAAGAAGATAATATTCGACACGACCGTGCATATCACAAGACGAAGCGCGAGAGTCAGAATAAGTGAATTGAAGCTGACGAAACAGCATATCCCGATACATATTCCGCACGAGACTGCGGTCACTGCGCCGTACGCCAAAAGCTTTATCAGCAGCTCCTTGCACCCGCTGCGGAAAACGGTGGTAAACAGATTGTGGAGAAGCCACGGCATTCCGATAGCTAATGTGCTGAGTACAGTTGAAAGCAAGATACCGTAAAGCCCCCAAAACTGAACCATTATGATATTCATAATCAGGTTGGCTCCAGCGGTTATCAACGGTCTGAACCTGTCCTCATGCCATATACCGGCAGCATCTTTATAAAGACAAAGCAGAGAATGCACCTGTTTTACAAAGAAATAAACACAGAACAGTATGACCATACCGAAGGATAAAAGATTTTCTTTCTTTACCCAAAGCTCGATAAACGGCTGATACATACACGCAAGACAGCACACGCAGAAGCACGACATCCACGAGATTATAAAGGCGAACTTCTTCAAATCGTTGAAGTTCTTTTCGCTGCTCTCTGTCACAAGGCTGTTGCCTATTCCCGCAAGGGCGGAGCTTGTTACAAGAGACACAAAGCCGAACACCGAGGAGAGAATGAAGAAATAATTCTGATACTGTGCGAGGGCGGTCAAGCCGAGAAACGCCGAGATAACAATGGTATCCGCCGAATCGACAACTATCGCGCCTATCTTCGATGTAAACAAATCGCGTACGCGGCGGTTGATTATCTGAACCTGTTCCTTCGGAAGCTTTCCTTTAGCCTTATACTGCGGATACAGCTTGTCGGACACTATGGCGGTCACAATATTTGAAACAATGCCGAGCAGCAGTGCTACCATGATATATGCATAGTAGTTCTTGAACACCACGAGCACAACTGCCTGCAGTCCGTACTTAACTGTTCCGATAACAAGTCCGATTTTATTGCCGATATCGTTGCGCTGATGGGCATAGAGGATGCAGTTCTTATAAGCAAACAGCCAGTATGTCAGAACGGTTGTCATAAGGTTTATTGCATAGAGAACATATATATTGATGTCCGCCGGGACATCCTTTTTGACAAAGAACGGCAGCGCGGGAGTTATCGCCGCGCCGGCAATAAGGATAACCAGACCTATGACGCGGTAATATATCTTATAAAGCCGCATAAGTGCGCACACAGACGCCGTGTCGTCCTCCGCTATCGGCTTATACATGCTGAATGTCATTGCCGAGCCGACGCCGAGTTCGGCGAGGTTCAGCACGGACAGAACAGAAGTAAACAGACTGTTGAGTCCGGTATACGCCATGCCGAGCGTGTATATCAGAAGCGTGCGCATAACAAACGGTATCGCAAGATTATATATCTTCGCCACGGTACCGAATATCAGATTGCGCGCTGTGTTTTTTGATCTGTCAAGCTTCATTCTATGTTCAATGCACCTTTCAGATAGTTATATGCAAACGCCTTTTCTTTCTCGATTATATCTTTAACGCCCGTATAGTCCTTATAGAACACATGATCTAAGCTTTCGGTTATATCACCGATACACCAATCGGAGATGTTGAGTTTGCCGAAAAGAGTGTTCATGCGGCTGCTCATATTGGCAGCCTTTCCGCCTCTTTTGAAGCAGCGGAACGGGACTTCATTTATTATCGAAAACACGCAGCCGTGGAACGAATCCGTCATCAGCAGCTGACAATGGTCTATAAGCCACACGAACTCGCCCGGATCGGCGACAAACCATTTTTTATTTTCGATTTCAGACTTTGAAAGGAACTCGTTATAAAGATCTATAACTTTAAGCCCGTTTGCCCGGGCAACGCCTTCTATATAATCGCGCACCTCTTCGGAGCAGCCGCCGAGAAAATAAGTGAGCAGATATCTGTCATTCTCACCGACAAAAGAGGGCTTTTTCTCAATTTTTCTCCACTCGTCGCGGCTGAGAAGGAGCGTCGGATCAACGGTAACGGGAACGTCGCAGCCGGTCAGTTCTTTTATTATTTCGCGCCCGCGCTCCTCGCGCACGGATATCGCTTTCATCCCGTTTATTCCGTCGATAAATTCCTGCTTGTGCTCCTCCGGGATGCTGTCGGTCCCGATGCTCGCGGAGAAAGCTATTCTCTTTTCGGGCTCAACAAATTTCGCAAAAAGCAAATCCGTGTTATCTGTTATAAAAGGAAAAGTAAAATTCCAAATCTGATCCGATCCGCAGACAACATTATCCAGCTTGTCGTGAAGATCGCCGAGGTGCGATTTTTTAATCCGGATGATATTGAAATATTTTCTGTTGAAGCGATGGAATCTCGCATCGCGCTTTCTGTGTATAGGTACAATTTTGTTGCGGCCGATAAGAATTTTCACAAAGTTTTTCAGAAGTCTTATAAACGACTTTTTATAAAAAACTGTCGCCGACTCGACCCCGAGATTGTTCAAGGCGGACTGCACCGCATAATTCTGCAGTCTGTTTCCGTAATTTGAATCTACGGTTATAGTTGTTATTCCTGTCATAATATTTCCTCCGCCGATCAGCGTAACTGTTCTAATTTTCTGCTGAGTCTCACAAACAGGTTCGGGCTGATTGCAAGCATCAGTACAGAAACCTTGAACTTAAATCCAAGCTGTTTGTTTTTCAATATATCGCGCCTGTAAGAAAGTATCTCTTTCACAATAGCGCCGAAATATTTGTCATAAAACTCCCCGTCGCCCGTAATTATCCTCGAAAGGGTTGCAAAAAGTATGCGTGCGTGCCTGTAAACACAGGCTTCGTACAGATTCCCTCCCCTTTCGTTTTCCGCCATTGTGCCGGTTATTTTATACAGATTTGCACGGTCATCGGTCATATAATACGAGGTTGCCGAATCGGTCTCACGGCACATATAGTGATAGAGACAGACATTGCGGCTTATGAGCTTCTTTGCGCGCTTCAAAAGAAGGTAATTTATAAAAAGATCTTCGCCGTATTTCTTAGAAGTGTCAAAGCGGATTCCGGCAAACAGGTGCGCTGAATAAAGCTTCCCCCAAACCTCGGGGCGGACTTTATCCGCGATAACGGCGCGCGCCACATCCTCGCCTGTAAAATCAGCCTCGGTTATATCACATTTTTCGACTTTTCCATCAGCATGGTCATATGAAAGCCCGCACTGTATAACATCGGCATCGCCGATATTTTCAAGCATATAGCCCACGGCATTAGGCTCAACGAAATCGTCCGAATCAACAAAACAGATATATTCTCCCGCCGCCGCATCAAGAGCCGAGTTGCGTGCGGATGAGACGCCGCCGTTTTGATTATGTATAACCTTTATACGACCGTCCTTTTGAGCCCACAAATCGCACATAGTCGGACAATTGTCCGGAGAGCCGTCATCAACAAGAATTATTTCAAGATTTTTGTAACTCTGGGCGGCAATACTTCCAACGCACTTATCAAGATACTTTTCAACTTTATATATGGGCACTATCACGCTGACAAGAGGCTCGTTCATAAAATCATCCTTTACGCTCGCGGACTGTTTTTATCACTTTGTTGTACAGCTTCGGGCAGAACCACAGAAGCAAAAGCTTGAATTTATACTTAAACGGATAACGCTTTTCAAAAAGTATCTGCTTTTTGAATCCGAGAAGTCCGTTTCGCAGTTCATCATATCTGTCGAGGTATTTCTGTTCCGTTATAACTCCGCTGAGAACCGTAAACGCCGCAGTAGCATAGCCCCTTACGGCACTGTCATAAATCTCAGGATCGTCCTTGTATTTTTCAAGGAAACTTTTCATAGCGCGGACTATCGAAAATGCACCGTACCCAAATTTAGAACCGGTAAGCGCACCGAGCCTTCGGATATAATGATATTTGGGCTCGTCCATACATACGCATGTGTTAATGTGGTCACTGACGCGATCATTAAACATAATATCTTCTGAGATGCCATCGTTGATATCAAAACGAACATTGGATACTATACTGGCTCTATATATTTTGTTCCACACAACACCTCTGACGTGTCCGCCCTGAACAAGAAATTTTATAAAGGTGCGCCTGTCAATAACCGTCTTTTCAAGATATTCGCAATCCACAGAAGTGCCAATTCCCAAGTTTCCTTCATCAATAAATATGCCGCACCTGGATATATCGGCTCCGGATGAAACGGCATTTTCAATAAGCAGCTGATACATATCACAATCTATTACATCATCAGAATCAACGAAACCTATAAAATCTCCTGTTGCTATATCCATTCCGGCATTACGTGCGGAGCAAAGTCCACCGTTTTCCTTATGTATGACTTTGATGCGTCTGTCCTTCTCTGCCCAACTGTCGCATATTGCAGGGCAGTTATCCGGTGAACCGTCATCAACTAAAATTATTTCAAGGTTCTTATGCGTCTGTTCCACAATGCTTTTTACACATCGATCAAGGTATTCTTCCACCTTATAAACCGGAACAATTACACTAATCTTTAATTCTCCCATAATTTCCTCTTTCATTTACTTTACTTTTTGATATTTCTTTTTATATACCGCTTGCCTTAATTTATATATCATCGAATAGAGACCCGGTATATACGCGATCATAAAAAGCTGAAGTCTGTTTTCGAATGAAACACCGCACAGTTTTTTAATCTTCAAACGCAAATCTTTTCTGAAATAGTTAAACTGTTCTTCATCTTTTCCGCAGCGTATCTGCTGCTTAAAAAAGCTAATAATTACACTTGAATAAATTCTGGATAATCCCGGACGAAAAAGAGTGTTAGAAAATTCATTATTCCAGAAAATATTAACAACTTTCACTCTATCACTATATCTTTTGGCGGTGTCACAACTCATCGTATTGTTCTCATGCTGCACATAGTGATATTTGTGTTCTTTTACTACAACCTTTCTGTCTGCAGCTTTGTTTATTAAATAATTCATAAGCCAATCTTCGCCCACAGATATATCATTATCAAAACGAAGCGGAGCAATTACAGAGCTCTTATAGATACCAGTCCATAGAGCAACATATGAATCATCAGATATTATACTTTTTATCAATTCATCTTTGCCTTTATAAACTGTACAAGACGATACCTCATTGTATTCTTCGCTTCTATCACAGTAATCAAGTAAACCTGCACAGCGAGATATGTCAGCATCATATTTTTTCGCGTTTTTTATGAGTATTTCATACATATCCGGTTCAATCCAGTCGTCCGAATCAACAAAGCCGATATAATCACCGGAAGCAATGTCCAACGCCGCATTTCTTGCCGACGAAACCCCTCCGTTTTCCTTATGTATGACTTTAATACGGTTATCTCTTTCAGCCCATTCATCACACATTGCCGGGCAATTATCCGGCGAACCATCATCAACTAGGATTACTTCAAGGTTTTTATATGTCTGACCCACAAGGCTTTCGACACATTGATCAAGATATTCTTCAACATTATAGACCGGAACAACAACAGAAATTTTTTCATTTATAGCCATGTTGAATACTCCTATTATGAAATTATATTATGTGAGCTTTCAATAGCATCGTAGAAATCATCAATTACTTTATCATTTTGCTTTGAAAAATCAATACCTTCTATATTTTTCTTTATTGCCAGTCTTCTGTTATCATCTGAAATAAGTTCACATATTTTTCGTGCAAGATCCTCCGCGGAAATATCGACAATAATACCGGTCACCCCATCCACTATAGCGGTCTTGCCTCCAACCGTTGCGGTCGAAACTATCGGCGCCCCGCAAATAAGGGCTTCTCTCAACACCAACGGTTGAGCTTCATTCAGCGATGGCTGAACTACAAGATTGCACTGCGCAAAATATTTATATGGATTAGACCGCGATCCCAAAAGAACGAATTTGCCGCTGAGACCGTAACTGTCGATTTTTTTTACAATATCATTGTAATAGTCAGCAGCTTCTTCATCTTTCGGTCCGATGACATACCATCTGAAATTATCGACGCTTTGGGAAACTATCCTGCATGCCTCAAGCGCGAGCGCAATGCCTTTTTCGGGGCTTATTCTTGCACAGGTGACGGCGTTGAACATTTCCGGATCGAACAACCGCTCGCTGCACTTTGCCAGACTTCTTATATTTTTATAGTCAATTATATTTCCAACAACGCCGAGCTTTGGTTCAAGATACGGTCTGGCATTTGCGATTATATCTCTGCACTGTTCATTGACTGTAATTATTCTGTCACAGTAATCCGTATACTTTTTGTCAAGATAGTAGCCGTCCTGACTTATATGATACCACATAATTTTCTTTGACTTATCGTTCAAGCGGTTGAACAGACTCTTCATCGCCGCGTGATGATATCTGATAACAACATCGGCATGCTCTCTTTTTACACACATCAAAGCCCTGATTCTGACAAGTATGTTGTAAATACGCTCGGCCTTTTCAGCACCAACAAACTTATTTACAAGTTTTCTGACAGCACCCGGAAAACGGTCGCTTACTTTTAAAATCTTTACCTCGGAATCATCTCTGAGTTTGTCCAGGACATCATATTCTTTGCCCCACATTATAAGGACTGCTTCATAGCCATGTTTTTCAAAATCCGCACTGTTGAGCAGATTAACAAGAGAGACTTCCACTCCGCCGAATTTCAGGTCCTCTATCAAAAAAACAATTTTTTTGTTTTTCATTTTAATACCACCAAAACATAAAAAATCTAACACTTTGTCAGTAAGCCAAGCTACAGATTTTAGTGTTTTATCTAAAATAAATCCTCAAAAGCTCAACATATTTTTCGGTCATAAACACCGAGCCGCGCTTGAGCGCCGACGTGAGCAGTTTCGTGTGTGCGGGCAGCTTTCCGGCGTCTATATTTTTAGCGGCGGAGCGTATATCCTCATCCGCACAGATGTTTTCAATGACCTGTCTGCGCTCTTTTTTGGAATGAGTGTTCGCTTTCTTCGCCTCGTTGCGAAGCAGGAAATTGACCATATACAAAAGATAATAATCAAGCTGAGAGGATATATCAAAATCCGAATCGACATTCTTCTCTTTGAGCCGCCTATATGGCAGAAAGATTATATCCCTGAGTTTTTCATCATAGGCGTTTGACATCGACTGCTCGGTTATCCTGTAATGATAAGTCGGCGTTTTTACGCAAGTTATGCTTTGCGAGTCGAGCATGCACGGATATATGAACGCCGCGTCCTCGCCCATTCTTATGCGCTCATCGACGGGAGAAAGATTTTTTTCGATAAGCTCTCTTTTAACAAGCTTGCTCCAACAGTTCGGGTTGACGCCGAAACGGTAAAACCGACCGTCAAAGAGCATTTTCGGAAATATCTCGCTTTCAAGGCGCGCTCTGTCATAAAATCCCTCTTCAAAGCACTGATCGCTCGGCTCAATGCAGTCGCCGTAATCGCAGAGGAAATCGCTGAGCACCATATCGGGCGAATGCTCGCATACTGCTTTGTACATATTCAGGAATGTGTCCGGCTCGACCCAGTCGTCGCCGTCGACAAAGCCGATATAATCGCCGCGCGAGGCCGCAAATCCTGCCTTTCTCGCACTGAGCAGGCCGCCGTTTTCCTTATGTATGACCTTCATGTGCGCATCCTTCGCCGCATATTCGTCGCATATAGCCGGGCATCCGTCCGGCGAACCGTCATCGACTATGATCACTTCAATATCGTCAAGCGTCTGCGCCGCGAGGCTGTCAAGGCACTGGCGGAGATAATTTTCAACTTTGTATACCGGCACTATAACGCTTATCATAAAATTTTATCTCCTTAAAAGCGAACCTAACACTTTTCTTATCACCACTGCGGCGGCGCGTCCGACAAAATTGAGAATATTTTTGTTTTTCGCAAAGACATCCACAACCTCATATTCGCCGTTTGAGTTATATGTATGTATCCGCTCAGGAGCGTCAACATTAAGAATTGTCAGATCATCAACAGATATCTTTCTGACATTTGTCTCTTTATAGTACGTTCTGAAATCGGTATCTACCTCAAGAATATTGAGCTTATTGCCATAACTATCCGTGCAATCCTGAGACGGTCTGTAAAGCTTGCCGTCAAGATTGAAAAACTTTCCGGCGGGTCTTGCGCATGAAACATCGTCAACGACAGGGCTAATAGCGGTTTCCTCAAGCTGCCCGTTATCCGAAAGTTCAAACATCCGAAGTATCTCATCCGTCGGGTCTTCTGTGCTGCAGGCAAACGCATATACTTTGTCCGAATCTGAAACAAATGTAGTGTCCGTAAGACCTATTCCGGAAGCAAGAACATACGCCTTTTCCCACTTATCGGGAAAGCTTACAGCTTTATAAGCACAGAGCACCTTGCCGAACGACGACTCGGGAATCAGATAAACATCACCGTTATGTTCAATCGGCTGCGGATAGGACATATGATACTTCTCTTTGAGCACTGCCTTCCATTTCGACTGACTGCCGTCGGGCAGCAGCTCGCAGTATCCGATGCAGCCCTTTCTGCGAAGATAATCATAGAGTTCGGCGAATATATAGGTTTTTCCCATACGGCTTATAACAAACGGATCCGCGACCCAATATCTCCACGAATTTTTCAGCGCGGCAAACGGCGTCTGAGTGTCATCGATAATTGAGCCTGTATTCTTCTTTCTGTAAGCTATTTTGTAATAAGTCGTATTCATATTCTCACCATCTTTAGCTGAATTTTAACCAGATAAGACTTGTTCCGTTGCATGCGTACCACATATGCACAGCCGTATACGCAACCATGCAGAAATTGATGACAAGCTCGTTTGAAGACAGCGTCATGCCGGATTTTATTACCGACTTGTTCTTTCTGCCGGTGAGCATCTCAATTTTTGCGTTTGAGTTTGCCTGCATACCGACCATAAAGACTACCGAAATGACCGCGGGAATCACCCAACGGGCAAAGCGGATAAAGGTCAGAATGAAAGTAATTGAACCCAGCATGAAAAAGACTATCAGCTGAACAAAATTTATATAATCCGAAAAGCTTTCGTACTTTTCCGTCTGTTTTTTGATAACATAAACCGCATAATAGAAGACGCATACGGCAACCACGAACACAGATACATTTACAAGATACTGTGTTCCGTTTGCAAAGCCGCTTGTCGATACGGCACGCTCGGCCTTTTGGGATATCAGCTGGAAATACTCAATTCCAGTAATCTCGCCGAGATGCGGCATTATTGCACCGCCGACTATCATCACAAAGAAAATGAGAACCGATGTAAGTTTGCTTCCCTTTCGCCCGGAAACCAACAGCGCGAGGCGCACCATCATCATGAGTATTCCGCTCGAGTGCATCAGGCACATCGCCACATATCCGACCCAGCATGCCGGTCTCCATTTCTTTTCGACAAGCTCGACATAGGCAAAGAAACAGAACAGTGTGAACGTCAGACCGTTTCTGATTCCGCTGCATATATCATAGAACCAATATGTGGACAAAAGAAAGACTGACGCCAGGAACAGATACCACTTGTTCACCTCATATCTCTTTGCGGCCCGCCACAGCACCCAAAATATACTGCCGTAAGCCAAAAAGATTGTAACTGCGGGAAGCATGCCGTTATCGGGGAAGCGGCTTATGAGATAGAAATAAAGTCCGCAGACAGGCAGGGAATCCCAATTCTCGCTGCCGTCTTCTATCATTTGTCTGAGCAGGCTGAAGCCGCCCTTTCGCAGATCTTCAATCCGCCAGAAATAGTTGCTCAAATCATCCGTCTTTTCAGGAACAGCAAAAAATGCCATAACCGACAGGGCAAGCACCAGAGCAAGAAACAGCCATTTTATATATTTTCGCGGAACGAACGGATAGATAACGCAAAATGCGGCAACTATCGCCAAATAAACCAACATTTAACTATCCCTCCCCGTTCATGATTCATAAAGTGCGTTCAGCTTGCGGGCAATGCTCTGCGCCGAATAGCGCGCTTTAAGTTCGGTAAGATCGCTTTTTGTTCTGTCAAAAGCGGAAAACTCCGCTATTTTTTCAATCCACTGCTCTGCAGGAGCGTCCAGAGAAAGGCGCGCAAAAGAATCCGTTACTTTTATTTCCTCCGGCACGCCTGTTGAAACAATGCACGGCAACCCGGCAGCCTGGGCTTCGATAGGCGCTATAGGAAGTGCTTCAAACCTCGACGGAAACATAAAAATATCCATTGCGCAGAGCAAATCGGGGATATCATCCCTGCTGCCCATAAACATCACTTTATCTGCCACATTGAGCTTTTCCGCCAAAGCGCGTGTTTCGCCCCCATCGTTCTCCTCGCCGACAAGCATAAGACGGGCATCGGGGCGAAGCTCAAGGAGCCGGGCAAGCAGAGAAACCAAAAATGTCTGATTTTTTATCCAATATATCGAGCCGGTATGGCCGACAAGCAGCTCATTTGTAATTCCGAGTTCTTTGCGCTTTTGAAGCCTTCGTTCGGCGTTGAAAGAATACTCATCGGTATTTACGTAGTTCGGCAGAACCGTGCCGCGCTCACGAAAGAGCCGTTTGCCGCACATATACTCTCCTGCCTTTTCACTGCACCCGACAATATCAGTCGCATATTTTTTGATAACGACGCGCATTACGGCATGGTAGATATCGCTGACGGTTTTTTTAACCTTTCCCATGACGCGATTCTCTTCAGTCGCATGGCTGTGCGCTATACGCTTTCCGACTCCCGCCTTATATGCTGCGCGCATTATTATACCGTTATAAAAAAGCAGGTGTGCATGAACAATATCGTACTTTTCTTTTTTGAATAACTTTTTAAAGAAAAAATAATCCTTGAGATAACTGTTGAAGCTTTCGGGCTTTACAATTATTTTCGCTCTGCGCTTTTCAAGTATCTTCACCATGGATTCATCATAGTGCAAAAGATTCCTGAGCAGGAAAGTTGCCTCATACTCCTCGCTGTCAAGCAACTCAAAAAATCTGAGCGCTGCTATTTCTATTCCCCCGCGACGAAGGTTATCAAGAACAATAACTACTTTCTTCTTACCTTTTTTTTCACCCATTCGACATTAATACCCTCTTCAGCTTTTTAATGTTCTTTGTGCCAATGATGTTTCTCAGTCGTCCGGTCAAATACCGTTTTACTCTCCATAAAAACGGCCCGTCGAAATTGCAGTTGTCGCCCCATGTGCCTGCTGAGTGATGAATCGTATAGCTTTTTCTCGACGGCTTATTAAATACTCGGCTGATGTTATTGGGGCAAAAATAGATTGCAGGATAGAGAGTAAAGCCCTCTATCGTCTGCTTCTTTCCGTTTTGTTTAAGCCCGTGCTTCAGGCACGACTCGGTTATCACAACGGTATTCGCCGTCATGTCTATCGAGCCGTCCTCAAGGACGAGTCTTCTGTCATCATAGTCGTGCAGCAGCTCGCCCATGAAGCGCTGACCTTTGACGGAAGCCATTATCGCGGTCGGAACCGTGTCTCTCGACTCGAATCCGGAAAATGCTTCATTGTCAAGAAATTCATCTATCGGCTTGAGCACCTCGACATCGGAATCAAGGTACACGCCGCCATAGTTATAGAGCGCATAGAGGCGCACATAGTCGGTAATAAATGCCCATTTTTTGTTTTCATATGCTTCTTTGACATACTGATTGCAGTTGACATCAAAGTTCTCTTCGCTCCATTTGATTATCTCATATTCGGGAAGATATTCCTTCCACGATGCTATGCATTTTTTAATAAGCTCCGGATATTCGGCTCCGCCGAACCAGCAGAAATGTATTACCTTGGGTATTTTTGACACTTTATCTCACCTCTCGTAAAATTCAACAAGCGTGTTTGCGCAGTCGGCTATATCCCAGCCGCATTCCCGGACTTTTTCAAATGCGTCGGCACGCAGCCCGTCGGGAACTGTTTCGATTTCTTTCGCCCACTCCGAGGGGTCGGCTTCAATCGACAGGCGCTTTATATTATCCGTTATGCAGACCTCGTCCGTCACGGTATCGGACATAAGTACTGGGAGCCCTGCCGCCTGCGCTTCGACGACCGAGACGGGCAAGCCCTCTCTGAATGACGGGAATATAAAAACATCCATTGCGCTGAGCAACTTCGGAACATCAGATCGTCTGCCGAGAAAATGTACGCTCTCGGATATTCCGAGACTCGCGGCAAGCTCTTTGAGTCCATCCGTCTCCTCCGCGCCCGCCATTAGGAGCACTGCATCCGGGTGTTCTTTCTTTATCTCAGCAAACACGCGCAAAAGATAAGGGTGATTCTTCAGCGGCGGGCTTGTCACGCCGACATGGCCGACAACAAGCGTGCTGTCACCTATTCCGAATTCATCGCGCGCCGCGCTGCGCTTTTCCGAGGAAAAGGCATATGAAGCGCAATCAATGGCATTCGGGAGAACTGTGAATCGGCTGTCCTCACCGTACCAGTAGCGCCCTGCCTCGCGTCCGCAGGCAAAAAGCTTGTCCGCGAGAAAGCGTGTCGGGACATTGAGCAGCTGATTTCTTCGCAGGTTATCGGGATTCAATGAAAAGAGCGTTGAATGGCAATGCGCCGCCACCTTTTTTATCCCGTGCTTTCTCGCTTTGGGAGCAATAAGGCAAGTCATATACGGTGCATGGATATGTACCGCCGCATATTCACCCTTATGCTCTTCGAAAAAGCCGTCAAGCTCGGATGAGATGAGACTTTTAATTCCGGGCGTATTTATTCTGAACACGCGTCCGCCGAGTGCTTCTATATCAGCGCGTCTGTCACGCTCGCGCTCCTTGAAATACATAACATCGAATTTTATATCTTCCGGCATCGCACGAAAGTAGTTGAGCACGACGCTCGCCACGCCGTTTGCGACGCCTATATCCGGCACAAAATGCAGTATTCTCATATTGCAGCCCCTATTCTCAGATGAGTCCGAGATTGCTGTAGATAGTCAGCATCTCGCGGTTGACATTTTCTGTAGAAAAGTCCTTGACCATATCGAGTCCGTTCTCGCCGAATGTGCGAAGCTTCTCGCGGTCGTTCATAAGCTCGAGTATTTTTTCCGCCATCATCCCGCTGTCGCCGACGGGAACGAGATATCCGTTGACCCCATCTTCGACTGCGTCGTTGTTACCGCGCACGTCGGTGGCGACTATCGGATTGCCCATGGCCATAGCCTCGATAAGGTTTATCGGCAGACCCTCCTGGAAGCTCGACGCAACGGACAGATCACTGAGACCGACAAGATTGTTTATATCGCGGCGATAGCCGAGAAAATCGACATTTTCGGCGATACCGCGCTCGGCGACCATCTGATTATACTCCTCGAGCCTTATCGGCTGACCGGGCAGGAGCAGCTTCACATTTTTGTTCTTCTGCACTATTTTTTGAAGCGCGTCGAAGAGCATCGGCTGGTTCTTTCTGACCGAGAGATCGGCGGGATAGATCATAATAAATGTATCGTTGTCGTAGCCGTATTCAGCTCTGAGTCTCGCTTTTTCTTCGTCGTCGACCGCCTTAAATCGGTCAAGCTCAACACCGACGCCGTGAACCCGATATATCTTTCCGGCTCTGAACTTTTTCTCATGCGCGAGGGCATAATCCTCGCTGTTTATGGTTATAAGGCAGTCGGTATATTTTGAAAGATACTTTTCAACAGGATAAAAGAACAGCCAATTCTTGAGCGGCGCGCCTTTGAAGAAATGAAAACCGTGCGCCGTATAAATTACTTTTGTTCCCTTTTTGCGAGCACCCTTTGCCGCCAGGCGGGCAATGACCGCGCCCATGGGAGTGTGGCAATGCACGGCGTCATAGCCGTTGCCGTCAATAATCTTTTTGAGCTCTCTGTACGCCTTTATGTTATTCGGACGCAGAGGCTGACGCTCAAACGGAACTTCAAAAGTCTTGTCTATTGCGGACAGATCGAGTCCCGGCTTGTCCGCTGAATTGTCCCTAAACGCGGCATCAACTTCGACTCCGTGAGCTTTCAGCTCACGGATAAACGGCATATGGAACTGTCCGATATGGCTGCGCACAGTGGCGACAAATAAAACTTTCATCGGTTATTCTCCAATCGTTTTAGCGTTGCGACCGATAGCTGCAAATCCGGTGCGCATTACTGCATATTGCTGACTATTTCTTCAACGCATTGTTTGAGAGCCGCAGAATTTTTCAAAAGCTCCCGTTCGCTCATAGCGGCGCACTTCTTTTCATAATCGCGTATTGCGCTCACACCCTCGTCGAAGATGCGTCGCATCTCGTTGATATCGCCAATCTCTGAAACATCGCAGAATGCGCGGGAAAGTATCGCGCAGTTTGATCCGAGCCTATAATGCTCGGGAATTATCATTTCGGCGGGCAAAAGTCCGTTTCCGAGCGAGGCTATTCCGCCAAAGCCATAGTTATTGATTCCATCGGCTTTGAAACGTTCAACAAGCCTGTCTACTGTGCCATCTGCCAGCTCCTCAAAAAGGAACTTCTTGCCGTAGGAATGGGAAAGATCATTGAGACCGATATGTATTTCATCAATGCCGCCGACTGAAATTATATCGTCTATCTGTTCCGCAGCTTCTCTAGTTTCGAGCAAAAGCGAAGTTGTTGCTCTGCCGTCGACCGCTTTTATAAAAGTCTCAACTTCACGGACGGTTTTGAAATACGGCAGCATGACAACATCGGGCTTGCAGGCGAGAACACCTTCGAGTTCATCCGAAAAGCCGTCAAAAATCGGGTCGGTTCGCACAAATATCTGCGCATTTCTGACCGCCGATTTCACTTTCAGGATATCCGAAATGCTGTGCTTTGATTTCACGGAATTCCAGCTTTTCTGGCGTTCCTCCTTGCCGTACCGTTCGAGGTCGATAAATATTCTGTCAACCCCGGCCCTGTCGGCTGTCGAGGCTATCTCGGGTACATTCGTTATGTACATCAGCTTAAGCATCTTTATTCTCCTTCGACTCCGAGGTTTTTCCGACATTGTTGTTATCCTTCATCGTCAAAACGTTCCAAACTGTTTGGAACAGTATTTTGCAGTCAAGACCCAAAGAGAGCTTGTCGACATATTCGACGTCGTACTTTATTCTGTCGTTCCAGTCTATCGTCTTTCTGCCGTGAACCTGAGCGAGTCCGGTTATTCCCGGGCGCACGTCAAAGCGTCTGCGCTGAGCGTCACTGTACTCCTCAAGCCTCCACGGGTGATATGTCAGGGTCGGGCGCGGACCGATAAAGCTCATGTCGCCCTTGAGAATATTTATGAACTGCGGCAGCTCGTCGAGACTTGTCGCCCTTATCACCTTGCCGACGCGGGTCACGCGGCTGTCGCCCTTATATGAATACTGGCCCGTTCCCATATGCTCGGCACCCACGCACATCGAGCGGAACTTGTACATCTCGAAAACCTTTCCGTCTTTTCCGAGGCGCTCCTGCTTAAATATCACGGGGCCTTTCGAATCAAGCTTCACGGCCGCGGCAACAGCGAGAAGGAGCGGCGAGGACACCACAGTGCCTATGAGAGAAAATGTTACATCCAGAGCTCTTTTAACGCCTTTATACAAAAATATCCCTCCAAAGATATGCGCGCTTGCGAGCGCATTTACCTAGCTTTAATTATACCAATATATATGAAATTTTTCAACAGTCTTTTGTGTTTAAAATAGATTTATATCAGTCATATAAAAAATAGCGAAAAGCAAGCGTTTTTTTGAATATTCAAGCAACTTTCGCGAATAAAAAATCAGCAATACGGCAAAATGCCATACTGCTGATAAATTTTTTATTCCACTGACATGGTGACACGCTCGCTCTCGAGCACCATCTCCTCCTCTTTTTTGAGGAAGGTGACAGAAGGCGCTTCCGTTCCGGGTTCTTTGTATGTCTTGACTATTTTCTTAACGACCCTGCGCACATCGGCATTGTCATCATACATTATTTCACTGAGTTCCTCGAGACCGGCAAAGAAATCGTTCTCGTTTATATCAATAGGTTTGCCGATATGTATGAGATTGTTTGCAGTCGCCTCGAGTCCCTCTTCGTCCATAAGCAACTCCTCATAGAGCTTTTCTCCGGGGCGAAGGCCGATAAACTTTATATCAATATCCTTGTAAGGCGTATACCCCGAAAGTCTGATGATATTTTCCGCAAGGTCGACTATCTTCACAGGCTCGCCCATATCGAGAACGAATATTTCGCCGCCCTTCGCGGAAGCGCCTGCCTGGAGGACGAGGGACACTGCCTCCGGAATGGTCATGAAATAACGGATAATATCCTTGTGTGTGACCGTTACGGGACCGCCGTTTGCTATCTGATCCTTAAAAAGCGGAATAACGGAACCGTTCGAGCCGAGGACATTGCCGAATCTGACCGCGACGAACTCGGTATCAGAATGTTTGTTATAGGTTTGGACTATCATCTCGCAGATACGCTTTGTCGCGCCCATAATGTTCGTGGGATTGACCGCCTTATCCGTCGAAATAAGTACAAAACGTTCGACACCGAACTTGTCCGCCGCCCGAACCGTTTTGAGAGTGCCGAAAACATTGTTCTTGACTGCCTCGTTAGGGTTGTCCTCCATAAGAGGCACATGCTTATGAGCCGCGGCATGATAAACGATGTTCGGATGATATCTTGCGAACACGGATTCAAGGCGTTTGCTGTCTCTGACGGAGCCTATGAGCACTTTGACATCGACTTCCGGATGCGTGCGCAGAAGCTCGTTCTGAATGTTATAAGCGTTGTTCTCGTAAATATCAAAGATAATAAGCTTGTGCGGCGAATGTTCCGCTATCTGACGGCAAAGCTCGCTGCCTATCGATCCGCCGCCGCCAGTGACGAGAACCGTCTTTCCGCTGACATAGTCCATGACGGAATCGAGCTTTATTTTTATCGGCGGACGGCCGAGAAGATCTTCTATATTGATGGAACGGATATTTGAAAGTCCCATCTTCTTATCTATCATCTGTCCGATGCTCGGGAGCGTCTTAACGACACAACCGGTCTTTGAGCAGCGCCGAAGTATCTCGCCCTTGCGTTCCGGAGTCGCGGACGGAATGGCAAAAATTATAGTCTTGATATTATATTTTTCGGCAACTTCCTCTATCTTATCGCATTTGCCTATGACTTTAACACCGTATACAGTGCTGCGCTTTTTATCCGGCGAATCATCAAGAATACAAACCGGATAATATTCCATATCGGGACTTGTTTTTATCTCGTGGATCAATATATTTGCAGCGTCACCAGCACCGATTATCATGGTATTGTTGCGGTTTGACTTTGGTGTAATACCTCTCCACGGCTTGCGTCTGAGCGTTCTGAGCACCATTCTGACAGCCACTACGCCAGCACCGGAAAGCAGAACCGCCATAATATACACACTCGGCGCAAAATAAGGAAAATTCAGTGCAGTTCTGATGAGGGCAAATGCTATCGACGAGCTCATAGCGCATACCGCGACTATACACGCATCGCGCATGGAAGCATACTCCCAAAGCACCTGATAAGTTCTCGACAAAGTGAACACGCAGGCATATATAACGGCGAGCACAACCATGCTCAGCCAAAAGCTGCCGCGGGTAATCTCTTTTACAAGTGCTTTAGCTTGGAATTCATTTCGCATCCATATGGAAAACATAAACGAAAGCATCAGCACAGCCATATCGAGAAAGTATAAAAGCGTCACTATCAAATCGCGCTTTTTCAAAGTTGCCACTCCGTTTCCCATCTCTATTATTGGTTAAATTATATATTCATATTTTCACACTGTCAATACAGAACTTGAAATATAATTTGTGTATAATTTTGGTATTTTTGTATACTCGCGCTGTCAATTTACCAGAGAATAATTTTCACACAAGTCCAAGTTCATAGCAAAAAGCACAGATCGAAAAATATCGATCCGTGCTTTCAGGTTCGTTTTCATATCAGAAGTTCGAGCCGTTCCAGCCCCAGTGCTCCGCCTCTTCGTATTTGACATAGATATTGGCGGGAGCTATTCCTGTCTCTGCGGACACTGCGTCACAGATAGCCGCAGTCAGCTTATCATAGACTGCATCCGACGCACCGCCGAAAAGGCTCAGTTCGATATAAGCCATGGGTTCATCACTTTTGCCGCCGAAATACATTGTCGCTTTATCGTCAAACGAAAGCATGAGCCAGCGCTCGGTCTTTCCCGGAACGAGAGAGATTATCTTGCCGTATTTTGCGGCGAGTGCATCTCGCTTTTCTTTTGCAAGTTCGATATTTGTTTTCGTGCTGATATATGGCATGGTTATACTCCTTTTCTGTTATCAGTTAATTCTGATGAAGTCCCCTGCCGGGACAGTTATACCGCTGACGGTCACATCGGATTCGGTATAGTTGACATAGATTTTTGCTCCTGTGTCGTACTCCGTGCAGAACACGCCGCCCATTATCTCGCTGTGCGAGGTCATGCGCGAAGTCTGGAGATCCTTGAGAGCCGCATCGGCACGCTCATAGAACTCTGACGCTGAAGCTATCCAATTTTCGTAATAGACTCCGAATGTATCCGTGTTGTCCTCGTCGGACTTATTCTTTTTGTCTGCATAGGTGTCAGAATATGTCCACTCATAAGCGGGACTCGCACCGTATTCGACGCAGCGCAGGAACGAGGTTTTGGCATTCTCGCTGAAGTTGAGCGGCTCGCCGGAATAGCCGACTATTCCGTGAAGAACGAGCTGCAGGAACGGCACACTGACATATGCCGAGCGGCTCTGCGACGCAGAGGTCGGCAGATGCGAAATGAAGCTGACATTCTTTATGACGCGGAAATTGCCGGTGTCGGTCATAAGCTTCATATTAGCGGTCAGCGACGGAAGCTGTTCGGATATCATCTCCGCGCTATCCTGGCGGTTAAAGCCGTTCTTATAATCGGAATAGAGCAGACTGCCGACATCGTTGAGGCAGAAGCCCGTAAACTGGGAAAATCTTGTGTCTTTGAGTATCTCGATTATCGATTTTTCAACATACTTCATGCCGAGCAGGCGCTTTGCGTATTTATCTTTTCCGAGCGGACTGTTATTTATTGCATTGTATTCCGCCTTTTTGCCGAAGATGCTGCCCGCAGTCCTGCCGGAAGAGAACGAGTCTCCCTTTGCCGCGGATAGCAGATTGACATCGAGATACATTTCCATGTTCTGCGCGTTGACATATTCGACAAGATTTTTCAGGTCGGAGCGAGTGCCGAGGCGGGCAAGCAGAGACGCCGTCATTATGCTCGACTGATCCGTTCCACCGGTCAGTGCGCCCTTGTAGCGCAGTTTTATTGAGTTTATGCCCTTCGACTTCATTCGCGTGAGCATGTCGAGAGCCTGTTCAAAGTCGGTAAAGGTCTTTTCTTTTTTGAGATTCAGTCGCTTGAACGAGAACAGGGTGTCGTCCGAAACGCCGATAACGGTCAGATCAAGAGGCAGATACTCCTGCTCTTCGGCCGTTCTTGTCGAGAGTATTCGCTCCCTTATCAGCTGTTCACGCGCCGCAGCTGCCATGCCTGTATAATCTGCATTCGAGCCGCCGAGGAAACGTATGCAAAGCCCGATATCGCCGTCATAGGACTCAGAGCTCATATAAAACTTTCCTTTTGATTCGGTGCAGGGTGTGATATCAAACGACACGCCGGCTTCATAAAAATCGTTGCCGCCCCTGACTCTGTCCGCGCTGACGGTAGCTATCGCATCGCCGCTGTTGATTATTGTGACAAAGGCATTGTTCCCCTGCTTCATGCCATATGCGGGGATGAGGGCGTTTGCGGTGCCGCTGTTTGCGTGGCCGGATGCCGCGTCGCCGCCGTAAATCGGGAAGCTCAGTTCGCTGTCAAATGAATCGTCTCTCGTGTCGGTCTTTATGAGCGCGCCGCTGCCGTCGGGGACAAAGATATAATCGCCCTGCTGGGGCTCGGAATAAGCGCCGAAGAAGTTGAGAAGGCTGAGTTTCGTGAGCTTTGCGTCGGAATCCGCAACGAGGTTTTCATATTTCGCGCTGACATAGACGCTGCCGTCTTTTATCTGATAATTGACGACAAGCTTGAAAGCTATATCGCCTTTTTCATATTTTTCTTTGTGTGCAGTTGCAGTGTCGGGAGTTAGAATATAAGTAACACTCAGAGCGTCGTCGGCAAAGCTGCACTGGGCATTCTGGAACGACACGCTGTTATCCTGAGTATTGAGCTTATAGAGTGTGTCTCCGCTGACGATTTCAAGAGTCGCCGTTGCGGCACCCGAATTCTCCTGAGTCGGGAGCGCAGACCAGAGCTTTTCGCTGTCGTCATGGGAAAGATCGGCGACACAGACGGAATATGTGCTCTCGTCAAAGAGCAGCTCGATAAGTCCGGATTTGCCGACCTGCTGAAGATTGGCTTTATCGCCGACGGAATGGAGCAGAGTCGATTCCGCCGCGCCCGCCTCGGTGGGCGTGCCTTTTATTTTCGTCACGGCAACAGGGTCGGAGCACGCGCTCAGGGAGCAGAGCATTGCCGCCGAAAGCAGCAGAGCCGATATCCTCGCCGTTATTCTTTTTTTCCTGTTTTTAATAGCCATAACAAGATCTCCCATATCTATAAAATCGCCGCTTTGCGTTGAACTCTTCATTTGATTATATCATCTTTGAGCCGTTTATTCAACCTCGCTCACTTATCCACATCGAACCAGAAGCGCACACCGCCGTGTTCGTTGACAACGCCGCACTCCCTGCCGAGCCGCTTTTGAATGGCTTTGACTATCGGCAGACCGAGTCCGAAATGGAAATCCTCGTTCTTGCGCTTCTTTGAAGATTTGTAGAAGCTGTACCATATTTTGTCAAGCTCGTCCTCGTCTATCGGGTCGCCGGAATTATAGACGCTGACTCTGTATGTGTTCAGATTATCTTCAACCGTCAACTGAACTATCTTCTTGCCGCCGATATTCGACACGGCGTTTGACAGAAAGTTCTGGAGCACGAGCAGAATAGTCCGCTCGTCGCTGTGGACGGTCAATCCGTCCGGAATGCGGTCGATGAGCTTTATCCCGTTTTCGTTGAACATCATTGAGAACGCCGCAAGCTGACCTTTTATCATCGCGCTCAGATCGAGCTTTTCGCGCGTCGGGACATATGAGCCGCTCTCGAGCTTTTCAAGATTAAGCAGCTCCATGACTATGCGGTTCATCTTGCCGGTCTCTTCTAGGATTATGTCGCAGTATTCCTCGCTGCCCTCGGGATCGCTGTTTATGCCGAGTTTGAGTCCCTCGGCGTAGCCTTGAATAATGGCTATCGGGGTTTTTAATTCATGCGAGACATTGGCGATGAAACTCTTTCGCGACTCATCAACAAGCGCGCTGTGTTCAAGTTCTTCGGTCAGTTTTTCGTTTTTGTCCTGCAATTCGTCGAGCGTTTCGCTCAGGGATTCGGAGAGTATATTGATATTCTGTCCGAGATTCTGAACATCCGTCTGCGGATAGCTGACGCATTTCTTGGAGAAATCGAGCTTCGCCATGGACTCCGTTATCTCCGCCATCGCCGCAACGGGACGGGAGAAACGCAGATTTGAATAGAGTATAATTGCGCATGCCACGGCGGCTGATATCAGCGCGAAAGCAGTCAGAAGAAATGACGCCGTATGGGCGTTTCGCTCGACCTGATAATAAGGCAGCCACAGACGCAGGGTATCACCGTTTTTGAGCTCAACGCGGTATCTGTAATATCCGCTCGCCTCGCTGTCCTGATATTCATATTCGTCAAAACTCACACTGTCATCGAAAAGATCGAACACGCGCACGCTGCGTCCGATAGCATACATGCTTTCGGCGGTTCGGTAATAGACGCTGTCCCCGTCGCCGGAATATAAAAACTTTTCGCGGTTTGAATAGACGGTGTTGCCGTCGGGGTCAAAGACCTCGATCATATAATAATTGTTGTCGGAGACATAGGCGAGTTGCTGATAGTATTCGTAAGACGCCGGATCCTCGTTGTCGAGCGATTCGCGGATGCTCTGCATATTCATTATCTCCGCAAAGGCATAGACGGAGTTGAGCAGCACGCCGGGGCGCAGTGCGACAAGTATTGCGGCAAGCACTATCAGGACGGTGATAAGCTCAAAAGCCATGCGCCGTCCCGATTTTCTGATTCTGTCATTTTTTCTTGCCGACCGACGGCTCAAACTCAGTTCACCTCTATCTTATATCCTGCGCCGTAGACCGTGCGCAGATGGCGGCTGCCCCAATCACCGAGCTTCGTGCGAAGGCGCGCGACATGGGAATCGACCGTTCTCGAATCGCCGAGGAAGTCGAAGCCCCAAATATCGTCGAGCAGCTGCTCGCGTGAAAACACCCGCTCGCGGTTCGAAGCGAGCTTATGAAGAATGCCGTATTCTTTATGAGTCAGCTCGATTTCGTGACCGTCGCAAACGACGGAATGAGCCACAACATCGATGACGAGACCGTCTATAACTATCTTATCGGTGGGGTTGTCCGCAGTGCGCTTTAAGCGCGCTTCAATGCGCTTGACAAGCACGGTGGGGCTGAACGGCTTTGTTATAAAATCGTCTGCACCGCACTCAAAACATTCGAGCTCGTCGAACTCTTCGCCGCGCGCAGTCAGGAAAATGACCGGGACATCGGAGGTTTCGCGAATCTTGCGGCAGACCTCCCAGCCGTTCATCTCCGGCATCATTATATCGAGCACAGCCAGAGCTATATCGCTGTTTTCCGCAAAAACGTGCAGAGCCTGCGCACCGTCCTCCGCCTCGACCGTTTCAAAGCCCTTGGCGGTGAGGAAATCCCTGATAATGCGGCGTATCTTCGCCTCATCGTCCGCGATAAGTATCTTCTGCAAAAGTTACCCTCCTTCCGGGTCATGCATCTCTGCGCGCCCGGGACAAAAAATCAATTATTACTGATTTTATCACATATCGACAAATTTAACAAGGTGTCAGCACAGCGAGGGGCGCTATTTTCCAAAATTATATCGACGCTATTGCAATTGGGCGGCAGAATAAGTATAATAGATAACATAAATTCAAAATCGGGGAGTTTGCAAACCGTGCAATTCTCGCCGAATATAGGGAGGGCATGACCTTTGTTAGGTAAATTTGTCAGAGTCAGAATAACAAACCCGGTCGGCTCCCTGAACCGTCAGTACGGATACAGATATTCTCTCAATTTTGGCTCTCTTGAAGGCAGGCGGCAGTTTGACAACCGCTTCGCAGGCGCCTATATCATGGGCGTTCATCATCCCGTCAGGCACTTTGACGGGCGCGCAATTGCTGTGTTATACAGAGAGGGAGAGCGCAAGGGCATACTTGTCGTTGCGCCGAAAAACATGCGTTTTATCGGCTATCAGATAGCCGATGCGCTCGCCTTTGCGGAGCCCGAGGGCACATACCGCCTCGAGTGTCTCTATGAGCGCTCTTGCGGAGCCGTCGTATGCCGCAGAATAAACGACGAGATTAGACTTCTTCTTATCAAGAACAGCCGCAGTGCCCACTGGGGATTCCCCAAAGGTCACATGGAGCGCGGCGAAACGCCCGAGCAGACTGCACGGCGCGAGGTTCTTGAAGAGACCGGGATACACATCGACATCATTCCGGACTTCACCGCAAAATCCGACTACACGATTCAGGGCAAGGTCGAAAAGAGCGTAACCATCTTTTTGGCAAAGACCGAAGACACAGAGACGATAATTCAGCGCGAAGAGATAGACGACTATATCTGGCTCGGCTTCGACAAAGCGCTCGAAACGCTGAAATTTGAAAACGACAAGGCAATTTTGAAGAGCGCACGTCGTTTTATGGACAAGCACGGAATTTTTGAAACAGATGACTGACGGCGCAAAAACGCCGAAAAAGAAAGGAAAAGAACATGACTCAAGAATTCGCTCAGGGTCTCGTCGACTTTTTTCAGAACAAGATTCCTAACGAACTGATAATCTTTATCGTATCGCTGCTGCCGGTTCTCGAGCTGCGCGGCGGCATGATAGCGGCGAAGCTGCTGCACGTTGATTTTTGGCGTGCGTTCGCCATATGCTATCTCGGCAACATCCTGCCGATCCCGTTCATCCTGCTTTTCATACGCAAGATATTCCAATTTCTGCGCGACAAGCCGGTCTTTTCCAAGATCATCGAAAAGCTTGAGATACGCTCAATGCGCAACAGCGAAAAAGTCAAACGCTGGCGCGACTGGGGTCTGCTTTTATTCGTTGCCATTCCCCTGCCCGGAACGGGCGGTTGGACCGGAGCACTGATAGCTGCCCTGACCGACATGAGGATAAAGAAATCCTTCCCGATAATTGCCCTCGGCATTCTTATTGCGGGAATAATCATGTCCGTCATCACCTACCTTGTGCCCTCTTTCTTCGGATTTTAATGTTCGGCATATAAGGAGGAGCAAACATGAAAAAAGCGGTATCATTCATTCTTGCGGCAATTATGCTCATCATGCTGCCCGCAGGCGCATTTGCGGACAGCACACAGTGCAGCTGCGACACGCCGCCCGTCGTTATGGTCAACGGCTTCGGCACCGAGCTCTATCACGACAACGGCGACGGCACACAGAGGGCTGTTTTCCCGATGGGCGCCGTTGAGATAGTCAGCGCCATTCCGAGCCTTGCCGGCGCATTCGCGGCTCTTGCCGCAGGCGAGCATGAGCTGTTCCGCACGCTACTCTCAAGGGCTATGTTCAAGCTCATGGGAAACATGATGTGCAACACGGACGGCACGGCAAAGATATCGGCAAAGTCATATCAGACGCCGACCGACACGGATATTCACAAGAGGGATATCCACGGTCAGTATCAGGGCGAAAATGACGGCGGGCGCTACATCTTCGGCTACGACTGGAGACTCGACCCTGTCGAAAGCGCACGCGAGCTCGAAAAGTACATCGAGCAGGTCAAGAAAATCACCCGTCACGACAAGGTAGTGCTCTGCGCGCACAGCGAGGGCACCTGCGTTGCGGCGTCGTACATTTCGCTCTACGGCTCAAAGAACATAGAGAAAGTCGTTTTCCTGAGCGGCGCGTTCCAGGGAATAACGCTCGTAGGCAATCTTTTCACGAAGAATCTCGACGTCAAAGGCAAGGCAGACGCATTTGAGCTGTTCATAGAAACCTTCCTCGGCGGAGACACGACGGGCGATTTCGTCAGCAGTCTCTTCTCCGTGCTCAAGGACGCGTTCATAGTCGATATGCTGCTGTGCCTTGTCAACAACATCCTTGAAGAGGATCTTGACGCGCTCTACGACGAATGCCTGACAGAGATAATAACCACCATGCCCGGCGTCTGGAGCTTCGTGCCCGACGCATACTATGAAAATGCGAAGAAAGCTCTCTATTCCGACACGGGCGACAAATATTCGGCTCTGACAAAGCTCACCGACGGCTACCACTACGGCGTTCAGGTCGGGCTCGGCGACAGGCTCAAAGCGGAGCAGAAGAACGGTCTTGCAGTCTGCGTGAGCATGGGATACGCGATAGCACCCATCCCGGTATATGACAACTGCGTTGACCAGACCGATATGCTCATCGACACGAAGTTCGGCTCGCTCGGTGCGACCTGCGCACCCATAGGCGAGACGCTCAAGGCGGACAGCACGAACAAATATCTTTCAAGCGATCTGCTCGTTGACGCTTCCACCTGCGCTTTCCCGGATTCTACATGGTTCGTCAGATATCAGGATCACAACGATTTCTGCGACGCCTACAACGACTTCGTATATTATCTGCTGACCTCTGACGGGCAGCCGACAGTCACATCGAACGCGGCGTTTCCGCAGTTCATGGCTTGCGACGGGCACAAAGTTCTTGTCCCCGCGGGCGCACTCCCCGAAGTCGACACAAGACCTAGCATAATCAGACTCGGCGAGAACACATACAAGCTCATAAAAGAGTTAATTGAATCGAACAAAAAGTAAGATAAAAAATCGACCGTCCCGAAGCTTTTGCCGCGGGACGGTTTTGTTATGTCTTTTAATATGCCTCGAATCTCGCGATAGTCGCAAAGCAGCGGGTCTCCTCGATAACGAGTTTTATATACTGCATTCTCGTTTCTGCAAAGCGGCAGATGCGCTTAGAGCCGATGACGGTGCCGGCAAATATCTTTTTCCACTTGCCGTTTATCTGACCGTATAGCGAGAATTTTTCTATCTGCTGACCTGTCGCGATATGCTCGGAGAGCACAATCTTGTCGATATCGTAATCGTCGCCGAGGTCGAGAGTCAGGGTCGCGTGGTCGGGATCGAAACCCGAATGCCAATACTCGTCGGTGGTGTGGGTCAGAGCCATCTGACCGCGATGCTCCTCATCGAGATGGCAGGAGTCAGTCATTATCGAATCATCCGCCAGATCCTCGTTGAAATCAATCTGAAGCTGTGCGCCCATGGCGAGCAGCGTTTCGACATCGCGCTGAGCGAACAGGCCGTCCTTGTTCGGCGGGATATTGAGCAGCAAGCTCGCATTCGCACCGACGGAGTTATAATAGATCTCCATAAGCTTCGACAGCGGCTTTACCTCATAGTCCTCGTTGAGATGATAGAACCAGCCTTTTCTTATCGAGACATCAACCTCTGCGGGATACCAAATAAGCTTCGACACATTTTTTATAGCCTTGCGGCTGCCGAGGTCGAGTGTGGTAGCGCTTATTCTCTTCGGCGGCTTCTCCGCGGTCTGCTGAGATGTGGCAGCTATCAGCTCCTGATTGCTGTAATAATACGGCACGACATTCCACTCGCTCTTGCGGCAGACTCCCGCCTCGTTTCCGCACCAGCGGACATCCGGACCCGTGACGGAAATGACCGCCTCGGGCTGACACTCGCGTATAAGGTCATAATAGCCCTGCCAGTCATATTCCTGCTTGCGGCCGTTCTTGCCCTCGCCGCATGCGCCGTCGAACCAGACGCAGAATATATCGCCGTAGTTCGTCAGCAGCTCGCGCAGCTGATTCTTGAAATATTTATTATATGCTTCGCCCTCGCCGTAGCGGGGATCGTGCCTGTCCCACGGTGAAAGATAGACGCCGAACTTGAGGCCGAATTTTTTGCACGCTTCGGCGCATTCGCGCACGACATCGCCCTGTCCGTCTTTCCATTTGCTCTTTTTGACGCTGTAATCCGTATACTCGCTCGGCCACAGGCAGAAGCCGTCATGGTGCTTGCAGGTCAGGATAATCGCTTTCATGCCCGCCGCACGGACTGCCGCCGCCCACTGATTCGCGTTGAGCTTCTCGGGATTGAAGAGCACCGGGTCGTCGTTGCCGTTGCCCCATTCGGAGTTTGTGAATGTGTTCATGCCGAAGTGAATAAAGGCATAGAACTCGAGCTCATGCCACTTGAGCTGGCGCTCGCTCGGCACGACCGCCGCCGCGCGCTTTATGTAATCGTCATTCTTCTTCATATCTGCTTTCCTTTCGGATATATGATACATGATGTATATAAAGATAACATAAACTTCGCGCGAAGTAAACTTATAAGGAAAAAAATCCGCAGCAAATTTTTCTTCGCTGCGGATTTTTATATTTATTCGACTGTTACGCTCTTCGCAAGATTTCGCGGTTTATCGACATCGCATCCGCGCCCGACCGCCGTGAAATAGGCTATGAGCTGGAGCGGAACGACATTGAGAGAGGGCATATATTCGGGCAGAGTACTCGGCACCTTTATGGCGACATCCGAAAACTCGCCTGCATTCTCGCAGTCCTCACCGACGAGCGCCGCAACATATGCGCCGCGGCTCTTGACCTCACGGATATTGCCGAGGGTCTTTTCAAAGAGATCGGGTTGAGTTGCAACGGCGAACACGGGAGTTCCCGGCTCGATAAGCGATATCGTGCCGTGCTTCAATTCGCCGGCGGCGTATGCCTCGGACTTGATATAGGATATTTCCTTGAGCTTCAATGAGCCCTCGAGCGAAATTGAATAATCAAGCCCGCGCCCGATGAAGAATATGCTCGAAGCCTTTGAGAACCGCTCGGCGACGGGCTTGAACAGCTCTTCATTTTTGAGTATCTGTTCAATCTGCTCGGGCAGGCGGAGCAGCGCTTCGCAATGCCGCTTTTCTTCCGATTCATCGAGCCTGCCGACTGACCTTGAAAGGCGCAGGGCAAGCAGATAGACGGCGGCGAGCTGAGCCGAAAACGCCTTTGTTGTGGCGACGGCTATCTCGGGTCCCGCCATGGTGTATATAACATCGTCGCTCTCTCTGGCAATCGTGCTCTCGACGACATTGACTATCGAGACCGTGTGTGCGCCCCTGCTCTTCGCTTCGCGGAGCGCCGCCAGGGTGTCCGCCGTTTCGCCCGACTGGCTGATAACAACACAAAGATCGTTATCACGGACAACGGGGTGTCTGTAGCGGAATTCGCTCGCGAGGTCACACTCGCAGAGTATCCCCGCCGAGCGCTCTATAAGATATTTGGCGGTCATTCCGACATGCCACGCGCTGCCGCAGGCGACGATATGAACGACGCCGATATTTTTTATCTGCTCGTCGCTGAGGGTGAGCTCCGGAAGATTGGCTCTTCCGTCAACTATTCTGCCGCCGAGCGTGTCGCGCACAGCTTTCGGCTGCTCGGCTATTTCTTTTTTCATGAAATGCTTGTAGCCGCCCTTTTCGGCGCTGTCCGCATCCCAGGTTATATGCATGAGTTTTTTGTCTATCGGCTTGCCGTCGGAATCGAAAAATCCGACCGAAGTTTTGCCGACTATTGCAATCTCGCCGTCCTGCATGACGGCGCAGTCGCGTGTATATTTGAGCAGAGCCGGAATATCGGAAGCGAGATAGTTCTCCCCGCTGCCGATGCCGACTATCAGCGGGCTGTCTTTTTTGGCGGCGAGTATCTCATCCGGATGATCGCTCATCAGCACTGCGACGGCATAAGATCCGCGAACGCGCTTTATAACTTTCAGCATGGTCTCGAGCGGATTTCCGTCATAGAGACTGTCGAAAAGCTGAGCGAGAACCTCTGTGTCGGTCTGCGACTTGAACTGCCTGCCCTGCTTTTCGAGCTCGGCTTTCAGCTCAAGATAGTTTTCGATGATACCGTTGTGGACGAGGGTAACGCGCCCGCTCGAACCCGAATGGGGATGGGCGTTTGCATCGGTTGGCGCGCCATGGGTCGCCCAGCGGGTATGACCTATACCCACGCTCCCCTGCGGGGTGCCGACTTCGTCGAGCTTCTGCTGAAGGTCGCTTATCCTGCCCTTCGTCTTGACAGTGGTTATCTTTCCGTTTCGGCATACGGCGATGCCCGCCGAATCGTAACCCCTGTACTCCAGCTTCTTCAAACCATCGATCAATATCGGAGACGCACTATTATCTCCAACGTAACCAACAATTCCACACATATTCTGTTTTTCCTTTACAAAAATATTTGTGCATTGCTCTCCCCTCTGTCTGCGCGTCGCCGCGCTGTTTCATAAGAGAGCCTGTGTCCCCCGCACTTATGGGGCAAGAAGCATCCGCCGAAAATTTCGATGACTTCTTCCTCGTCATCTGCAAAGGCTCGCAGCCTTCAGTGCTTGCAGACCCGGCGCTATTTTTATAACCGAAAAATTTTAAAACGGTTTGACAAATTCCCTTTCTCGATATTACACAAACGGCACTGAAACGCAAATGCAGTCTTATTATATGCAAAACGCCGCCAAAAGTCAAATCGACTGTCTCAAAAAGAAAAAAAGACCGTTCTGCAAGGCATACAGATCGGTCTTTAGTATATGTTTTTTCGTGCGGTTTACTGCTTCGCTTCCTGCTTTTCTGCCTTTTCGCGCTCGCGGCGTTTTTCGGTCGGCGCGGGGTCGCAGAGCTTCATGAAATCGACCTTGCCCATCCGGGTGCGCGGCAGAGCATCGAGAATGATAATCTTCGTCGGGCGCGAGAAGCGCGGCAGATTTTCGCTGCAAAATTCATTTATTTCTTCAATCTTTTTCTTCTTGTTCTCCGGCTCGCTGTCGAGCGCGACATAAAGCTTGACTATCGGCTTCGCCTCGATATAGCCCTGAACGGCGCAAGCCTCGGTTATCCCGGCGACGCCGATGACCTTTTCCTCGATATCGGACGGATAGACGTTATAGCCCGAGATGATAATAAGTCTCTTTTTGCGGCCGGTGAAGAACAGGAAGCCGTCTTCATCGATATAGCCGAGGTCGCCCGTGAGCACCCAGCGCACGCCGCTGTCGTCGGTATAGACTCCGCTTGTCGGCTCGTTTAAATAGCCCTCCATAAGAGTCGAGCCGGAGACGGCTATCTCGCCGACGGTGTTTGCGGGCAGGCGCTTTTTGTCCTTATCCCATATCTCGACGCGCATACCGTAAAACGGCTTGCCGACGGAATTGCGCTTGAAATCGGCATATGTATTCGCGCAGCAGACGGAGCTGACCTCGGTAAGCCCGTAGCCGCGGAAGAGTCTGCCCTTGCCGCCCCATTTGGCTATAGTCGAGTTGAACATATCAAGGAACTGCTCGGTCACGATATCGCCGCCGCTAAAGAGCAGCTCGAGATTCCGCAGATGCTTTCCCTCGAAGTTCTTCTGCTCGAACATCTTCTTATACATATTCGGCACGCCGACTATGAACGAAATTTTATATTCGCGCATAAGCTCGTTTGCCTTGCGCGGCTTGAAGCGCGCGACAGGGATACAGCAAAAGCCCTCGCACATACTGAAATGCATGGAAACGCCGAGACCGAACGCATGGAAGAGCGGCAGGACTATCATCGAGCACTCGACGCCGGGGGTGTTGTGATGCTCGACCTTTCCCGTCTTATAGGCGAGCTCGTTGAGCGCCTTTGAAGAGAGCTTTATGGTCTTGCTCTTTCCCGTTGTTCCGCCGCCGTGAAGATAGACGGCAATATCCGAGCCGTTGTTGTGGACTCCGTCCGAGGGCGGGCAGCGATGGATCGCCGCGCGGTAGCTCAGCGCATTTTTTATGCCCGACGACGCATGCGCCGCAAACAGCTCATAGCCGCGGAAAGCCGGATGAGCCGCAGGCGAAACATAATCTGAATTCGAGCACACAACGCACGGGACATTGTGGAAATTGAGCATATCAACATAGGGCTTTGCGAGCAGATCCATGAGCATAACGCCCTTTGAGCCGACCGCGTCCATAGTCTCCTTGAGAAGCTCGGGCGGGGTCAGCGGATGCACGATATTCGCGATAACGCCTATTTTATTGAGCGCATAAAAGGCGACGAAGCTCTGCACGCAGGTCGGCAGGAACACGGTGTACACATCACCGCGCCGAAGCCCCGCGCTCTTGAAATACGCCGCGAGGCGGTCGATATCGGAAAGCAAGGCTGAACGCTTAATCCTGTGACCGAAATGAATCGCGGCATCGTAGTCGCCGAACGCTGCAGTGTTGTTCTTGAAATACTCGTAGCAGTTGTAGCTTTCGGTTGGCATCATATTTATTTTCTCATCTCCCGCAATACATTTTATATGCACAGCAATAAAATGTCAAGACAAATGTCGCAGATAATGACCGTTATATATTTCCGTTAAAAAAACCGTTCCTGATAATTCGGAACGGTTTTGCTTTGTCTGTCAATAGCTGATAACAAGTTCATCCATGCGGACAAGGTCATCGTCTACGATTGAATATCCGTCATTCTCGATAATCACCTGGAGCGATATCGTGACGGGGTCGAGATAGCCGATATTATCAAGATTCTTTTCGACCTCGGTGATTATTCCGTCCGCCCAGAGCTCCTCGCGCTCGGAGTCAGAGAGCTTATCAAACTCCCCTTTTCTCGCACGCTCGCCATAGGACTTCTCGAAATCGTCGATGCCGTTTTCCTCCGCTTTTGATATGACATCTATCGGATAGACGGTCACGCTGACAAGGAATCTGTCGGAGCTTCGCGTTACCTCGCCGACCTTATACTTACAATGGGCATAGAGCGTTTCGAATATCTTCACCATGCGCTGATAAGTCGCATCGGACACCGCGTCGATATCCATACACATTTTGAAATATTCGACCTCGTCCCGGATATACTGCTGATACTGGGTTTTGCATTCTTCGGCAGTGCCGCCGACCGATTCCAGATACTCGTCGCTGTTCTCGTTGAGATAGACAGAGTCGAGCGTGCCGCGGACATATGCGCCGATCTGCGAGCGCGACGCCGTACATGAGCACAGCATAAATACGCACAGCAGAACCGCCGCAAGCGCGGAGATCCTCTTAACCATTATTCAACTACTCCTATATAACCGATCAAATTATCGGAAGCTAAAGAGAAGTCTATCACAGCAAAGACCGGACGTCAACAATATTCCGTATAAGCATACATTTTTTGCGGCTTTTCTGCAAATATTTTTGATAATTTATAAATGAATCCTAAAAATTACCGACACTCGAACCAATCGGGACCCGGGCGGTAGCCGTTATTCAGTCCGTGCTCGGCGCAGAACGGATGCGAGCGCAGGACGAAGCGCAGGGTATTCATCGCGCTGCGGAATATCTCCGCGCGGGTGATGCCGTCCGGCTTGCCGAGGCTCTCGAGCAGAGTCGGGTCATATTTTGCCTTGCGTGAGCCCGCTCCCGCGCCGGGCATGAGCACATCCACCTGTCCGCGCACGCGGTAGGCGTTATTGCGAAGCAGCGGGAAATCCGGGTCTTTGCTCGCGCGCATCCACCAGTCGGTCATGACGCAGCCATCATATTCCCATTCGCCGCGCAGTATCTGCGTGCAGGTGCCGTAATGATAGTGTCCCCAGACGCCGTTTATCTTATTATAAGAAGTCATGATATTGAACGGGTGCGCGGTTTTGACGCATATTTCAAAGCCCTTGAGATATATCTCGCGCAGAGCGCGCTCGGACACGCGCGAATCGTTATAGATACGCATGGTCTCCTGATTGTTGCAGGCGAAGTGCTTCGGGCAGGCGGAGACTCCCTGCGACTGGATGCCGCGCACGACCGCCGCGCCCATAGTGCCGGCGAGCAGCGGATCTTCGGAGAAATATTCAAAGTTTCTGCCGCAGAGCGGATCTCTGTGGATATTCATGCCCGGGGCGAGCAGGACATCGGAGCCCTTGCGCGCCATCTCAGCGCCCTCGAGAGCATACAGCTCGCGGACGAGCTGCTGATTCCATGTGCTCGCGAGCAGCGTGCCGATAGGCAAGAGCGAGGCATAGCAATGGAGTCTGATGCCGGAGGGTCCGTCCGTTGCGCTGACGGGCGGCACGCCTTTTTTGCGCAGAGATTTAAGTATTCCGCCGTAAACTGCGGCGTTGCCGGGAGTACCGAGCTTGCTGTTCATGACATAATCGCCGCGGCAGAGAGCCTCAAGCTCAACATCCTCGAGCTGAGCCGTGAAGCCCGCAAGAGTCGCTCTGTTATTGGCGACATCTTCGAGCTTTATGCCCTTGTCGCCCGTGAAATCGGGGGCTTCGGGCAGATTTTTCTCTATCTCCTCGCGGCGCGAAACGGTGCTCAGCGGAACGGATTCATATGCTTTTTCTATTTTTCCCTGTTCGTCGGTCGCGGCGACAAGGCGGTCGAACGCCTCTTTCGGGGCGCAGTCCGCGCGGCTCGCAAGGCGCTCGGTGACACGAAGCACAGGTTCCGTATGAACGCCTATCTGCTCGCAGGAGCGCACATCGGTGCCGGCATAGATGGGATAATCCCCCGCTTCGAGCACATAGCAGAACGCCGCGCCCGATTTGCCGGAATCATCAAATGACGCCATATTGGCGCACGGGAACGACACGACCACCCTCTGCTCCTCACCGGGCAGAAGAGTGCGCGTTTTTTCATATGCGGCAAGGCTCTTTGCCGCCTTGCCGAGCTCGCCCTGCGGCGCGCCGTAGTAGACCTCAATAACCTCTTTGCCCGCGGCAGAGCCTACATTCCTGACTTTTACGGAGACTATTATTCTGTCGTCAGCCTCCATGACGGTCTTGTCGGACAGCTCGAACGAAGTGTAGCTAAGGCCGAAGCCGAACGGGAACATGACCTTTTCGGGCGCGAAGGTTTCAAAATATCTGTAGCCGACGAAGATATCCTCGGCGTAGTTGTTGTATGTCCTCTTGCCGAAATTTTCCGCCGCCGGATAGCTCTTGTAGCAATCGGCAATGGTATCGGGCAGCTTGCCGCTCGGCGAAACTTTGCCGGAGAGAACCTCGCCAATGGCGTTTCCGCTCTCCATTCCGCCCTGCCAGACATAGAGCACCGCGCCGAGCTTGTCGCCGTATTTATTCATCCACGACATATCTATAATATTGCCGCTGTTTATCAGCACAACGGTGTTTTTGAAATTCGCGGTCACCTTGTCAAGCAGCGCGGTTTCATCGTCAGTCAGATAATAGCTGCCCTTTTTGAGTGTGTTTTCCCTGTCCTCGCCTGCGGAGCGCCCTATAACTACAACGGCGCAGCTGCTGCGCTTTGCCGCATCGGCGACGGTCTTTTCGTCTATCTTCATCTCATCGTGGTAGCGCGGCCATGCGCCCCAGAAGCCGTCGTCCGCCGGGTTATTCTTTATCCAATCCGAGTATATCTTTTCAATCTGTTCGTCGACTTTTATTCCGGCGTTTTTCATGCCGTCCACAAGATCGACGCAATAGGGCTTGTTGACATCGCCTCCGGAACCGTAGCCGACGAAGAAATAGTCCCTCTGGATCCTGCCGAAGATGCAGACGTTCTCATCTTTTTCTATCGGCAGCACGCCGTTGTTTTTGAGCATGACTATGCCCTCTTCGGCGGCAATTCTTGCAATCGACTTCATCTCCTCCGGAGTATCGGGCGAACCGAGCTCACCTTTGCTCAAGCCCTGCGCGGTTGCGGAAGTAATCAAATTGACTGCTTTTGAAAAAATTCTGCGTACTTTGTTGCTCATTGTATTATCTCCTATTCGGCTGTTATTTGCGTTTCATTGCGCGTATCTTCGCCTTGTCCTGCGGCGTGACGCGATAAGATTCGGTTATCTTCTGAAGCGACTTGTTGAAAGTGAAATCGTCGAGGCAATTATCTTCGAGATACTGCCATGTCTTTTCCGGCGCATGGACGAAGAACACGGAGACCGCCCACGCGACCGCCATTTTCACATAGTAGTCATCGTTGGTTATCGCATCAAACTTCCCGAAAGCACGGGCGGCGTACTCATCGTCCGAGAAATAATCGAGCGCCGCGACGACCGCAAAGCGGATATCATAGGGCTTATCGGA